>Ga0187783_10001430_pt1 | contig 17633 bp, 12 predicted proteins | sample 1015_SJ02_MP02_2_FD_132471 | JGI IMG/M metagenome (GOLD analysis project Ga0187783, IMG submission 132471) | Tropical peat soil microbial communities from peatlands in Department of Meta, Colombia - 1015_SJ02_MP02_20_MG | ecosystem: Environmental > Terrestrial > Soil > Wetlands > Peat | place...
AAACCGCGGGGAACCACGGTGTCGGAGTTCAGAAGAATAACGTCGCCCTGTTTGACCGCCTCGAGCGCACGATTGATGCTGGCAACGAACCCGAGATTGCGCGCGTTGGTTAGGACTACAACGCGAGGCTTTTTCCCGAGCGTGGTGAGGTATTGTGCAATGCGGGCATCGGGCGTCGCGTCATCGACCAGGACGGCGCGATGACGCGAGGCGTTGAGTTCAACGCGCAGGGTTTCAAGGCAGGTCCGGGTGGCGTCGTAGTCGCCATAAATCGGGACGATCACGGTGACCGGCTGGTTCGGTGCCTTGGTCGTGCGTGGCCGCCAGATTGGCGATCTCACTGCGGCGTCGTTACCGGCCACCCGCAAGGCACGGATCTCGCGACCGGCAACGGCGAGCGAAATTGACTGCGGCCGTGGCGACCTCCGCCTGCGGATGCAGAAATTTGCTGCCCGACCGTAGTTACTCAAGGGGTGGAAGGCGTCGGGCTCCACCAATTCGCTAAAGCGATTGCCGCCGTCGGTAATGGCAATCGTCAGCGGGGCGTCGGCCCGCCATACCGCCCAGCCTTCGATCATGGCGTCGAACACTGTGACGTGGCTAAAATCTCGATGTCCGGCCTGGTGCAAGACGCGGGCGGCCTGACGCAGGGTTTCGAAATTGCGATCGTGAGCGATGAGGGCGAACGCCGCCCTTATTCGTTGCGGTCCGTCCGTCCAGGCCAGCATTCTGCGATTGGCAGCAATATTATCGGGAGCGACTTCGAGCGCTTTTGCGACATCGGCAAGCGCTGCGGCTTTGGCGCCGAGCCGATATAAGGCCTCGCCGCGCAACACATAACTGTGCGCCTTGGGCACTGGAAGAATCCGACAGCGGCGATCGGCAAGCTTGAATGCTTCTGCAGTGTCGCCCTCGGCCAGCGCCTGGACCGCGAGAAGTTCGAGCGACTGAAAATGCGGTTCATCGAAAATCGTGCGCTCGCCCGCCATCGCCGCCAACTTGCATCAAATGACTTTACTCGAGGCCATTACTGTACTGGAAGCGATCGTTGTGCTCGAGACGATCACCATCTGCCCAGACACCTGAAGGGGGCGGCGAGAACGGCCTTTATACCAGATCGCGCCCGGGCTCGCCGTTACCCAAGTGGGGTTCAGACTGCCTCCGGCTGTTTGAATTGCGAGCGGCTGCGAAACACGCGAATGCGCCCGGTGGACGATTCAGGTTTTGTCTTGGATGTTGCCTTGGATGTTGTCTTAGATTTTGTCGTCAATGATTTTGCCTGAGGCGGCGTCGCCGTCGTGGCGGGAGCAAGTTTTGCGGCCGTTGCAGCTGCGCCAGTTGCAGTTGCTGCAAGAGTTTCAGCAGCTCGCACCGGTTCCAAAGCCAACCGTAGACCCACGAGCGGCTCACGGCCGGTCGGCCCTGACACGACAAGGCGCTTGCCGCGCATGCGCTGAGCGAGCGCGCCGAGAAAAATCGTTTCGATGAAGAATTGAAAATGGGCCGCCGCCGAACCGGCAAGCTCCAGCATCACGCCAACGATGGGCATGGCTTTGCCGCGGGAGCCGGCAAAGCTGCCCAGCGGCACGGCTCGACCGGAGCCTAGTTGCGGCTGTGCAGTTTTGACGGCGTAGCGGACTTCAAGATCTGCGGGCTTGTCCGGCCACTGGATGGCTAGGCCTTCGATGCGCGCCGGCGCCGCCGGCCCGGCAACCCATTCGTTAGCGTTGACGATTACATCGCCGATACCGCCGACATGGCCGAGGACACGCAGGGTCTTGAGATCGAACGACGAACGCCGCGCCACCTTCGATTTTGCCGGTGAGGCTGCGGCCGTGCCTTGATTGAGCGGCTCTATTCTGACGGTAGCGGCGACCGAGCCGCCGTCGGGCGCAGGATCAACTTCGACAACGAGTTGTCCGGGTGCAGTGGCACGCACCACCAGGCAGGTATCCGGCTGCCACAACATCGGCTCGCTGTGATCGGGATGTAGAGAAAAGCTGATGTCGGGATTAGACGGCGGGTCGGGAGCGACCTTAACTCTGGGGGGCTGCGCTTTGTCTTCGGCCGCCGCATAGCGAACTAGGAACAGGCCGCGCTTGAGTGTGACGGTCTGCTGTTGTCGCGCCATGCCGCTCACCCTGTCGAGGTTGTCTGCACTGGGCATCATAGTAACGAGGTACGGTTGATCACCATAGCATAGTCCGACTCGACTACTTGGACACTGTTCAGTGCGAAGCACAATGGCAGGAAAGCGTCAACAAAGCGTCATCCTGAAATCTGTCGGATCGAGAAAGTCTTGGGCGCGGGACTAGGCTCGCTCATCCGTGCGACGATGGCGCTGCCAAATTTTTGGTCGGGATGCCAGCAAGTGATGCCTTGAGAGGCCGATGTCGACACGTTGCAATAAACTGCCGGGAAAATCGAGCTAATTTGAATTAGCCGTCGACTTAACTTGAACGAGGTCGGTAAGCAGACTGTTCAGCAGTACGTCAGGATTTCGGAATTTAGGCGATTGCGCGATTGACGCGGCTGGGAGTGGCCGCCTAGCGTCGCGCGACGTTCGGTTGAGCGAGCGCCGGCGTTAGTTGAGGGAGCGCAGACGTCAGTGGCTGCATACAATTTCCAACAGCTGAATTCGACATTGTCGCACGACGGTGCCAGTCCGTTTCAGGAGAAGGGCATCGACCGCTATCTGCAAGACCTTGGCCTGTTGAAGGCCCCAAAAAGTACGGTGGATGTACAGCAGGGCACTTCGCCCGCCCCTGGCACGCAGGTTTTTATTGACACTGCTGCGATGGGTACAATCAATACCTCCGCCTTCCCCGAACTCGACGTCATCTATGTAGACTCGGACGCGACGCTCACCGTCACCGGAAGCAACAATGTGCTGGTTGCGACCGGGCCGGGTGACGACAAAGTCATCATGACCTCCTCAACCGGGAATGACGTGGTCTTGCTCGGGACCGGCAATGATACGGTGCTCGGTGGGCAGGGCGCCGACAGCATTTACGGCGGCAAAGGTAACGATTTGCTGGTTGGCGGCAGTGGAGACAATCAGCTGCTCAAAGGTGGTGACGGCAGCGATACGCTGTCGGCCGGCAGTGGCAGTTTTGACACGCTGGAGGGCGGCCACGGTAACGACAAGCTCTACGGCGGCAGCGGCAGTTTCGAACTGCTCAAAGGCGGTGACGGCAACGACACCTTGGGCGCCGGCAGTGGCAGTTTTGACACGCTGGAGGGCGGCCACGGTAACGATTCACTGGTCGCCGGCGGCGGTAGTTACGACCTGCTCAAGGGTGGTCATGGCGACGATACGCTGGTTGGCGGCAGCGGCGCCTTCCAGACGCTCGAGGGTGGTTCGGGTAACGACTCGTTGGTCGGCGGCAGCGGCGCACATCAGCTGCTCGAGGGCGGCCCAGGCAATGACACCCTTGATGCCGGGACTGGCGGCGATACGCTGCGTGGCGGGTCAGGCAATGACTTGTTCAATGTTAGCATTGGCACTGGCGACGGCAATGACACGATCGTTGGCGGCAGCGGTGACAATACGGTTGATTTCGATACCAACTCCAGCAATGCAACCATTGCGACCAATCACGGCGTAACGACTGTGAAATTCACCGACGGCCAGGACATGACGATTTCGGATGTTCAGGAGCTGGTCTTCACTAACAAGACCGTGCACATCTAAAGTGAGTTAGGTCACTGGGTGAGGACCGCAGATACGCACTGCAGGTACCACTAGTCGTCTGGTGATGTCGGGCGAAGCGATGCGGGTGCAATGAAATTTGTGTGCCCGCAGCGCTTTTTGTCTGGTTTATCACATTTGTGAATTATTGCCGCTAAAGTTGCACTTTGTTCATTTTGCTGAGGTTGAATGGCAAAGCCGCGCGTCTTACAGCCCCGCGGTCCCGTTTTGGGGCGACAGCTCCGAGCTGGGTCTGGTTGGTGGCAGAGCCCGAGGACGGCAATGACGGTACCAGCGGAGATCGCGGCCAAGGGTTTTGTTATTCTCAGCCGCCGGCATCGGGTGACCACTCAAGCCTGGCGTGCTTAGTCATCGTTGCACGCCACCGCGGCATCCACCTTTCGGTGGAGCAACTGGTCCATGACAATGTGCTGGCCGGGCAGGATATCTCCACCTCGCAACTTCTAAAATGCGCGCAGAGAGCGGGCCTGCAGGCGAGAACCACGCACCTGACCTTTGATGGCTTGAGCCATCTGAATAAGGCACTGCCGGCCATCATTTCACTAAAGAGCGGCGCTTCGATGGTGCTGTTGCGGGTCGAGGGCGGGCCGGACGACACGCGCCTGGTGCTGCAGGACCCGAATGCGGCCGAGGACGCGCTCCTTGTTATCGACCGGGTCCGGTTCGAGGACGCTTGGAGCGGCGATGTCGTCCTGGTCAAGCGCAACTATGACATTGCCGATGAAAATCAGCCGTTCAGCATCGGGCTGATTGCGGCACTGATTTTCCGCGAGCGATGGGTGGTTCGCGATGTCGCGATCTGCGCCGTCATCTTGAGCTTCCTGGCGCTGACGCCGATCATGTTCTGGCGAATTCTGTCCGACAAAGTGATCTATTTCAAAGCCTATCACACCTTCTTCGTTGTCTGTACCGCCATGCTGCTGCTGACGATTTTCGAGGCGGTGTTTGCCTGGGTAAGGCAGTTCCTGATCGTGCATTTGACGACGCGGATCGACGTCAAGCTTGCCACCTATCTGTTCGACAAGGTTCTCAACCTGCCGATGGATTTCTTCGAGCGCACCCAGACCGGAAAGATCACGCACGACGTGAACCAGATGTGGCGGGTCCGTATGTTCCTGATGGGACAGTTGTTCGGGACCGTGCTGGATTCCACCACATTGCTGGTGTTCCTGCCGGTGATGTTCTTCTTCAGTCCGATCATGACGCTGGTGGTTCTCGTCACCTGCGCGTTGATGGTGCTGTGGATCATCGCAATACTGCCGAGCCATCGTCGCAAAGCCAACGCGGTCGAGCGGGCGGAAGCGGACCGAGGGGCGTTCCTGGTGCAAACCATCCACGGCATCCGCACCGTCAAGTCGCTGGCGCTCGATGCACGGCAGCGTCATGAGTGGGATGTGAAGACGGCGCACGTGGCAAAATTGCGTTTTGCCGAAGGCATGTCCGGCAATCTCATTCAAGCCGTGGTGCGACCGCTGGAGCGGTTTGCGGTGAGTGGATCCTATGCGGTCGGCGTCTTTATCGCGCTTTCGACGAATGATCCGGTCTATACCGGGGCACTGTTCGCCTTTTTGATGCTGTCGCAGCGGGTGTCCTTTCCGTTGCTGCAGATGGCGAGGCTGATCAACCAATACGACGAGGCACGCATCGCGGTCGCCGTCGTCGGCAACCTTGTCAATCAAGCGCCGGAAGAAGGCCGGTCCGGCCACGGCGTGCGCACGCCCATCGAGGGCCATATCCAGTTCTCCAAAGTCACCTTCAAATACCCCGGCGCGGCCACTCCAGCCTTAGACGATGTGTCGTTCGAGGTGCCCAAGGGAACCACTTTGGGGATCATGGGCCGCAGCGGCTCGGGCAAGACCACGGTCACACGGCTATTGCAGCGACTGCATTCCGACTATGCAGGACTGATCAAGATCGACGGCATCGATGTGCGCGAATACGACGTCGATCACCTGCGCCGCAGCCTTGGTGTAGTGCTGCAGGACAACTTCCTGTTCAGCGGCAGCATTCGCGAGAATATCACCGCGGGCAAGGTCGACGCCACTTTTGATGAAGTCGTGCGCGCCGCGCGCCTGGCGGGGGCCGAGGAGTTCATCGAAAAATTGCCGCGCGGCTACGAGACCTTTATCTATGAGGGCTCGCCCAACCTGTCCGGCGGACAGCGACAGCGGCTGGCGATTGCGCGGGCGCTCATCGTCGATCCTCGCATCCTGATCCTCGACGAGGCGACGAGTGCGCTCGATGCCGACAGCGAGGCAATCGTCAGCGCCAATATCTCGCGGATCGCCCAGGGGCGGACACTGATCATCATCTCGCACCGCTTGTCGTCTTTGGTGTCAGCGGACGCAATTCTCGTGCTCGAGCAGGGTGCGTTGCAGGATATTGGCAAGCACGAAGAACTGTTGGCGCGCTGCGATATCTACAGCGGCCTGTGGCACCAACAGACCAGCCACGTGACGGCGTTAGCAAGCCGGCCGAACAAACCTCCGCTCAGGTTGCCAGCTCGTGTCTCCTAACGCATCAGCGATTGGGGTCATCCGGCAGTTTCAATCGGAAACGGCTGCGATTACCGAGGCGCCGCCGCCGCATTGGGCGCGGATTACCGTTTTTACGCTCGCGAGTCTGTTCGTGAGCATCATCGTCATTATGTGCGTGACCAAGATCGACCGCGTGGTTTCGAGCGTGGGCGGCAAGCTGGTGTCGACCGAACGGATGAATGTGTTCCAGGCGCTTGATCCGTCGATCATTAAGAGCATCGACGTTCACGAAGGCGACGAGGTGCAAAAAGGTCAGCTACTCGCAACGCTTGACCCGACATTTGCTGCCGCCGACGTCAAGCAATTGCGGCAGCAGGTTGCCGGTCTGCGCGCGCAAATCGAGCGCGACGAGGCGCAGCTCGACAACCGGCCGTTCGTGGCGCCGCAGGAGAGTGAGCCTGACGCGCTGCAATCGATCGCGGAGCAGAGGCAATATTATAACCAACAGGTCGCGCAATATAAGGCGCAACTCGCCAGCTACGAGGCGAAGATCAGCCAGACCCAGGCCACCATCAAGAAGTATCAAACCGATGCGTCGCACTACCAACAACGCGAGCAAATCGCGCAGCAAATTGAAGATATGCGCGCCACGTTGGCCGCGCACGGCACCGGCTCGCAATATAACTTGCTGACGTCGCAAGACCAACGGGTCGATATGCTGCGAACGCTCGAATACGACTATAATAGCCTGGTGGAGTCGCAACACACTCTGTCTTCAAATATAGCTGATCGCGATACCTTCATTCAGCAGTGGTCAACCCAATTGAGCTCGGATCTCGCCACCGCGCGCGGCAATCTACAAACGGCGGAAGCTTCACTGGAGAAGGCGACGCGGCATCATGAACTGGTTCGGTTGACGGCAGCCGAGCGGTCGGTGGTGTTGACGGTGGCCACGTTGTCGGTCGGCTCGGTGTTGAAAGAAGGCGATACGATCTTCACGCTGATGCCGGTGAACGCGCCGGTGGAAGCGGAAATCCGCATATCCGCACGGGATGTCGGCTTCGTGCGGCCGGGCGACCGCTGTGTGCTGAAGATCGAGGCGTTCAATTATATGGAGCATGGCACAGCCGAAGGAGCGATACGCTGGATCAGCGACAACGCGTTTACTACCGACGACAATAACCAAGCGGTCGAGGCCTATTACAAGGCCCGCTGCACCGTCGATGCCATGCACTTCGTCGATGTGCCGGAGAAATTCCGGTTGATTCCCGGCATGACCCTGCAGGCCGATGTGAACGTCGGAACTCGCTCGGTGGCGATGTATCTGCTCAGCGGCTTCTTGCGCGGCTTTGGCGAGGCGATGCGGGAGCCGTGAAACCCGTCGTTGGTCGCTTTTGCGTTTAGTGATTGGCTCAAACAGCGGTGGACCCATGCGGGTGGGGCAAGTGACCACAACTCCTGAAATCCGCCCGTAGCATGAAGCTGCCGCTGCCAGATTTTTTGCTGCGAAAATGGCCGGCGCTGGGTCAGAAGATCCCATCGGATCAGGACAGTCCGGCGGACTGGTTTGCCTATGGCATGGCCGCCTACGAAAAGCGGCAGTACTTTGCCGCGCTGACAGCTTGGAAACGACTGGCGCAATCGGGTGACGCGAAAGCGCAATACCACATTGGCAAGCTTTACGCCCGCGGCGAAGGTGTTATTCGCAGCGTCGCGGATGCGGTCAATTGGTACAAGCAGGCGGCGCAGGCCGGTCATATCGAGGCGCAATTTCAACTCGGGATGATCTATCTCAACGGCGGGCCAGCTGACGTTTATGGGGGGGCAAGCACCTGGTTCAAGTCGGCGGAGCGGCAAGATCGCGAAGCCGCCGAACACAACTTCAACCTGCTATTTCCCAATGGCCTTGCGGTGGCGAGGGACGTTGACGCGGCGATCCGCTGGATTGGCACGGCGGCCAGTTCCGGCAAGGCGGAAGCGCAAGCCGTTTTAGGGGAAATGTGCCGCCGCGGTATTGGCATTGCGCAAAACTACGCGTTTGCGCGTGACTGGTATTTATTGGCGGCACGGCAAGGCAATGCTTCCGCCCAATGTGGGCTGGGCGATATCCATTATCTGGGTCTCGGTGTTCCGGTCGATCAGAAAACCGGCGCGGACTGGTATGAGCAGGCAGCCGCCGGCGGCGATGTGAGAGCACGGGTTGCTCTTGCCACCATTTATCTCAACGGCCGCGGCAGGGCAGTCAACCGCGCCGAAGCCGCACGACTGTTTGTTGAAGCCGCCGCACTCGGCGAGCCGCGTGCCTTGTACAATGCGGCGCTCATGCATTTAAGCGGCGATGGCTTGCCGGAGAATATCGACAAGGCCGAGACCTATCTGCGCAGGGCGGCAAAGCAGAGCTACCTGCCGGCGATCATCAACCTGGCGGAACTTTTTGCGCGCGGCAAGGGCATGGCGCCGGATCTGCGCGAAGCAGCGCACTGGTATCAGCGCGCAGCCGAACTTGGCGATGTCGAATCACAGTTTATCATCGGTCGGCTTTACGCCACTGGTGCCGGAGTTCCGGTCAATCCGCGCGAATCGGCAAAATGGTTCTTGCGCGCGGCGGAGCAGGGGCATGGCACAGCGGCGCACAACATTGCGGTCTACTTTGCCAAAGGCACCGGCGTTGCCCAGGACGCGGCAAAGGCGATCGAATGGTACAAGACCGCCGCCGAACGGGGCATCACTCAATCGCAAGTACAGCTTGGCAAATTGCTGTATTCGGTCGACGCCGATGACAAGCGCGATCGAAACTTGGCGGCCGAGCTGTTCCGCAAGGCGGCAGAGACCGGCGATGACGAGGCCAAAGTGGCGTTGGCCATGCTCTATCTGCGCGGCGAGGGGGTACCGCGCGATGTGCCGCGCGCGAAAGAGTTACTGGAACAGGCGGCCGAAGGCGGCCTTGCCGGAGCGGCGCTGCAACTCGGCCAGGTGTATTTCGGCAAGCATCCGATCGAGGCCAATGAGGTCAATACCAGAGAGGCACTCAAGTGGTATGCCAAAGCCGCGGAGATGGGCGACGCCGAAGCTCAGTACACGCTTGGGCTACTGTATTTAGACGGCAATGCTGTGCCCATCGATGCGGACGCCGCGGCAGACTGGATCGAACAGGCGGCGCACAACGATCACGCGGCGTCGCAGTTCCAGTTTGCGGTGATGTACTGTACCGGCAAGGGCGTGCCGCAGGATAACGTTAAGGCAGTCGCTTGGTACGAGCTTGCCGCCCAGCTCGGCCATGCGCTGGCGCAATACAATCTCGCGGTGATGGTGGCCAAAGGACTGGGCTGCGAGCGAGATCAAGATAAAGCGGTGTGCTGGTTCGAAAAGGCCGCGGCGCAAGGCTTGCCGGCGGCGCAGGCGGCGCTGCGCAATATTGCGGGTGCTGATCAGCAGAGCGCTAATCAGCAGGGCACGAAGCAGCAGAGCGCTGAGTCAAACAATAATTCTTCGGCCCGCTAAGATCGGCAGAACCTCACGATGTGCGGCGGTCACGTCAACTGAACCGTCTGGAACGCTTAAATCAGCGCCTATAATAATCGGCAATGCCGTCCCAGGCCTGGGATTCAGACCAGCCGAGAGCCCGCGAGCGACATCGACACCGCTGTCGTGGATAGTCTGAAAGCGCTTGACCCCAACCGGCCGATTAGAGAAGCGGACATCGTGGTTTTACTTTCTCAAACAAAAGCCCCGGCGCATGACCGGGGCTCGAAGTTATTTTGCTCAGACAAGCTTATTTCAGCGCGGCCGATACGGTGCCGAACGTCGTATTGAGCTTCGAACCGAGAGTCTGCACTGTGGCGATGATGGCCACTGAAATGCCAGCGGCGATCAACCCGTATTCGATTGCAGTCACGCCACTTTCGTCGTTTAGAAACCTCGATAACAAGGCTCGCATGTTACCCCCCTTTCAGGGTTGCCCCGTCAGGATCGATGATCTGCGAGACTCTTTATAAAGTCGCTAAGGGAATGAACACGAATTTGGAGAAAAGTGCAGTTAATTGGTCTAATCTACGATTATTTTATCGCTCAAATAGTCGCAACCTAGGTTCTAAAGCGAATGAAAGCGGCTCTGTTGTGACGCGTATCACTTTCCGATTAGCCTTCCGTCTGCTATCTTTTGTTCGAGCAATTGGACCAACCGCTGAATGGGGCCCGCAGGGCCACACAACGCCACAGGGAAAGTACTTTTAGTGAAATAGGGACAGTTAGGGCTTGTCTATTGCGCATCGAGACGGCTCCGCTCCGCGGACCGCCGTCATCACCGAGCAACGTCGAGACTGCCTCAATGTCCGGCAGGTAACGGCGATTTACGTAAGACGTAAACGGCGTCTCTGATTTCCAGCTCAAGCTGTTGCATTGCGGTGATGCTTTGCGCCATTTGTTGTTGCCTTGCGGCCAATTGCTCTTGGTTGGCAACGAGTTGTTCGAGGTTGCGCCGTACAATCGCAAGGTCAAGCGATAAGGGCTTAAGCTGGAGTACCAAATCCGGAACCGTTGCCGAAGTCAGCTTAGGCGATCCGGTAGTTTGGGGTACCAACCAGTCTAGCGACGGCGCCCAGGTCGCGACCATCAGTTTTGCTTCGTCTCCATACGACTGCCACGCAAGCGTAACACCAACGCCGATCAAGACAGCGGCCAGAAATCGGGCAATAGTACGAAGCATTCGTTTGCCAATCGATTTATCCCGGTTCGCAAACTGTCGGTGTCCGAGTCTTGACGCATACCTCGGTGGCGCCATCGGCGGAGACTCGGAATAGAATTCCGTTTGCTCTGGCACTCTATCCGAGCGCTGACTCGAAAAGTTATGTTCCGCATCCAAATCGTGCGGTGCGTGATCTCCTTCTGGATACCCATGCCCATAGTTCGGACGCCGTATTCTTGAGTTCTGCATGTCCCTCTCTCGTGCTGCAGCCAGAGATACGCATTGATCCGCGGCAGAAGCGCCCTCTAACCCTTTCATGTAAGCTTTAACTCGAGGCCGAATTACGCAGAACGGATGTCCAGACGGCGGAATGTCTGCGGCGAATTGAAACAGTGCATCAATTCGTCAAGTGATCGCCATGGTTGGCAATTGAAACAGCGCATCAATTCGTCAAGTGATCGCCATGGTTGGCAGCGGTGGCGCTTAAGCAGGCCAAAAGCTGGCTACGAAAGCCACGAATCGCCTCGTTGATGACACAACTCACTCACGATTGGCGGAATCAAGTCCAAGGCGTGGCCGCATCGCTTGCGCATATCGCTCGGTGAACGCGCCCTGGGTCTCCACATAGCTCATTGGGCCGAAGCGATCGGAGCGTCCGGTCGTCACCATCCGTTTGACAAAATCGGCGTAGGCCAGCGCCAGAAGATCGACACGGATATTGTCGCGCAGGTAGTTCGGCCTGCGCAGTTCGGCGGCGCGTCGTGGCGACGGCGTGACGAGGGCGAAAAACGTCGTTCCTGACCCATCTGAGCCGTGGCGGGTTAGGTTTTTGCAATGCCCATTGACCGGCAAGTCCTATATCTGTCGCCGGGCGAAGATTTCTGCTGTAAATGCCTTATGTCAAGACGACACCACAAGGGAGGTCACTAATGATGACCCGACTGAAACGGCGCGAACTCCTGCAAACAGGCGCAGCGATCGTCGGCGGGGCACTCCCTATTGCCGCGCTGTCCAATGGCTCGGCTCGGGCGCAGGGCAACGACGCCAACGAGTTCATGGTCAAGGACATTGTCTACATGCGCGAGGGCGGTAAGCAGCGCCTGGCGCGCCTCTATCAGCCGGCGGGAACAGGACCGTTCCCGGCGGTCCTCCAAATCCATGGCGGCGCCTGGAACGGGAAAGATCGCACCGACGGCCAGAATACCGCACTCGATCTCGCGGAGTCTGGGATCGTCGTGCTGGCGATCGATTTTCGCAATGCGCCCGAGGCGCGCTATCCGGCGTCGCTGCAGGACATCAACTACGGCATCCGCTGGCTCAAGGCGCATGCCGGCGAGTTTTGCAGCAGCGCCAGCCAGGTCGGCGCCTATGGCACGTCAAGCGGCGGCCATCAGATTCTTTTGGCAGCGATGCGCCCCGACGACCCGCGCTATCGAACGCTGCCGCTTGCCGAAGCGCCTGATATGGACGCCAAGCTCGCCTTTGTGGTTTCAGGCTGGGGTGTACTGTTCCCGCTCGAGCGTTATAAGCTTGCCAAGGCGAAAGGCGACGAAGAACTAGTCAAAGATCACGACAGATTTTTTGGCAGCGAAGACACTCAGATCCAGGCGACGCCGGCACTGATCATTGAGCGTGGCGAGAAGATTTACCTGCCGCCCGCGCTAGTATTCCAGGGCACCGAGGATCAATGGACCACGGTCGAGCTTGCGGAGCGCTTCGCCACCGATTACCGCAACGCCGGGGGTAGCATCGATCTCCTTTTACTGGATGGCGCCCGCCACACCTTCCTCAATGAGCATCCCTTCGATCCGAGCTCGGTCAAGACGCTCAAAACGATGATTGCGTTCATCAAACAGCACGGCTCGCAACGTCGCGCGCAGCAATAATCCACTCAGGTTTTGCCGTGCCGCACAGCTGAGGCGAAGCCTCGTTAGTATCCGAGTCATCGTCAGATCAGGATGCTGTACGTCTCACTTAAACGTGGCACGAGATTGGATTAGGCCTTTTTCAGTATTGTGGACTTTCGGTCACATTCTCCAAAATAATTTTGAACAGCGCTTTTCGGTATATTGGACCGCGGCAAAAGCCCTTACCCTATAGATATGCGAACTCGCGCGGTCGATTTTGCGGGGCTATCGTGATTACACGGAACAACCGTGGGTTACGCCGGGCCCTTCTTCTAACGGGTGTGGCGGCTATCGCTTTGAGCGCAGGGACCGCAAGTCGTGCACAGCCGGCTACCGCTCAGTCGAGCATCGGCAGTGCCACCGCCATTAAAAATGACGTGCAGGGCGTGCACGGCTCCGTGACACGAGTGCTGGCAGCCGGCGGCGACGTTTTCTCCGACGATCGGGTGAAGACGGGGGACGACAGCCTCGCGCGACTCGTGTTTCTCGATCGGACGACTCTCACTGTGGCCGCCGATTCCCAGGCCGTCCTTAAGGAGGTGTATCGTCCCAAGCAAGGATTTACGCGACTAGTCGTGAAAACGGTCACTGGCTCGTTCCGCTTCGTGTCCGGCGTACAGAGTCCGCACCACTATGAGGTGCAATTCCCGCAAGGCTATCTCACGGTACGAGGCACCATCGTTGATCTTGTGGTATCGCCGACTCGCACGCTCATTGTTCTCGAGTCAGGCTCTATAACCGTCGTGCCCTATGCGACGCGCATTCCCCACGATCTCAGCGGGCCGGATACGAGTTTGGTCGTTTACAACGACGGCCGTGTGGATGGTCCTATGACCCGGGAGGCAGCGATCATCAAGCTCCATCCCGACATTCCGATCCAATTTGGCTCGACAATTTCGTCGACCTGGGAGGCCGACAGCGGTGTCGTACCGTTTGGGGCAACACCCTACGTCGCTTTGGGTGGCGGTTTCAATTTCGAAGGAGACCCCGCGGTCACCGGAGTGGCGGACCTTAACACTTTCGATGGCCCACTACCCAACGGTTCGTACCCAATAGGCGTGACCAAGTCGAACGGCCTTGGAACTGGCGCCCTCGGTCTCGTTGCGGCCGGGCTCCAATTCCAGAGCGGCTGGCGGACAGAGATCGAAGGGTCGTACCGTCACAACGCGACAACGCGCTTTAACGTGCAAGCCGAAGGCTCGACGACGATCGGTGTCGACCGCAAGACCTACGCCCAGATGTTTGATGTGTGGCGAGACTTTGCGTTGGTCGATCGGGTGGGCTTCCATGTCGGCGGCGGTCTCGGCGTCGCCGAACTCGATATGAACGTCACCAATTCCTTTAGCGCCAGCACCGCTTTCAATAAAACCGAGGGAGCCTATCAGGCGGGCGCCGGCCTGGACTTTGCTGTGATCCCGGGTCTCAAGGTGACGCTCGACTATCGCGCGCTCGGATTCTTCAACAAAGATGCTGGGAATATCACGGTGCCGACGAGTTGTTCCGTCAGTCCCTCGGGCTTCCCCTGCTTTGGCAATGCGAATGAAAGGGTGGTCCTCGGCGTGAGCAGCGCGGCAATCGACCAGTCCGTCATCTTGGGCCTGCGCTGGTCCGGCGGCCCATAAGTCAAGCGCAGCTGACGCGATTCAGCACCTGCTCGAACTTTCCGCCGGGCCCAGCCGGTATATCCTCGACATAATGAAAGTCGAGATGGTAGGGCGCCGGTAGCGAGGTGGCGAGGACGTGACTCATGCGTGCTTCTTGTTCGTGCGTGACCGGGTTCTGTGTCACCAGCCACACCTCGATGCGATCCAGGGCTACCTGACAAAGTTGGAATTTCCTGACTGGCACGATCTTCTGCCAGACCTTGTTCGACAGGGCCGGCCAATAGAGTTCGCCGTTCGGCATCGCCAGCATGTTGCGCGTGCGGCCGACGATGCGGTTGACAGTCGGCAAGCCGCGGCCGCACGTGCAAGGTAGCCCTTGCTCGGCTTGATCGCCGATGTCGTAGCGCAGCAGCGGGGTCGCGAAATTGAAGAGCGGCGTCAGCAGCACCCGGCCCTTACCGCCGGGTGCGCGCGGGCGCCCGTCGTCGTCGACGATTTCGACAATCACGGCTTCGGCCTGGACGTGATAGCGGCGGCACGCTGGACATTGGATGGCGATGTTGCCGATCTCGTTAGCTGAATAGATGTCATGCACGTCGGCGGCCAGCCGCGTCGCGCTGAGAGCGCGCAATTCGTCATCAACGGTCTCGCCAATCGTGGTCACTCCCGACAGTGCGAAGCGCGGCCTCTCGACGGCGGCCTGACGGGCAAGTTCGCGTAGGATCGAGGGATAGGTCATCAGATAAGCCGGTTTGACTCGGCCGAGCCAATCCCAAATCTCGTTTAGCGTGGCCGCAGACGTGTTGAGATACCAGGATGCAGCAGATTCAACCGGGATGACCGTTGGCGAGTCCCAATGCGCCTGGCGCACACCTTCGGGCGGCAGCACCGTGCCGTCCGCCATCTTGCGGACGACCGCGATCGACTTGGTAAAATCTCGCCCAGCCCAGACCTGGGCGCGGAAATTGAGCGCGTTCTGCCAACCGTAATGCAAATTCGTGGTCTCGATGCACACGATCTGGCCGGTGGAGCCGGATGACCGTTCCTCACCGGTGCGCCGCTGCCCCTGCGGCAACGCCGCGGCACAGAAGGCTTTGGGCTCGGTTGCAAGCCGATCGCGCGGCAGTATCGGGATGTGCGACAATGCGTCAGCGAGACTCCCGGCGCGCTCTATCTCCGCGATTGGAAGCGACCAGTAATATGGAACCTCGCGAGCGGCGTGGCGCGCTAGCGTTTTGAGATGGCCGAGCTGGTAAGCTTCGATATGACCGCGCGAGTACCACTGGCTCTGCGCCAGTTTCTCCTGAAACGCAAAAGCATCCCGTGCCTCTGGCGCAGCCAAAACCCTTGTAGCCAGAGCCTTTAAACGACGATCCGTCCGATCTTTGGCGTGCTTCAATGAGGACACTACAATTAGGTCACTGAGGGTGGTCGGCCCGGTTCAGTTTGGGCAACGGTGTCCCGGTCATTTGGGCCTGTATCCATTGGCGGCGCAATGAGCGTGCGTTGGGACATTGGCGGGGGTTAAAGCAAAAAGTTTCTAGCAGAGTTTCCCATGAAGTGGGCCTCGTCAGCAACCTCAAGACCGCGAACGCGCTCGGCCTCAAAGGTCCGCAGACGCTACTCGTAGCCGCTGACGAGGTGCTCGAATAAAGATGCTGTTTGCGGCACTGTATGAGTCTGGCACAAAACGTCGTTTTGTTGCCGTGCGACAACTGTCGGCTAGGGGAGGCAACGCGGACTCGGCGGGCCCCTTGGCGGACAACAGGCGCGCCGCGAACAAAGTGGCCCCGCCAAACGACAGGGGCCTAACTAAGTATTTTCGTCTGACATTGCTGGAGGTTCGATTTCCAGCGGACGAATTTTGGCGTTCGAGGCGGAAAAAAGCCAGGGGGTTCTTTGGTAACTGGTTAATCGACCGCCCCACCCCCTGGGGCACTTTCGGATCCCCAAAGTGCGCTCTGGCGCTCTCTGAACCTGCGTTTATGTTATCTATCAGGTTGCACCCCACAACGACTTTGACGCAAAACGACTCGAAGCCGGGCGTCGCATAGCACTTGAAGCCGTAGTGCAAGATCCCCGACACCACAACGCTGATAATGAGCAAGATCAGAAAGCTTATGAAATTCATCCCGATCATGGTTCGGCGTGGCTGGGATCACCTGTTTTCGGAAATTGGCCTCATCTAATCCCATTTCTCAACTATCAGAACGTTTGGTTGTCCCCGCGATTCTGGGCGCGCTCGCTGCAGTTGGGTTGGCGGTTGATTTCGATAAGAGGGCGCGGCGTGCCGTAGCAGGAGGTCGCTAGCCGGCGGCGTGTGGCTTTTGCCGCTTTATACTGCTGCGGCTGGAAAAACCACCAACGTCTCGAATTGATAGCCGCAGGGTTCGCACGACCAACTGTGGCGCACAGAGCGCTCACTGTGATGTTCGGACCAGTCGGGAGCGATCAGGTCCGTGCTACACTGTGGGCAGGGCGTCATCAATTGTCTGTGTGTCGTGGCGGCGGTGCGCGGTGCCATGAATTTCCTCTGCTGCTACTCGCTGTCGATAGCCTTTCCCCGGTTAATTTAATGCAAACTGACTGCGTGTCCGCAGTCAAAAAAGCTCGCTTTATGGCGTGATGCACAAGCAGCAGCGTGATCTTTGAACGTCGCCTTGCCAGCAGCCGCGTGATCCAGGGATATCTCTCCGGATCCACCTTTGGCCAACAACGCCCAGGCGACGCGGGCCATCTAGTATTTGCCAAATTGCTGCGGCACTTCAAGCAGCGCGCGGCGATCGTCGCCGATCCCGAGCGTGCGTTGCACCGTTGCGTCCGTGCGTTCACGTACTGCAGGGGTGATGACGACAGTGACGCGAAACGGTCGGACCGTCGATCGGGAAAACCCGCTTTGTGCCACGCGAGGAAAGAGCGCGTGCTTTTGGTCGGGACCTGATCAGCGGATCACATCAGGGCCAGCGGCCACAGCGACCGCATCCATAGGCCTGACGCCCGACAGGTTCGAGCCCATCATCCTTCGAGTTCTGAGGAATCACTGGAGAGAAAAGCTGCGGGCCCGGACAAGAACGCTTGAATCAGCGCCTGTAATAATCGGCAATGCCGTCCCAGGCCTGGGATTCGGCCCAGCCGAGCGCCGCTGTATCGATGGGATGGGTATTCATACGCGCCAGCGGCTCGGAAAAATCGGTCTGTTGCAAAAGCTTCACCCGGCAATCAAGTCCAAGGCGCGGCCGCATCGCTTGC
>Ga0187783_10001431_pt1 | contig 17628 bp, 12 predicted proteins | sample 1015_SJ02_MP02_2_FD_132471 | JGI IMG/M metagenome (GOLD analysis project Ga0187783, IMG submission 132471) | Tropical peat soil microbial communities from peatlands in Department of Meta, Colombia - 1015_SJ02_MP02_20_MG | ecosystem: Environmental > Terrestrial > Soil > Wetlands > Peat | place...
CCGGAATGGGCTTTCGCTCCAGGCTGCCTACACATGGGATAAGGACATGTCGACGGTCTACTACAGCAACACGGCGAACATCAACAACTCACTGTGCCTGCCGTGCCAGTACTCGCGCGTGTCCTTTGATCGACCCCATCGGTTTGTCATTAACTACAGCTACGATCTGCCCATCGCAAAGAACGCCACGGGCTTCACCGGTAAGGTGCTCGGCGGCTGGAACGTCTCGGGAATCACCATTGCCCAAGGGGGTGATCCTTTGACGCTGATCTCAGCCAACACGGGTAGCGCTTACGGTACGAACTCAACCAGCTATCTGACCGGAGTGTCCACAGCGCAACTGTGCCCTGGTTACACCATGTCGAATTCGTTCTCGACTGGCCCGATCACGTCGCGTGTTGGTGCTGCCCCCAAAAACGGCGAGGGCTACTTCAACCTCAGTGCGTTCGGCACGCAAACGCCGTTTGGCTTCGAGACTTGCCCGTCGCCTTCCGTGCCGTTCGGAGACGCCACTGCTTTGGACTACGGCAATTCCCTAATCGGCGACCTGCTCGGGCCTGGCCAGTTCAACTGGGACATTTCCATCCTGAAGAACACCAAGATTACAGAAAGGGTCAACATGCAGTTTCGGACCGATTTCTACAATGCGTTTAACCACCCGCAATTCTCCGACCCTGGAGGAGGGTCCTTCGGGACGGTTGGTTTCCAGCTGATTTCATCGCCCTCAGCTACGTACGTAACTCACACAAGTGTCAACTCTCGGTTGATTCAGTTCGGGTTGCACTTCACGTTCTAGGCCGTGAACCTGCGTGTGGTGTAGCTGCCGCAGTCAAACAGCCTAAATCGGCGACGCCGGGTGGAGCGCCCGGCGTCAGGGCTACGGAAATGTGTTCCCCCAAGCCGGGCATCGCTTTCGGCGCTGCGTACCCTTTACCTAGTCCCCAACGCTTAGATCCCGTCATCCCAGCGGCAGCGTGTCGGCCCTATACGCAACCACTGCTGCGCGGTCCTTCAACAGCTGACATCAATTTCGAAGGTTGGGGAGGTGACATACAGCAGATGGTGTGAGCGGGTGTCGGCTACTTGATATAACAATTAGCCGGAGAGCATCTTTGGATTTTTTGGAGCCGGTGTAAACTGCTGGATTGAATGTAGGGCCACAAATCGCAGCGCCGTCGGAACTGGCTTTTAGCGACAAGGAGCTTTCACGCATGCCTTCTTCGCCAAACGTATCCACAGCGGAAACACTAACTGCCCGCAAGGCCTTCTACGACGAGATCGCGAAGCAGCACCTCGCACCACTATGGGAGCGCGTCTCGAGCCTCGTCACGCGCTCACCGGAGTCGGCAGCACGGCCCGTTCATTGGCGATACAGTGAGGTGCGCGAAAGTTTACTCGACGCCGGCAGACTCCTAACAGCCGAAGAGGCCGAGCGACGGGTGCTGATCTTAGAGAATCCTGGCCTGCCAGGCCAATCGCAGATCACCGACTCGCTTTTCTCCGGGCTTCAGCTTTTGCTGCCGGGCGAACGAGCGGGCGCCCATCGGCACGTAGCGAGCGCTTTGCGCATTTTTCTGGAAGGCTCCGGTGCCTACACGGCGGTCAACGGAGAGCGTACGAACATGGAGCGCGGCGATTTTGTGATCACCCCGAACTGGACCTGGCACGATCACGGCAATGACGGCCCCCATCCGGTAATTTGGCTCGACGGCCTCGATGTCCCCATTGTTAACCTGTTCAAAACGAGTTTCTCGGAAGACGGTGCCGGAAAGGACATGCCTGGCGGTCCGCGTCTTGGTGACTCGGAGGCACGTTTTGCGGGGGCGCTTCTGCCAGACGGTTCTAACACATCGCTATCCTCCCCGCTCCTCAACTATCGATACGCCCGGGCGCGCCAAAGCCTCGCGGCCATGCAGCTCAATGGCCCCGTCGATCCATACCACGGGGTCAAGCTCCGTTACGTGAATCCCCTGACGGGTGGCCCGGCGATGCCGACGATGAGTTCGGCCCTGCAGCTCTTGCCCAGTGGCTTTTCGACCCTGCCCTACCGCTCGACCGACGGCACGGTCTTTGTTGTCATCGAGGGCCGCGGTCACAGTGAGATCGAAGCCTCGCCCATCAAATGGGTTGAGAACGACGTCTTTGTCGCTCCGAGCTGGGCGCTCCAGCGACATCATGCCGAAAGCGAAACCGTCCTGTTCACTTTCTCTGATCGCGCGGCACAGGAGAAGCTCGGCCTCTGGCGCGACCAACGCATTCCGTGAGTTTCGTAAGCCGTAACGGCCGGCACCCCAACGGAGATGGGCCTACGGACTATCCGCGGCCGATGAAGGGCATTTTCGTCGCCATCACGGTCATGAACTGGACATTGGCATCCAACGGGAGAGATGCCATGTATACGACGGCGCGCGCAACGTCAGCGGCGTCCATTCTAGGCTCAACGGCGATTGCGCCATTTGCTTGCGGAACGCCCTGCTTCATTCGTTCCGTCAATTCGGTTGACGCGTTTCCAATGTCGATCTGACCGCAGGCGATGTCATACTTTCGACCATCGAGGGACGTCACTTTCGTGAGGCCGGTAACCCCGTGCTTGGAGGCTGTATAGGGGGCGGAATTCGGCCGGGGACTGTGAGCGGAAATCGAGCCATTGTTGATGATGCGTCCACCGCGCGGCTCCTGACTTTTCATGATCCTGAAAGCTTCCTGCGTACAGAGAAATACACCGGTAAGATTCGTGTCAACAATGAGCCTCCACTTTTCATAGGGTAGATCCTCCAGAGGTACGGCAGCACCAGAGACCCCGGCGTTGTTGAACAGTAGGTCGAGTCGGCTGAATGCCTGTTTCGTTTTCGCAAACAACTCCCGCACCGAGGCGGGGTCGCTGACGTCGGCCGGCACGACCAGCACCTCGGAGCTGGCCTGTCTCACCTCAAGTCCAGTCGCTTCCAGCCGTTCCCTACGACGGCCAGCGAGCACAAGTGAGTAGCCGTTCTGAGCAAGTGCCACAGCGACGTGCCTGCCAATGCCGCTGCCTGCACCAGTGACCATGGCTATCTTCCGCGATCGCTCCATGCCTCGCCTCCGCCTTTCTAAAGGCTTCTGGGGAACATATACAAATCAAGGACAATTCCGCGTACAGACTTGACCGGCGCCGCGGACAGATGATAGCAGTGATGAAGGCGAAACACGTGAGGAGAACAGGATGAGCCCTTCCCGAGCCAGAAAAACCCTACCCTTTGCCGCTCTGGCGGTGACATTCCTGTTTGTTGTGGCTTCGGATTGTCGTGCCCAGCCGAGTGCAGGGCCCAATTTGAACGTGGCCAGCAACGAGATGCAGACGCGCATGGAGCTTTCGAATATGGATGCTCTGGGTGATAAGGATGAGATTGCCGCCTTTCAAGTGTTTTCCAAGGAGCAGACGCCTGACAAGAAGATTAAGCTCGGAGGCGCCTTCTTAGAAAAGTACCCCAAGAGCCCGCTGGTAGAGCGAGTCGACGCCGGCATGATGAACGCTTACCGCGCACAACAGGACTGGAAAGACACGTATTTGTTCGCAGATCACGCGCTCGCGCTCAAGCCGGATGATGTCGACGTTCTCGCGACCGTCGCTTGGACGATACCCCACGTGTACAGCCCGGATGATGCGGACGCCGATCAAGAACTCAAGAAATCGGAAGAATACGCCAAGCATGCCCTCGAGGTTTTGGCCACGATGCATAAACCTGCAGACATGTCCGAGGCGCAGTTTGCAGACTCTAAAACCAGAAGGTCCTTTCAACTGCACAGCGCTCTTGGTCTCGTATACTTCCGTCGCGAGGACTACGCGAATTCGGCAAATGAGCTCGAACAAGCTACCAAGGGCAACGCAACCCCCGACCCGACCGATCTCTACGCCCTCGGGGTCGATCTTCAGAATTTGAAGCGGTATAGCGAGGCGGCAGAGGCCTTTCGTGGATGCGGTCAGATTGCGGGAGCCTTGCAAGATCAATGCAAGCAGAACGCGGACTCGACAAAAGCATTGGCCGCTCTCCAACAAAATAAGTAATGCCGGCAACCTGGCTCCGTCGGAACCGCCGGATTCCTTGTATTAACATCTCGTGGATTCATTTTTCTAGAGATCGTCAGGAACACTGATTTTCTTTTCCGGGCGCGCACTGCAGTTGTGGAACGTTTTCTGGATGCTGCCGGCCACGTGGGAAGGAGAGAAGGTAGACTACGCATACGAACAGAAGTTTTTTCGAAATGAGAGGTTAAGAGTCCGCGGTGATACATCCTAGGCGATGCGCGCTTCTCAGGTCTCCCCGATGGAATGCTTGCGCATGGCTCGCCGCGATTGCGGCTTGTGCCTGTTGGGGGCCTTGGGTCGACTGGGGCTCAGCACAGACGACTTCGGAAGGCCCTTTTCAATCCCCAGATCATGCGCAGACCGAAGCGGCTCGTGATCGCAACTGCAAGATACTCTACGCGGGTATCGTCGGCGGGTTAGAAACGCCTAACAACAAGCGCTCCGGGGTCGTGCAGATGCGGGACAGGCTGAAAGGGCCTAGCTATAGCGACGTCTGTGCAAGGACGTTTTCCCCATACCACTGGACGGCTGGACGAAACTGGATTCTCAGTCATTTTCCAAAACACCCGGGACCAATGAGCGATATCGAATTGGAGCAAGCACCGAAAGTGATCGTTGTGGGTCACAGCCTAGGCGGCTGGGCGGCGCTTAGCGTGGCTCGCAGCCTCGACAGTGAAGGCATCCCCGTTGAGCTGACGATCCAGGTGGACAGCGTAGGCATCACCGACCACACCGTCCCCAAGAACGTCCGGGAAGCAGCCGTATTTCACGCGCGGGACATTCTGATGTTTTTGACAACCAAGAAGATCAAGGCGGCGGATGCGAGCCAGACGAGGCTTGTGGCGAATATTCGAGTGGAAGGTGTGGGGCACGAATCGATTACGCGCGACGCGCGGATTCGCGAAATGGTGTTGAGAAGGATCGACTCGCTTAGGCTCGACACCCCGTCGGCAGACGGTCGCCAAGTTGAGGCACCATCCGAGCACGCCTCCGACATGGCGGAGGCAGATCTTTTACACAATCAAGACATACCCCTGCGACCAAATCGGTAGGAGCTTCGCCTTCTCAGGCCTGGATCGGATCTAACGGCACACCAAGGAATTGTCTGGAGGGTCCGCCTTACTCGTACGGGTTGCGGTCGTTGGGCCGAGCACCGAAGTCGTGGCGGCCTCGCTGCCGAAAAAACCCAAAACTAACACGCCACTCAAATAATACAGGGTAGAAGGGCGAGTTCTGAATTTGGATCCCGATATGATTTGTAAAGTTACCCTTGTGTGCGCTCGGAAGTTCGAGAACATATCCAGTGTGATAGACGAGACCGCCATACTGCCAGCCAAGCGCAGCTGGCGTAGCACTGCCCCCGGCAAGGGTGGTATGCACCCATTCGGGTGTAAGTGCGAAATAGAAGCCCTGCGTATTTGTGAGCATCCGCTCGAGCCGAAGACCCGTTGACATGGTCGATTGACTGGCGACAAAGCTATACGCCCCGTTGACGTGCACCAAGACAGGCTCCTCAACAGGCGTCCACGCATATTCGATTCCAATGCGAACGGGCAAACGCACCAGGCCCGCCGTCATGTGACGAGAGTCGCCGATGAGCGCAACAGAAAGCTGCCATCTGCCTCCGTCCCACGGATAGAAACCGACCCCAAAGCGTACTTCCCGCCACGGAAGAACGTACGTTTTGTAGATATTTTCCGGCTCCCGCGCATCGGGATGATCCACCAAGTGAGCCATCGCAGCCTCGGGAGTTGCGATGGCGCAGTGCTGGCAACGTGTTTCCGGAAGGGGCTCGAGATGGCAGACTGGGTGCCCCGCATTCTCTCCAAAGCCAGGGAATAGGGCTGCCGTATCGCTCAGTGCGAAGCGATCTTCCGGGTATCGCGGAAGACTCATTTTTGCCCGATACGGCTCCATGATGTCACCCCTCTTTTCCCCGACGTCACGCAAGCCCCAGACCTCAAACGGCTCAGGGTGGAGATTGTCGTCCACACCGCGTGTGAAGCGGCCATCCCGGTCAAGGTCCGGTGCCATGGCGTGCTTCCCATATTCGGCGGTGGCATAGAGCGGAAGAGAGACTGGACGGGCATCCTTCACGAGTACTGAATAGAGATTGTTCGGAACGAAGCTGTCGTGATCAGACGCAAATACGTTGCGGACCGTGCCTCCGAGTTTGTCCACCTCGATGAACATATGCTCGGAGTCGTGGATATGTGCGTGTGGCTTGCCTTCATCGAACGGGTAGTAATACCAATATTCAAGCAGCCATGTTCCGGGGTAGGAGAGGACTCGCACATACGGAGTGCATTCAGATGCTCGCCCGGGTCCCAGTAAGGCGTACGCCTTCTCGTAATCTTGGCGCGTCGTACCGAAAGACAACGGAACGATGTCGTGCCAGATATTCACATCGCTCGGAAAGTCGGGCTCCCCCGGAGCCAACTCAATCGTGGGTGCGTAGAGGTCCGGGTCAGGTGTGATGTTGTAGAACGACCAGGAAAGCTTAAGCTCACCTGACTCTTGTCTCAGGCGCTGAGCCAGGGTGCGAAGCGTCGTGTCATCCCTCTGCAGAGTATCCTCAGACTTACCATCCACGGATCCACCGCCGAGCTCGATCGCGGCGTGTAGTTCAGCGGCGACCGTGTCGTCGTAATGAGCCATGTGGGCTGAGGGCCGACGAGGGTCAACGATTGTTGTGACGGAGCCTGCTCCCGAGCCGGCACTTGCCAGGTACTCCGTCACCATCACCAAAAAATCCGTTCGGCCGCCCACGCGGCCTGCAAGCAGTTTCCATTTCGCACCGTTGGGCAAACGATAGGTAAGCTCCTCCCGGCTACCGCCCGCTCCGACGATTGCAAGCCGGCCGTCGCTGAAGGCGTACAGGACGCTCCCATCCTCGTGGATCGCGGCGGCGGCGGCCCTGCTGCATAGTTCGCCGTCGAGGGTGCCGAGATCATTGAGCAAGCAGACTTTTCCGTCTACAAGGAAGGGAAAGCGCTGTCGTGGTAGATGGTGCTGGGGCGGCGAGGCGGTACTTCCAATTTCAGTGACGCGTTCGGTCAAATCTACGACCAGCAACTTTCCGCTGGACAGGGCGACAAGTAACTTCGTGCCCGAGGAGGAAAGCACCGCACTGACCGGCGGATCGCTCAGACTGGCAAGTGCGATTTTTCGAAATCGCCAATCCAGCTGGCTGGAGCGGCCGACCGGAGTCGCGAGTAGAATCTCGTTCGGACCAAAACCGACCCCTACGATATCGTAGATGGCCTGACCGGTGACATCCCGTCCTGTCGCGGAGAACGCCGGAAAAGGTAATAATAAGATGCAAATGCACCCCAATATGTAGGGGACGAATCCCGCTTCTCGCATTAACAGATCGGCACAGCTACTGCGAGATACAATCCGCGCAAAACAGAAGTATTCCCGTGCCAGGTCATCGGGGCGGCGACCCTAACAGGGAATGGTATGGGACGAGTGCGCCGGTCGCGCGTCTGTGCCTCTAGCACTTCTGAGCGCTCGATCTCGCATCTTACCGTTGGGCTGCCGATTTGCGGGCGATGCCCGCTTCGCCTCTCTGGCGGGCCATGTATTGGTCGTAGATCCACCGATATGTTACTTCCAGGCCCGTGCGCAAAGATGTGTTCGGCTCCCAGTTGAGATATTTTTTGATCAGAGTGTTGTCACTGTTCCGACCGTTGACCCCTTTGGGCGCGTCAAGGTCGTAGTTCCGTTTTAGCGTGATTCCTGCAATCTCCTCGGCGATGTCGACCAAATTATTGATGGTCACAGCTTCGCTTGATCCGAGGTTAATCGGTTCTGTAATTCCGGAATGCATAATCAAATCGATGCCTTTGATGCAATCATCGATGAACATGAAGCTGCGGGTCTGGTTTCCAGAGCCCCAGATCTCGATCTCGTGTTTGCCTGACACCTTGGCCTCAATCACTTTGCGGCAAATTGCAGCCGGCGCCTTTTCGCGACCTCCGAACCACGTTCCCCACGGTCCGTAGACATTGTGGAATCGAGCCACGCGTGTGCAGAGATTAAAGTCCTCAGAAAAATGTCTGCACATCCGTTCCGAAAAGAGCTTTTCCCAGCCATACCCGTCCTCGGCAAGAGCTGGATAGGCATCCTCCTCCTTCAACGATGACGCCGCGAATGTCTTTTGCTTCTCCCCGTTGTAAACACACGCTGAAGAGGAATAAAAGAACCTTTCCACACCAGAATTCAGGGCCTCTTGCAACATATGAGTATTGATCAGCACCGAGAGCATGCAGAGCGCCTTGTTGTGCTCGATAAACCCCATGCCGCCCATGTTCGCGGCAAGATTATAGATTTCGTACGCGCCCCTGGCAGCGAGCTCGCAGTTCTCTCTAAGATTCAGATCGAGACATAGATTCTCAACATCGTCGAACCATTGGTACCACTGCTCGCGTGGTTTGATGTCCAGGGCCCGCAGCCGCTTGTAGCCTCGCGCCCGCAGGGCAGAAACCAAGTTTCCACCGATGAAACCACCAGCTCCCGTGACGACTACCAGATTCTCTTTAGCGTCAGCCAAAATAGGTCTCCGGTGAACTTAGATTGCCAGCTTCAGCAATTAGATGACACAAGCGGACTCAGTATACGACAAGCACGTCTGACAATGGCTAGAGTCGCTGGCCAAACCGGGGCCAAAACGATTTGGCGAAGGTTCTAAAACCTTTCAGCCCACTTCAGAAGCGAAACAGGCAAGTCCTTGAGCACCAACCACACAAACGCACTGTTCGTCGTCAGGTATCTTCGCCAGAGCCGCCGCGGTTCCTGCAAAAGCCGAAAAAACCACTCAAGACCTGCGCGCTGCAACCAGCGAGGAGCTCTTCGGATCGTACCCGCGAGAATATCGAAACTCCCCCCCACGCCCTGGCATACGGCAACATTCAAATGCGGCAGATTGTTGTCACCCCAGAGCTCCTTGGTGGGAGTGCTCATTCCCAGAAATAGCAAATCAGGCCGACTTTGATTAATTTGATGAACGATTTCCGGCTCCTCTTCTCGCGAAAAATAGCCGTGACGCCATCCCGCGATTTCCAGGCCTGGATGGCGGTTGCGAATTTCGGCGACGGCACACTCCAGCACTTGGGCCCGAGCACCAAATAGGTACACTCGATATCCGCGGTCTTGCGATACTTGGAGCATGCGTTCCATCAAATCCGTCCCATTCACGCGACCGGGTAGAGATGCTTTTTGTAGCTTCGAAGCCCAAACGATCGGGACGCCATCTGCGAGCAGTAAGTCCGCCCTCGCCATTGCCGTGCGGAGCTCGGAAGATTTTCGGTATTGAACGACTTTGGCCGCGTTGACAAACACGACATGAGTCTTCTGCCTTTCCTCTAAGCGACAAGTGAGTTCTCGGACTGCTTCGTCCAAAGAAATGCTGTCGACAGGGCAACCCGCTACGTAGACACGCGTGGAAGTTCTAAGCTCGGCTTTCATCGGTTTTCTGTTTTGGGAACTAAGAGGCGAACGACTGCTCCGAAGACGCTTCAGCAACTGGCAGGAGCCAAGAAGCGACGCGTATCGGCGTGCCAGACGAAATGGCCTCTTCGATCGCCAAGGTAGCGTCGGTCACTTCCAAAATCTCTTCAAACGGAATCGGGGAATCTTGACCGGACCGGATCGCTTCCAGCGTCGCAGCCACCGCGTTGCAATGTCCCTTGTCCGGCCTGGAACGAAAAGTTCGAGTCTTCCCGCCTCGGACGAGCTCCAATGACCGAAAATCCACCAGACGGGCCACAGCTCCCTCGCAGAAAATCTCCATCTGTTCTTTCGGAACGGCTCTATCGCCATTGGCGACGTAGACGAGGTTCGCTAACGATCCGTCCTCGAAAGCAAGGGTGGCCACGACGTTGTCGCGATTATATTTCGCGAAATCGGGCAGAGCCCATGCGGACACCTGCTCGACGGGGGAGCGAGTGACTGACCGCGCGAAATCGACAAAATGGCACAGCTCACCAACAATTCTGCCTCCACCCTGAGCTTGTTGGGTCCAATGGTCCCGCGGTATGAAGCCTGCGTTTACCCGAAAATTCAAAATCAAGGGTTCGCGTCTGCCCGCGAAGAACTCGCGGACGCGATCGGTAAACGGAGCGAAACGCCGGTTAAAGCCAACCATGACGAACGGACCATATCCCTCACGAACCTGAGCTCGATACGCATCCAGAATCAGGCCCACCTGCTCACGGGAGGTTGCTAAAGGCTTTTCCACGAAGACAGCTTTTCGATTTGCAATGGCCGAAGCTAGGTACGGGGCGTGAGTGTCGTGACGCGAGAGAATGAATACGGCCTGGATTTGCGGATTGGCCAGCAGTTCCGAAGGTGACTGCGTCCTGCGAAAACCGGCGCTCTTTCGAGCCGCTTCCGCGGTCACGCCGGAGGCGCTGGCAACGGATTCAAGAGATACACGGCTGACATTTCGAATCGCTGGAAAGATTACGTCGCGCGCAAATCCACCGGCGCCAATGCATCCAACGCTAACAGAGCCCTGCGGCGCACTGCTTTTCTCGGGTCGAGCGAGGGCAATTGGGGCAGCTTCTGCAGAACCGCCGATTGGGTAGCGCAAGAGAACTGTGTAGATCTTCTGTGTGGCGAGCGAGGAATAGGCCTTCTCTGCCTCCTCCAATGGGAACTGCGAGGAGATCAGAGAACCTACGTCAATTTCCTTTCGGGACAGGAGATCTAGAAACGCTTCCATATTCCGCCGCTCGGTCCAGCGAACATAGCCGATAGGGTAGTCAACGCCTTCTTCCTCGTAAGACTGATCGTAGCGGCCGGGGCCATAAGAGCGGGAGCACGTAATGGAAAGCTCCTTCGCGTAAGCGGCGCGACGAGAAACTGCCATTCCGACGTCGCCCACGACTACGATCCGACCTCGGTCTCGAGCGATACGGGCTGCTAGTTCGATGGGCTCGGAGGACGGTGTCGCAGCTGTCAAGAGCGATACGTCAATGCCGAACGGGGCCACTTCTCGTATGGCACCCGCAAGGTGAGGGTCGGTCGGAATGAAGCCACCGTCCGCGCCAAAGACCTCGGCCTGGGCGGCGCGCCCCGGATCAGAATCGATCGCGACTACGCGACAACCGGCAGCCTTGGCAAGCAGGATGGTCAAAACACCAACGAGCCCGGCCCCAATGACGGCGATCGTCTCTCCAAACGCCACACCGCCCTGACGCAGGCCCTGCATGGCAATGGCTCCGATGGTCGTGACGGCAGCCTGTTCAAAGGACACATTAGCGGGAATGCGAACTGCAAGATTCTGGGGGACATAATTTACTTCTGCGTGGTTGGCGTACCCGACCCCTGCACACGCCACTCTATCTCCGACTCGAAGTTCCCTCACACCGCTCCCGACAGCCAACACTGTGCCCGAGCAGCTATACCCTAACGGAGAGAGGGTCTCCAAGCGGGAGCGCACCTTTTGGTAGGCAGCACGCACGCCACTGGCGCGGGCGTGGTTCAGCACCTGCCGGACCAGGTCGGGACGCTGCAAGGCCTTCTGCACGAGTGACATTTCTCCAGCCTGCAGCTTTGCGCGCTCGGTTCCGGCACTAATCGCTGAAAAGTGGGTACGAACCAGGATACCTCCGTCGGACAGTTCCGGCGCAGGGATGTCGTGGGCCGAGACAGTCCCTGAGCGCACATCTTCTAGGACCGCTTTCATCTTTGGCTCCTATAGCGAGCTTTGGAACAAGTCTAGATTCCGCGCATCGCAAAAATGAGGGTGTGAAGTAACACAGCCATATCCATGAAGAAGTTACGGTTGTGGATGTAGTACAGGTCGTACTCAATATTCTGGTGAATTAGGAATCGACGATCAGCGCTCAGTTGCCAGAGGCCGGTGATTCCCGGCTTGACTGACAAGCGCTGGCGTTGCTCTGTCGTGTAGTGCTCCACAATGAAGCGCATTTCGGGCCTCGGTCCCACGAGAGACATCTCTCCCTTGATCACATTGAAAAGCTGCGGAAGCTCGTCGAGGCTCGTTCGGCGGAGGAATTGCCCGAGACGGGTAATCCTGGGGTCAACGGATTGCCCAGGACTGACGGCGTAGGGCTCGGCATCTTGGTACATCGTCCTGAATTTGAACATCCGGAAGGGTTTTCCATTCAGACCTGCACGTTCGTGAATGAAGAAGGATGGCCCAGCAGATGTTAGTCGAATGGCAACAGCCACCAAGAGCAGGAGCGGTGACAGGAGCACGACGAGCATGCTCGCGAAAACGAGATCTACCCCGCGCTTCAATAGGTTGTAACCGTTCTGTTCGGGAGGGCGCTCAAAGGAAGCCAATAGCATTCCGTCGAGATTCAAAAAGTTAATCTCACAATCCCAAGGAGCAAAATGATAAGGAACGAAAGAAATGGCGACATTGGCCGCAGCAGCTTCGTTCATTAACCCAAAGAATTTCGCACGCGAAATGGAGGGGATCGCAATGACAAGCATGTCGATAGCATTACTTTGGAACCATTCCCTGTTGAGCGGGCCGGCCAGGACGGTGGCAGAACGCCGGCGGACGTATCCGGACTCAAAAATCTCTTGTCCAACGCAGGACGTGTCGTCGTCGACGAAGGCGATAGGGTCTAATCCCAGTTTCGGGGAGCGCGAAAGGGCGGAGAAGATTCGACGCCCCGAAGCTCCGGCGCCATAGATGACCAAGCGATGGAGGCCGTAGCCCTTGCCATGTAGCGCACGAACGACGGAGACAATGGCGCGTTTTTCAGCAATCAGGAATAGGGGGACCAACATGAATGCCAAGACAATAACCCACCTCGAGACTAGATAGCTCGAGAAAAGGGAAATGCAAAACGCAGCGAGAAACGTCTGGGTGGATGCCCTTACCACTCGCTCGGTTTCCTTAACAAGCAGTAGGCCGCTGTCCCGACGGTAAGAGCCACTTCTTTCCAGCAACCATACACAAATAAGTGCAAAGAGGCTTGCCACCTCCAGAATCGCCGCATGCGAGTACAGCAGTTGACGGCCGAGGTGGGATGAGCGGTACAAGGCGTAGGCGGATACCAGTGCTGCAACGATCGCACAAAAATCTAAGACCATTTCGGAGGTATAGATCAGCCGGTCAAAGGGATTGCGGCTCTTCAAGCGGCTTGCAGACGATGCATCCACAACCCGCGAAGCCGGAGGCTCGAGGGCTAGTGCGAGCATGCGTTCCTCTAACTGAGGAGGCGTGTTCATGGGCGACCTCTTCTTTATCTCTGGGTTGTTAACGACCTTGAGGCAGGCGAGTAGCGGTTCAGCAACACAGCCAAGAGCTCGGCGAGCTCTCGAGCACGAGCGTCCCAAGTGCAGCTTCTGACCGCTTCTTGGCGGCGCTCACGATCGGAAGGCGAATCATGAGAAAGTGCTTCTTCTACCGCTGTGATGAACTCCGGGACGGATTGGTAGACTCGAATTCCTGGCAACTGCAAGTATTCGTACAACGGAGAAATGACCACGGGCTTTCCGCTCGCCATATACTCGCGGACCTTTATGGCGCTGCCGTAGCTCGTGAACTCGTGATCACGCCTCCAGGGTAAGACACAAACGTCAATGTACCGAAGATAGCGAGGGAGCTCGGTATAAGGTTTTGGTCCGAGGAAATGCACGTTAGGTGACCGAATTTGAACCAGTTTTGATTTCGCTCCAATAAACACCCAGTGCCATTCGGGCCTTAGCCGCGCGACCTCCTCGATTAATGCAACATCCATGACGTAATCAATCCAGCCGAAATAACCAAGGATCGGACGTGGAATCGGAAGAATATCGGGAGCTGGTTGCGCCACTTCTTTGGAGAAATGATCAAAATCGACCGCCTGTTCCAGGAAGTACCTGTTTGGAACATCGGACTCCTCATAGAGCTTTCGGCCGGAGTAAAGGACAAGGTCGGCGTATCCTTTCAGGCGGGCATCAAGTCTTCGGATCAAGTCGGGTGAAACAGCGCTGTCCTCATTCGCATCGTACTTGTCCGAAACGTGATATAGGATGAGCCTTGGATTCAGACCCTTTACAACATCAGCCGCAAACGGGATGGCGACCCATACGATGGGTTCCCTCATGCCACACAAAAACATGAGCAAGCGGACCTGGACGGTAAGCAAAATGCGATTCAAAGCACGGACCCACGACAGACCATGAAATGGAAGAGTGAACGGCGTTAAGACGTACAAGCCCTCGGGAACTTTCCTGAACCAGCGAAGATAGCTCTTGAGTTTTCGCCTGACCTTCAGAAACAAGTCCCCATTGGAGATCGAAGGTAGCCCCATTCCAATCGAATTAATGAACAGCACCTTATTGTTGCGAGCCAGACGTTTCAGAATGTGGTTCTTCGAATGCGGGTGGTGATACCACCAATCTTCGCCCGCAAAACATACAATCGCCTGGCCAGTCAGATCCTTGTCAGCCACAGGGCCCCCAACAAATCCGAGTGCACAACGAGAATGGCAAGCGCGATTCGGCCAGAATACAGATGCGGGTTCCCGAGGACTCGCTCCCGTAGGATGTGGAGGTTCTAGCCAGCTGTGACCAGCAGCGAAGAGCCACTGCGGCGCTCACTTTCATTTCCACCCGTTGTCGGCCATCGATCTCGAAGACAACCTCGTTTGGGCGCGACTTCACATCACAAATCCTCCAAGGGCGGGCCAGATGGAAGTGGGCCTGAAAAGTGTGCTGTCCGTCACCCGTAAAAACATCCTCGACGACTAAGGATTCGTCGGTTTCGAACTTAATGGTGCGGGTGTGGAGAACACCGAACCTCCGATATCCGGAATGCGAGGCGCTGAGAGAAAGACAGCCGTCGCGTTCCTGACCTAAAACGCGGCTGACCTTTGCGTCATTCGACAGGGAAAAAAGAGCAATCGGACGCGGATCGATGCGATTTTGTTCGTTTGCATCGACGAGTATGGTGTTATGAGCAGCCGTAGAGCGAAATCGGTTGCGGCTGATGGCTTCCCGTGTATAGGTGAACGTGCCGGAATCCGACAGCAAGAGCTCTCCGAAAAGCCGAATGATGATGCTCAGCTTGTCATTGTGCGTGTGGCTTCCCATCCCACGAATTCCGTTGGGCATGGCAAAAAGGAAGGCCGAGACCCCGTTTCGCCGGACGATTCCAACGCCGGAATTTGCCAGGACTTGCACTCCAGACGGGCACTTAGCTTTGGTCACACGGTTTCGCGGAACGTCAGAAGACATCCCAAACCACATCAGATCTTTCGAACTCCAAGGGTTCGGTTCATTCAGAGTTGCGGCTGTCAGACCAAGTAAAGATGGAACTCGTAGAGAATCCGGCGCGGATTTGCACAAGACGCGCTCGAGATCGTCATACAGAATCTCAATTCTAGCGTCGTCGCAATCACCCACGTTGGGGAGGCATCCCTGTTCGTCGGCAAGTGTAGCCATCCATCGAAACATAGCCCGCAGACGTGCTGCGTAGGAAGTGCTCGGTATTATCCCCGCAGCCGGCATGAGCCGATAAGCAAGGAGAAACATCTGGGTTACCAGAACGTGATACCCAGTAGAGGCTTCGTAGTCGCCTCCGTCCTCGTAGGTCTGATGAAGGATCTCGTGGTCGAGCAGTCGACTGTAATCCTTCCTCCGCCGTTCGATGCCACGACCTTCTAGAAATGTGGACAGGCAAAACAAGCCCACGATATTGCTCAGGTAATGGTTACTACGAAAGATGTGAGAAAACTCGATATGAGACTCAATAAAAAGAAGATGGTGCCAAAGCGATTCAGTAACGTTTTCCAGCCAATACGAGGCTTCCGAAGAGAACGGCCACAATAGCTCTAATGTTAGGCAGATACTGATGGCGCGCAACGCCGCTTCCATCGCCACAGTCCAGTTCACGCCGAGACCGACCGGTTGCTGCTCAATCCAGTTTGAGAGGAGTTCCATGGCAGCCCGGCGATACCGCTCCTCTCCCGTGAGCCGCCAAGCCTTCCCAAGGGCCGGGAGAAATTGTAGTCGAGACAACTCCCAGGGCACCTTTACATCAGAGCCGTCGTGTCTTACCACGAGGATTCCCTCGTGCGATTGGGTCGGCCAATCCTTGCCGGAAACAAAATCCCAATTCCAGCGGGGTGGGAATCCCAATGACGTTGGTCCATACCCAAGAAGGGGAAATCTTCCCCCACATATACTGTCGGCATAGCTCATCCAGGTTTGTCCCGAATCGCCAGCTCTCGCCAGGTCGATGCGGTAATAGCCGGCAGGCCGGAAACGCACAGAAAGCGAACGCTTAAGCCGACCCGCAAACCGGTACTTCTTCCATCTTTTATAGGCTCTCCAAGCTGTCTCTCTGGCTATGACAGTCGGAGAGATGCCAGGGAGGAAGGATTTGAAGGGACGCATTAGGATTCAGGCGTAAGTGACCACTTTCTTACTCGATCCCTTCCATTTCCGAAGAATCAGCCACACGAGCACGAACATCATGAAGTAGCAAATTGAAGAAACCACTGATGCCCCAGCGATCCCGAAGTGCGGTATCGCCCAAAGATTAGCTCCAATATTAAGGGCACATGTAGCCAACCACGCCCAGACCACTGAGAGGGGGAATCCGAGACTGTTCAGGTATTGGACCATCACGGTTTCAACGCCTAAGAAAAAGACACCGGGCATCAGCAGAATGAACGCCGCCGCTGCAGGTCGGTACGCCGCGCCAAATAGCGTTTGAATCATGGGGTGGGCTAGAAACGCGGCACAAGCGACAAGGGGGAACAGAAGGGCACATGTGGCCCACATTGCCTTTCCCATCCATTGCCAGCTGACTGCATCAGCGGATACAGCCGACAATTTAGGAAACAGGACCGTGGCGATGGCCGCAGGCAAGAGAAGAATGTAGTCGGCCAGACTCCCAGCAATGGAATAGTAGCCTGCTTGTGTGGGACCGAGCAGGTACTTCACCATGAGCAGATCGGATCGGATCACCAAATACGCGAAGAACGCAGCGAGATAGGCGCGAGCCCCCATCCTGAACCCTTCGCGAAACAGAGCGAGGGAAGGCTCCCAGGTCCTTTGCACAAACCTCTTCATCCAGCCTAATCCCAGCAAAATGCCGCCAAGCAGCGAGCCCAACATCGCGAGGAAGTAGTGCGCAGGGGTGGTTGGAACCAGCAGTAAGGCTCCCAAAATGAACACGATGCCTGCTCCCCTCCTCGCTAATTCGATAACGTTGTAGGCGCGGATCTGATGAATGCCTATGAGCAGATTCTGAATCAGCAGGTAGAGCACGCCAAGCGGAACCCAAGTCAGACCCAACACAAGCAAGGTCCCATGGATGGGTGCCAGCTGGGGCCGAAGATGGAAGACCAGCCAAGCACAAGCCGAGACAATTCCCCCGATACCTAACCCTGCGGCCAGGCTGTTGCTGAGAAGCGATGAGAGCACGTGAGGACGCTTGGCTGCAAGGTACGTGTTAGAAGCGTGGAGTCCCAAATTGCAACCTTGGACGCCGACCAATCCAATCGTCGTGGCAACCGCAAATTCCCCGCGACCGCTAGGTCCGAGAGTCCGAGCGACAATCACGGTTGTGCCCAAGCTGATCA
>Ga0187783_10001432_pt1 | contig 17587 bp, 14 predicted proteins | sample 1015_SJ02_MP02_2_FD_132471 | JGI IMG/M metagenome (GOLD analysis project Ga0187783, IMG submission 132471) | Tropical peat soil microbial communities from peatlands in Department of Meta, Colombia - 1015_SJ02_MP02_20_MG | ecosystem: Environmental > Terrestrial > Soil > Wetlands > Peat | place...
GGGTGGGCGGTGGAGATCGAGACGAACGGCACCATCGCGCCGCTGCCCGAGGTCGTCGGGCTCGTCAGCCGGTTCAACGTGTCACCCAAGGTACGCGGTAGCGGCGTCCCGGCGGCGCGGGCGCTGCGGCCGCGCGCGCTCGCCGCCTTCGGTGACACCGGCAAGGCAGTCTTCAAGTTCGTCGCGAGCGAGCCCGCCGAGCTCGAGGACATCGGCCGGGTCGCGGCGCGCTGGCGGCTGGCGCCGGTCATGATCATGCCGGCCGGCACCGCCGCGGACGAGGTCGTCCGGGTGGCCAGGGAGCTCGCCGAGCCGGTGCTGGCCCGCGGCTGGGACCTCACCATCCGGCTGCACGTGCTGCTATGGGGGGACGAGCGAGGCCGGTGACCAGCAGCGTGCTGTCGACCCGGCGCGGCGACATCAGCCTTCCGCAGTTCGTGCCCGACGCCACCAGGGCGGTGGTGCGCGGACTGCCGACGGGCGCGCTGCCGCGTACCGGAGTCGAGACCATCCTGGTCAGCACCGCACACCTGATCAGCCAGCCGGGAACCTCGGTCGTGCGGGCGCTCGGCGGCGTGCACGGTTTCATGGGCTGGTCCGGCCCGGTGATCTCGGACTCCGGCGGGTTCCAGGCGTTCTCGCTGCTGACCGGGCAGAAAGGGCTGGCGACGGTATCGGACGCCGGGCTGTCCTACCGGTTCTCGCCCAAGCAGCGGTTCCGCGACCTGACGCCGAAGAGCTGCATCGAGGCCCAGCTGCACCTCGGCGCGGACATCCTGTACTGCCTCGACTACTGCACCCATCCGCTGGCGCCGGACGCCGAGCAGGAGAAGAGCGTCAGCCTGACCATCCGCTGGGCCGCCGAGTGCCGGGCCGTGTTCGACCGGCTGGTCGCCGGCACCCCGCCGGAGCAGCGCCCGAAGCTGTTCGCGGTCGTGCAGGGCGGCCAGCGGGCCGATCTGCGGGCACGGTGCGCGGACGCGCTGGTCGACCTGGGCTTCGACGGCTACGGCTTCGGCGGCTACCCGGTCGCGGCGGGCCAGCTCGTGGCCGAGGTCGAGCTGACGGCCCGGCTGCTGCCGCCCGGCGCGGTGCTGCACGGCCTCGGCATCGGGACGCCGGAGAGCCTGGTCGCCGCGTGGCGCTCCGGGTACTCGATCTTCGACTGCACGCTGCCGACGCGCAACGCGCGGCGCGGCGTGCTGTACACGAGCATGGACACCAGCAACCTCGACGGCGACGGGAGGGTCAGCAGGATCGCCCGCATGTCCGACGAGAAGTGGGTCCGGGCCGCCCGCCCCGTCGATCCCGACTGTGACTGCGAGCTGTGCACCGGCTACAGCGCCGGCTACCTCGCGCACCTGTTCCGGGTGGAAGACTCGCTGGCGCACACCCTCGCTTCGGCGCACAACCTGCGTTTTTACACCCGCCTGACGGCCGCGCTCCGGGAGCACCCGGCGGGCACGTTGCCGAGAGCCGTGCGATGACCCGCGACGTCGCCGAGCGGGCGGTCATCGGCCGGATCCGCGCGGCCGCCAAGTACCGGGGCGTGCACGCCGACACGATCGCCGACATCGTGCGGCAGGAAAGCGGCAAGGCCGCGAACGCTACCGACCTCGAGCGGCGGGCCCGGCTCAAGCTGCACCGGGTCGTCGCCGGGTATCTGCTGACAGGGCGCATCGCGCACCTGGTGCGCGACCTCGCCGGCGCCGAGGAGAGCGAGGCGGAAAGGCGCGAGCTCTGCCGCGCGGTGCTCGCCGCGCACTTCTCCACCGCCGAGCGGCTACCCGACCTGGACCGCTTCTATCCCGCCGTGTTCGGCGCCGTCGGGCCGGTGCGCTCGATCGCCGACCTCGCCTGCGCGCTGAACCCGTTCACCGTGCCGTGGGTGCGCGACGTCACCGACGCCGAGTATGCGGGGTATGACCTGAACCTGGCCTACGTGGAGCCGGGCCGCGCGTTCCTCGCCGACCGCTATCCGGGGTGTTCGGTGGCCCACCACGACGTGCTGGTCAGGCCGGACGCGATCACCGCGGATGTAGCGCTGCTGCTGAAGACCTACCACAACATCGAGGATCGGCAGCCAGGCGCCGGGCTGCGGCTGGTCACCGAGCTGGGCAGCCCGGTCGTGGTGGTGTCCTTCCCGGTCCGCACCATGACCGGCCGGCCTGCGCCGTTCAGCTGGCGGCTGCTGGCCGGGCTCACCGGCTTGGCTGCCAGTCGGGGCTGGCAGGCCGACCGGGTGGAGCTGCCGACCGAGCTTGTCGTCGTCGTCCGCAAGGCCGGCGTCGGTGCGCGGGCCAGTTCCGTCCGGCCCGGCGCTGCCGCCGAGAAGGCCGGTGCCGATGGCGCTATCGGCTGACGAGGAAGCCGTGCTCCAGCGGGTGCTGGCGTCGGCGAAGTACGCGGGTCTGGACGAGGCCTTCGTCCGCCGGATAGCCGGCGAGGCGTCCGCCCGGTTCCGGGACCAGTCCGCCGCGGTCAGGTACGCCAGGCGAAAGCTGCACCAGGCGGTCGGCGCGTTCGTGACTGGGTCCCTCAGCGACGCGGTGCGGGCGTGCGTCAGTGCGATCGGGGCGGGCGCGCCGGTGCGGGACGCAAGCCTGGCGGCCATGCGACGGCATGCGTCCACGGCCGAGCGGGCAGCGGTCGTCGACGCGTTCTACCGGCAGATCGAGGCGTGGTGCGGCCGCCCGTCGACCGTCGCGGATCTCGGCTGCGGGCTCAGCCCGCTGGCGATCCCGTGGCTCGCGACCAAACCGGGCGCGACGTACTGGTGCTGTGACGTCGACCGCGACCTGACGGGCGCGCTGCCCGCTCTCAGCGAGCCGTTCGGCGTCACCGTGGTCGCGCAGGCGCAGGACCTGCTGAGGCCGGCCGGGCTGCCATCCGCCGAGCTGGTCCTGCTGCTCAAGGCAGTCACCACGCTGGAGCGGCAGCGCACCGGCGCGGCGCGGGACGTGCTGGCCGCGCTGGACGCGCCGCGAGTGGTGGTGTCGCTGCCACGCGCCAGCCTGTCGGCGCGGCGCCGGTACACGGCAGATCCGGCGGAGATGATCGGCGCGGTGACCGCCGGCTCGGGCTACGTCCTGGCCGCCGACGCCGCGTTCGGCGACGAGTCGCTGTACCTGCTCGCGCGGGCGGCGCCATGACCGGCCGGCTCACGCTCGTCGGCACGCCGATCGGCAACCTCGGTGACGTCAGCGACCGGGCCCGGCGCGCGCTGGCGGCGGCGGACGTGATCTGTGCGGAGGACACCCGGCGCACCCGGAAGCTGCTGACCGCCTACGACATTCACCCGCCGCTGCTGGTGTCGGTCCGCGAGCACAACGAGCAGCGACAGACGGCCCGGGTGCTGCACTGGCTCGCCGAGGGCCGCGCCGTGGCCTACGTGACCGACGCGGGCATGCCGGTGCTCTCCGATCCGGGCGAGCGGCTGGTACGAGCGGTCCTCGCGGCGGACGGCGCGGTCGGCGTGGCGCCTGGCCCGGACGCGGCGACCAGCGCGCTGCTGCTGAGCGGCCTGCCCGCCGCCCGCTGGTGCTTCGAGGGCTTCCTGCCGGCGAAGGGCCGGAGCCGGCAGCAGCGGATCGCCGCCCTCGCGGCCGAGCCGCGCACGGCCGTGCTGTTCGAGGCGCCGCACCGGCTGCTGCGGACGCTGGCGGAGCTGGCGGCCGTCGTCGGCCCCGACCGGCCGGTGGCCGTCGCCAACGACCTCAGCAAGCGGTACGAGCGAGTGTGGCGGGGTCCGATCGGTGTGGTGCTCGCGCAGTTCGCGGGCACCGAGCCGCGCGGCGAGTTCGTCGTCGTGCTGGGGGCGTCAGCGCCGCAGCGCGGCCGCAAACGTCGTGATGATCGTCTGGCCGCAGCCGGTGAGGATGGACTCGGGGTGGAACTGCACGCCCTCGATGGGCAGCCGGGCGTGCCGCAGGCCCATCGGCAGTCCGCCGCGGGCCCGGGCCGTGACCTGCAGGCACGCCGGTAGCGTGGCTTCCGCCACCAGCAGCGAGTGGTATCGGGTCGCGGTGAACCGGCGCGGCAGGCCCGCCAGCACGCCGCGACCGTCGTGGCTGATGACTGACGTCTGACCGTGGACCGGCCGCGGCGCCCGGACGATGCGCGCGCCGAAGCACGCGGCGATCGCCTGATGGCCGAGACACACCCCGAGCAGGGGAACCGGCCGCGCCGCCGCCGCGCAGGCCCTGACCACCTCGATGCTGATGCCGGCCTCGTCCGGCGCGCACGGGCCGGGTGAGATCACCACGCCCGCCGGGCCGAGCGCCGTGACCGCATCGGCGGTGACCTCGTCGTTGCGCACCACCTCGACGGGACAACCCGCCTTCGCCAGGTAGTGCACGAGGTTGAAGGTGAACGAGTCGTAGTTGTCGATGACGACGACGGGAGCCGGCCGGGCGGCTACGCCGCGCGTCGCCCCGCCGTGGCCGCCCGGCCGCGGGACCGCCGCCCCCGCCAGGCCCGCCGGGCCCGCCGGGCCCGCCGGCCCGACGCTGTCCCGCTCGGGCTCCGCATCGGTGGCCAGCGCGGCGGTCAGCAGCGCGGTGATCGGACCCGGCGCGGCGGGCAGCGCGGCGCGGTCGAGCGAGCGCACCGGCAGAATGCCGCGCACCGAGTTCGTGACGAACACCTCGGTCGCGGCCGCCAGCTCGCGGCGGGCGAGCGGCGCTGCGTCGGCGACCAGCCCGGCCGCGGCGGCGAGCCGCAGCACGGCAGTCCTGGTGACGCCCGGCAGCAGCCGTCCGTCCGTCGCCGGCGTGCGGACGACGCCGTCGATGACGGCGAACACGTTGGCCCGGTCGGTCTCCAGCACGTGGCCATCGGCGTCCTCGATGAGCAGCTGCGTGCCGTCGCTCGCTCCGGCCGCCGCCGCGTGCCGCGCGAGCAGTCGTCGGTCGGCCCACTTGTGTGCGCCGACCCCGCCGGGCACGACGACGGAAACCAGGTCGGCGACCTCGGTCGGCGCGTCGACCGGCACGACCTCAGCGACGGCGGCCAGCGGGCCGCCGAGCGGTCGCACCGTGAGGCGCAGCCGGCCCGACGGCCGGCCGGCCAGGCAGCGGGCGATGTCGTCGGGCAGGCTGTCGGGCAGGTCCTTGCCGTAGAGCCGGAGGGCGCTGGCCGCCAGCCGGCCCAGGTGATCGGGGAGACCGCGGGCGACGCCGTCGCGGACGAGCAGCGAGGTGAAGATCCCGGCGGCCGGTCGCGGCAGCAGCGCCGGATCCGGTTCGGCCGGCGGCGCCGGGCGGCGCGCGATGCGGCCGCCCAGCGCGGCAACCAGCGGCGCAGCCTTCAGCAGGCACTCGCGGTACTCCTCGCCCGGCCGCGACGCTGCGACGATCCCGCCACCCGCGCCGAGCCAGACCCGGTCAGCGGCGAACTCGAAGGTGCGGATGGCGACGTTGAGCTCCAGGCCGGCGACCGGACTGCGGTAGCCGATCGCCCCGGTGTACACCTCCCGCGGCGTGGCCTCCAGCTCGTGGATCACCTCGAGGGCGCGCACCTTCGGCGCGCCCGTCACCGAGCCGGGCGGGAACGCAGCCCGGATCAGCTGGCCGTCACCGGTGCCGGCGCGCAGTTCGCCGCGCACCTCCGAGACCAGGTGCCAGACGCCCGGATGCGGCTCGGCGGCGACCAGCCTCGGCACGACGACGCTGCCCGGCTCGCAGACCCGGCTCAGGTCGTTGCGCATGAGGTCGACGATCATCACGTTCTCGGCCCGGTTCTTGGCCGACCGCTCCAGCCTGGTCCGGGCCAGCGCGGCGGCCCGGTCGTCCGGCGGCCGGCCGCAAGTGCCCTTGATCGGCCGGGACGACACGGTGCGGTCGGCCCGGCGGAGGAACAGTTCGGGCGACAGGCTGGCCACCGCGGTGTCCGCCGACGGCCGCAGAAACGCCGCGTACGGCGGATCCAGCGAGCCGACCGCCGCGCAGAACGCATCCAGCGGGTCGCCGCGGAAGTCGGCCTCGAGCCGCAGGCAGATGTTGGCCTGAAAAATGTCGCCGCGCCAGATGTAGTCGACGGCGCGACGGACCGCCGCCCGGTGCGCCGCCGCGTCCGGAACCTGCCCGAACTCGCCGCACCGGTATGGGACGGGCGGCGGCTGACCCCGGTCGGCCCGCTCGCGCAGCGCCGCGAGCCGGGTCAGCAGCGCCGCCGCCCGGTCGGGCGTCGCCAGCCCTTCGAAGAACCAGCGGCCGGCCGCCCGGTCGCGGCGCAGCACGTGGTCGTAATAGCCCAGCCACACCGGCGGCAGCCGCCGTGGGCCGCCCGGCGCCGGGGGCACCGGCAGGAATTGGCCGGCCAGCCCGAAACCGAGGTAACCGAGCCAGCCGCCCCCGAACGCGGGGGCGTCCGGCAGGGCCGGCGCTGCGGCGGGCCAGGTCTGGTCGAGCGCCGCAACGGCCCCCGCCGGGTCGCACCTGACCACGGTCGGTTCGGCGCAGATGAGGTCGCTGCCGCCCGCCCAGGCGCCGAATAGCGCGGCCGGGTGCGCGTCGTCCCTGACCAGCCGGAGCACGTCGGCGGCGGAGAGGTCCCAGTCCAGCGGCTCGCGCAGCAGCGACAACCGCCGAGCGCCTGGCACCCTAGTGCTCGCGCGCCGCGGCGATCATCGCCGAGTACGACTTGTGCCACTGTGACCTGGCCATGTGGCTCCTTCCGGCCGCGGCCGGGGCGGGCCGCGATCGGCTAGTCTGGCAGCCTGGCGGAGGGGCTCGCCATCCAACCGCGGCGTGACCGCCAACGGTCCCTACCTTGGCAAAGGTAGGTGATCGGGCATGAAGATCGGCACGCGGCCGGCCATCTGGACGGCGCTTGACCAGCTCGATGGGCTGGCGGGCGACGCCGACCGCGCGACCCTGGCGGCGCTCCGGCACCGGCTGGCGGGGGCTCGACTGCGCGTGCTGGTCGCCGGCGAGGCGAAGCGTGGCAAGAGCACCCTGGTGAACGCGCTGCTCGGGCGCGAGGTGCTGCCGGTCGGCGTCATCCCGCTCACCGCGATCCCCGCGACGGTCGCGTCTGCGGCCGGTACGGGGGAGGGCATCGAGGTGGGCTTCGCCGGCGGCGGCAGCGAGCGCTTCCCGTTGTCGCGGCTGCCCGACTTCGGGACGGAACGGGGTAACCCTGGCAACTCCCGGCAGGTAGCGACCATCACCGTGCGGCTGAACGCGCCGATCCTGGCTCGCGGCCTCGAGATCGTCGACACGCCGGGGACCGGGTCGGTGCACGCGCACAACACCGCGGCTGCCGACGCGGCGCTGCCGTCCATGGACGCCGCGATCTTCGTGCTGACCGCCGACCCGCCGGTGTCGGCCAGCGAGCGGGAACTGCTGCGCCGGGTGGCGGAGCTCTCGGTCGCGCTGTTCGTGGTGCTGAACAAGAGCGACTACCTCGACGCAGCGTCGCTGGCCGAGGCGGCGGAGTTCACCGGCCGGGTGATTGCGGACGCGACCGGCCGCCCGGAGCGGATCTACCCGGTCTCTGCCCGTGCCGCGCTCGGCCCGTCGGGCGACGCCGGCTTCACCGCGTTCGCCGCGGACTTCACCGGCTATCTCGACGTCGGCCGGGTCGCCGGACTGGAGCTGTCGGCCGCCCGGCAGGCCCGCCGGATCACCCAGCAGCTGCTCGACGAGGTCGCGCTGGCGGAGCGCGCGGCCCGGCTGCCGGGCGAGCAGGCCGCGGTGCGGCTCGCCGCGTTCGGCGGCCGGCTGGCCGCGGTGATCGTCCGCCAGCAGGACGCGGCCGACCGCGCGACCGCGCAGTCGGGTCGGCTGCTCGAGACGCTGAACGCCGCCGCACGGCAGGCGGAGCCGGCGCTTTCTGCTGCTGTTGGCGCGCAGCTGACCAGCCTGCTCGACAGTGAGCTGGCCGGGGCCTCGCCCGCCGCTGTCCAGCGCCAGGGCCGGGAGCGGCTGACCGCCATGGTCGCCACCGCGATCGAGGACTGGCGGCAGGAGCAGACGGGGCGGCTGGAAGACGGGCTGCGCGAGCTGGACACCAGGCTCGCGGCCGAGCTGGAGGCGGACCTCGCCGCCGTCCGGTCGGCGGCCGCCGACCTGCTCGGCGTCGACCTCGCGGTGCCGTCGCCGGGTGATCGGCTGGCACCCGACCTGGCCTTCTTTTACGACCTCGGTGAGCAGGTCGACCAGTCCGAGCTGCTGGCCGGCGCCGTCCGGCGGCGGCTGCCGGGGGAGTACGGGCGGCGGCTCGCCCGGCAGCGGCTGCTCGCCGAGGTGCCCGACCTGGTCGGCGGTCAGCTCGGCCGGGCGCGCGGCGACCTGCAGTACCGGCTGGCTGAGGCCACCCGCAAGCTGCTCGCGGACGTGCGGCGCCGGTACTCGGGCAGCACCGAGCGGCTCACCGCGGCGCTGGACCGGGCCGCGATGATCCGATCGCAGACCGGCGAGCAGGGTCGGCGCCAGCTCGCTGACCTCGCCGTGCGCGACCAGGCGCTGCGCGCCGTGCTGGCCGAGCTGACCGCCGCCGAGGCGGTGACCGGCCCGTCGTTACGCCAGTGACCTGAGCCCCGCTCGGGCCGTGACTAGCCCGGCCGGGCCGGGTAGCCGCAGAAAACGCCGCCGTCGAGAAAGGCGGCGGCGCGCCGCCAGGCGCCGGAGTCCGGGGCAGGCACGCCGTGACCGCGCGCCCGGGTAGCACCGTCGAACGCGTCGGCGAGCTCACCGATCAGCTCGTCGGCCGCCCGGACGGCGGCGGGCGCGACCAGCTGGCTGGCGCGCGGGTCGGCCGCCCGCAGCACGAGGTGGTGCCGGACGCAGAGCGCTGACCCGGGGCCGAGTCGGCGCGCGGCGGTGATGTTCGCGAGCGCGCGCTGCGCGGCGTCCCGCCGCGCGCGGCACACGGCGCACTCCGGGTGCCGGCGGCCCCGGCCGGCCCGCAGCCAGCGCGCCGACCCGGCGTCGGGCCCGCCGGCCAGGCACCCCGCCTGCCAGGCCAGCAACATCCGCAGACCCGCCTCGCCGGCCGCGCTGGCGGCGTCCGCGAGATGCCCGGCACACAGGATCTGCGTCTGGTCCGCGCCGTCGCCCGCCCGGCCCGGTAGCCGTCGGAGCGCCGTTATCTCGGCTTGCGCGCCGGCCGCGCACGGCGGGCAGGACCCCGGCGCGAGCACGCCTGCTGCCGGGCCCGACCGGCGCAGCACCGCACGGGTCTCGGCGTCCGGATCGGCGCCGGCGAGCCAGTCGCGGCGAGTGCCGGGCGCGGCGATCGCGTCCCGCATCGTCTCGGTCAGCCAGCTGACCGGCTGCCGCCGTCCGATCGCCGCGGCCGCGGCGAGGTGCGGCAGGCACACCCCGCCGAGCTCACGGCAGCGGTGCATCGTGGCCGGGTCGGCGAGGCCCTCGAGCAGCGTGTCGAGGGCACGGTCTGCCGCCGCGCCGTCGTGATCGCAGGCCGGGCACGTGGCGAGCCGGTCCATCCGCCGCCCCGCGAGGCGGTCCCTGGCCGCGGTCACCACGTACCGGTACACGGCCGTCAGCCGGACGGGCGCGCCCGGCTGGCTCATCAGCCGGCGGGTGTGCCTCGCGCACGTGCCGAGGCAGCCGCAGAGCCGGGTGATGGTGGCCGGCTGCGCGTGTCCTTCCAGCGCGAACCAGCCCAGGTAGCGATCGGCCGCCTCGGTCGCGTACCGGCACACCGGGCAGCCCGGCGCGGTCAGCAGGTCGGCCGCGCTGTACAGGGTGAGGATGGACGGTCCGCGTGGCAGCGGCGTAGCGGCCGGCACACTAACCGCCAATCCAGGACGTCATGAGCCAATAGTGCCCCGGCGAACCCGGACCGGGCTGACATAGCCGCTACCGGGGCGTCATTGCCACGTGTATGCTGGCGAGGACGCGATGAGGCTCGCGTAACGCCAGGGCTCGTCCTGGCTGATGGCCTCTATCTGCACGGTGTAGTGCCGCCCAGATGGAGGTCATTGTGCTGTCTGCCGTCGTTACGCAGCTCTTGCAGAGCCTGGTCGTGCTGCTGGGCGCGCCGCTGTATGCCGGCGTGCTGGCGAGGGCAGAGGCGATCGTCGAGTCCAAGCGCGGGCCGAGCGTGCTGCAGCCCTACCGGGACCTGGCCAAGCTGCTGCGCAAGGGCAGCGCCACCAGCGACCAGGCGTCCTGGGTCTTCACGGTCACGCCGTTCGTGACGTTCGCGTGCTACCTGACGGTCTCGGTCATCGTCCCCGTCATCACCAACACGCCGCTGCCGCTGGCGTTCCTCGCCGACCTGATCGGCGGCGCGTTCGTGCTGGCGCTGGCGAGCTTCATGACGTCGCTCGCCGGGCTGGACACCGCGAGCCCGTACGGCGGGCTCGGCGCCAGCCGGGCCAGCTGGATCGGCAGCATGGCCGAGCCCGCGCTCATCCTCGTGTTCTTCACCGTCGGCGCGGTGTCGGCTTCCGACAACCCGTACCTGATGAATCACGCGATCGCGGCCTCGCCGTACGCGCTCGTGCTGCCCACGCACCTGCTGGGGCTGCTGGCGTTCTTCATGATCGTGCTGGTGGAGAACGGCCGCATCCCGATCGACAGCCACGGCGGCAGCACCGAGATCTCGATGATCGAGGAGAGCCGGGTCCTGGAGTACTCGGGCCGGGCCTACGCGCTGATGAAGTGGGGGAGCTGGCTGAAGCTGTTCCTGCTCTCGTCGATCTTCATGAACGTGTTCGTGCTCCCGTGGGGATTGGGGAACGGGGCCGATCTGGTCTCTGCCGTCGTCGCCATCGCCGCCCTGGCCGGGAAGCTGGCGCTCTGCGGGCTCGCCATCGTCGTCATCGACACCTCGTTCGCCAAGCTGCGGTTCTTCCGGATCGCCGAGTTCCTCGGTGCCGCGTTCCTGCTGGCGCTCGTCGGCGTCGCGACCTCCTACGTGATCGGGGCGTGAGCCGGGTGCAGAACCTGTCCGCGACCAGCGTGCCCGGCGTGCTGCTCGACCTGTCCGGTGTGGTCATCCTGCTGCTCGCGTTCGCGTGCCTGGCGTCCAAGCTGTTTAACCGGTACGTGGCGTACTACGGGGCCCAGTCGGTGGTGCTGTCGTTCGCCGCGGGCGTGGCCGCCTACGCGTTCGGCAGCGTCGAGCTGTGGGTCCTGGCCATCGCGACGCTGGCGATCAAGGGCATCGGCATCCCGGTGGCGGCGCGCCGGCTGCTGATCCGGCGGCTCGACCTCAAGCGGGACGCCGCGCTGTCGACCGGCCTGTCCACCTCGCTGATCGCCGGCGGTGGCCTGACCGCGTTCGCCTACCTGGTCACCCGGCCGCAGCTGCTGCCGCACGGCCTGGTCGCGGCGGCGGTGGTACCGCTGTCGACCGCGGTGATCCTGCTCGGCGCGCTCGCGATGGTGGTGCGCCGCCACACCGTCGCCCAGCTCGTCGGCTGGCTGATCGTCGAGAACGGCGTGTTCCTCGGCGCGATCACGCTCGTGGCCACGTTCCCGTTCATCGTCGAGGCCGGGATCTTTCTCGACGTCGTAGCCGGCGTGCTGATCATGCTCGTGTTCGTATCCGGCCTGACCCGCGAGCTCGCGAGCGCGAGCGCGGCCGAGCTGAGGGAGCTGCAGGGATGATGATCCTGGCCTACGTGCTGATCGCCGGGCCGCTGGCCGGCACCATCGCCGCCGCGGCGGGTGCGCGGGCTCGGACGGCGGGCTGGGCGAGTGCCGCGGGCGCGGGCGTGACGCTGGCCGCGGCCGTCTGGCTCGTGATCGGCCAGCTGCACCGCGCCCCGCTGCGCGGGCTCGGCGGCTTCCTGTACGTCGACCCGCTGAGCTGCTTCTTCCTGCTCACGGTCGCGGTGGTCACCGTGCTGGCCGCGACCGGGTCCGTTGGCTACGTGGCAGCCGAGGAAGCCGCGGGCAGGCTGTCGCGCTTCCAGGTCCGGCTGTACTACGTCTTCTTCGGCCTGTTCGCCGCCCTGATGCTGGCGTCGATGGAGACCGGCAACCTCGGCCTGCTGTTCGTGCTCATCGAGGCGAGCACGCTGGCCAGCGCGGCGCTGGTCGGGCTCGAGGGCAAGGCCGCCTCGCTCGAGGCGGCGTGGAAGTACGTCATCATCAGCTCGCTCGGCGTGACGATCGCGCTCGCCGGCACGCTGTTCCTGTTCTACTCGGCGAGCACCCCGCTCACTCAGCACCTATCCGCCGACCTGCGGCTGACCTGGCCCTATCTGTTCGCGCACGCGCACGCGCTGGCCCCGGCGAGCTTGCGGCTCGCGTTCCTGCTCGCGGTCGTCGGCTACGGCACCAAGGTCGGCCTGGCCCCGATGCACACCTGGCTGCCGGACGCGCACGCCGAGGCGCCCAGCCCGGCCAGCGCGATGCTGTCGGCCGCGCTGCTCAACACCGGCATGTACGCGATCATCAGATTCCTCGCGATCACCAGGGCCGGGCTGGGCGAGGAATTCCCGCGCGTGGTGCTGCTGGTGTTCGGCTTTCTGTCGGTCGTCATCGGCGTGCTGTTCATGGTCAGGCGCGGGAACTTCAAGCGGTTGTTCGCCTACTCGTCGGTCGAGCACATGGGCATCATCGCGGTCGCGCTGGGCTTCGGCGGCGTGCTCGGGCTGTACGGCGCGCTGCTGCACACCCTGAACCACGCCATCGCCAAGGCCGTGCTGTTTTTGACCAGCGGTGACATCGCGGTCCGCTACCGCACCAGGGAGTCGGCCGGCGTGCGCGGCCTGCTCGCCACGGTTCCGCTCACCGGCGCGGCGCTCCTGCTCGCGTCGTTCGCCGTGCTCGGCTCGCCGCCGTTCGGCCTGTTCCTGTCCGAGTTCACGATCGTCCGGGCCGGCTTCGCCGGCGCGAGCCCGGTGCTGCCGCTGCTGCTTCTCCTGCTGCTCGCCGTGGCGTTCGTGGCATTCGCGCGCACCACCACGGGGATGGCCACCGGCGAGCCGCTGCCCGCGAGCACGGCCGGAGCCAGCCCTTACCGCGGTGGCGGGACGGCGCTGACCGCGGTGCTTCCGGTCGTCGCCGGGCTGGTCGCGCTGCTCGTCCTGGGCCTGTGGATCCCGGCCGGGCTGGGCACGCTCATCGGGCACTCGATCGCGGTGCTCGGATGACCGCGGTCAGGCCGGACACCTCGCGCGCGCTGCCCGGGGCTGCCGCTGACCCCGAGGCCGGACCGGTGGCGGTGACCAGTGTGCGGGAGGCCGAGCTGGAAGCGGTCACGGCCGAGCTGGCCACGCTGCCGGGCGCGCGGCTCGCCGACCTGTTTGCCGCCGGCTCAGACCCGGTCGTGCTCCGCGTCGTCTGGGCGCTCGACCGCGACCGGCGCTACCTGATCACCGAGACGCCGGTCAGCGGACCGCGATACCCCGCCCTGTCGGACATCGCGCCGGCCGCGTTCGCTGAGGAGTGCGAGATCTACGAGCAGTTCGGCATCAGGCCGTCCGGCGGCAAGCCGCTGAACCGGGTCGCCACGCCGCCGCAGCCCGGCATCGACCTGCCGCGGCTCGGCCGGGCGCCCGCCGAGCCGCCCACCGACGTGCACGCGCCGCACGTGGTTGGCGGGCACGCCTTCGAGTTCCCGTTCGGCCCGGTCCGCCAGGTCGGCGTCGAGTCGCTGTACTACGGCCTGGTGACCAGCGGCGAGGAACTCGTCGACCTGTACCTGTTCACCTGGCACAAGCACCGCGGCATCGAGTGGCGCGCCCAGGGCCAGACGCCGCAGCAGGCGCTGTTCGGTGTCGAGCGGGCCGAGGGACTCGGCGCGATCGGCAACGGCTGGGCGTTCGCTGCGGCGGCGGAGGCAGCGCTCGGGCTCGAGCCGGACCCGGCCGCGATCGCGAGCCGGGGGATCGCACTCGAGCTGGAGCGGCTCTACAACCACGCGGCCGCGATCGCCGCGCTGTGCCAGGCGTGCGGGCTGGCCGTCGGCCGCGCGGCCGCCGAGATCGCGGTGGAGCGACTGCTGCGGCTCGACGCCGTGACGTACGGACACCGCTACCTGTTCAACGTGCTGGCCATCGGCGGCGTGCGGGTCGCGCCGGACGTGGCGGCGCTGCGCGCGGGACTGCCCGGCGCCTACGGCGAGCTGCGGCGGGCGGCCGACGCGCTGCTGGCCACCAACTCGTTCCTCGATCGGCTGGAAGCCACCGGCGTCGTCACCAGCGAGGAAGCGGCCCGGCTCGGTCTCGTCGGCCCGGTGGCCCGGGCCAGCGGCGGCACCGCTGACACCCGCGTCGACCACCCGCGAGGCGGCGCCGCCGCGCCGCGCCCGGCCGTGGCGACGGAGCAGGGCGGCGACGTGCTGGCCCGGCTGCGCGTCATGCTCGCCGAGGCGGCGGAGTCGGTGCGGCTGATCGATGTCCTCGCTGATGCGGCCGGACCCGGCGGCGCCGCGACTGCGGACGGGACCGCGACGCCCGGAGTCGGGCTCGGCTGGGCCGAGTCGTCCCGCGGCGAGTCGCTGGCCTGGGTCGAGCTCGACGACTCCGGGCGGATCAGCCGGGCCCGGCTGCGCCCGGCGGCGGTCCGCAACTGGCGCGGCTTCGACGACGCGTGCCGGTCACAGAACGTCTTCACCGATATCCCGATCATCGAGGCCAGTTTCTGGCTGACCGTCGCCGGCACGGCGCGGTAGCGGTCCAGAGGAGGTCGGTCACCATGCCACTGTGGTTCGTCCGGGGTCTGCTCCGCGGGGTGGTCAGCACGCCGTATCCCGCCCGGCCCGACCCCTCGGTCGCCGGGCTGCCCACGCCGCCGGCCTTCCGGCCGGGCGCGCTCGGCCGCGGCGTCGCGGACAGCCTGGTGGCGATCTGCCCGAGCCGGGCGCTCGCGCGAGACGACGACACGCTGGTCTTCGACGCCGGCGCGTGCGCCGCGACTGGTCGGTGCCGGGACCAGGCGCCGGACGCGGTGACCGCCAGCGGCGCGTGGGAGCTGGCCGCCACGGCCAGGCCGGCGCTGGTGAAGCGCATCCCGCTGGCGAGAGGGGCACGCCGGTGACCGCCGGGCAGACCGCGCAGCCGCCGGGCGCGGCCCCCGCAGCCGCCGAGGTCGCAGCGGAGCTGCGTCAGGCGGTCACCCGCCAGTTCGGCCGCAGCCTGCACATCAGGACCCTCGACACCGGCTCGTGCGCGGCGTGCGAGCAGGAGATCCGGATGCTCGCCGCGCCGCACTACGACCTGCAGCGGCTGGGCTTCTTCTTCACCCCCGCGCCGCGGCACGCGGACCTGCTGCTCGTGACCGGGCCGATGCTGCGCGCGTTCGCGCCCGCGGCCCGCAAGACCTACGCCGCCATGCCCGCGCCCAAGCTGGTGGTGGCGACCGGCGCGTGCGCGCTGGGCGGCGTCTACCAGCCCGACCCGTTCAGCCACGGGTCCGTCGAGCAGGTCCTGCCGGTCGACGTGTGGATCCCCGGCTGCCCGCCGAGTCCGCTCGCGCTGCTGCAGGGCCTGCTCGTTGCCGTCGGCAGGCTGAGCGAGCAGGCCGCCGGGCTCGGCTTCACCGCGGCGGACTCGGCATGACCGCGCTGATCTTGTTCGCCGTGGCGGCGGGCGCCTGGGCGGCGGCGGCGCTGGCGGGACTGCTCATCCCTTTCGGCCGGGCCCGCGGCGCGGTGCTGCGCGCGGGTTGCGCGCTGTCCGTGCTGGGCGGCGTCGCCGCGCTGTGCGGCGGCGCCGCCGCGCTGCTGTCGGCCGATTCCCGGCTGGTCTCGCCCGGCGGGTCGGCGGTCGTGGGCACGCTGCAGCTGCAGTCGACGAGCCTGTCCGGGGTGTTCGCGGTGCTGCTCGGGGTCGTTGCGGTCGGCATCGGCCTCTCGCTACCCCGTTCCCATCCCGAAGCTGGTGCCGGTCCCGCCGTCTACCTGTGCGCCTACAACCTCGCGCTGCTCGCGAGCCTTGCCGTGCTCTCGGCCGGCGGCGTGCTGACCTTCCTGGTCGCGTGGGAATCCATGGCGCTGCTGTGCTACGCGCTGATCCTGCACCGGCCGCGCAGCGAGACGGTGGCGAGCGGCGCGTTCTGGTTCCTGGCGCTGTCCGAGGCCGGCTTCGTGCTCGTCGTTGCGGCGTTCGCCATCCTGGTGACGCAGACGCACACGATGGACCTCGGGCTGATCGCGGCGCGCGCGCCGCACGTTCCGGCGGCCTGGCGGGATGCCGCCTACCTGCTGGCGCTGGCGGGCTTCGGGTTCAAGGCGGGCCTCGTCCCGCTGCACGTGTGGCTGCCGGCGGCGCACCCGGTGGCTCCCGCCGACGGCTCGGCGTTCCTGTCGGGACTCATCGTGAAGCTGGGCGTGTACGGCATCGCGCTGTTCGGGTTCCGGCTGCTGCCCGACGGGCCGGCCTGGCGGGGCATCGTGACCATGGGGGTCGGCGCGCTGACCGCGGCGATCGGCATCCTGTACGCGCTGGGCGAGCGGGACATCAAGCGGTTCCTCGCCTTCTCCACCATCGAGAACGTGGGCATCATCGTGACCGCGTTCGGCGCCGCGATGACCTTCCTGGCCTACGGCCAGCGGGCGCTGTGGGCGTTCCTGCTGCTGGCGGGGCTCTACCACGTGCTCAATCACGGCACCTGCAAGACGCTGCTGTTCCTGGAGGCCGGGGTGACCGAGCACGCGGCAGGCAGCCGGGACATGGATCGGCTCGGCGGGCTCGCCCGGCTGATGCCGCGATCCGGGGTGATCGCGTTCGTGGGCACGCTCGGCATCGCCGCGCTGCCGCCGCTCAACGGCTTCGTCAGTGAGTGGCTGATCTTCCAGGGCCTGTTCCAGGGCTTCCGAACCGGCAGCCACCTGGTGGCCATCCTGATCGTGCTCGCGGCCGCAACCCTGGGGCTGACCGGGGGGCTCGCGATCTACGCGTTCGTGCGCGGCTACGGCATCCCCTACCTCGGCATGCCTCGCACCCGGCAGGCCGCGGCGGCGACCGAGCGGGGCCAGCCGGTGGCCGGCCCGGCCCTGCTCGCGACCGCGTGCGTCGCGTTCGCGGTGGGCGCGCCGGTGCTGCTCATCGGCCTGGCCAGGGCGGTGCGCACCACGACCGGGGTGGTGCTCCGGCCGGTGCTGCTGCCGGGCAAGCTCACCGTGATCCCGGCGCACCTGAGCTTCTCCGGGTTCTCGCCCACCTACCTGGCCGTCTTCCTGCTCGCGGTGACCGTCGTGCCGGTGCTGATCTACCTGGCCGGGCGGCCGCGAGGGGCGTCCCTCGTGGTGCCGGTCTGGGACGGCGGGATGCTGGCGTTCCGGCCCCGGATGCAGTACTCGGCGATGACGTTCTCGGCGCCGACACGCGTCACCTTCGACGCGCTCTACCGGCCGTCGGTCTCGCTGCAGCGGGCCTCCGACGATCCCGCGGGCCGGTCCGGGCCGGTGCACTACGAGACCGCGGTTACCCCGGTCTTCGAGCGCTACCTGTACCGGCCGGTGATCCGGGCGATCGAGTGGCTGGCCGACTTCGTCCGGCCGCTGCAGTCCGGCGACGTCAACCTGTACCTGCTCTACGTCTTCGTGGCGGTGCTGGTCGCCTACCTGATCGCCGCGGTGTAGCCGAGCTCGTCGAGGCCGCCATCTCATTCGCGAGCCCTCGACCGCTGGGCGTGGTCGGCGTCGCGACGTAGCCTGA
>Ga0187783_10001433_pt1 | contig 17579 bp, 11 predicted proteins | sample 1015_SJ02_MP02_2_FD_132471 | JGI IMG/M metagenome (GOLD analysis project Ga0187783, IMG submission 132471) | Tropical peat soil microbial communities from peatlands in Department of Meta, Colombia - 1015_SJ02_MP02_20_MG | ecosystem: Environmental > Terrestrial > Soil > Wetlands > Peat | place...
CGCCACCTGCTCGCGCTCGAACAGAACCTCGAGCTGTTCCCGCCGTTCCTGCGCCAGCTCGGGCCGTCCAGCGAACGGCTGGCGAAGTTCGCCGAACAGGTCACGCCGGTCTTCACCGACCTCAAACTCGCCGCGCCCTCGATCGACGCGGCGTTCACCAAACTGCCGGCCTACTCGGCCAGCTCCACCGCGTTCTTCAAGAGCCTCGGCAAGACCGCGAAGGTGTCGGGGCCGGCGCTCGTGGCGATCGAGCCGTTGCTGGCTCGCCTCAAGCCCTTCGGCGCCGCGGCCAAGCCGTTCGCGACCAACTTCTCGAAGCTCTTCACGAGCCTGCGTGAAACCGGCGGCCTCGAGCGCATCATGGACTTCATCTTCGTCGGCGCCAACGCGGCCAACGGATACGACGCACTCGGCCACTTCCTGCGCAGCGAGGGCGTCGCCACGATCTGCGGGACCTACCAGTCGGTCAAACCGTCAGCGGGCTGCGATGCCCACCTCAGCCAGACCACCGGCCCCGAAGCGAGCGCGTCGTCTTCTGCAACCGCATCGTCGGCGAGCATCTCCCCCGGCACCAGCCTGATCATGGCGCGCACGCTCGACGTGCTCAAAGGCGCAACGCCCGCGCAGGCGCTGGCCAGCTACCCGGGCATCGCGACGACCGGCGCTTCGCCCACCGGCGCCGGCTCCGGTGCCGCGGGCCAGCCGGTCGGCGGCTCGAGCGCTGGCACGACCTACTACACCCCGGCGCCCGAAGAATCCGGCGCCGACGGAATGCTGCTCAACTACCTCCTCGGCGACTAGGCGGCTCGACGATGCGCACACGACCGCCGCTCATCGCCCTGACGCTGTTCGTCCTGGCGCCGGCGCTCGTGGTACCCGCCGGCAGCCTCGCAGCCGAACCGGGCACGACGACGGTGCCCGCCCCGGCCGAAGCGACGACCCCCTCGCCAGCCCCGCCCGCGCAGGCCCCGCCCCCGGCGCCGACCGTCGAGGTTACGCCCGCCCCGGCGGTATCGAGCACCCCGCAGACGTCGGCGACCCCGCTGGTCCAGGCCCAGCACGCGCAGGGCAGCACCCGCGCCGCCCCGGCTCGCGCGCGTCACGGTGCGCCCCCAAGTGCCGAAGCGCATGCGGGAGGCGCGACGGGGTCGACCGGTGGCGCGGCGCCCGGCGCAGCCGCCAACGGCAAGCCCGCGCCCCCGCCGTCGACGTTCACGCCGCCGCTGCCGCTTTCGCTGTCGGCGTCGCTCGACGGCGTCCCGGGCTTCTTCATCGAAAACTTCCGCGTGCCGCCCTTCTTGCTGCCGATCTTCCAGGCCGCCGGCTCCGCCTACGGCATCCCGTGGCAGGTGCTGGCCGCGATCAACGAGGTCGAGACCGACTACGGGCGCGATCTGAGCGTGTCGAGCGCCGGCGCCGAGGGGTGGATGCAGTTCCTCCCGGCCGAGTGGGCCCAGTACGGGGTCGACGCCACCGACAGCGGCTTCGAGGACCCCTACAACCCGACCGACGCGATCTTCGCGGCGGCCCGCTACCTGCGCGCGGCCGGGGGCGACACGAACATCAGGGCAGCCGTGTACTCCTATAACCACTCGCAGTCCTACGTGAGCTCGGTGCTGCTGCGCGCAGAGCTGCTCGGCGGCACTCCGCCTCAGCTGCTCGGCGCGGTCGTGGGGCTGACCGAAGCGCGCTTCCCGGTCCATGCCGCGGCCCACTTCAGCGACGGCTTTCAGACGCTGCCGGCCGAGGGCACCAGGCCGGCCCAGACCCTCGTCGGCACGACGATCTACTCGCAGACGGGTGCGCCCGTGATCGCAGCCCAGGACGGCGAAATCGTGCAGATCGGCAGCTCGTCCTCGCTCGGTCGCTTCATCTCGCTGCGCGACGCCTTCGGCAACACGTACGTATACGCGCAGCTGGGCTCGATCGCCTCGCTCTACCCGGTGCTGAGACCAGTGCGTGCCACCCAGGGGACAGGGGCTCGGGCGAGCGCGGCAGCGGCCGCGCCGCCGCCCGGCGAAGCCCCGCCCAGCGGCCCGGCCACGGCCGGGGTGCAGTCGGGCTCCTCGCTCGCCGACGATGCCGCAGGCTCCGCGCTCCCGCTGGGCGTCGGCGCCGGCCTGGAAGCGCCGCCCGCCACCGAGCCAGCCCCCGCCGCACCCCCGGCGCCGCGCCCCAGCGGCGTGACGGTGCGCTCATTCCGCGAAGGCTCCACCGAGGTCTACCTGCACCCGCTGCGCCCGGGCGTCCAGGTGATCGCGGGGACGGTGCTCGCCCATCTCGGCCCGAGCGCCGACATGCTCTTCCAGATTCGCCCCGCCGCGGCGGGCGCGCCGCTGATCGACCCCAAGCCGATCCTCGATAGCTGGGTCGCGCTTGAAAACACCGCCATCCACCAGGACGCGAGCAAGAGCGCCGCGCCCGCAGCTGCGCTGACAGCGACGGCGAGCCAGGTCCTGACGACCGGCCAGGTCCTGCTCGAGTCCGCGCGCCAGCTCGGGCGGCTCGTCATCCACGACCCAAGTGTGCGCCTGCGACGCTGTGAGCGCCAGGTGATCCAGGGCGGCGACGTCGGGCGGCGCCTGCTCGCCACGATCGAGTTCCTGTCGGTTTCGGGCCTGAAGCCGACCGTCACCGGGATCACCTGCGGTGGCTCGACGCCGGCGCTCGAAGGCAACGTGCGCCCCGCCTCGGGCGGTGAAAAAGTCGACATCACCGCCGTCAACGGGCTCCCCATCGCGACACACCAGGGACCGGGCTCGGTCGCCGAAGCGACGATCGACAAGCTGCTGGAGCTACAGGGCTCGACGCGGCCGCGGCAGATCGTCAGCCCGGCCGCCTACGCGGGCGCGAAGGGAGTCGTCGTCAGGCCGCGCGACCACAGCTACATAGAGCTCGTGTTCAGCGCCCCGGTCCCGGTGACCAAGCTCGCCCACGCAGCTGACGACGTGCTCGGCGCCTCGCTGAGCTCCAACGAGTGGCTGCAGCTGATCGCACGGTTGGGCGAGGTCCCGAACCCGACGGTCTCCAGCAAGCCGTCGGCGGCGGCGATTCCAGACCAGGCCCCCGCAGGCGCGAGCGGTGCCCCGCCGGTCCAGGCGCCGCGTGAAACAGAAGGAGGGGCAGGTGGCAACGACTAGCCCGCCCAGCCGCCCGACCGGTGCGCCACCACCGCCTCCTGGCGACCGGCCCGCGCCGCCGTTGCCCCCGCGCTCCTCGCCGTCGCTGCTGGCACGCGTGCTCGCGGCCGGCGCGCTGGGCATCGTCGTGCTCCTCGTCGCCTACCTCGTCTTCCACGGCGCCGGCGGCGCCGACTACCACCTCGTGTTCAACAGCGCCGGCCAGCTGGTGAGGGGCGATCAGGTCCAGGTCGGCGGAGTTCCCGTCGGGAGCGTCACCAACATCGAACTGAGCAAGCGCTACAAGGCGATCGTCACGATCCACATCGAGCGCTCGCTGACGCCGCTTCACCTAGGCACCGTCGCCCAGGTCAGGGTGCCCTCGCTGGCGACCGTGGCCAATCGCTACATCCAGCTCAGCCCCGGCCCCAATAGCGCGCCGGCGCTCAGCCCGGGCTCCACGCTGCCGGCCTCGGCGACACGCGAAGTCACAGACCTCGATCAGCTGTTCGACACGCTCAACCCGGCGACGCGCAAGGGCCTGCAGGAGGTGATCCAGGGCTTCGCCGAACAGTTCGCCGGCGCGAGCAGCGCATATGGCAAATCGGTCGAATACTTCCCCGCGGCGAACGAAGCCAACAATCACTTCTTCTATGAGCTCGTGCTCGATCAGCCGGTGTTCACCCACTTCCTCGTCGAAACCGCCAAGGCGGTCACGACGATCGCCGCGCGCAAGGAAGCGCTCAGCGACCTGATCGAAAACGCCAACACGACCTTCCACGCCGTCGGCTCACAGCAGGAAGACCTGGCCCAGGGGCTCAAGGAGCTGCCGGTCGCGCTGCACGCCGGCAGTGAAGTGTTCGCCGGAATCCCGCCGACGTTCGCCAAGCTCTCGGCGTTCATCGAAGCCTCGAAACCCACGAACAAGCCGCTGAACACGCTGTTCACCAGGCTGCGCCCCCTCGTCCTGACCGCCACCCCGGTCGTGACGAACTTCGCGCTCGCCTTCAACCGGCCCGGCCCAAACAACGACCTCACCGACTTCGCCAACACGCTGCCGAAGCTCGCCAAGGCGCTGAGCACCGCCTCGCCGGCCACGGTCACGACGCTGCGCGAATCGGTCCCGATCACGGCCTTCCTCGGCCCCTACAGCCCCGATCTCGAGGGAACGCTGCGCACGTTCGGCCAGGCGGGCGCCTACTACGACGCAAACGGCCACTACGTGCGGATCTCGCCGATCTTCCCCGACTTCAAGCTCAACGGCAACACGCTGACGCCCACCAGCCTCTCCTCGGCGCTCGCGGGGATCGTATCCGGCCAGCTGCGCCGCTGCCCCGGCGCGGCCACCCAGCCGCCCGGCGACGGCTCGGCACCGTTCACCGACGAAGGCCAGCTCACCTGCGACCCCACGGAGCTGCCCTGATGAACCCCCGTCGCGGCAGCTCGCTGGCCGGCAGCCCACTGCTCATCGGAGCGGTCACCACGCTGATCGTGGTCGTGGCCGTGTACCTGTCCTACAACGCCAACAACGGCCTGCCGTTCGTGCCGACCTACAACATCAAAGTCGAACTGCCCGAAGCGTCGGGGCTGGAGTCGTCAAACCAGGTGCGCGAGGGCGGCAATCGCATCGGGGTGGTCGAAAAAATGACCGCCCACCTCAACCCCAACAACGGGCATGTGACGGCGATCGCCAGCCTCAAGCTCGAAAAAAAAGCCGAACCGCTGCCCGTCGACACGACCGCGGAAGTTCGCTCTGTGTCCTCCATCGGCCTCAAGTACCTGCAGCTCGAAAGGGGGACGTCGCAGCACTACATCAAGTCCGGCCAGACGATCCCCGTCAGCCAGGTGCGCGAACCGGTGACGATCGAAGAACTCTTCAACATGTTCAACGCCAAGACGCGCACTGCCAACAAGATCAACCTCAACAACTACGGCGATGGTCTGGCCGGCCGGGGACCCGGCATCAACGTCACGATCGCCACGCTGCGCCCGCTGGTGACGAACGCCATCCCGGTGCTGCACAACCTCGCCGAACCGGCGACCGGCCTGCGCGAGTTCTTCATCGCGCTCGAGCGCTACAACGAACAGGTCGCGCCGGTTGCGATCCCACAGGCCGCCTTCTACAGGGACCTGGACACGTTCTTCACCGCCTGGGCGGGGGTCGCGCAGTCGCTCGAAAGGGCGACCGTGCTCGGCCCGCCGTCGCTCAAGCAGGCGATCTACTCGCTTCCCTTCCAGGCCGACTTCCAGGAAAAACAGACCGAGGCGATCCGCCTGCTGCGGCCGAGCGCCAAGCTGCTCGTCTCGGTCGCGCCCCCGCTGGCCCACGAGATCTCGGTGGGCACGGTCAACCTGCGCTCGGCTACGGCGCTGAACAGCGAACTCGCCAACTCCAACCACGCGTTCGCGGAATTCAGCCAGAACCCGATCGTTCCGGTGTCGCTCGAAGACATCACCGAAACGCTCGGCCTGGCCAACCCGCTCCTCGCCGGCCTGGCGCCAGAGCAGGCGACCTGCAACTACCTGACGCTCGCGTTCCGCAACCTCGCGAGCCTGCAGTCCGAGAGCGTCGGCGTGGGCACCATCGGGCGCGCGAGCCTGGTGTTCAACCCCAACGGCCCCAACAACGAGGGGCTGCCGTCCTCGGCGCCCGCGAACGGTCCCTCTGTCGAACACCCCTTCGGGAGCACGGCGATCATCAACAACAACCACGTCCACGTGAACCCGTATCCGAACGTCACGGGCCCTGGTCAGCCGGCGAACAACTGCGAAGCCGGGAACGAGGAATACATAACCGGAAAGGCCGTGATCGGCAACGCTCCCGGCACCACCGGCACGGTCCACGAACTGACGACCCGCAACGAGAACCTGTTCGCCGAAAAGTACCCGCCGGCCGTGCTCAAGAATCTCGGTCTGCCCACCGGTGAACCGAAGAAGAGCGCCAAGAACGGGAGCGGCAAGTGACGCGCGTCCGCTGGTGGCGCCGCTACGACGAGGTCCCGGCTTCGGAACTCGGCCGCAAAAACCCCGTGCGCGCCGGGGTCGTGCTGGTCCTGGTGATCCTGATCGGCGTCTACTTCGGCTTCACCAAGCACATTCCGTTCAAACACGGCTTCGAGCTGAAAGCGCAGTTCGCCAGCGCGCTCAACGTCCAGCCGAAAGCGCCGGTGCGCATAGCCGGGGTCGACGTCGGCAAGGTGTCTGGGATCGAGCGCCAGGGCCGCACGGGCCTGGTGACGATGGAACTGGAAAGGGCGGCGCTCCCGATCCACACCGACGCCACCGTCAAGCTCAGGCCGCGCACGTTCCTGGAAGGCAACTGGTTCGTGGAACTCAAGCCGGGCAGCCCGTCGGCGCCCACCGTGTCGTCGGGCTACACGATCCCGATCACCCAGACCGCCAACCCGGTGCAGCTCGATCAGGTGCTAGACGCGCTCAACACCGACACGCGCCAGAACCTGCAGAACTTCCTGATCGGCTTCGGCAACGGCCTCACGCGCAAGCCGACGGCGGCCGACAACGCCGAACAGGAACCGGAAGTGCGGGGTCTGAACGGCGCCCAGGCGCTGAACCTGTCCTACCAGCGCGGGCCGGCGGCGCTGCGCGCCACGGCGGTACTCCAACAGGCGATCACCGGCACCGAAACGCACGACCTGTCGAAACTCGTCGCGGGCATCGGCAAGGTCACGGCCGCGCTGAACGTGCACGAGCAGCAGCTCAGCGAACTGATCGTCAACTTCAACGCGTTCTTCCGTGCGTTTGCGACCGAAGCCGACGCGCTACGGGCGACCGTCGCCCTGCTGCCGAGCTCGCTCACCGCCGTGGCGCATGGGTTCACGGCGCTCAACGCCGCCTTCCCGCCGATCCAGGCGTTCTCGACCGAGATCCTGCCGGGGCTGCGGAACACCAACTCGATGGTTTTCGCGGCGCTGCCGTGGATCGAACAGACCGAAGCCTCGCTGGCGCCGAGCGAGCTCGGCGGCGTCGCCCAGGGCCTCGAGGAAGCCACGCCGTCACTGGTGAAACTGCAGAGCGAACAGATCCCCTTCTACCACCAGTCCGAACTGATGAGCAAGTGCGACACCAACGTCGTGTTCCCGGCCGGCAACACCAAGCTCCAGGACGGTTCGAGCACCTCGGGGGTGGAAGACTACAAGGAGTTCTGGTACTCGCTCGTCGGCCTGAACTCGCTCGGCTCGAGCTTCGACGGCAACGGCACGAGGGCACGCTTCCTGGTGCCGAGCGGCGGCCAGACGCTGAAGTCCGCGCCGGTCTCGATCCTCGGCACGAAGGTGAGCGGCCTGCAGCTGCTGGCCCACGCGGCGCTGCCGCCGCTGGGCACGCGCCCGGCGTACCCGGCTGAAGAGCCGCCCTACAGACCGCTCGTGCCCTGCTACACGCAGAAGCTGCCGAACTTCAACGGCCCGCTCTCGCAGGGTCCCGCGGACGGAGGCGGATGATGTCGCCCGACGGCCACGAAGGCGGCCTCAGCATCCGCGACCAGATCGCCCGCTATCGCTCCGCGTTCATCGCCGTGCTGGTGATGGTGGGGATCGCGGCCGTCGCGGGCGGCTACATCCTCGCGCACGAGAACCTCAAGCTCCCGGGGTGGGTCCCGGTGCTGGGAAAAAACTACTTCGAGCTGAAAGCCGAACTCCAGACCGCCCAGGCGCTCGAGGCGGGACAGGGTCAGGCGGTGACGATCGCGGGCGCCAAGATGGGCGAAATCGCGGGCGTGGACCTCCGCAACGGCATCGCCGTGGTGTCGATGAGACTCGACCCCAAGTACGCGCTCATCTACAAGAACGCGACGCTGCTGATGCGCCCCAAGACGGCCAACCAGGACATGACCGTGGAGATCGACCCCGGCAACCCCTCGGCCGGGCGCCTGACGAGCGGCGCCACGCTGTCGCAGTCCCAGACCGCCCCGAACATCGACTTCGACGAATTCCTCGCCGGCCTGGATGCGGAAACCCGCGGCTACCTGCAGGAGCTGCTCGCTGGAGCCGGCGAAGCGCTCAAGAACAACGGCAAAGCGCTGTCGGCGACGTTCAAGCGCTTCGCACCGACGGCGCGCCTGATCCAGGAGATAGCGCAGCAGCTGGAAATCCGCCACGCCAACGTCGCCCGCTCGATCCACAACTTCCGCCTCGTCATGGAAGCGCTCGGGACCAAGGACAAGCAGATCGCCGAACTGGTCGACGCGTCCAACGCCGTGTTCGCCGTGTTCGCCAAGCAGGAACACAACGTCGAGGCGTTGCTGCACCTGCTACCCGGCGCGCTCTACAAGACGCGCAACGGCCTGGGCAAGCTCGCGACCGCCGCCGGCGTGCTCGGTCCCACCCTGCACGAGCTCGAACCGTTCGCGCGCGCTCTCGCGCCCGCCAACGCCGCCTCCCAGAAGATGTATGAAGAGGTAACGCCGGTGATCAAGAACGAAGTGCGCCCGTTCGCGCGCGAAATCCTGCCGGTCGTCGACGAGCTCAAGCCCGACACGCAGGAACTGGGCGAAGCCTTCCCCAAAATAGCGCAGACGTTCGGCGTGCTCAACGAATTCTTCAACGAGCTGGCCTACAACCCGGGCCCCGACCAGGCCGGCTTCATCTTCTTCCTCGACTGGGCCAACCACAACCTCAACAGCGTCGTTTCCACGGCCGACGCGCACGGCGCGTTCGGACGCAGCCTCACCTACCTCAACTGCAACGTCGCCCCGCTGCTGGCGTCGATCGCGACGATCAACCCGACCGTCAACCTGCTCGTCGGGCTGCTCAACCCGCCCAACAGGGCCGCGTGCCAGGCCGCCGGGATCCTCAACGGCAAAGCCACGCTCACCGCCGCGCAGTTCAAACGCAAGCCGGGACCAAACGGGGCCGGCGGTCTGTTCGGCGGACTCGACGGCGGCGCGATCTCAAAACTCGAGAGCGAACAGGGCTCGCTGGCGGCGGCCGGCGGGGGGACCCACTAGATGCAGAAGCGCGCCCCCACGTTCGGCAACCTGCTCGTGATCATCCTGTTCGTGCTCAGCTGCTTCGGGCTGCTGATGTTCCTGTGGGGATCGTTCGGCGGCCCGCTGCCGCTCAAACCGAAGGGCTATCAAATCACGGTTCCCTTCCCGCGCACGCTCTCGCTGGCCGAACAGTCGGACGTGCGCATCAGCGGAGTCACCGTCGGTCACGTGGCCGCGCTGAACCTCGGCAAGGAAGGGCGCACCGACGCGGTGCTCGAAATCTCCAGCAAGTACGCGCCCATCCGCGCGAACATGCACGCGCTCATCCGCCAGAAGACGCTGCTCGGCGAGACCTACGCGGAACTCATCCCCGAGGGTCAGACGGGCCCCTACCTGGCCGACGGGGGGCAGCTCGCCAAGAGCCAGATCGAACCCTTCGTGACGCTCGACGACATCCTCAACCTGCTCAACAAGCAGACACGGCGCAACTTCCAGGCCTGGCAGATCTACCAGGCGGCCGCGATCGCCGGACGCGGCGAACAGCTCAACGCGTCGATCGCCTCGTTTCAGCCGTTCGTCGAACACGCCAACGAACTGGTGACGATACTCGAGTCCCAGGAAGGGGCGGTACGCGCGCTCGTGCACAACACCGGCGTCGTGTTCGACGCGCTGTCCGAACGCGACCATCAGCTCGAAGGCCTGATCGCCAACGGCGAACACACCTTCCACGCCGCGGCACAGTCCAGCCAGCAGTTCGCCCAGGCGTTCCGCGAACTGCCGCGGTTCGAGGCCAGCTCGATCGTCGCGCTGCGCACGCTCGACAAATTCGCCGTCCTCGCCAGCCCCTTCTACGAAGAAGTCAAGCCGACCGAGCGCTCGCTCACGCGCCTGCTCCAGGCCGTCAAGCCGTTCGCGCCCCAGTTCAACCGCTTCCTCACGTCGCTGGGGCCGCTCAGCACGGCCGCCAAGAAGGGCTTGCCGTCGGCGCGCAAGTTCCTCAACCTCACCGTCCCGGTGCTCGAAAACATCCGTCCGGTGCTGCACAACACCGATCCGTTCCTTCAGTCGCTGGATGAATACATCCCCGAGCTGCAGGCCTTCTTCGCCAACCTCACGGCCGCGACGGAGGCCAACGGGGGCAACGGCAGCACGGAAAACCTCGGGCCCAAACAGCACTACCTGCGCGCGATGCTCGTGTTCAGCCCCGAAGGCCTGGCGCTCTACCCGCAGCGCATCGGCGTCAACCGCTCCAACCCGTACTTCAAGCCGGGAGGATTCGGCACGCTCGGCAACGGCGGGCTGCAGGTGTTCAGCTCGAGCACGTGCGCCAACTCGGCCCCCGCGGTCAGCGGACCTCCCAACGAAACGATCAGCCAGAGCCTGATCGAACAGCTCATCCAGTTCAAAGTCGCCAACGCGCCGGGAGCGCCCAACAGCGTCCCCGCGCCGGCCTGCAACCAGCAGGGGCCGTTCACGTTCAACGGCAAGACCAGCCAGTTCCCGCAGGTCGTCTACGGGGGCAAGAAATGACCGACGAGCACTTCCGGTATCACTCCGGCGACGTCGACTATGCGGGCGACCCCGACGACGACAGGTGGTCGATTCGCTGCCTGGACGTGCACAAGCGCCTTGGTGGGGTCGCCGTCCTCAACGGCCTCAACGTCGCCTTTCCCGACGACACGATCACCGTCGTGCTCGGCCCGTCGGGCACGGGCAAGAGCGTGCTGATCAAGCACATCATCGGGCTGATGTTCGCCGATTCGGGCGAGGTGCTCGTGCAGGGCCAGTCGGTGTCCAAGCTCACGATGCCCGAGCTGCTCACGCTGCGCCGCAAAATCGGCGTGCTCTTCCAGGACGGCGCGCTGTTCGGGTCGATGTCGGTGTTCGACAACGTCGCCTTCCCGATGCGCCAGCACACCGACACCGCAGAGGCCGAGATCGCCAAGCGGGTGTCCGAGCGCCTCACCGACGTGGGGCTGGCGGACGCGATGGACGACCTGCCCTCGCAGCTGTCGGGCGGCATGCGCAAGCGCGCGGGTTTTGCGCGCGCGCTGGTGATGGAGCCCGACATCGTGATCTTCGACGAGCCCGACTCGGGCCTGGATCCGGTGCGCACGGCGCTGCTGTGCGAGCTGATCCAGGAGATGCACGCGATCCACCGGGGCACCTACATCGTCGTGACCCACAACATCGCCTCGGCGCGCCAGATCGGCGAGTACATCGCGGTCCTGTGGCGGGGGCGGATCGTGGAAGCGGGCAACGCGGAGAAGATGTTCTCCTCGGAGAACCCGTTCGTGCACCAGTTCCTCAGCGGATCGGCGGAGGGGCCGCTGACGATGGATTGACGCCGGGGAGGATCCATGCGAACATATGTTCGCATGGTCGTGTGCGTCCATCTCCCCCGCTTCGCGCTGGTGCTCGCCGCCGGAGGCCCGGAGGCGCTCGCCGGGCGCGCCCTGGCGATCGCCCCGCAGGTGCCCGACCAGCGGGTGGGGGAGGCCTCGGGAGCCGCCGAAGCGCGGGGGGTGGTGGCCGGGATGGCGCTGGGCGAGGCGCTGGCGCGCTGCCCCGAGCTCGTGCTCGTGGCGGCCGATCCGCTGGGGGTGGCGCAGGCCTGGGAGGATGTGCTGGCGGCTCTGGAGGGGATCGGCGCGGCGGTCGAGCCCGCCCATCCGGGTCTCGCCTGCTTCGACGCCGACGGGCTCGCGAGCCTGCACGGCGGGATCGCGGGCACGGTCGCCGCGGCGCGGCGAGCCGTGCGCGCGCCGCTCGCGGGCCGTTCGGCGCACGTCGGGGCCGCACCGACCCGCCTCGGCGCGCTGGCCGCCGCGCTCGCGGCCAGCGCGCGTCGCCCGGTGGTCGTGGAGGGCGAGGCGGCGCGCCGTCTGCTGGGCGGCTCGCCGCTGCACCTGCTGCGCTTCCGCGCCGAGACCGAGGCGCTGGTGGAGCCACTGGGCCGCTTCGGCGTGCGCACGCTGGCCGAGCTCGCGCGGCTGGGAAGGGACGCGCTCGCCGACCGCTTCGGGCAGGCCGGCGTGCTGGCGCACCGCCTGGCCTGCGGCCAGGACACGCCGCTGTGCCCGCGCCGCGCGGAGGACCGTCTGGAGGAGGTCATGGATGTGGACGAGGCCGGATCCGGGCCGGCGCTCGAGCGCGTCCTCGGGGTCCTCGTCGACCGGCTGCTCGCCGCCCCCGCGCGTCGTGGGCGCACGCTGCGTGCGGTGATGCTGGCGGCCACGCTCATGGACGAGGGCACGTGGCGCGAGCGGGTGGCGTTCCGCCAGCCGCTGTGCGAGGCGCGCCGCATGCGTCTGGCCCTCTGCCCGCGCCTGTCGTCGCTGCCGGCGCCCGCGCGGTCGCTGCGGCTGGGCGTGGAGCGCTTCGGACCGCCCGGCGGCGGGCAGCGGGCGCTGCTCGAGCAGGGTCGCCAGGTGCGCCTGGAGCGCCTGCGCGACGCCGCGGCCCAGGTGTGTGCGGCGGCCGGCCCCGAGGCGGCGCTGCGTGCCATGTGCGTGGATCGCGACTCGCGTGTGCCCGAGCGCAGGTTCGTGCTCACGCCGTTCTCACGGTGAGCGGCCCGCGCTCGCTCGCGCTGCCCCGCCCGGTGCGCGTGCGCCACGAGCGCGAGCGCGGCCCCCTGGAGGTCGACGGCGAAGCCGTCGAGCAGGTGCGCGAGTCCTGGCTGGTCGAGGATCGCTGGTGGACCGAGCGGCCGCTGCGCCGGCGCTACTGGGAGCTCGTGACCGCGCGCGGGCGCAACCTCGTCGTCTTCCGCGACCTGCGATCCGGCGGCTGGTACGCCCAGCTGGCTTGAGTGGGATCGATCTGAGGAGCGGCGCATGCCAGGGACGGCACCCTACGCAGAGCTGCACTGTCACTCGGCCTATTCGTTTTTGGATGGCGCGTCGCTGCCGCAGGAGCTCGCGGGCAGCGCCCAGGAGCTCGGCTATGACGCGCTGGCGCTGACCGACCACAACTCGGTGTCCGGGTCGATGGAGCTGGCCGCGGCGCTCAGGGGCGCCGCCGCGCGCGCGATCCACGGCGCGGAGATCGACCTGGCCGAGGGGCGCCACCTGACGCTGCTCGTGCGCGATGCGCGGGGGTGGCGCAACCTGTGCCGGATCCTCACGCTCGCGCACGCGCACACGCGCGCCGGGCGCGAGCGCTCCGAGCCGCGGGTGTCGCTCGGCAGCGTGCTCGACCACGCCGAGGGCCTGGTCTGCCTAACGGGCTGCGCCGGGCACGGTGTGCACGACGAGCGCACCGCGCGCAGGCTGCTCGACGCCTTCGGCCCGGGCGGCCTGCGTGTGGAGCTACAGCGCCCCTGCGCCCGCCATGACCGCGCGCGCAACCGCGCGCTTGCGGCGCTGGCGCGGCGGCTGGGGGTGGCGTGCGTGGCGACCGGCGACGTGCACGCGCACGCGCGCTCGCGCGCGCCGCTGCAGGACGCCTTCGTGGCGCTGCGCAACCACACCACGCTCGACGCCTCCGAGCCGCTGCGTCGCGGCAACCACAGTCACGTGCTGAGCACCCCGCGGGCGATGGCCAGGCGTTTCGCCGACCACCCCGACGCGGTGCGCGAGACCGTGCTGCTGGCGCAGGAGCTGCATTTCGATTTGACGAGGGACCTCGGCTACCGCTATCCCGGCGCCGAGGACGTGGGTGCCCAGAGGCGCCTGGTCGAGCTCTGCCGCGCGCTGCTGGCCGACCGCTACGGCCCCCGCAGCGGCGTGCGGCGAGCGATCGCGCTGGGGGCGCACGAGCGCCTGGAGCAGGAGCTGTGCGTGATCGAGAAGCTCGGTCTGGCTGGCTTCTTTCTGCTGCACCACGACCTGCTCCAGATGGCGCGCGAGGTCGCCGCGCAGGTGCGCGGAGACAGCTCGGCGCGCGCCCTGCTGGCGCCCGGTCGGGGACGGGGCTCATCGGTGTCGTCGATCGTCTGCTACCTCACCGGCCTGTCGCACATCGATCCGGTGACCAACGGGCTGGCGCTCGGGCGCTTCCTGCACGAGGAGCTCAGCGAGCTGCCCGACATCGACCTGGACTTCCCGCGCGACATCCGCGAGGTGCTGATACCGCGCGTACACGAGCGCTACGGCCACGATCGCACCGCGCTCGTGGCCGCCTTCCCCACGTTCCGCGCGCGCGGGGCGATCCGCGAACTGGGCAAGGTGCTCGGCCTGCCGGCGGGCGAGATCGAGCGCCTGGCGCGCGGCAGCGACGGTCCCGGCTGGGCGCCCGAGCAGGACGTCGCCGCCGGCCTGCACGAGGCCCGGCGCACGCGCACGCCGCGGACGCGCTCGGTGCGCTGGCGCTGGCTGGAGCGTCTGGTGGCGGAGGCCTACCGGCTGCCACGCCACCTCTCCCAGCACTCCGGTGGAATGGTGCTGGCCACGCGCCCGCTGATCGACTGCTGCCCGGTCGTGCCGGCGGCGATGGAGGGCAGGCAGATGGTGCAGTGGGACAAGGACTCCTGCGCCGACGCCGGCTTTCTGAAGATCGACCTGCTCGGGCTGGGCATGCTCTCGGCCGTCGAGCGCTGCGTGGATGAGATCGAGCGCACGCGCAGCGAACGGATCGACCTGTCGCGCATCCCCTTCGACGAGCCGCAGACCTTCAGGGCGATCCGCAGGGCCGACACCGTGGGTTCCTTCCAGATCGAGAGCCGCGCGCAGATGCAGTCGCTGCGACGCACCCAGCCCGAAAGCCTGGATGATCTCGTCACGCAGGTGGCGATCGTACGCCCCGGGCCGATCCAGGGCGGCGCCGTCCATCCCTACGTGGAGCGCCGCCGTCGCCTGCGCGAGGACCCCTCCTTCCAGGTCCCCTACGAGCACCCGGCTCTCGAGCCGGTGCTCGCCGACACGCTCGGCACGATCATCTTCCAGGACCAGGTCATGCAGGTGGCCGAAGCCTTCGCCGGCTTCTCGCCGTCGCAGGCCGGCGCGCTGCGCCGGGCGATGAGCCGCAAGCGCTCCGCGGAGCTGCTCGAGGCACAGCGCGAGCGCTTCATCGAGGGCGCGCGGCGCCACGTCGGGGCCGGCGCCGACACCGCGCAGCGCGTGTGGTCGATGGTGGCCGGCTTCGCCGGCTTCGGCTTTCCCAAGGCCCACGCCGCCGCCTTCGGCCTGCTCGCCTACCAGTCGACGTGGCTGCGCGTCCACTACGGCCCCGAGTTCCTGTGCGCGCTGCTCAACGAGCAGCCGATGGGCTTCTACGCACCCGACAGCCTCGTGCACGAGGCGCAGCGGCGCGGGATCCGCGTGCTCGAGCTCGACGTGAACGCGTCGGAGGCGCTGTGCGCGGTGCAGGACGGCGGCGTGCGCCTCGGCCTCGGCTACGTCAAGGGGGCGGTCGCCGAGGAGGTGGCGGGGCTCGTGGCCGAGCGAGCGCGCGGCGGCCCCTTCGCATCGCTCGGTGATCTCGCCGCGCGCGCCGGCGCCGGGCGCCCGACGCTCACCCAGCTCGCCTGGTCTGGCGCCTGCGACAGCCTCGTCTCTGCGCACGGGTCACCCGCCCAGCGCAGGCGCATGGCGCTGTGGCAGCTGGGGGCTGCCACGCCGGCCAGGCCGGTGCAGGCCGGCACCCAGCTGGCACTGCCGCTGGAGCCGCCCGCCTCGCCGCGCCTGCGGGCGCTGAGCCGCTGGCAGCGGCTGATCGCCGACTACGCCAGCAGCGGCGTGACCGTCCACGACCACGTGATGGCCGCCCTGCGCCCGCGGCTGACGGCGCGCATGCTCGCCACGAGCGCCCAGCTGCAGCGCCTGCCGCCAGGCTGCTCGGTGACGGTCGCCGGCCTCGTCATCGCCCGCCAGCGCCCCGGGACGGCGAACGGGACGATGTTCCTGCTGTTCGAGGACGAGTGGGGAGCGATCAACCTGATCGTGCCGCGGACGGTGTACGAGCGCCACCGCCAGCTCGCGCGCGCCGAGCCGCTGCTGCTCGCCTCCGGACGCCTGGAGCGCCACGACGACTCGCCGGCGCCGGCGCCGGCGCCCGCGCCGCTGGCGTCCCCGGCCGCCGCGGGGGAGCCCGCCCGCGCGAGCGAGCGCGAGCCGGTGCCGCCGATCATCAACGTGATCGTGTCAGAGCTGCACGCGCTCGAGCGCTTCCTGCCGAGCGACGTCATGCAGGTGGGCGAGCGGGCCGCCGAGGCGCAGGTGCACCCGCTCGGCGCGCCCGGCGCGCCGCCCCAGCCGGGCGTGGAGCAGGGGGCGGACGGCGCCGAGGTGGGCGCCGACATGCGCGCCGTGTCGCCGCCGATCCAGAGCTTCGCCGCCGGGCGACGCCGTTAGATAGTTGATTCGCGCGACCGGGGACGCCACCTGGTCGTGCAGCCGATCATCTAGGGTGGCTGCATCGCGCGCCTTCCAAACTCCGAGCTGGACGTCTTCGAGCTGTGCCTTGGCGGCAACGTGTTCGGGTGGACGCTCGACGAGGAGCATGCCTTCCAGGTGCTCGACGCCTACGCGCAGGCGGGCGGCAACTTCATCGACACGGCCGACTCCTACGGCCACTGGACGCCCGCCGGCGCCGGCGTCTCGGAGCGGATCATCGGCCGCTGGATGGCCGCGCGCGGCAACCGCGATCAGATCGTGATCGCCACCAAGGTCGGCTCCTCGCCTGAGCGTCCGGGGCTGTCGGAGGGTGCGATCAGGGCAGCGATCGAGGGTTCGCTGCAGCGCCTGGGCGTCGAGCGCGTGGACCTCTACTACGCCCACCGCGATGACCCCGACACGCCGCTGCCTGAGACGCTCGCGACGCTGCAGTCGCTGATCGACGCGGGCAGCGTGCGCTACGCGGCCGCCTCCAACTACACGCCCGGGCGGTTGCGCGAGGCGCTTGCGCTCGGGGAGCGCGAGGGCATGGCCTCCTACGTTGCGCTCCAGCCCGAATACAACCTCCTGGAGCGCGACTCCTACGAGGGTGAGCTCATGCAGGTGTGCGCCGGCGCGGGCCTGGCCTGCCTGCCCTACTACGGCCTCGCGCGCGGCTTTCTCAGCGGCAAGTACCGCGCCGGCGAGCAGCCGCGCGACAGCCCGCGCGCGGCGGACGTGCGCGAGCGCTACCTCAACGAGCGCGGCCTGGCGGTGCTGGAGCGTCTGGATGCGATCGCGGGCGCCCGCGGGGTCGCGGTGGCGGCCGTGGCGCTCGCCTGGCTGCGCATGCAGCCGACCGTGGTCGCGCCGATCGCGAGCGCCACCTCGCCGGCGCAGCTGCGCGAGCTGCTGGACTCGGTCGCGCTGGAGCTCTCCGGCGATGAGCTCGCCGAGCTCGACGCGGTCTCGCGCCCACGCGCGGTGGCCGCGGCGCCGCGCCCCTAGATGGCTGATTCCACGACCACGCACCGCCGGATGGCACGTCTGCCCTTCGCCAGCCGGCGTCCTCGGCCTCGACCTTGCCACCAGCAAGGCCTTCGGCCTGCGTCCTTGACCAACGACTCCGTCGTCGGTGCCCGCTCGACCATCCGCACCCCCGGAAAACGGCACATGCCCGTGGAATCAACCATCTAG
>Ga0187783_10001434_pt1 | contig 17577 bp, 16 predicted proteins | sample 1015_SJ02_MP02_2_FD_132471 | JGI IMG/M metagenome (GOLD analysis project Ga0187783, IMG submission 132471) | Tropical peat soil microbial communities from peatlands in Department of Meta, Colombia - 1015_SJ02_MP02_20_MG | ecosystem: Environmental > Terrestrial > Soil > Wetlands > Peat | place...
AAATCGTCGCGCCCTCGGACGACCGCTACTACAGCGTGAATTTCTCACCCGACGGCAATTCCATCTATTTCATCAAGGATGAGACGGCTGAGAAGAACGTGTACAGCTTGTACCGCGCCCCCGTGCTCGGCGGGAGCCCCGAGCGCATCGTTCATGATATCGCCAGCCCAATCAGCTTCTCGCCCGACCGCGCGCACATCGTATTCCTGCGCAAGAAGCGCAACGAAGGAGAAGGCGATCTGATCATCGGAAACGCGGACGGCTCGGGCGAAAAGCTGCTATCCAAGCAGTCCACCCGGCTGGACTCGCCCGCATGGTCACCCGATGGAAAATGGATTGTGGCCTCGGAATTTATCGCCGATCAATCTGCACTTTCCGCTCTGGACCTTTTCGACGCTTCGACGGGCGAGAAAAAGATATTCAAGAAATCCGACATGGATCTGTCTTCTCCCGTCTGGCTGCCCGACGGAAGCGGCATGGTTGTCGTGGCAAGCGGCCGCGAGTCGAATTTCAATCGCAGCCAAGTCGGCGTGATTTCTTACCCCCAAGGCGAGTACCGGCCGATCACCAACGACACCAATTCCTACCCGACCGTCAGTCTCGCGGCGGACGGAAAGACCATTGCCACGGTGCAATCGCAATACTTCGGATCGGTGCAGACGGCCTCTTACGACGGCAATGGTGCCGGTAAGCCGACAGTAATCAGCAGCCGTCCGCCCACGAGCTGGTTCGGCTGGACGCCTGACGGCAAACTTCTTGTCGAGCAGGAGAATGGCATTTTTGAAATCAATGCCGACGGCACGAATCGCGCGCCACTGCTTCACGATGACATTCCATCTTTCATGCCGGTCTCCTGCGATCACGGGCGATATATCATTTTTGGATCCGCATCGCGCGGCGGCGGCAACTCGCTGAACATCTGGCGGGCGGACGCCGCAGGTGGGAACCTGAAACAACTGACGACGGGCAGCGATGATGCTCCCGCGATGTGCTCGCCTGATGGGAAGTGGCTCGTTTATGCCAGTTTCGACTCCGGGAAATTTGTCGCCAAAAGAGTTTCGGTGGACGGCGGAACTCCCACGCAGCTTTCGGATGCGCTGCTTTCGTGCGGCTGTGTGAATGTCTCGCCGGATGGAAAATATCTGGCGTTCCAGACACAGCCAACGACGGGTGGAGCGGTGGTGATCAAGATTCTGGATTTTGATACTTTGCAGCCGGTGAAAATTATCGAACGCGATCCGCGGGCGGGCGGCGAAATTCGCTACACGGCCGACGGGAAAACCATCGGATACCCGATTCGTGAGAATGGCCTGTATGCTTTATGGGTGTCGCCTGTGGACGGCTCGCCGGGGCATCGCGTGACGGACTTCGACGCGGATCGTATCGTGGACTTCCACTGGTCACTGGACGGAAAGACGCTGGGCTTGCTTCGCTCGCACACGGAATCCGACGTCGTGCTGCTGCGCGAATCAAACGCGAAGGCGCAGTGACTCGTTTTGACTTTTGGACCGAAAGCGGCGCACCTCATCGAAAGAGATCACTCCAGCCGGCGCAGCCAATTCATATTCGGCGAGCGCCTCCTCGTGAAAGCTGGGTTGTTGTAGTATTGCGAGGATCGGGACGCTAGAGCAGGACGCGCCGCGATTTTTGGGGATTCAGAAGAAAGATCTTGTTCTAAGCAAAAGGAGATCACATGCAACCCATACAAGCAGTCTGCGATCAATGCAAAAAGACAGTGGACGCAAAGCCATTACTCGCCGAAAACGAGTTATGGGAGGCGTTGAATAAAGGCGACGAAATAGAGGTGATGCATCTCGCCGATGATGTTCACCACACGTGGAAGCTCACCGGGCAAGACAAAGATAATCTACGCAAGGCGCGGGCGGCCGGCACGGCCTGACTCGCAGCTATCTGGGAATCCTGCCGCGTACAGTCTTAGGTCTTGGTGGGCGGCTTGTTTTGCTTGACCTCGCAGCGCCTCTGGGATCGTTGACGCACGCGCTTGCGATCCATCCATTTACGGCAACCGTTCTGGAGATTGAGTTCTTTTTCCGCATCTGCCCGGTGCGGGGTGGTTGCTGTTTGGCAGGCTGATTCTGTTGTGAGCCTTCAGCGGGCGCCGTCAATGGCGCTGGGATCTGCAAGCGCGCTGCATTTTAAGGCGTTCTAGTCGAGGTTGCGAAAAGGTAGGAACTTCTTCAAATTCATGAAGAAAAGGTTGGTGCCGGCGGTGGGACTCGAACCCACGACCTAGGGATTATGAGACCCTCGCTCTACCTCTGAGCTACACCGGCACGGGTCAAACACTTAATGCTAGGGGCCGATACAACCGGTGTCAAGAATGGGTGAGGGGCGCGAATCTTCGCCAGACGCGCATCGGATCTGACCGCGCACGTCGCTAAATCCGCAGCAGCCAATCCTTTTAGTACGGACGTACCGTTGACCGTTGCAGAATGGTACTCTACTCTCCCCTCGACAACTGAATCGAAGTGCTGGCCCACCAGCAAGAGAAAGGGGTGTGTACTCTTTCGACACACCCGTGTGCAAATTTTCTCTTGACGGCAGCCTACCGCTTAGTAGACTCCTCCGCGCTGTTTCCCTATCGGAGGGTCCTGTGAATAAGTGGTTAGCGGCTGCCGGCTTAGCGCTGGTGATCCTGACTGGCGCAATGGGGTTGAAGGCCGTGGCGCACAACATGCTGGCGGGCACGTCAGCACCTGTGCCACCCACACCCTATTTCGCCGGTACGTCAGCTCCCGTACCGCCGACACCTTATTGAGGTTGAGTAAGGCTCAGGCATAACCAAGTGGGGGTGTTAGGGCCAGGCTCGAGCGAGTGAGCAAATGGATCTTGGCCCTATCGATTATCTGCTGTGGTTGATAGGCTTCTTTGCGGAAGTCGCAGTGGTGGTGTGCTCGCTAAAGAGGCGTAACTTCCTGCGGTACCTTCCCATCAATCTTTACGTCGGATTTACTGCGCTCGTCTCGCTTAGCGAGTTCTACTGCCTGCGGCGGTTCGGCTTTGCATCCATGGAGTACAACTACTTATATTATTACTCGGACAGTTTGCTGACGATCCTGCTGTTCTTCGTGGTCATTCATTTTTATCAACATCTGTTCGTCGAGATGAATGTCAGCACGCACATCGGCGCTTTCGCCATCTTTCTTCTGTTCGGGACGGCAGTCTTCTCCTACCAGGTAATCGCGCAGCATAAGGATCACTTGACGACTCGTTTCGTCGTGGACCTCAGCCGGAACCTGTATTTCGTCGGCGTGGTTCTCACGTACGTTCTTTGGGGCGCGGTGCTGAAGCTGCGCGAGACGCGAACGCGGCTGATTCAGCTCGTCCTTGCGTTGGGCGTGTACTTCACCGCCTCGGCTGCGACGTACGCCTTGCGGAATATGTTCCCGGTGCTCGAACCGTCCATATTGAAGTGGATGCCGCCGATTGTCGCCATTTGGCTGCCGCTGGCATGGGCGTTTACGTTTATGAAGGTGTCCGAGGCCGACCGTCTGGAAACGGCGCAGCTTCTGGCGAGGGCTCGATGATCATCGCGACCCTCATCTTCGTGATTTCCTTTGCCCTGCTGTTGCAATTCTTCGTTTCGTATTGCCGCTCGGTGATCGCGTCGAGCCGGAAGGCCGAGCTGTCCGAACGAGTTTGCGAAGTCGCTGGAATTCGAGACCAGCGGGTTCGAGGCGAAGAATTCGCTCGGCTCACCCAACTCCTTCATTTGTGTCCCGGACGCGGCGACGATGTCGGCGAGCTACGTGCCGTAAGCGTTTACTACGCGCTGCTTGCCGCAACGAAAAAGGTGGTCCACCCGGTTTCTGCGGCCGTTGCGCGCTGGGCCGAGGATGAACGCGAAAGCTGTTCATACTTCGCGGCGGTGGCGCTCGACCGCCGCATTTCCTACAGCCGCGAGCTTTTGGCGCAGCAGATTACAGGCTCGATCTAGACAATTGGAAACAATTCGATCAGCCCGGAGCCATCGGTTCCGGGCTTTCTATTTTGAAGTGCGCAGTTCCTTCCGACGCGATCGGGAGTTGCGACGGCGCGCGGGTTCGCTGTTAACATGGCTGTAGGCTGCCATCCGAGCTGATTCGCCATGAAACCCGAACTTCGCCTTCGCATTCTTGACACGATTCGCCAGCACCGAATGCTGGACGCGGGCGACCGCGTTGGTGTAGCCGTGTCGGGCGGCGCCGATTCCGTCGGCCTACTTTGCGCGATGGATGAATTGCGTGACGAACTCGGAATCGGATTGTGCGTGTTGCACCTCAACCACGCGCTCCGAGGCGCAGCTTCCGACGCGGATGAAAACTTCGTCGCGGGCCTGGTGCGGGCGCGAAGCTTGGAATTTCTCTCCGCTCGTGAAAACGTCACGGCCATGGCGAAGCGGAATCATTGGAATTTGGAAGACGCCGGACGCCGCGCGCGGAACCAATTTTTCGAGCAAGCGATGTCAGAAGGGCGTTGCACGAAAGTCGCGGTCGGCCACACCGCGGACGATCAGGCGGAAACCGTCCTCGCGCGCATCGTTCATGGCACCGGTCCGCGCGGCTTGGGAGGAATCTATCCGGTTCGCGGAAATGTCGTCCGGCCGCTCATCAATGTTCGCCGGGGTGAAATCCGCGAGTACTTGACGTCGAAGCGGCAGTCATGGCGCGAGGACGCGACGAATCTCGATACGACTCGTCTCCGCGCCCGCGTGAGACACAAATTGCTGCCCACGCTGGAAAGCGATTTCAACCCCGCCATTGTCGATCGCCTGGCAAGCCTTTCCGCGATCTTCCGCGACGAAGAAGCATTCTGGAATCTTCTTGTGGACGATCGCATCCGCGCGCTGGCACGCGAAATTCCGGGCGGCTACGCGATCGCGGTTTCCGGCCTTCTCGCACACCAAGGGGTGCATTCATCCAATGACGCCGCGAACCGAGCGATTTCGCGGCGCGTCGTCCAGAGCCTGTTTGCGAAAGTGGCTGGAGGGTCGTCGGGTCTCGAGTTTGGACACGTCGAAGAGATTCTCAACCTCGCCGCGCAATCTCAGAGCGGGCGTCGCCTGCAATTGCCCCACGGAGTTGACGTCAGCCGCAGCTTCGATCAACTCGAATTTACGCTTCGTTCCGTCCCAGAAAGTACTATCGCGGAGGGAACTTTCTCCGGGAAACTGCGTCCATACGAATATGCAGTGGCTCTGGTGGGCCGTGGCGCTGCGTCTATTGATGTTCCAGAACTGGGGTTACGCTTTTGCCTGAAAGACGTTGACTGGCCCCAAACGGAGAGCGACACTATTTGTGAGACTGGCGCCCTCGATGCCGATCGCCTCACGCCTCCTCTCGTCCTAAGAAACTGGCGGCCAGGTGACGCATACAGGCTGCCCGGAAAGCGACAGGCGCAGAAGCTCAAGCGATTGTTCTCGGATGCGCGCGTCGGCATTCCGGAGCGGAAGACTTGGCCCGTTCTGACTAGCGCCGGACGCATTGCCTGGACGCGAGGATGGCCTCCAGCGGCCGAATTTCTGGCGGGGAAAAAAGCTCGGCGCCGGGTCGTCGTCGTTGAAGAGAAGCTCTAGCGCGATTGATTTCGCTGTGAACGAAAAACAGCGCGGCCGGGCGGAAACAGCTGGATTTTGAAATTGAATACAAGGGCTTTGTTTCAGCATCTAATCGGATGAGGTAGTTCCCGTGAACTCAACGGTACGCACAATCATATTCTGGCTGGTGATGGTCGTTTTAGCCGTGTTGCTGTGGCATATGGCGTCAACCGGCGGGCAGACCGCGCACGAAGATGAGCCGAGCTACACGAAATTCCTGGCCCAAATCCAGCAGGGCAACATCAAGGAAGTCACAATCTACCTCGCCCAGAACAGCGCTGAAATCGAGGGTGAATATCGCGACGGCGGAGCGAAATTCCATAACGTAACCGTTGCAAACTCATCGATCCCCGACATTACCAAGTCCCTCCAGGACAAGGGCGTCCTGATCAACATAAAGGAGGTAAAGAACAGCGACTGGCTCGCCTTTGTGGTGAATTTTGCGCCCGTGATTTTGCTCATCGCGTTCTGGATCTTCATGATGAAGCAAATGCAAGCCGGGGGAAACAAAGCCCTGAGCTTTGGGAAGTCCCGCGCCCGGCTGCTGACGGCGCAACAGAAGAAAGCCACATTCAAAGATGTGGCGGGAATTGACGAAGCCAAGGAAGAGCTGTACGAGATCATTGACTTCCTGAAAGACCCGCAAAAATTCCAGAAGCTCGGCGGGCGCATCCCCAAGGGCGTGCTCCTTGTCGGGCCTCCGGGAACGGGCAAGACTTTGCTGGCCCGTGCGATCGCGGGCGAAGCCAACGTTCCATTCTTTTCGATTTCAGGTTCCGATTTCGTCGAGATGTTCGTCGGCGTTGGCGCGAGCCGCGTGCGCGACCTCTTCGAGCAGGGCAAAAAGAATGCCCCGTGCATCATTTTCATTGATGAAATTGACGCCGTTGGACGCCATCGCGGCGCCGGGCTCGGCGGCGGGCACGACGAGCGCGAACAAACATTGAACGCGCTGCTCGTCGAAATGGACGGCTTCGAATCGAACGAAGGCGTCATCTTGATCGCCGCGACGAACCGGACCGACGTTCTCGATCCCGCGCTCCTGCGCCCCGGACGATTTGACCGGCGCGTGGTTGTGCCTCGGCCGGACGTCAAAGGCCGCGAAGAGATTCTCCGCGTGCACACGCGCAAAGTGCCCATCGGCGACGACGTGGATCTGTCGGTCATCGCTCGCGGCACGCCGGGCTTCTCCGGCGCGGACCTCGCCAATCTCGTGAACGAGTCCGCGCTTTGGGCCGCGCGCCAGAATCGAAAGACCGTGACGATGGCGGATTTCGAGATGTCCAAGGACAAAGTCCTCATGGGCGTCGAGCGGAAGTCCATGATTCTCTCCGACGAGGAGAAGAAAAATACGGCGTATCACGAGGCGGGACACGCGCTCGTCGCCGCCATGACGCCGGGGGCGGATCCGCTGCACAAGGTGACGATCATTCCGCGCGGAATGGCGCTGGGCGTCACGATGCAATTGCCAATCGACGACAAGCACACCTACACGAAGGAATTCCTCGAAGCGCAACTGGCCGTTTTGATGGGCGGCCGCGCAGCCGAGGAAATCTTCCTGAACCATCTGACCACCGGAGCGGGCAACGACATCGAGCGCGCTACCGACATCGCGCGACAGATGGTTTGCGAGTGGGGCATGAGCACGCTCGGGCCGCTCACGTTTGGCAAAAAGGAAGAAGCGATTTTCCTGGGCCGCGAGATTGCGCAGCACCGCGATTATTCGGAAGACACCGCGATCCGCATTGACCGCGAAGTGAACTCGATCGTTACGACGGGTTATCAGAAAGCGCGCAACATTCTCGAAACGAATCGCGATGCTCTCGAACGCGTCGCGCAAGCGCTTCTCGATCGCGAAGTGCTCGACGCCACGGAACTCCGACTCTTGATCGACGGCAAGCCTTTGCCGGAAAAGATCAAGACGCCGCCGACGGCTCCGGCGGTGCCGACCAAGGAACCGCAACTCACGCTGCGCCCTGAGCCGCGTCCGCTGCCTGGCTTGACCAAGGGCGAAAAGCCCGCGCCTGCCTGATTTTCTGAATCCATCTCCGCAGGAAAAGCCCGAAGGCGTACAACCTTCGGGCTTTTTTGTGTCCCGGCGATCCACTGCGCTCGCTTTTCCCTCTTCATTTGAAACAGGCGTAAAATGTCGTCATGGCGAAGAAAGCGAGCAATCCTGTGCACATTGAGTGTCCGTGCTGCCACGCGAAGCTGACCGTGGATCCCGAGTTGTCGGTCGTCCTGTCGCACGAGGCAGCGAAGATCGCGCCCTCGATTGATCTGGATGATACGGCGCGATTGTTGCGCGAGCACGAGGAGCGCGTCGAAGACAAGTTCCGCCTGTCCGTCGAGGCGGAAAAAAACAAGGAGGACATTCTCTCCCGGAAATTCGCCGAAGGACTCAAGAAAGCGAAGGATCAACCGGTCGAGAAACCGCTTCGCGATTTCGACCTCGACTGAAGTTCCCGTCCCGGCAATGCGTGCATCGAAAAAAGTCCACTTGCGCAGTGCCGAAGTGTTTCTTTCTATTGCCGCCGCGTCCGCGATGGCGCTCGGCACGTCGCCGGCTTTTTTAGCTGCGCAGAGTCAAACTCCAAAGCCCAAGCCGCCGCGCCCCGTTCAACTCGATGCCGACGTCCAACTCGGCCGCGACGCAGCTTCTGGCGAGCTTCACGTCGTGGAAGCGGCGCCACCGTCGAACAATTCGAAAGAAAAAGGGCCGGCGCGGGCAATTCGCGTGCGCGTCAATCTCGTTCCGGTCAACTGCAATGTTTTTGCGCCGGATGGCACGTCCGTTCCGGGACTTCAAAGCGGTAATTTCCGGGTTTTCGAGGATGGCATCGAAGTGCGCGTCGCATATTTCGACGCGGGAAACGAACCGGCGAGCGTGGCGGCCGTCATTGACGCGAGTCCGAGCGTCCTGCCTGAGTCGGATGCGATGCTGCGCGCGACGAAGAGCCTCGCAGGAATTCTCGCGCCACGCGATGAAGTTGCCATCGTCGAATTCTCCGCTCATTCCTACGTGCTTTTGCCGTTTTCGCGCGACCGCGATTTGCTCGAAAGCGCAATCTCGCGTGTGGATGTGCGCGCTCTTTTCGGTGATACGGGCGGGTCCAATATTTACGAGACGCTCTATCTCACGGCGGAAAAATTGTTTCGCGGCCGCACGGGACGCAACGCCATTTTACTGCTTACTGATGGCGAAGACAGCGGCCTCGGCCTTTCGCTCGACAAGCCGACGCGCGCGCCGCCGAACGAAAACCCGCCGAAGATTGCATTCGACGATGTGACGCGCGCGCTCGCGGAAGACGGGATAGAAGTGTTTGCGGTCGAAACGCAGAACCGGCCGCAGATCATGACGGAGGCGTGGCTCGACGCGCACCAAAACGTCTCGCTCCTCACGGAAACGAATCGCGAAAAAGGAATTCCAGCGTACACTCTGTTTCTCGCGGAGTTGATTCGGCGTGCGGGCGGCGGGCTGTATTTCCTGCGCGAGACGCAAAGCGAGAGCGACGCATTCGCGCGCATCGCCAACAACATTCGAAATGAATACACGCTCGGCTTTTATCCGGCCGGGGAAAGCGCGGCGCGGCCGGGCTGGCATTCGTTGCGAGTGGAAGTCGCCGATGCGAAAGCCAGCGGAACGTATCGAGTGGTGAATCGCCCCGCGTATTACGTTCCGGCGGCGGTTCCGCGCTGAAAACGACAGGTCTGCAATTGAAACTCAGAAAACATTTCAAGCTGCGCCTGAAGTCGCGCACGCTCGCGCTTGGCGAGCGGACGCTCGTGATGGGCGTGCTCAACGTCACGCCCGACAGCTTTTCCGACGGCGGAAAATTCTTCGAGACGAACTGGGCCGTCGAACAGGCGCTCGCGATCGAAGCGGCCGGCGCGGATATTCTCGACGTGGGCGGCGAATCCACGCGGCCCGGATCCCAGCGAATTTCAGAGGTCGAAGAGCTGGCGCGCGTGCGTCCCGTTCTGAAGGCGCTGGCCGGCCAAATCAGGATTCCGGTTTCGATTGACACGCGCAAGGCAGCCGTGGCCGAGGCGGCCATCGAAGCCGGCGCGGAAATCATCAATGACGTGACGGGCCTGAAAGCGGATCCGGATGTCGCAAAGGTTGCGGCAAAACATCGTGTGCCTCTCGTGCTCATGCACATGCGCGGCGAGCCAGGAACGATGCAGAAAGGGCCGTTTGCGCGAAACGTCGCGGCCGATGTATTGAAGGGGCTGCGGCGCTCGATTGCGGCCGCAATGCGGAGGGGCGTTGCGAAGTCGCAGATCGTGGTGGATCCGGGAATCGGCTTCGGAAAAAATTTCGATCAGAATTACGAACTCATCGCGCGCTTGCCGGAGCTGCGAAAACTCGGCTGCGCGATTCTCATTGGCACTTCGCGCAAATCATTTCTGGGCCACACGCTCGGCAAGCCGCAGGTGGAAGAGCGAATCTGGGGCACCGCGGCGACCGTGGCCGCAAGCATCCTTGGCGGCGCGCACATCGTCCGCGTGCATGATGTGGCGGAGATGGTGCAGGTCGCGCGCGTTAGCGACAATGTCCTCGAGGCGATGCGCGAACACTAGAGCGACGGGATGACAGAACCCTCAGCGGCGATCGCTGTGGCCCGCTTTCGCTTTGCGCTCTGTCTCCATGACTCGATCAAGACGCTCACGGCGACACCCCCAAGACATAATCCAAAGATGCAGGCAAGCGCCTCCGGAATGAACAGAATGAAACGGGCAAAATGGATGTTGCCGACGGCGAATACAGCTTCATCGTGCCGCTCATTATCCGGGTACTGCGCGGATACGGAGTAGTAACCCGGCTTGTTGATGTAAAACCGGAATACCGCGCGGCCGGTCCGGCCATTGATCGTGTAAGTTTCATTCATTCCCGGCGGCCGGAGTGGAATCTCTTCACCGGTCTCGTCTTCCTTCACCGTAAACTTGAGGCCCGGTATATCCGTGCCGGTATTGAAGACCCGCCCGTTAAAAACCGATTGAGCCTCGTAATAGATCTCGTATTCGCCGGGCTCAGGGATTGGCAGGGAAAGCGTCCCTGGAAACACCGACTGTGTGATCGCGCCTTCCATCAATTTGATCGCAGCGAAGATTGTCTTAAACGCGCCCGCGAGGCCGGCGGCGATCATGGCGATCGCGATGAGATGAAACCAGCGGCTTGGCCCGATTTTCGGCAGTGGCAGCGCCGGAGTAGCCATTGATGATGCCCAAGAATGCTCCCGGCTGCTCGAAATGTAAATCGTAAGTGGTTTCGGAACGCTCACCACACGGTTGCGGGCTGAATCGAGTTGGCATTCAATGCCTCTATTCGTAACTTCGCGTAGGATATGTCCGCGACACCGACACTCGCTTATAATTCGCGTTGAGGATTGAATTCCATGCAGACCCGCTCACAGCGCTCCGTCCACGTGTTGCTCTGCGCGTGCCTCCTGTGCGCGATTCCTGCCGCCGCGCAAATTCCTCCTGTCAAACCCGCACCCTTGCAATTGCCGCAGGGCGAAGGCGCGTGCTCGGTTCAGAAATCGTGCTCGGATCTCGCGCCGGGAATGATTGTGAGCGCGGAAGGCCCGTCGCCGCTGGAAGAAAATCTCCGGCACCTCACCGACGAAATCGGCGGCCGCGTCTCGGGATCATCGGCGGCGGACAAAGCCGTCGGCTGGGCCGTCGAGGCGTTTCATTACGCCGGCGTGGACGAAGTGCACACCGAAACTTTCACGATTCCGGTCGGGTGGGCCGAAGGAAAGACGCACGTCGAGGTTCGCTCGCCGGTCCCGTTCGTCGCGCGCGCCACGTCGGTTGGATGGTCACCGGCGACGCCGGAAGGCGGCATCACGGCGGATCTCGTGGATGTTGGCGCAGGCGACGAAGCGGGATTCAGCAAGGCGGGCGCGGCGGTGAAAGGCGCGATCGCGCTTGTTCACAGCGAGCTGCTTTTCACGTGGGACGATCTCGACAATGAATATATCCATCAGCCGTCCATCATTGACCGCGCGGTAAATGCGGGCGCCCTCGCGATCTTCTGGATGTCCACGCGGCCGAATCTTTTGCTCTACCGGCACAGCAACACGATCGACGGCACGCTCGAAAAACTTCCGCAGGTGGTGGTGGCGCGAGAAGATGCGCTGAAGATGGCGCGATTCCTCGCGAAGAAAACGACCGTCACCGTCCGTCTCGATCTGCCGAATAAAATCACCGGGCCCGTCCCATCGGAAAACGTAGTCGCGGAAATTCGGGGCCGCGAGGAGCCGAAGGATTTTGTCCTGCTCGGTGCCCATCTCGATTCCTGGGAGCTTGGCACGGGCGCGCTCGACAACGGCTGCAATGCCGCCATGGTGATTGACGCGGCGCGATTGATTCACAAGACCGGAACAATTCCGCGGCGTTCGATTCGCTTCGTACTCTTCACCGGCGAGGAGCAAGGGATGCTGGGATCGTGGGCTTACGCCAAGGCGCATCGCGATGAACTCGATCGCATGGACGCGGCCATCATTTTCGATTCGGGCGTCGGCCGCGTCACCGGCTATTCGCTCAGCGGGCGCAAGGACGTGGCGGACGCGATGAAGGAAGTTCTTGAGCCGCTCAAGTCGCTCGGCGCAACGGAATTGACGTTCGACGCCGACATCGGCACGGACAATTTCGATTTTCTGCTCGAGGGCGTTCCGACGCTCGTGGCGAATCAGGAGCCTGCGAATTACATGCTGAACTATCACGCGGCTTCGGACACGTTCGACAAAGTGGACATCGAGCAGCTCAAGCGGCAAGTGGCCGTCGCCGCGATCACGGCGTTTGGAATCGCCGATTTACCGCAGCGTCTCGGGAAGAGGCAATCGCGCGCGGAAATCGAGGCGTTGTTGAAAGAAACGGGCCTCGATCGCCAGATGGACCTCGAAGGTTTTACGGACTGGGAGAACGGCACGCGCGGCCGCGAGCCGTAGCGACGCATCGCCCGCTCCCTCGATCTATCCCACATTCTTTCGCTGCGCCGCTCATTGCCCCGGTAAAAACGCGAATCTTCAACGCGTCGCCTAGAATCGCACGAGAGGAGGGACCGATGCTGCATATTTCGAATATCACGAGGCTCCTTTGTGGAATCACGCTGATCACCGTGCCATCGATTGAATATGGAGGAACATTCCTGCTCAAGATGCTGCGAACGCGCGAGCCGGGATACCTCGACAATCCCATCCGCCAGAATTTGTTTCGCGCGGGGCACGCGCATGCCGGCGTAATTGTGATTTTCTCGCTGGTTTGCCAGGTGCTGGTGGACTCGGTCTATCTGCCGGACGCATTCGCGTGGTTTGTGCGGATTGGAGTTCCCGCAACAGCCATCGTGATGCCGCTGGGATTTTTTCTTTCGGTGAGCTCGCCAAAAGCCGAGCGGCCGAATGGCGCGATCCAGCTGGTTTACATCGGCGCTGTGATCCTCGCGGTTTCCGTGCTGATTCTTGGACTGGCGCTGGTTCGCGCGGGCGCATTTGGGCCGGAACCGTCGATTTGAGGCCCGGTGTGCCGGTTGTAGGGCTGGCCTGCCCAGAATTGTCGAAGGGCCACAGGACCCGTGAGGCTGCCGCCGATCTCGGCCGTTGTAGGGCTGGTCATAGAACCAGCCGATCTCGGGCGAAGATGCTTGGCTGAAGCCCGGCGCTACAAGTGCCATTGGCGGCCGGCTCAGCGCGAAATGCCTTCTACCCACCGCATATATAAGGTGGGCACACGACATTTGCGTGGACGTACATGAACCGATCCGGCGGCTAAGGTTCCTAACTTCCATTTTGGAACGCGCGCGCCACGGCAGTTCGAGACCGCTCGACCCCGCCTCATCGTGGCGATTCATCAAACCAGGCTGTAATCAACACGCACGCGCATCGCGCGGAGTTCAGCGCGTTTAGCGCCATTGCGTATAATTGAATTATGGATGCCTCCCTCAGCGCGGCCGAGGCGAAGAAAACACACGTAGCGAAGCCACAGCCCGCAGCCGGGGCTGTTGAGTTGCCTGGACGAATTCTGGCGGTGGACTACGGCCGCCGGCGCATTGGCCTCGCGATTTCCGACGAGCTTCAGCTCACGGCGCGGCCGCTGAAAATTCTGGAGCGGAAAAATCGCAGCGACGTGATCCGCAAGATTCGCGATGTCGCGCGCGAATGCGGCGCACGGACGATCGTCGTCGGCCATCCGTTAAATCTCGACGGCACGCGGGGCGAAATGGCGGACGAAGCAGCGCGCTTCGCCACGCGGCTGCGAAAAGAGCTTGGCATCGAAGTGGAACTCGCCGATGAGCGCCTGACGAGCTGGGAAGCGGAGCAGACCGCCGGTGAAACACGCAGCCGCGCGCGACGCAAAAATTCCGCCAAGCGCGCGACGCACGACGATCTCGCCGCCGCCATCCTCCTTCGCGATTACCTCGAACGCACGAAATTCAATCGCGCCGCTTCCCGGCCGGTTACGGATTGATTTTTATGCGACGCCTGGGCCTGCTCCTGCTTCTTGCCATCGCCGCGATCGGCGGATTTGCGGCGTGGCTCGACCAGGAACTGAGCGCTCCCTACAAAGGCTATCGCGGAGATTCCGTCATCGTGGACATTCCCCACGGGACATCGCGCTGGCATACGGCAACTTTGCTGAAAAAGAACGGCGTGATTCGCAGCCGGGTCGCGTTCGAGCTTTTCAGCCACTGGCACCAGCGGCGCCCCTTGCAGGCGGGAGAATATTTGTTCGAAGGCCCGATGGACGAGCGGCAAGTCTTTTGGAAAATCGCCAACGGCAAGATCAACGTGATTACCGTGCAGATTCCCGAAGGCTGGAACATGTTCGACATCGCCGAGCAGCTCGAGCGCCAGCGTCTGTGCAGCCGCGAAGAATTTCTGCACGTGGCGCGGGATCCCGCGCCGGTACTCGACATCGCCCCGGACGCTCGCAGCCTCGAGGGCTACTTGTTTCCGTCCACGTATCAATTTTCGCGGCACACGCCGCCCGATCAGATCGCTCTGACGATGGTCCGCGAATTTCGACGCGAGTGGAGTGAATTGAATTCCGACGGACCCATCGCGACTGCGGACACTCTGACTCCGGAGCGTGTGGTTACGATGGCTTCGCTCGTCGAACGCGAAACGCCGCTCGAATCGGAGCGTCCGCTGGTTGCCGGCGTGTTTTACAACCGGCTGCACAAGAATTATCCGCTGCAATGCGATCCGACGGTGCAATACGCGCTCGAGCTGGCGGGTCGGCCGACTCAAATCGTTCACCATGCGGACTTGCGGGTTGATTCGCCGTACAATACGTACCTGCGCCCGGGCCTTCCGCCGGGCCCCATCGCCAATCCGGGCGAGGCGTCGCTGCGTGCCGCGCTCGATCCGGCCAAGACGGATTTTATGTATTTCGTTGCCAACGACACGGGCGGACATTTCTTCAGCAAGACGCTCGAGGAGCATAATCACAACGTCGCGAAATACCGGCGGCGACTGGCGGGCGATGCCGTCGGCGATTCGCCCAAGCGCGTTTACGCGGCAAACTCGCATGAGCACCGGAGCCAGCCGTGACCCAGGCCAAGCACCACGATTCGCACTCTTCGAAGCCGCCGAGCAAGAAGGAGTTGATCCTTGAGGCGGCGCAAGCGCTATCCACCGAACGCATCACCGCCGCGGAAATCGAGCAGATTCGCCGCCGTTTGATCGCCGTGCTGGGAGCGGAAGGAAATACCGCGCCGGAGTACATCGCGAGCGTGCTTGCTGAAGCAGGCCGCCGCGTGATTCTTTCCACTCATGCCGACAGCGAAGGCCGCTACGAAGAGGAATTCCACGATCTCCTTCACTTCTCGAATCTCGAAGAAGCGGAGATGTGCCTGATCCGCCTCGACGAGCTGTTCCGGAAATTTCACAAGGAAGGGGATCGCGCCGCGCAAGAGCGCGTCCGCGAAGTGGGCGCGCTGGGCCGGCGGCGCGCGGAAATGATCGCGCGAAATCACAAAGTGGAACCGGCGAAGCGCGCGGAGAAGGAAGAAATCGCGCAGTGGTTCGCGATCTGGCTGCAGACCCCCGACGCATTTTTCGACTGGCTGGAAGTCCGCAAGCAATCCTCCGATTACGAGAGGCGCTTCGGCGCGAGCAGCGCCGCCGGTGCCTAGATGATCCTGTTGGAAGCCGAGCCGCTGGATTTGGGCGCGGACGTGCGCGCGGTCGGCATCGAGCTTGTCGAGTTGGATGAAAACCGCGAGCCGGTTCGCGGCGAGGAAGCGGCGAAGGTCTGGAGCCGCATGGTGCCCGCGCTTGCGGGAAGCCAGCCGTGGGCGCTGGATTTCTACAGCCATCTGGAACGCGTTCGCGAATATTGCGCGAACCATGCGATTCCATTCCGCGACGCGGCGAATCGTTGCGTCGTGATCCCCGCGATCGAGCCGGCAAAGTTCGAGCCGTTCATCGCGCGATTCGCCACCGAAACCTTTGGCGCGCGTGCCGGTGCGTTAGTGAACACCGGTGATGCGGAGCTCGAGAACGATCTTGCTCGGCGCGGCGCCGATGCGTACCAGCCGGCGTTTCCCAACTATTTTTTCTGTGCGATCTGCGATTTCGAAGAAGGCTCGCTCGTCATTTTGAGCAAGCAGCTTTGGGCGAGTGAAATTGTGCGCATCGCGCGGCGCGCACTGAACGGCCTCGACGTCGAAGTGCGCCTCGGGTCGGATTGATTCAGGCCGTGAAGTTTCTAGCGGACTTCCGCTTCGGCGTTTTCGAGCCAGGGCTGCTGAGCGGGCAGGCGTGAAAAAACAGCTTGCTCGAGTTCGTGCGCGCTCTTGGCGTGATCGGGGTAATTGCAGACAAACGATTCGCACGTGAACCGATTGTTCGCGCCGACAAGCCGCAGCGATTGCTCGAGCTGCCCGGTGAGCCGGTTCGCGCCCGGCGTGTCGGTATCGAGCAGAACGAGCCCGAAGAATGCAGGCCCAAGCAGGTACATCGAATCAGTCGCCCGCTTGATGCGCGCAATCGCTCGCGCAGCCTCGCCGAGGGCCGCCGTTTCCTCGTTGGAGTCCCGGTTTCCTTCGAACAGGACTTTGATGACGATGACCGAAAGCGCCTTCTCCATCGTCGAAGCGCGGCGGTAATCCATCGCGAGCCGATCCTGAAAATGATTGAGATCGGGAATCGTGCGCAGCAAGTCGGAGTTCGCCTGATGGCGCAGCTCGACGTTCAACTCAAGTTCCGATACGAGCTGTTGCTTCAGTTTCCGAAACGTTCGCTGGCGGTCCAGCAGGTAGGCCGCGACCAGCGTTGACAGCACGCAGAATCCGAAGAACGCGAAACGCAGCGGCAGCTTTTCCGTTTCGTCCGGGTGAACGAATACGAGCGGATACATCAGGAGCGCCACCCCCGCAGCCATGACGAGCACGACGACGGCCGCGAGGATCGTCAACTGCCTTTCCCTGCGTTCCAATTTATCGAGTTCTGCTAGATTGAAAGCCCCCATCGCCTGGTCTCCACCGGCCCCCAAAGGCGCGCCATCCGCGCCCGGTGAAATGATGCAAGCTGCCGTACCATAAATTTTCGATTGTGCGCTCGAATGGCACAAGCGAGGAGTTCCGAAGCTGTGACTTAGGTGTTACCGCGCGCGCCAACCGTCCACGTTTCATCAACATCCATGCGCCGCGCCGCAAGCCGGGAGCCGCGTTGACGGGATAGCGTGTAGGGTGGGGAAACGTGAGACACTCCGTCCCGCATTCATGCTGCGTGCCCACCACGAACGACGAACCGACTTCAACCACCGAGATTGCTAATCCTGTGCCTTTAGCGAAACAGCGATGCAAACAGCATTGACACTTTGACTGTACTAACGTACTAATACAGCATGCTAGTCCATGTAAATGTCTCTTCCGGCGTGCCCATATATATGCAGATTAAGACACAAGGAAAGAATGCCGTTGCAGCGGGCGCATTGAAGAAGGGCGATGCCTTGCCCTCGGTACGGAAGCT
>Ga0187783_10001435_pt1 | contig 17575 bp, 16 predicted proteins | sample 1015_SJ02_MP02_2_FD_132471 | JGI IMG/M metagenome (GOLD analysis project Ga0187783, IMG submission 132471) | Tropical peat soil microbial communities from peatlands in Department of Meta, Colombia - 1015_SJ02_MP02_20_MG | ecosystem: Environmental > Terrestrial > Soil > Wetlands > Peat | place...
CGGCGACCGAGCGCAGAAGTCCATCGCCCATTCGTTGGTTCTCCCGGAGGCAGTACCGCCAGTGCGCTTGAAGCGTTTCGCGACGCCAAATTTGCAGCTCCGGGAGGCCATAAAGCTCTGGGTGCCGACCCAGCATCGAACCGATCAACGACGAGAAGGTTCGGGGTGGGCTGAGAATGATCAGTGGCCGCTCGACGCTAGAGGTCTGGCGGGCCCCCGGAGTCTGGCGGTTCCTCGAGGTCTGGCGGGTATTCGAGATCTGACGAGCCCGAGGTGGTCGTCCATGTGCGATCCGGGTTGTCAAGTTTTTTGCTCGGCCTTCGGCTTTGACCGTCCGCGAGTTGTCTGTCGGGCTTGTGCGCGACCGCTGCGCGACGAGGGAGGTGAACCTCTGCCATCGAGTGAGCTTTCCGATTCCTCCAACCAGCCCGAATCGAAGTCTTCTGGTGCCCGAGACCTCGTTCCGGCGGTGGGCGTGGGCTCGACGAGGACGATCTCCCCGTTTGCCTGACCGTTGTCCACCTCGACAATTGCGTCCAGAACGCGATCGGTGGTGATTGCACGCGGGAAACTGTGAGGCGCGACTGCGTTGCAACGAATACCGATTGCCGAATATTCCTCTGCCATGTGACAAGCGAGCATGTCGAGTGCGGCTTTTGACACGCTGTAGGCGGCCAGCCCGTCGCCGCTGTGAACATAGACACCCGACGTACTGGAAATATGGATGATGTTCCGATTGAAGGCTTGATTGTCACCGGGATAATGACGCCAGAACGATTCAACAACTTGCGCTGCGAGAAGCGCCGGGGCGAGGGTGTTCAATTGCAACGCTGCATCCAACGTTTCAATGAATTTCGGGCCGTCGAGGATGGGACTCCGTGCAGAGGAGGCCGCGGCGTTGACCAGAACGTCGATCCGATCGAATCGCGCCAATGCCAGTTCGACGACCCGACTGATCTCCCTTGGCTGGCTGAGGTCGGCGTTGACCGCATATATGGCGGCGCCGTTATGACTCGGATCATCGATTTCCGGTAGGAGGGGATCGACGATTCGCTGCCCCTGCGTGGGAACCACAGGTGTGCGGCGACCCGAAACCCCAACAATGTCGTAAGCGGATGCAAAGCGTCGACAGAATGCTGTGCCGAGCGTGCCGCTCGCCCCCGTCAGGAGGCACACTCTTTTCGGCTCATACTGCATGTTGACCGCGTTTCATGAATATTGGATGATCGCGTGCTCGCCCCAGCGTCTTATTACGTCGTCCTTCGGCTGGTGGAGCCACATGACGATGCTGTCTCTGGGTTGCCTGTTGTTTTCTATGAATCCGTGAAATGAGAACGGTGTGCATTCAAAGGCAAGGAGCGAGTTGTTGATGGGTGGAACCGAGGTGGCCGGCCTCTTGCTCGGGTCTTTCACCGAGCGATAAAGCCCGGTTGAACCGCCGTACCCTGGCCGCCACGGCTGATTGTTGATGTAGAAGATGGCGGCTATCGCTCGGGTCGTTTCTTCAGCCCTGACCCCCGGTTTGAGAACTCGGCCGTCGGTGTATCGCACGAGGTCGGGTCTGGGCAGGGTAACCCCGTCTAGAACGCTGTCGGGGGTGCGCGCAAACCACCCTGGGTTCATGTCGTTATGAGGAAAGCCATCCTTGCTACCCACATCGTGGTGATGGAGCCCGCAAGCCACGTGGCAGTTTGCGTTCACATCGAAAAAGCCGGCTAAGAGATCGTGCCATTCTCGTGAGAGGAAGACGGACAGCGCCCCGGTCATATCAGCCGTAAGGGTCTCCCCATAGAGGTCGTGACCGTCCAGATACGTCTTCCCGTTCGCCGCAAGAGTCTCGCGATATTCCTGCTCCAATGATCTGTAGACGTTCTCCTTGAAAACACTTCTTGCGATGACATGCCGAAACGGATCCGTCCTGACCCACCATCGACGGTTTTCAAGAAGATCAGTCATGGAGAGACCAGACATCTTGGTGTGCTCCTCTTGGCGCGGCCGCCGGGCCCTGAGAGGTTGGACCCGGCGGCCTGGTCGATTGGCGCCCCAGCGGTTAGCGACCGCGTCCGCGCGTGCGCTCCCCCGCCTTCCGCCGCGGCGCGAGCGAGGACCTGCCGGCTGCTTTCTCACCCGCGCGACCGCGGGTGCTCGTGGCAGCGGCACGCCTCGTTCTGGTTCGCGAAGCGCCTTGGGAAGCTCCTCCGGGTGAAGGTCCCGTTGGTTCACCGACACTCCCACCCGAACCGGGTGGACTCGCCTGGTTAATCGCCACCAGTAACTCGTTCAGCGCGAGTTGTACCTGCCTCCACTGGCGCGCGCTCGCGGGCTGCTGTCCCCCGGGCGGCGGCGGCCCTGGCGGTGGAGGTGGAGGCCCTGGCGGTGGTGGTGGCGGTCCGGGCGGTGGTGGTGGCGGCCCTGGCGGTGGCGGCGGTGGTGGCGGAGGAGGAGGTGGAGGAGCACCACCCCCTTGCTGACGAAGCGCGGCAGAGAGCGCGAGCAAGAGCTCTTGGACCGCAACGCGCACCTCCTGCCACGACAATCCGCTGGCTCCTTGTGAGCCGCCCGGGCCGCCCGGAGGGGGCGGCGGAGCAGGAGGAGGGCGGAACTGGCGGTATCTGCCACCAGCTTGCCGTCGACCTCGAGTCGACTGCGGCATCAGTTGTTCCAACGCAGTCAACAACTGCTGAGCGGCGAGCTGGAGCATCTTCATGTCGGAAGCTCGTTGCTGCTGGCGCCGACCGCCTTGTTTGCCTCCACCGCCTCCACCCCCAGGAGGAGGGGGAGGTGGCGGAGGCCCGGGCGGTGGAGGAGGAGGACCGGGTGGAGGCGGTGGTGGCCCCGGCGGGGGCGGGCCTGGTGGGGGCGGAGGTCCCGGCGGGGGCGGCCCTGGTGGGGGCGGAGGTCCCGGAGGCGGTGGTGGACAGGGCGGAGGTCCAAAGGAATGACGTGTTGGCATCGTGTCACCTACCTAAAAGACAGACGTCTATAACGGGTTACCTTTCAAGCTCGCTGCGGGGGCAAAGTGGCCGTCTGTCGAAGCACACTCGGATCTCGCTTTCTGTTTTTCTCATGGTGACTCGCGTTGCAGTAGGCCAGATCCCGCTCCGACAGGTTGAGCAGTCGAACCAGAAGTCAAAAGCCTCAAGGCGTTCAGCAACGTGTTCCCGTCAGGGGACCCGATGCCCGAACACGCGTCCCATCCGGGTGTCGCCGCGTACGCTCCGTTGTTGCCCCTCACAACGTCACGGAATGTCGACGCCACCTTGGACTCGTAGAGAGAAGCGTTGAGAGGTGCAACAGTTGCTCCGAGGTGCTGCTGAACAAGCGCGAACAGGGCGGCATACAAGGGCGCAACTGCGCTTGTTCCCGCGACAACCATTCGTCTGCCGTCCACTGAGATCCTGTACCCGGTCAGGGGGTCGGCGTTGCCGGCAATGTCAGGTACGCCACGGCCGTGATAACGCGCAGGAGGCGCCACGCGCGGAACGATGGCGCTCTGGAAGGGTGGAACCGGGAATTTCTTGCTGACGCCGCCTCCGCTTGCGCCATACTGGTCGTTCCACACCGTCTCCCTCGTGATACTCCCGTGGCGCGTCCGTACTCGGGTTCCACCACACGCAATCGCGTGAGGACACGAAGCGGGGAAGTCGACGTGAACTCCCCCACCCCTAACACCGTCGCTCGAGCCCGAGTCGCCGGCCGCTACAAAGCACGTGATCCCGAGTGCCACCCCGTCGGCCAGTGTGTCGCTGATGGCTCGGATGTCTTGGCCAGCCCAAGAAGACTCGGCTGCCCCCCAACTGATCGAGATTATGTTCGGACGATGAACCCGGTCATGAACGGCTTCCTTGAGTGCAGCCAGATATCCGTGGTTGGTGTTCGGGGCGAAATAGACGACGAACTTGGCTTGCGTAGCAATCGAGGCCGCTACTTCGATGTCGAGTTGAACCTCGCCGTCGGCGGAATTCGGGTTCCCGGTTGGATCATTCGCCCCTCCGCCGACCGAGACCTGGATGATCTCCGGCAGAGGGCCCACGGCCTCGGACGACAAGTAGTTCAAGATTCGCTTCAGTTGGTAGCCCCCGCCGAACTCGAGAATGGCGATCGTTTGCCCGGCTCCCCCGCCCATCGTGGGAAATCCATAGATGCGCCCGATCTCTGAAGGAGTGAAGGTCCCCCCCGTCCCCCCGAAGCCGGCGAAAGCTTGTGCCTTCGGCAAGGCCCGAAAGTGGGCCCTCGCCGCCGGGCGAGTGTCGAACCCCAGGACTGCCGTGACAGCCGGTAGAAGTTGAGGCGGTACGTGGATCCAGCCTTCGTGGGACCTGATGATCATCCTTGGAGACCTGTAAAGCGACAGCCTCACGCCAAACGCAGCGCTCATCGCGTCTGCGGTGCCGGTTAGCTCTACTATCCGTTGGTCCTTTCGCACCTTTGCGACGAAAAGACCGTTCGTCCGCGCAAATCGCCGAATCAGGGCAATGTCGGCCGGCCGAGCACCGTACCTGCGAGCGAATTGCTCTCTCGACAGCGGGTGCGAGTCGGGTCTCTCAGCCGCGTAAAGACGCTCGAGGTGCTGCGTAAGTCGAGTACTTGAACGACGCAAGATCACCGACACGTGAATTTGTTCTTTCGGTGGCACCGGGCCCACCCTCGGCAAGGCAAGAGGGCTGCGGTAGCTCCCCGGAAGCCGCGCTTCTCCGGAGCGAGGAGAAAAGCGCGGGGAAGAGCGCGGTGAAGAGCCTTGCGTCATATCGGTGGTATCCGCCTTTACGACTCATATCGCCCGATCGCGGGCCGGAGTGCGACTAGATCCTTCTAGTCAATGCCCTGTTCGCCCTGCGAAAACGAACGCGTGCTTGCCGGTTGGCGCGCGTCAGATGTTGCGCACGCTGTCGCAAAACACGAGCCCTGCGAGCGATCCGCCGTTGTTCTAAGCGAAGCTCCGCTTCACGAGCTCGCGTCCGCGCTAATGCAATACGACGCATTCGCATCGCACGGCGCGCGGCGTTTCGCCTCGCTACCAACCGCGGACGCTGACCCGCAGCAAAGGGTCTTGGGTTTAAGTCAGACATAAGCCCGCCCCTCCTCAGCCTAGGAGAGCCAATGTGACGACCACCCCGTTTGTCACGTTACATGAGCCGCGGCACTGCGTCTACAGGAACTTGCTTAGAAAATCACTTCAACACAGAAGAAATTTTATTTCGATGAAGCCAAGGAGCGTTTCGGATTGCTCCTTTTACTCCACGGTCGTTCCTAAGTACGTTGTAATGGTTGTATCCGTTGTCAGTCCATTGATGAATCCGCTTCCGCTTCCGCTTCCGCTTCCGCTTCCGCTTCCGCTTCCGCGGTTGTCGCTCCTCTGATCAAGTAGTTGTCTCGGTTTTGATCAAGAAGCCATCAAAATTGCGAAAGTCGGCTATGCGCGAAAGGAAGAGGCCTTCGAACTCTCCCATTGTTCTCTTGTTGATGATGATTGCCGCTGAGTTGGCGCAAGCGGCTGACTTCGGTCCGAAAACGCCGGCTTGCCTGAAGCGATCAGCTCTTCACGGTTACGTTCACGACCACTGGTGGCAATTCGACGCCGGTCGTGCTTCGCATGGATATGGAAACGCTCTGGTGGCCGGCGGCCGTCGCGTGGAGCGTGAGCGTCGTGTGCAGTGCTGCCGGACTTGCACAACTGTAAGAGTCATCAGCGCTTCCATCAGCTGATGCTCCTGTCGGGGTGACCGCATCGGAGAAGGCTGAGTCGCCCGAACGGAGCTCCCCAGTGCTCGGGGTCACCGAAAGGCCGGGCGTGGCTGATGCCGTCCACGTCGAACCAGGTCCTCCCACCGATACTTGTTGAAGACCGAGCACGATGCTCACCTCTCCACCCGCGTTCATCGTGACTCCCCCACTCGGAACCGAGAACCCGACCGCTGGCAGCCGACCGGACCCGAACGAAGGGGGTGCGTTCTCGAGACGAGAGCCCCAGCTGCGATCCGGAGAGCTAGACAGCTCGTAGCGCAGTGTGGCTCCCGTCGTGAGCACAGAGGCAGGCAGCCACGGACTCTCCCAGGATGTGGTCGAACGGCCAGCGGGGCGCTCGTCTTCCGATCCTGCCGAGTCCGCCGAGCCGTGCGACCCCGTTGCCACCTTCGACCCCGCCGAGCCGTGCGACCCCGGTGCCACCTTCGACCCCGCCGAAGACTTCGACCCCGCCGAAGAATTCGAAGCCGGCGAAGTATTCGACCCCGGCGAAGTATTCGAATCCGCTGAAGGCTGCGACCCCGCTGAAACATCGGCCGAAGCGCACGATGGCTGCGCAGCAGATGATGTGAGAACCTGCCCCGCCCCTGTGACGGTCAGCGATTGCACATACGGAGAACCGGCAGACGCTTGCGGTGCAACGAGCGAAAGCTTGTGGCCGCTCGGCAGATCCAGCGATACCTCGTTGAACAAGGGACTCGCGATCGCGAGGTTCGCTGTGCCGGGTGTAACCGGGTATAGACCCATGGCTGCCCACACGTACCAGGACGCGATCGCTCCCAAGTCATCGTTTCCAGGTTCGTTGACTGGCGCATCGTGGTAGAGCGTCGTCGCTATCTTCCTCACGACTTCCTGAGTTCGCCAGGGAGCTCCGAAGTAGTCGTACTCCCAAGGTGTCCACAGGCTCGGCTCGTTGCCTGCCCAGTCGTAAGGCTCGAAGCGACCTGCGTTCAGGTGTGTGAAGAAGGCGTTGAGCTTAGAGGTGGCGTCCGATGCACCGCCCATCAGATTGCCGAGCGCGCCCAGGTCCTGAGGGACCGCCCACGTGTACTGAATGGCGTTCCCTTCTTCGAAGCCTTTTTCGCCGCCCGGTTCGAACAACTGGGACTGGAACGCCGGGCCCGTCGGAAAGCTTCCGTCGGCGCTGCGCGCCTGGATGTAACCGGTTGCCGGGTTGAACAGGTACTGCCAGTTGTGCGATCGCTCCATCAGCGTCTCGTAGACCGATTGGTTTCCGAGCTCTGCTGCGAACTGCGCGATCGAGAAGTCATCAATCGCGTACTCGAGAGTGGCCGAACCGCCGATCGAATAGTCGCTCGAAGTGAGATCGAGCGAGCCAGCATTTATGTAGTGCTGGGAGAGGTACTGGTCCAGATACTGCCGCTCGATCTCGAGCCCGTGGTTCGTCTCACTCTCGTTCGCACCCTTGAGCATCGCGTTGAGCGCCGTTTGTGTGTCGAAGTCGTGCACCCCGAAGGCATAGGCAGAGGCGATGATCGGATCGGCCGAGTCTCCGTTCATCTGTGACGCATCGCCGTCGGCGATGGCCCACTTCGGAAGCCATCCGTTCTGTGTGTAATCGTTGACCAACGACTGCATCATGTCCGCCGTCTGCTGCGGCGCGACCAGAGAGAGCAGCTCGATCTCCGATCGGTAGATATCCCATTCCGAGAAATTCGAGTATTGGACTCTCGACGAGAGGTGCACCGCTCCGTCGTCGCCCATGTACTGACCGTTGTCGTCGCTTATGACGCTCGGGTCGAGCAAAGAGTGATAAAGCGCCGTGTAAAAGATGCGCTGCTCGGTCCTCGTCCCTCCACCGATGCGGATCTTTTCGAGCAGTTGGTTCCATGCGTGGGTGGCTTCGTCCTCGACGTGTTCCAAAGACCACCCGGGATCCTCTGTCGCCAGATTGCTTTCCGCGTCGTCGACGCTCACGAATGAGATGCCGATCTTCATCTCGACCGTCGGGTCGCTCGAAGCGTCGAGAGTCACGTAGGCCCCGCAAGCGCTACCACTGCATTGGTTCGAGCCGTTCGCGAGCGTGTTCCCCGACCAGGTTCCCCTGCTCGAAAAGGAACGATTGAATTGAGCGGCGAAGTAGAGCGTGTACGGCGTCCCCGTCTGGCAGAACTGACCGCTTGTCACCTCTCCTGTAAGTTCGTCATCGGAAACGAATTGGACCTCGCTTCCCGACACGGGATTTGCGCTCCCCGACACCTTGAAAAGGACGTCTGCCTCCTTCGTCCTCGAAAAGGAGAACCTGGCCAACCCGCTCCGGGTGGTCACTGCCAGCGATACCCCAATGCGAGGTCGCGTTAGTACGACCGAGTAACGCCCGGGCGCTGCCGACTCGTGAGCGTGGGAGAACGTCGCTGAATCGCGCACGGGGGCTTGGGTGATCTGTCCCACTGTCGGCAAGATGGGAACGTCGCCGTAAGCGGGACAGCCGGTGCCGCTCAGGTGGGTGACACTGAAGCCGGAGATCCGCGAATCGGTATACGAGTAACCACTTCCGGAAATCCGGTCAGGGGTGGTATCGGGACTCCACTGCATCATCCCGAAAGGCATGTCAGCACCGGGGAACTCCCCGATGCTCCCAGGGTTCACAGAGCCCGTCCCGGTTCCCGCGAACGGATTGACGAGTGTGCTGGGCGACGTCACGAGACCCGGCGGTTGAAAGACCGAGGCGGCCGAGGCACCGGCTAAGGCGCCGACAGTGAACGCGCCGCTGCAAACCAACGACAACGAGAGGGTCAAAAAGAGCGTCTTACCAACCGGTCGAGGCCCCCCGCACCTTCGTCTCACCGTGCACGACCGTAGCGGATGTCTCGTCACAGCCTTCAGTCTGCGAGAATCCGGGGATGCGCAGGTGGAGGGGACCTGTGGTCGCAGTCGGGGTCGTCGCGACCTCAGTGCTCCTCGGTGCATATTTTTCGACGCCCACGGTCGCAAAGCCGTCCCTCACGGCCCTCACCTTCAGACCGGCGCACAAGTACATGTGCACGTACAACTACAACACCGAGGCCTTCACCGGAGCCTACGCCACGGCTTCGGCGATCGGGTGGGAGGGAAATCTGCAGGGCGTCGTCACCTGTCTCGGCGGGACGTTCTACGTCCAGGACGGTATCAACCAAAACTTCGGTTTCGGGATCTACGACGGCCAGCAGACGACTTGGACCGACATGGACGGGTACCTTCCCGCGCAGATCACCACCTTCAACCATGGCGGTGCGCTCGTTTCGATAACCGAGTTCGCGGACAAGGTCGTGATCGGTGGGAACGATTTCGTAGCGGTCTACAGCAGAGTGTCGGTCCAGAACCTGACGGGCCACGTTGTAAAAGGCGACCCCCGGGCATCGTTGGGGCTAATACCTCTCGACAATGCTCCGGACCCGGTACCGCCTCACGAAACGGTCGACCACGACTATGTGGTGGCAGTCGACCGATTCGGGAACACCTATCCGTGGCCCAGCTCGGAGGCACTCATCGACGCGGGTGGGTTCGATCAACACCTCGTCGACATGCGAAACTTCTGGAACGGTCAGCTCGCGCAAATTGCACAGATCAGCGTCCCAAACACCTCACTCGTCGACGCATACAAGAGCGGGTTCATATACACCCAGATCGCGCGAAGTGGGAACGATCTCAACACCGGTGTGAACAACTACGAAATGGAGTTCAGTCACGACGTGATCGGCATTCTCGCGAACCTTTTCACTCAGGGCGACTTCTCGGACGCCCATGCGCTCTTACTGGAAGACCGGAACGTGGTCGGGTCCCAGGGCCAGTACGACGACGGGATCTGGACTTATTCGTGGCCATGGGCGATATATCTGCTCAAAACGGGAGACCTCGCGTTCGTGAAGCAGAACTTCGACACCGAGGGTCCGGAGGGCGCGTTGCAACCAAGCATCGAGGACACTGCTAAAGACATAGCGGCGGCGATGACAGGTCCCGGAGGAATCATGGAGGCGACGAATGACATCGACACCGATGGCTATTGGACCGTCGACGACTTCGAAGCACTGATGGGTCTTGCGGCATACCAATATCTCGCAGAGAGGGTGGGAGACGAGACGCAGGTCCAGTGGGCTTCGAGCGAGTACAACTCCCTTCTTTCCGCGACCAACAGCACCTTGGATGCGACCATCGCGGAGTACGGCCTCGACTATCTGCCTTGCTCGATGCTGCAACCGAACACGGCGAATCGCTGCTCGAATCCCGAAGACGCCAATTGGGCGGCACCCTTCCAATTCGGAAAGTGGGCATGGGACGGACAGCTCTTCGGAGCGAACGTGACCGGACCGGGGCTCGACCTGATAGACGCCACGTACTCGTACGGATTCGGACGCCTCGAAGGAATCCTGCCACCGAACACCTTCGGCGGTTATCCGTCGGACTACTACTCGACCGGCTACAACGCCGGCTACGGCAGTTGGGGTCTTGCAAGCCAGGACTACCGCGACCAGGGGATCTTGAGCTACGAGTTCATGATCCAGAACACGCAGGCGGGCCCGTACTCATGGTGGGAGAGCGACAGCGCCCCCACAGCGAGCCCTTGGACGGGTTCACACCCTTCTGCGGGACAGGGCTCGTCACCTCATGCCTGGGGCATCTCGGAGGCCAACAAGGTCCTTTTGGACTCGCTGGTCGCGCAGAAGTCGGACGGATCGTTGATCGTCGGACGGGGAGTCCCAGCCGCGTGGCTCGGGAGTGGAATGAACATTTCCGTCACGAACTTCCCCACGACCGACGGGCACAGACTGAACATGTCGATCTCTTCGAGTGGGGATTCCGTGACGCTGACACTGAGTGGCGATCCACCGTCGGGACCGGTTCTGTTCGAGTTACCGTCGTTCGTCGACAACATCGCTCAAACATCGTCGGGAAGCATCGATGAGCCTGACGGAATCGTCACCCTTTCACCGACGACAGACAGCGTGACGGTTCAGTTTCAGAACCCGCCCGCTTCGTGATCACCTAGAAGGAAATAAAGAACTTCATGCGGTGACAACAGGTGCGAGAGCACGCCATTCAGCGATCGGGAACATCCCCTCTTCGCTCAGCACCTGTACGCAAACATGGTTCGCGCCCGCGTCGCGATGCTGACGCAAGCGTTCGTTGATCGCAACCTCCGAGCCCCATGCGACGATCGCGTCGACCAGTCTGTCGCTCCCTCCATCTGCGAAGTCGTCGTCATCGAACCCGATACGGCGGAAGTTGTTCGTGTAGTTCGGCAGAGACAAATAAACGGCCAGATGGTCTCTTCCGAGCTTTCGGGCGCGATCTGCGTCGGTGGTCAGCGCGACCGCCTGCTCGGGCAGGACGAGAGCCGAAGGCCCAAGTGCTTCACGTGCACTCGCCGTGTGTTCCGGGGTGACGTTATAGGGATGTGCCCCAGCCGCCCTGCTCTTCGCGAGCTCCAACATCTTGGGCCCGAGAGCGGCGAGAACGCGGTCTGAGCGTTCAAGAGGCGGAGATGCTTCGTCGAGTTGGTCGAGATAGGAGCTCATAACCGACAGCGGCCGGCTGTAGCGCCCGGGTTGCCCGGCGTCGATGAAGGGCGCGTGGCTCACGCCGATCCCGACCAGGAAACGATCACCCTGGCTGGTCGTCAACTCTGCGTGTCTCGAAGCCGTCTCCTCCGCTCCGTGCATCCAGAGGTTGAGAATGCCGGTGGCCACGATCACGGACTCGGTCGCGATCATGAGGCGTTCGACCACATCGAAAAGGTCGCCGCCGATGTCGGGAATCCACAGAGCGCTGTAGCCGAGGTCCTCGAGCTCCGCCGCCGCGTCGGACGCGATTGATGCATCGCCGTAGCGAAGCCCAGCGCTCCAGATTCCTGTACCAGTTATCTCGCGCATTCAGCGATCATATTGCGACGATCAGAGGTCAGGTCAGGTCAGGTGGGGGGCGGACGAGCGTCGGGTTTGTCCCGGTGTGCCTTCGGAGGCTGAGCGGCCCTATCCTCGAACGGGAACTCCGATTCGCAAGAGATGCCGAGGGAAGTATGAGCGAACATCGCAAGAATGCCGATTTCTGGTTCGATCCACTGTGCCCTTGGGCGTGGATCACGTCGCGCTGGATGCTCGAGGTTGAACAGGTGCGACCGGTGATGACCCGTTGGCATGTGATGTCACTCGCGTATCTGAACCTGGTTCAGCACAAAGGAGAAGGCCTGAGCCCGGAGTACCTGGAGCGAATGGAAAAAGCATGGGCACCGGTTCGGATCTGCGTCGCAGCAGCCGCGCTCAAGGGCGACGACGTGCTTCTCCCGATGTACACGGCGCTGGGACGGCGCTTTCACGACGAACATCGACGCGACCCCGAAGCCCTGGCGGAAGCGGTCTCGGAAGTGGGTCTCCCGGCTTCGGTGCTCGACGCCGCCACCAGCACTGAGTACGACGAAAGCATCAAGGCATCGCACGACAAGGGGATGAGCCTGGTCGGCCTTGACGTCGGAACGCCGGTCATAGACGTGGAAGGCAATGCTTTTTTCGGTCCTGTCGTAACACCGATCCCGAGAGGGGAAGACGCAGGAAAGCTGTGGGACGGTGTGCTGGCGGTTACGGGCACGGACGGTTTCTTCGAGCTCAAGCGAACACGCAACCGGAAGCCCAGCTTCGAGTGAACGTGGGCTGATCGAGTGAACGTCTATCGGACGAGAACGGGTCCACACCCCGGTGCGCGAAGCTTGCGAAGTGACTGATCCTCCTTCCTCTCTCTCGCACGGTCGCTCCCCCGGGAGGTCCAAGCTTCCCGGTGGAATCGGGGTCGCCCTCGTCACGATCTTCAAAGGTGACGGAACGCTCGACGTCGCGACAACGACTCAGTGCGCCCGCCACTGCGTAGATCACGGAATACGGTTCATCCTCGTCGCCGGCACGACCGGCGAAGCTTGGCGTCTCAGCGCCGCAGACCGCGTCGAACTCGTCGGCGCGATCAAAGAGTCATTGCCTCACATCCCGGTGTTAGTAGGCACCGGCGATCCACGTGCATCCACTGCGTTGGAGCTCACTGAACACCTGTCGAGTCGACGAGTCGCGGATGGCCTCGTAGTGCTTTCGCCTTCGGACATGGGCGCCGCGGAGTTCTATACCGCCGTAAGAGAGGTCGCACCGGAGGACACAGTGTTGGCGTACAGCTTCCCCGACGCCTTTCCTCCTGGCATCCATCCATCGGAATTGCCCCTCTTGCCCGTCGACGGGATCAAGGACTCGAGTGGCAGTGCGGACCGTTTGGCAGAGATGGTGTCGGCCGGTTTCGAGGTTTACGTGGGCAGTTCCAATCTGCTCGCGATCGCGGGTCCTTGCGGAGCGAAAGGAGCGATCCTCGCGCTGGCCAATATCGTTCCTGAGCTCTGCTGGGAAGCTTGGGCGGGGGACACCTCCGCCCAACGAGAGCTCTTCGGCGTACACGTAGAGTCTTTGTCGGATTTTCCCAACGGTGTCAAGGCCGAGGTCCTGAAAGCTCTCGAGAGCAAAACCCTTTGAACTTGGGTCAGACGTCCGGGTGCTTCGAAGCAAAAGTCCGGCTCAGGTGAATCACGGAAGAGGCTCGTTCGGAACGCCGAAGTAATCCTGGTAAGGGCGCATCCGCTCACGGAGACCACCTTCGTCCAGGCCGGTATCGGCGAAGGTGTAGCTGTGGCCTCCGTGCCTTTCCTGTCTGTTCTCAGCGAGAAATGCTCGCATGCGTGTCTCCGCTGTGGGGATGAGCTCGATGTCGAGACGCTCGTAGATCTCGCGCACGACAGCCAAGGGATCTGCGAGGAAATCGGCGAAGTGGACATCTACCGCCTGCTTGTCCGGAATGGTCCCGTCACGTCGCGCGGCCACGGCGCGATCCAAACCCTCCGCGATGTCGTACGCCCACTCCTGTGCGACCGCATCGATCGAGACCTTGTCGCTCGCCAGACGTCGGAGAAGATCGACCACTGATGCCAGGGAGCAAACCACGCGGAGCGGGTCGCGGTGGGTGTTTATCACCAGAGCACCCGGATACTCGTGGATCATTGCTCCGGGCGCCCAGAGGTGAGCGGGTGATTTGATCACCCACCTCTCCGCCGGATGCGCAGATTGGAGGTACTGGAGAAAAGTCCGGTGGTAACGGTAGGCGGGAGCCATGTCGGCCTCGTGCAACAACCATCGCTGGTATTCAGGGACCCTGTACTGAGTCGAGAAGATCATGCTGCGGAACTCACCCGCAGTAATCCGCACGCATTCCTGCGCGAGGCGGGCCCCGAGGTCGTGCATTCCCAAGAAGCCCGGTATCAGCAGTTCGGTACCCTCGAGATTGGCCTGAACCTCGTCGATCCTGGGGTCGGTCTCGTAAGTTGCGGTCTCCGGCGGCGGCCAGGGGCGGTCGACCTCCCACGTGAGAGGAGCCCTGTTCGCCGGGTCCTGTGAGAGAACGTCGAAGAGGATCGTCGTCCCGGTCCTCGGCATTCCCAGCACCACGATCGGAGGCCTTATGTCGCGACCCGCGATCTCGGGATTCCGTTTGACCCAATCGATCACCTGGAGCCGGCTCGTCAGGTAAGCGACGATCTCGCCGGAGACGATCGCCGTCCCGAGCTCGGTGAGCTCGGCCTTTTCGTTCAGCTCCCCAGCGAGTCGCCCGGCCCCTTCGCGCCAAGTTTCGGATCCGAAGTCATCGAGACCGGTCGACTCGAGAGCTTGGGCGACCAGTTCTTCCAGGTCGATCGGTTCCAATGGACTTGATCCCCCGATCCTCTCGATTTGAAGCGTGTAGGAAAGCCGGAGATGGGTCCAGCTCAGTAGCGGATCAGCCCTGGCTCAGGGCCTAGGGCCCCGGTTAACGCCCGACGCGGTGCCGGATCAGCTCCGGCATAACGCCGGGGTCAGCGCCCAGGCGTGCATTCAGTTTGGGGTGCTTATGGGGATTGTGGCGCTTGTGGCGCTGTTGAACCAGTTTCCCCACGGGGTCTCCTGGGGGGCCCCGTTCGCCAGACGTCCCCCACCGATATGCTCTCGATATGTTCTTGATATACTACCGATATATCGGTACTGTAACGAGATAGATCAAGGAAAGAAGGAGAAATGGCAAGAGACACTGATTTCTATGGACGCAGGAGAGGCCACGGACGAGGTCGCCGGCACGGCGAGTTCTTCGCGGGAGGGGTCGGACGCCTTCACCGAGGGGATGTTCGGGACCTACTTCTGGCTGCGTTGATCGAAGGGCCCGCCCACGGTTACGAGCTCATGAGCAGGCTCGAGGACCAGACCGGTGGCCGGTGGCGCCCGAGCCCCGGGTCGGTATACCCCACCCTTCAGATGCTGGAGGACAAGGGGCTCGTGACCAGCCGCGAGGAGGACGGGCGGCGCGTCTACGAGCTCACCGACGAGGGTCGAGAGGAGGCGGATGCCGACAGGTTGAGCGGGCTCGGAGTCCCGGACAGCGCACTCGCCCGGCAGCACTACGAGCTGCGCGAGGCGTTGGGACAACTGCGCCTTGCTGTGAAGCAGGTCGTCGTCGCCGGTCAGGGCGAACAACTCGAGCGAGCGGCCGGGATCGTGCGAGACGCGAGGCAGGCCATATACCGGCTGCTGGCGGAGGATTGATCGTCGGGGGCAGCATCGGGTGGTGCGAATCCTCTCGTTGCTGCCCTCTGCGACCGAGATCGTCTACGCGCTGGGTCTCGAAGACGATCTCGTCGGCGTGACCCACGAATGCGACTGGCCGGCTGGGGCACGCGGGAAGAGACGGGTTTCCTTCTCGACATTTGAGGGCAAACCGGAACCTGCTGAAGTCGACCGATTGGTCAGCGCGAGCATCGGCGAGGGAGAGCCAATCTACCGACTCGACACGGACGCCATTCGCGAGCTACGTCCGGACCTCGTGCTCACCCAGGATCTGTGCGCAGTGTGCGCCGTGCCGTCCGGGCACGTGAACGAAGCTCTCGAGACGCTCGGCTGCAGGGCAGATGTGGTGTCGCTCGATCCGAACTCGTTGGAGGACGTACTCGACTGCGTGCTCCAAGTCGGCACGGCGACCGGAAGCGAGGAGCGGGCGCTCGAACTTGTCGACGGTCTGCGTGATCGCCTTGCAAAGGCCGCCGAGTCGGGCGCCCGACGCGACCGTCCCAGGACGTTTGCGCTCGAATGGTCGGACCCACCTTTCAACGGGGGTCATTGGGTCCCCGAGATGATCGATCTCGCAGGGGGCGACCCGATCCTCGGGTCGCGCGGAACTCCGTCGGTGAGACTCAAATGGGAGGAAATCGCTTCTGCGTCGCCCGACGTCGTCTTCTTCATGCCGTGCGGCTACGACCTCGAAGCAGCAGTCGAGGAGGCGGCGTCTCTGGTCGACAAACCGGAGCTCGAGTCCGCGGATGCGTTTTTCGCGGTCGACGCCAGCTCCTACTTCTCGCGCCCGGGCCCCCGGCTCGTCGACGGAGTGGAGATCCTGTTGAGTGCGCTTCACCCAGAGGCAGCGCCGGACATTCCGCCCAATTCGATCCGCCAAATTCGCTAGCCGCGACCTGTCGAATTTGCTAGTTGGCGCCCTGCCGAATTCGCGGGCCGGCATTCAACTTGTCGCTCGCCGGTTCAGCTGTTCGCTCACCCACTCGCGAGTTGCCTCAATTCGCTCACTGCCGACGAGGCATCCGAGGAGGCTTTCGAGGGGCTGTATTCGCCCTTGTTGCTCGCCGAGCAGGCTCTCTGCGCGCGCGCGACGGAAGACCGAGCCTGATCGTAGAGAGACGTGAGCGTCGTGGAGGGCGGTGTGGGAACGACCGTGGTTGCCGACTCTGTGTCTCCACTCAAATAGGTGCGGTAATTCACCTGAAGGTTCTCGCACGCGTTCGAGATCGCTCCGGCGTTGTTGGAGGCGATGGCTGACACGAGAGCCTGTGCGCTGCTGGCGATCGAAGTGAGCCTAGGGCCCTCTCTCGTCAACCACTCGGCAACCGAGCTCGGCGTAGAAATCGTCGTTGGCAAGGTCTCTAAAGCACTCAGATGTCGAGTCGTGCTGGTCGTGGTCGGGTGCGTCGTCGTGGGAGTCGACGGATGGGTAGTGGGGGCTTTTGCCGCGCTCGTTGTGGATCCCGACGAACACGCCGCACAAAGGACTGTGATCGTAAGCGTGACAGCGATGAGGCGTGATCGGGCTGCGAGCATGTGAACCCCATTTTTACCTCCCGCACCAAAGAAACGCGCTCATCCAATTCGCGGTCGCGTCGTGGACGTTCCACGTCAAAGTGTTTTTGAGGGACCGTCGACCCCAAAGTGCAAGAAGCCTCGTGGCGGCGTCGGCAGTCACCGCCGGGCAAGGGCTTGGTTCTGAGATCTCGAAGTGTGTTTCGGGACCGTCGGCTACCAGGACGACGTCAGGCTGATCCGGCGATCCGAAGACGAGTGGTGCTGTTTCGAACGGGCCCGCTGCCGCTTCGAGCCTTGCGACGGGTGATTCCGGGGATCCACTCACCATCGAGTTCAACACAGTGACTGCGTGGAGAGTGAGCTCCGGCTGTGCGAGGAGTTCGGAACTGATGTCGTCATCACCGACCAGGTCCCAGCGGTGCAGGGCAGCTTCGCTGCGACCGTGCATCCTCATCTCCGCCGCCGACATGGAACGCGACGAGAACATCACGGAGGTGGCGTTTTTGTCGAGCTCCTCGATCAGATCGTTGAATCGCAGGGCTTCTGTGAAGAGTCGATCGCGCAACAGATCGTCGTCCATCGCCCCGAAGGGAGCCTCGCGCTCTAGAAAACTCCCTGTGGGAACGGCCGGATCCCCTGCCAGTGCGCGCTCGGCGTGTATAGCCATTTCAGCCGCGCCTGCGGCCAGATGCGCAACG
>Ga0187783_10001436_pt1 | contig 17567 bp, 20 predicted proteins | sample 1015_SJ02_MP02_2_FD_132471 | JGI IMG/M metagenome (GOLD analysis project Ga0187783, IMG submission 132471) | Tropical peat soil microbial communities from peatlands in Department of Meta, Colombia - 1015_SJ02_MP02_20_MG | ecosystem: Environmental > Terrestrial > Soil > Wetlands > Peat | place...
GCGCAGGACCTTCACGCGTGTCGCATCGTCGGGGTTGGGGTCGTACATGAGCGCTTCCTCACCGTGCAGCTTGAACACGGTGGGAGCGAGGAAGACGCATTGCGCGTATCCCAGGCATTTGTTTAGATCAACGACAACTCGCATGGGCGTACCCCTTTTGCTGCCGCCTCCGTTCCACGTCCGCCAAACCTGACGAACTCAAGCGTCATAGTGAAATCGACTTTGAAGGAAGAAAGACTCAGCGTGACCTAGTAAAATTACCGGTTTTGGAGTTGAAAAATTACGAGGGTCGCTATCGGTCGATTTTCATGTAGCGCATGGGCTGGGCGGAAACGATGGAGAAATCTTTGTTCACGGCTTTATGGTGAAACGGAGGAGCTCTGTGCTGCTGTGTGGCCCTCGCGTTTGCTGCGTCCGATACTTCTATCAATCGGTCGGGCGCGAGACCGCAAGCGATTCAGTGACACCGCATGAAGAGACCGCTAAATTATCAAGAACGTTTCAATACATTCAATGCCCCCAGCCATTTCATTCATGGTCTTGAGGTGGATTGCCCTTGAGCTGGTAGACGAGCCCGGTCTTGGTCGTGCCGAGGAAGAGCCAATCCCGCCCAGACTGTTGCAGAGCCACGAAGAACTGCCGACAGCGATCCATCGCCTTCTCGTCGAGTTCATCCCGGCGCTTGAACTTGGCCTGGAACGCGAACTCACCACACATGGGCTTGTGAGTGCCTCGCTCGCGCCAGATCGCGATGTTGGAAGCGGCTGTGACCCCCCTTGCCGAAGTCCAGTACGCCGAGGTCTTGAGGCACCTCCTCGACAATCGTCTGGTTCACCAATTCGATCCTGTCTGTTTTGGAGGTTTTCAGGTCGGCCAAGACCGGGAACACGCGGGCGAGGGTTTCCATTGATGTGCGATCTCCCTCAGGCGCTTGGCTTAGGGAAACTGGACGTTGTGAGAGAACAGCAACCGGTATCCCCCCACTTGATCCTTCAGTGGCAGCGTCTCCGCCTTGAATTTGATCCGGTAATTGCCGGCAATGTTCGGCCGTACGTCTAGATCCGCAGCCTTCTGTATGTCCGGATGGCGGAACTTGAAAACGATTTCCGGTTCTTCCGCGGGGAAGCCGTCTTCGTACGCAATGCGGCGTCGCAAAATGAACGCGTGGTTGTAGAGCCGGAAGTCGGTGGTATCAAGGAAGAGCACCTCCCGGATCTCGGGCTTAAGAATCACACCCTTATTGATGAATCGGATGCCGAACTCCTTTGCCGTCCGCGCGACGAGCTTGCCATACTCGAAGAACACTTTTGCGGCCGTGAAACGGTCGGGCCTCAGGATGAGCTTGCACTCCAGATACTGAACCTCATCGAGTGGACTGCCGTCGCTGTATTGACCCTGTTTGTGGTCGGCAAACCGCGGCTCGCGTTCCGGCATAGCAGTTCCTACGACTTCTCTGGAAACGATATGGCGTTCAGGCCATCAAGGTTCGCCTGGTGATCACGCTACGAATCATTCCGATCGACATTATCGTGATGGCCACCAAGCCTAATCACATTACACAGGGGCACCTAGATTCGCGTAATGACAGCCGGCGGGGTGAGAGGCGAAACATCAAGCCGCCGATGAAACTGCTGCAATAAGTCGGCACGGTGCGAATTCGCCGGTGATCGATGCCGGGCATGCCTTCGACCCGAACAGGCTGGAGTAGAGCTCGGCAAGCTCTATTCGCGCCGCATGCGTCCAAGTCAGTCACCAGGTTGATCATCGATTGCGCTCTAACCCTCATATCGCATAACGCCAGGCGACACGTAACACTGTTCCGCAAGCACCGCGTCAACGGCGGGAAGGAGATCGGTCGCGATGGCGCGTTTGAGGACGAACCCATTCGCGCCCGCCTCCAGAGCCGATTTGCTTACGCTGGGCTCGTCCAGCACGCTAACGACGATCATTTTCATCTTCGGGAAACGGGCGCGAAACCTACGTATCATTCCGATGCCATCGCCGCTCCTGAGCGAAAGATCGACGACGACCAGGGCGACTGGCAACCGTGAAGCGCTTTCCAATAACGAAACTTCATCAGCTACCATTACCACCGCGTCGAATGTCGTTTCGAGGAGGCCGCGCATGCCCTCCATGAGGGCATGATGCCGGTCCGCCAGCACAACGCAGCGAACATTTTCCTTGTACATTTGTCCGGCACATCCGCAAGGCGGACTCTCTGCCGCCAGTCCGAAATTCGACGCAACTTTGAACTGACAGAGGTGTGGTGTGACCTAGTAAATTTACGAGTTTTGCGGTTGAAAAATTACTAGGGTCGCTACGGACCCGCGTCAGCTGATCGATAATAATTTCGGATTTGTGGCATCGGCGAAGCAGAGGAACACGGCAAAGTCTCGATTTCAGCTTCCGGATCAACCCAGTAAAGCGACTATTTGAAAGAATACCACCTCGCTACCCTCTTTCGTCAAAGGACTCGCCAACCGTGCAAGAACGGCGGCTTAGATGGTCGTTATTCCATGCTTGATGGCGAAATGGATGAGCTGGGCGCTGCTGCGTAGCCCGTGCGCTTCCATCATCTGATACTTGTGGAATTCGACCGTGCGCGACGAGATCGCCAGCGTCTGTGCGATCTGCTTGGCAGAACGACCCTCCGCCAGATGTTGCAGAATTTCTCGCTGGCGTGGCGTGACCAATCCACCCGCCTCCTTTTCCATTGCCTTGTGTTGCCTCTCCTGCAACACGTCTCCGGCAAGCGCGGGCGTGATGAAGATCTCGCCCCTGAGCGCGGCCTGAATGGCCATGACCAGCTCCCCAGGAGCCGAATGCTTCACCACGAAACCCGAGGCTCCGGCATCCAGCGCCCGCCGCGCGTAAGCCGCGTTCTGATGCATCGTCAAGAATACGACTTTGACGTCGGGGTCGAATTTCTTCAATCGGGTGAGGGCATCGATGCCATTGAGATGCGGCATAGTGATATCCGCCACGATGACATCCGGCCGCAGTTTCCTGGCCGCAGCCACCAAAGCGCATCCGTCCTCCACAGTGGCAATCAGCTCAAAATCACTGGAGAGTAGGCTCTTCAACCCTTCGGCGAGCATGCAGTGGTCGTCAGCTAACAAGACGCGGGGACGATTCATGATCCACTCCCTTCAGCGGCACCCAAGCCGACACTATCGTGCCGTGACCAGGAGAACCATTGACATGTAGTTTGCCGCCTAGCAGTTGAAGTCTTTGCCGCATACTGGCATGACCGAGATGTGGCACGCCGTTCCGCATCCGCGTAGCATCGAAGCCGACGCCGTTGTCGTCCACGACGAGCTGAAGGCCACCATTCAGGCGCTCAAGCGAAACGTTCGCCTGGCTGGCATGCGCATGCCGGGCGATATTCCGCAACGCTTCCTGTGCGACACGAAACAGGCAGAGTGCCACGTCCTGCGGAAGCGACTCGGGAACTCCATCCGTTTGCAGCTTGACTCGGGTCGACCCGAGTTCGGCGAACCGCTTGCACTCGGACTTCAACGCTTCGCTCAAGCCCAGGTCTTCAAGAATTGACGGATGCAGCTGGTAGGAGAGGGCGTGCACATCCTCGCTCAATCGTACCAAGCCTTCACGCATTGCCCGCATCGCTTCGCCGCCAGCTGCTTTCGCCAAAGCACCTTCCGCGCGACCGGCATCAATCGCCAGCAGCGCCAGGCGCTGGGTCACGTCGTCGTGCAGCTCGCGCGAGAGCCGGCAGCGTTCCTCTTCCTGCGCATTGATCAAGCGCCCGCTCAGAACGTGCGCGGCTTCTTCAGCCAGCTGCCGTTCCGCATTCGCCCGGCGCAAGCGGCGGCGATGCACCAACAGCATAAGAATGAAGATCAACTGGACGGCACAAACCGCGGCTGCCGCGATAATGTACCAGCTGTATTGTTCAAACACCGTTGGCACTCGAAACTCGATCATGCTGCCGGCTGGCAAACCAGTTTCGTCGATGCCCCAGCGGCGCAGCTCCCTCCAGTCGTACCTGGGCGCTCCAAAGCCGATTGGCGGTATTCTAATATCGCTTGCTGCTTCACCACGGAGGATGCGGACCGCGACTGCGGCCGCCTGTCGAGTTACGTCCTGCACAGCGATGAGCGGGCCACCGACAATTCCACGGCCGAAATAACGGTCGTCGTAGCTAAAGATCGGGGCGTTGGCGACGGCGCGAAGTCTGCTCAATGCCTTGCCCTCTTCGTGAGGGATGCCGGCCGCGTCGACTAATAGCAGCGCGAACAAGATAGCGGACCGCGGCGGAAGCGCAGCAACGCGCTTTAGCGTGTCGTCAAACAACAATTCGTTGAACCACGTGAACGCGACGCGGTCCGTGAGCGGTTGCAGCGCATCGCGCGCCTGCCCCAACCAATAAGTTTCAATAGGAGAATTGCTGATCACTACCGCAATATTGGTCGTCTCCGGGAGCACGCGCAGAATGTTCTCGACGACGCCGACAATATCAAGCGCGTGCGCGACAAAGGTGTCATTCGCGGTAAGCTTGGGAAGCGCAACCCGACGTTGCTCAACGCCCATCAAAAGCATCGGGGTGGAGGGAAAGAGCTGCTGGCGATGCTCTTGGAAGAAGCTCGCACCAAAAAGATCATGGAGATAATCGGTGAATGGGCCTTCTTGATCTTTCGTCCAGTAACGGGCGATCACGAGCGAAAGATCATAGAGCTCCACGGGCTCAGGCCATTGCCGATCCAGTTCGGTCCGGAAGCTCTTGGCATATTCGTTCCAGGGAGCGAAATCGCGACTGAAGCAATGCAGTAGCAACACCCGCTTTGGCCCTGCAATTGCTGCGCTCAACGTAGCCAAGAGGGAAGCGATTATTGCCACACAACAGACGCAGGTCCGCCGTATCCCTCTCGGATCGCTTAAGATGGATCTCCATCGTGAAGACATCTGTCCCCTTCGGGGCGAGGCCGGGCTCGCGCGAAGGAGTCCGAGGCTCATATCAACGCGCATCGCACCCACCGCGTCATGGTCCTCGTCTAAAATCCACAGCGCGCCGATTTAAGAAAAGCTAGGGACCGAGCGCGCGCCGCGCATCGGCCAGAGCCTGCTCGCAGGCCTTCTGGTCGCCGGCGCCGTCCGCTGTCCGCGCCCGCGCCATGGCCTCGGTCGTCGCCTTCACTTTCTGCGCCGACACGTCACCGAGTCTGTTCTCGGCGGCTCCGATCGAGCTCGGCGTCGGCTGACGATGCATGGTGGCTGCCGTGCTCTCCCGCGTGGACGGTCCGGCAGCAGCTAACGCTCCAAGCTTGGCGTCGATCTCGGCCCGAAGGCGATCGATCTCCTTCGAACATGGGCCAGCGTAACTCGCCGACATTGAGACGACCAGCACGGACGCACACAGTAGCAGAGTTCGGCTAATAGTCATCGGTTTCGCCTCCTGGCCCGAGCGGTAAGAGATCGCATACTCGATCAAGGCACAACATGAACCTGGTCACCGATTGCGCGCGGCGCATCTGAAAGGGTCTGCTCGGAAGCGCTCCGACTATCGGCGCCATCGCCTTCGCGCGTGCGCCAAAGCTCCTGTGACAACCTCCACCGTTTGCCGCTTGCTTTCGGCAGGCGGCTCAGATCGATTGAAAGGAGTCTCACCGGCGACACGTCCGGCAGGCCAGTTTAGTGCATAAGCTATGAGCGCCGCATTTGTGGTTATTCCCAATCTCTGCATCGTTGTGTACTTGTGAAACGTCACAGTTCGATAGGTGATACCTAGACGATAGGCAACATCCTTCATCGGGTGGCCTGCGGCCAACAATGCGAGCACTTCGTATTGCCGGCGAGTCAGCGTCCGCGACGACGATCCTTGTCGCCCGGTCGCGATCGCGTTGCTGGCGAGAGACGCTTCTGAAGCTTTGCTTGGCGCTTGTTTTACTTCGGTTACCGGTGAAAGATGAACCACCGTATTGAACCGCCATTCATACGCATGACATAGCCAGCGATACCCAACATCTCGCGCGCTGACATGCTCTGAGCCGTCAGCTGCAATAAACTCTCTGCTCCATTGAAGGCTCGCTTTCAGCCGCATATGGCTCGCCGGCGCGCGATCCGCTGCCACCTGAGTCTGTGCGCGCTCGGTGTGGTGCTCTTTCACGAGACTCATTAGGAAACTCCACCGCTGAGACGTTGGCACCGCTCCGTAGTCGCTGAAGTACATTACAGTCCCCATATGGGGAACTGAAGTTACTTCAGGTTACGCGACCCCATTTTACGGTTACCGCGGATTCACTGGTGAGAGCGCATCATCACTCAGATCCGAGCGCGCTAGAAAACACGCATAGCACGCGCCGAAGGCTCGTTCCGGCTGGTTATTTTATTCGGATCTTCTATTGAAAACGCTCGCCCGGCTGCGAAAGACGCCGTTTTACGCCGGAAACTCGGCTTGGCGACTCGGAGCCTGATTGTGACCCACAAGGATGGGGCGGTGGGATGACACCACCGGGGTTTTCGCGGATGGCCTGCAAAATGCACTGTACGCGCTTGGAGAAATCCCAGGTCCACATCGCACGGGAACCCATTGGGCGTATCCCGCACAAACGAAATTATTGCTCGTAGCGATTGGCAATTAGAGCAATTAGAGACGTATGTTTAGGTGTATCTCTGTCTCCCTGACAGCGTCCACTGCCAAAGTAACTACGTGCCGCCCCTTTCCATCCTTGACGTGTACAGCCCAGCGCTCCCCGCGGCAGCAATTGGGTTGACGCCCCGACAAACGATAAGCGGTCAGTGCGGCTTGCTCCCATGCAGCCTCATCGTCTGGCAGATCCATCCCGCTTGCGTCGCAGAAGACAAGCTTCCCGCCCGCGATATGGAAATAGTACTGGGCCATCGCAGCCGCTCGAGTAGATAAGGGGTACCAGTTTCCAAACGGGAGCTTCGCCCACCGCATCGTAGTATCATAGGCTGCTGGCCAACGTTTCCTACCTGTCAATTGTAGCAGGGCTTTCAATGAAGGTATCCAGGTCAAGTTAAATAGTCTTCGCGGCACCCAATAGTCGCCGCTACCCGGGACCGATGATAGGCAGCGGCGTCCTGCAGCCACTGATGTTGCCGCTAAATTGCAGTTGATCAATTGCCCCAATGATTCGCGAACGAGGCCCCCTGCCAAATTTGACAGAATGACGACACGCCGGATCGATGATAGACTGTCTCTCAAGCTCGCGGTATCCGCTGGACCCCAATCTATATCAGGCACACACTTGGCGGTTTCGTTGCCGGCTTGAGAGTCCAACCATCAGCGCAGTTAAGTCGATCCAACTTATGATCAGGTACTATTTCCACTTTACTGACCTGAAGCACGACACTTCAGACCGCGGGCTGGAGCTCCAGGATGATGAAGCGGCATGGCGGGAAACAGCATTAGTGGCCTACGATTTGTGGGGAGGGTCGGCGGATCGGCAAAAGTGGAAAGATTGGACCGTTCGCGTTACAGACGACTCCGGGCGGCATGTGATAGGCATTTCGCTCGAGACACGTGACCAGGGTTCAAACTAAGGCTGTATCCCTCCGCACGTACGGACCTGTAAGAGGCAAGCACCTCGAAGATCTAGCCTTCTTCGCAAGGCTAGCGCGCCTCGCGGCGGCGTCGGACCTCGGGATGTTACCTAGGTCGCACCTCGTGCGATTGCCGGATCGCCCAGCATTTAATACTTGCACTTTCTGCCTGCCCAATTGCTACCGCACGAAGGTGTCGTCATTCTTCCGGCGCTCGAATACGCGCTGCGCACACCAAGATGTGTTTTTAAGAAGAACTGGTGTACTTCTATCTTCATTGGGCAGCTCAAGGAATGATTGGGCAGCTCAAGGAATGTTAAATTGTTGTAAATCAATGGCTTTCTCTGATTAAGACTAAAGGTGTCAAGATAGTTAGGGTCAGGATTGCCCTAACATGGTCAAGCGGCGAGACATGAGTAGGTCAGGGTTGGAACTCCCTCCCATAACCTCTGAACGCTCTTCGAGCCGGATGATTCACGATGCTCCATCCGCAGCTGAGATCCGCGCTGCGCTTGATCGAATCATCGCAAGTAATTCACTTCGGGGTTCGCCGCAACTTATTGAATTTCTCCGATTTGTGGTTCACGCGACCCTGAGAGGTGAAAGCGCCCGCCTCAAGGGTTACACAATTGGTACGGCTGCGCTCGGACGCGACGCGAGCTTTGATCCGATCGTGGACCCAATCGTCCGCGTTGAAGCTGGGCGCCTGCGGCGCGCACTCAAGCACTACTATCTGGAGATCGGGCAAACGGAGCAAGTGGTCATCGACATTCCGCGGGGGAGCTACGTTCCGACGTTCAGTCGTCGTCTTGTAGACGAGCACACCCCAACCCCCTCCACCAAGTCGGGCGGAATGCCCGTAGCCCCCTCGGATCATTCGATTGAGCGCGTAATCCCAGCGGCAGTTCCAACTAGCACTCTTGCGGCGGGTAATTTTATACCGCTCATCTTTGTCCGATCCTTCGAAGTGGTCGGCGCGCTCAGAGCGTCGGCGTTTACGCCCAACAGGTTGCGCAACAAGTTACGCGACGCCCTGGCGCGGTTCGATGAAATCAATGTCCTTTTTGAGCCTCCCAAGGCGCATGCTCATGACCGCAGATCGACTTCGGATGCACTGTCTCTTCCTAATGAGTACCACATCGACGCGACTGTAGAGCACTGTGCCGACGCCACTGTCAATCTTACGATTAGGTTGGTCGACGTTACCGACGGCATCGTAGTCTGGTCTGGCGCCTTTGACATTCAGCCTGCGGCGGATTCCGGCACGGCTGAGGACTCAATAGTGAGGGACGTTGCCACCACCGTTGCTCAGCCCTTCGGTGTTATTTTTTCCCGTGAGCGCTCAAAGAGCAGCATCGATCCGCGTTATGCCTCTTTGGTCAAGGCCCTCGACTACATGCGTGGCTTCGATCTTAGTCTCCATGATGACGTTCGAACTTCCCTTGAGCGTGCGACCCAATCGGATCCGAATTTCGCTCTTGGCTTTGCTGTTCTTACTTTCGTCTACGACCGGGAACATTATAGTCAGGTCGGTGTCAGGCCAAACGATCTACCCGCAGTCGATCGAATGGTCCAGACCGCGCGGCGGGCTGTCGCGCTGAAGCCACAGAGCGCGCGCGCCCATGAGGCGCTGTTGTCCGCCTATTACGCGTCGGGCCAGATTGAGGATGCACTCGTGGCCGGCGAGAGATCTGTGGCATTGAACCCTCTCGATCCCCTCGTGCTTGCTGATTACGGGATCAGGCTCATCGGGGCTGGTCAATCCGATCGGGGGGAGCCTTTCCTTAATCGTGCTTTGGCTCTCGGTACTCTATTTAACCAACCCTATGTAGAATTTTTTGCTTTTCTTGTCGCTTACCTGAAAAAGGATTTTGAAGTCGCGGCTCGACGCGCAAATCTCATGACGAGTGACGTCCATTCGCTGTGCCTTGTCGCGCGCATACTCGTCGCGGTCAGCAGGGGAGACCACCATCGGGCACAGCAGGTCACCAACCGGCTCGCGAGCCTGTACCCCGCCTGGGGCGATGACCCCAAATGGGAGTTGCAGCGCTGGGGATTCCCAGCAGAGATAGTGGAGCGCCTCACCCATGATCTCGCAACTGCGGGTCTCGGGTAAGCGAAAGGGTGATGCGCGTCAGCGTTCGAGCACTTTTTCGAACTCATTGAGCTAAGAACGAGTGAGATCTCCACCGTCGGCCCCAAGATTGGCTTCCTTCAGCGCGCAGTCCAAATCGTGAAGTGATTTGCCAACAGAGGCCTTATCAGTCTGGGATTAGCCATGATCCACCTTTTGACCAAAGCTTGCGAACGAGCAGCGGGTGCCACATTGAAGATTGCTTGCTTGACTCCCTGCGCGGAGCGCGACGACAGCGAGCCGGCGGCGAACCGCCGTCACTTCCTGGCTGCAGCGTCGGCCATCGCTGTCCTTGCGTTGCTCGGCACCGATCGGTCGAGCGCCCAGCAACAGACGGTGACGATTGCATATCAGCCCGGGGCCGATCCAGCTAAGGTTGCCCAGGCTGACGGACTCTATGACCGTGTGACCAACTGGAAGGTCAATTGGCGCAGGTTCGAGACGGGTACGGAAGTGGTCGCGGCCGTAATGTCCGGGGACGTACAAATCGGCTTGGTCGGATCAAGCGTGCTTGCTGCAGCGACATCGCGAGAATTGGCAGTTCAAGCCATCCTCGTCGGCGACCTAATCGGCGAGGCGGAAGCGCTCATTGTTCGGAACGGGTCAAAGATCGAAAGGCCCGAGGAGCTTAAAGGCAAGACGATTGCGGTACCTTTCGTCTCGACAACACATTATTCGCTGCTCGCTTCGCTCAAGCACTGGAGTATTGATCCAAAGACCGTCGTAATTCTCAACTTGCGTCCGCCCGAGATCGCAGCAGCTTGGGAACGCGGCGACATCGATGCCGCCTATGTTTGGGAGCCGGCGCTCGCCAGGATCAAGGCCAGCGGCAAAGTGCTCCTCAGCTCCAAGGAGGTCGCCGCGTTCGGCTCGCCGACTTTTGATGTCTGGATCGCTCGCCTGCAATTTTGCGAAAAGTATCCAGAGATCGTCACGTCCTTCGTCCGTGTCACGGGGGATGCCTACGCGACCTATCGAAACGACCCGACGGCTTGGGACGCCAAGTCACCGCAAGTGGCGAAGATTGCGCGCATCACCGGCGAGAAACCGGACAACATTCCCGAATCCCTCTCGGGCAGGGTGTTCCCGCTTCTTTCCGAACAGCTCTCCCCTGAACTCCTTGGAGGTGGGCTGGCCAAAGCGGTCGCGGACACATCAGCCTTCTTGAGGGAGCAGGGTAAAATTCCTTCGGTGCTAAGCGATTATGCACCTTACATCAGCTCAAAGTTCGTGAAGGCGGCGCTTGCCCCCCGATAGCAGCGGAAGCCTGCTGAGTGCCATCGTTTGAGGGCCGCATTTCATGTCCGCAGTTACGGTTCATCACCTAAGTCATAGTTACTCCGACCATACCGGTCGGAGTATACAAGCTCTCGCCGACGTGTCCTTGCAGATCGACAACGGCGCGTTTGTGGTGATACTTGGCGAGTCTGGTTGCGGCAAGACGACTTTGCTCAAACTAGTCGCAGGGTTCATGAAGCCGGATAAGGGCGCCATCACAGTCGACGGTCACATGATCGACCGACCGGGTGTCGACCGCGGCGTGGTGTTCCAGAGCGACACGCTTTACCCGTGGCTCACGGTACGTGAGAACATTGCCTTCTCGCAGCGTCTGCGCGGTGTTCCGCGCCGGGAGCGCGTACGCTCAGCAGTCCGCTTCCTTGAGCTTGTCGGGCTGGCCCCTTTCGCCGATCATCACGTCTGGCAACTGTCTGGTGGCATGCGGCAACGAGTCGAATTGGCCCGCGCACTTAATGCCGATCCGGAGGTGCTTCTTCTAGACGAGCCATTTGGTGCACTCGATGCGCTGATGCGAGAGCAAATGCAAGAGCTTATTCTGAACATCTGGGCTCAGACAAAAAAGACCGTGCTGATGATCACCCACAGCATTGAGGAAGCTGTATTTCTTGCAACCCGCCTTGTCCTAATGTCGCCTCGCCCGGGCCGCGTTGTCGAGACCCTTCAACTCAGCTTTGGCGGCCGATATCTTACCGGAACTGATGCCCGTTCGATCAAATCCGAACCCGCCTTCGTTGCCCAACGCGAGCATGTTGCTCGCAGGATCTTTTCGCGAGAGAGCTCATGAATGAGGTCCACGAGGTCAATACCGCTACGCATACGGATGCGGTGATCGGCAATGTTGAAATCCCCGGCAGGGGTGGTGGGTACCGAAATGCCCAGCCTGGACGTCTGTGGTTGGGCGGGCGCGGTCTGAGCCTGGCGATGATCGGTGCGCTTTTGATCATGTGGTGGGGTGCAACCGCCCTTCGGATCGTGCCTTCGCTGTTCTTACCTTCGCCGGGGGCAGTTGCGCGAAGTTTCGTGAAAGTATGGAGCGAGGGCTTCGTAGACGCAACGTTGATGCAGCATGTTGGAGCGAGCCTCGCGCGAATCTTCACAGCGCTCGCGTTTGCGATTGGAGTAGCTGTGCCCCTAGGTCTTGTTGCGGGCGTCAGCAAAGCTGCTCGTGCAATGATCGATCCGATTGTCGAATTTCTGCGACCCATTCCCCCTCTCGCCTATCTGCCCCTCATCATCATTTGGTGCGGCATCGGTGAGGTGTCGAAGATCCTATTGCTATGGCTGGCTATCTTTCCACCTATTCTGATATCCACTGTCGTGGGCGTGAAAGCCACGTCCCAGCAGTGGATCGATGCGTCCCGAGCCCTTGGTGCGACACCAGTCCAGGTGTTGAGGTTCGTGGTGCTACCCAGCGCGCTGCCGTCAATTCTGGCTGGCATTCGCCTTGGGCTGGGCGGTGGCTGGTCGACACTGGTCGCGGCCGAACTAGTGGCGGCAACCCGTGGGCTTGGCTTTATGATTCAGTCCGCGGCGCAGTTCCTTGTGACCGACGTTGTAGTCATGGGCATATTGGTGATTGCCACGATCGCTTTCGCCTTCGAGGGCCTTATGCGCCTAGCAGAGCGAATTTTGGTTCCTTGGTACGGGAAGACGTGAAGCTCATCTCGAAAATAATGGCTCTTTCGAATCTTGGGTGGATTAGGCCGCAGCATCGGGGTTGGCCGCGCCGAAGTTGAGCCGTCCGGCGATGAGGAAGATCACGGTTTTCATCGTCTGGAAGCGCGTGTATCCACGCGCCTTGCGTTTGGCAGCTTGGAACAGGCCGTTGATGGCTTCGATAAAGCCAGTAGTCTGACGGCTCTGGGCCCAGGCGACGATCCCATCTGGATGACCGCGGATCATGATGACGACTTCCCTCATAGGCCCGACCCTGGAGCGCCAGACGATAGTGCACCACTCTTGATAGCAACTCCCATGGCTGTTTCCATTCTAGCTCTAATATAGGCGCCGGTCTGCTGAGAGGCCAGTCGCGGCAGGGCCAAAAAAAGTGCCATAGCGGCCGTAGCTTAATCAGCTAGACCGCAGCGCCGGCGAATTTGCACCTCAATGTCGGATTCGTCGATGATGAGCGCAAGCAGCATCTTGCTTATCCTACTGTTCTCTCAAAAAATGCTCCCGCACGCGGCAAGACAATGCAGACCTCGGTAAACTCGCCGGGCTGGGTATCGACCTCCATTGTGCCGGCATGCTGCTTGACAACGATGTCGTGGCTGATGGAAAGGCCAAGGCCGGTGCCATCCCCTGCAGGTTTGGTCGTGAAGAACGGATTGAACATCTTTTCCCTCACCTCGGGCGGAATGCCCGTCCCGTTATCACGAATCCTAATCTCCACCCGGTCCCCAAGGTTTCGGGTCGCGGACGATACTGTCGGCTTGTAGCTATCGTCTTTGGTTTGCAGCCTGCGTTTGGTCACGGCGTAAAATCCATTCGCAATCAAATTGAGGAGCACTCGAACAATCTCTTGCGGGAAGCCGTCCACTTGACCCGCAGCGGGGTCGAGGGACCGCTCCAAAGTGATGTCGAATCCCTGGCGTTCGGCGCGAGCGCTATGGTAGGCGAGATTGATCGCCTCTTCGACGACGGCGTTGATATCGACGAGCCGATGGTCGCTCGACCCCTCGCGCGCATGTAGCAGCATGTTCTTGACGATCGAGTCCGCACGCTTGCCGTGCTGCACGATCTTTTCGAGATTTCCGCACAACATATCGGTCAATTCGGTGATTTCGCTGCGCTTCTGATCGTCAAAGTTCAAGTCGGCCAGTACTTCCCGAAATTCATCGAAAATATCGATCGAAATCCCCGAGAAGTTAATCATGAAGTTCAGTGGATTTTTGATCTCGTGGGCGATCCCAGCGGTCAATTGGCCGAGCGAGGCAAGTTTCTCCGTCTGAATGAGGCGGTTTTGCGCAGTCCGTAAGTCCTCGAGCGACTTCGCCAATTCACGCGTGCGCTGCTGCAACATCGTGTTTGCTTCTCGCAGGGCAAATTCGGCTCGTCGACGGTCGGTGATGTTGGTCGAAATGCCGCATATTCCTTCAACTTCGCCACCGCTCGAAGTTAGGGGCACTTTTCTAGACAGGAAGACCCGTTCGCCTGACGGTGTGTCAAGTCTCTCCTCGGACTCCGTCATCCTGCCCATCTTCATGGCGGCGAGATCATTGGTCCGAAACTGCTGAGCTATATTGTTGGGGAACAGATCGAAGTCCGTCCTACCGAGAACCCTCTCGCGCTCCAGGTTGCACGCTTCCTCCCACTCTCGGTTGATGTACACGTACTGGCCGCCCTTCCGCTTGGAATAGATAACCGCGGGGCTGTGTTCCAAGATGGTCTCCAGAAGGAGCCGGTTTTCCCTCAGAGTCTCCTCAACCTTTTTGCGCTCTGTGAAGTCGACGAGCCATGCGAGGATGCTTTTGCGGCCTTCGTACTGCGTCACGGCTAATGTCGCCAACACGTCCCGAATTTCGCGGTTCGCACCATACAGCTGAATCTCAGCGCCTCGAACAAGGCCGTCACGGTGTAGAGTCTCAAGCAGCCGATCGCGATCACCGGGATTGACGTACCAGTCTGGGGTACGGTCCCCGACGTTCAGGCCCAGCAGTTCGGAGAGGCACCGATTAGCGTATCGCACAACTCCATCAGACGTAATGGATACCGCCACTGGAGCATTATCGAGTATCTCCACCAACTGCTGATGCTCTGTCGCCGCAATTTTCTGTACAGCGATTTGCTCGCAGAGAATTTCGACACTTCGCTTAACATCCGTAAACTGCTTGTATACTGACGAATTTGCGAGTTGCACCTCAAGCTCGTCAATCTCGCGCCTCAGCGCGGAATAATGTTCGTCAGGCTCTGATTGCGACATCGGACTACTCGCGGCAATTGGTTCTCTGCGACTTCGATATCGTCCCTCGCGTCTTTATTTGTTCCAAAAGAAGCCTAATACCATTCCGGGGCAGTTTCGGCCTCCGGTTCCGAAAAGGCATCGGCTTGGGCATTCGGCACCTGACCTAACCCCGCAGCCGGGCTGCATCATAGTAGATTTTGCCGCGTATGTCTCGATTGGGGTCATAAACGGTCAGGGTCGTGCGTCAAAACGCGCGGAACGCGCTTTGGTCGTCCGCGTTCGCAGTTGCTTTCAATCGTTCTTTTCGTTCGGTCTTGTCGAGTGGCGATTGCGAAGCTACGGGTTCTGGCCGTTTTCGGCCATGCAAGCTTTGTATGTGGCGACACGTCCCGCAGAAAACGTCTGCGATTCACCAGGGTCCGGATACTCGCGATGGGCCCGGGCGATACATTTCTCCATCACCACTTCCCTCTGCTTAGATCGAGTTTGCGCGGCAACATCGTGGACGTAGCAAGTCATCGCCAAACATGCGGTCAAAGTCAGTACTCCCGCCCTTGCAGTATTCATGGCTTCTTTCCTCGCTGTTAGAACAAATGGCAGATGCAGGTACATTCGCTACGCCGGTCACAGCGAACAGCGGACATAAGGTATTTCCATGCCCTCCATTTCAGGAAAAATACGAGAGATCCTATTCTCGTCGATGACCTTCGCGCGAAACTGCATGTTCCCCGTCATTATATCGGTCAAGCAGGCGGCGGAAAGGTGCAGTTGGGAGCCCTTTTCTTCTTTTGATTTTATATGACACTTCATCAATTGACCCACGATCTGACTCCCTTCAACAACAAATCCGCCTCCAAATATCGCAGACCCGCTATTAAAGGTAATTTTGTTGCCCTTCTTAGTGAACAGTTTGTCGCACACCGATAGGTCTGTCGCCCAAGCCCCAGTGAGGTCCAAGGCATGGGATGAAACGCCACTAAGGAGCCAACCCATAAGCCCCAAGGTCACCAACCGAATCGATCTGCGTATCTTCATTGATCCTCTCCTTAGTGAGCTCAACTCCGGGACGGACTTCAGATGGATTGACGAAAGCTGCGATGTCGATCAGGCCGAAACGCTGATCGACTCCCTCCTACGACGCCTGTTCGCCGAGTCCCGTCTTTCGACAATCTCCGGATTACTCCATGAACCAACCATGGCTGACAATGATCGATTGTCCCGTCAGCGCATTTGATTCGAAAGCCGCCAAAAACAGTGCAGTCTCCGCTACGTCGGCCACCGTCGTGAATTCGTGATCGACCGTGTCTTTCAGCATCACGTTGTCGATGACCTCCTGCTCTGAAATGCCGAGCTCCTTTGCCTGCTCGGGAATTTGCTTATCGACCAGGGGAGTGCGCACGAAGCCGGGGCAAATCACATTGGCACGGACGCCATACTCGGCCCCCTCCTTGGCGACTACCCGCGCCAAGCCGAGCAGGGCATGCTTGGCGGAGACATATGGCGCCTTCAGCTTCGAAGCCTCCTTCGAGTGCACGGATCCCATGTAGATGATACTGCCGCCGTTCTGTTTGTACATCTGCCGCAACGCGGCACGCGTCGTGAGGAAGGCACCGTCGAGATGGATCGCGAGCATCCGTTTCCACTTCGCGAAATCGAAGTTCACGACCGGCGCCACAATCTGAATGCCCGCGTTGCTGATAAGGATATCCAGCGTCCCGAATGCCTTGATTGTTTTGGCGGTACCAGCCTCGACTTGTTCCTCGCTGGCCACGTCCATCGCCACGCCAATCGCGCGCCTGCCGCTTGGGTCGATTTCCCTGGCGGTTGCATCAGCCGCCTTCTGATCGAGATCCGCGATCGCGACCTTGGCGCCTTCGCGCGCAAAAATGATGGCTATCTCCTTGCCGATCCCGCTCGCGGCACCGGTGATGATGGCGGCTTTGTCTTTCAGACGCACGGTAGGCTCCTTTCAGAAGATGTGGCGAGCGTCACTCACGCGCCAGGTAGTCGTGAACGACTTTGCCAAGGTCCAGCGTTAAATCCGCAAGGATGTGAATTCCGGAGACGACCTCCAGCACCGGCAGGTCAGCGAGAGGCGCCAAAGCGTGCGAGAACAAGGCGAGCTCGGCAGGCCCCGTCCACGCCCCTTTTAGATCAATATCAATCAAGCGGTATTCGACGATTTCGCAGATCCGTGGCTTGCCGTCAACATGCGGTATGATCTTGAGCAGGAAATTAGGCGCCTCTAGCGTAGCCTTTACTGCGGTGAGATCGGCTGCCTTGTGCTTGTAGCCCATGGTGCCGATGGCAATGCGCAGCGGGCCGAAGTAAAGCTCACCAATCAACGTATCGATCTCTGCCTTCAGTTTTGGTTCGGCGAGCTTCTTGGGAAATCCCCAAAGTTCGCGGCCACCCGCAATCGGAGGATGGTCATTCAGAAACATACAGTGCGTGTACCCCCCCTTCCGGCCCTTAAAGGAGACAGGAATAACTTGCCCGCTTTCCGTGTAGTCACCGAATCCAGTCGAGTCCGGCATGCGGATGAATTCATATTTGACCAGAGGTTCGTCGACTTGCAGCGGCTCCGGCACGATCTCACGGAGCCTGGTTAAATCCGTGCGATAGGTAATAATCATATACTCACGGTGATAAAAGCGGTATGGACCGATTGGATACGCAGGATTTGTGAGTGGCATTGCAAAGGCC
>Ga0187783_10001437_pt1 | contig 17557 bp, 15 predicted proteins | sample 1015_SJ02_MP02_2_FD_132471 | JGI IMG/M metagenome (GOLD analysis project Ga0187783, IMG submission 132471) | Tropical peat soil microbial communities from peatlands in Department of Meta, Colombia - 1015_SJ02_MP02_20_MG | ecosystem: Environmental > Terrestrial > Soil > Wetlands > Peat | place...
AGGCTGCGGGCCTCACCGCCTGACTCCGCTACCGCCACCGCGATCGTCTCCGCATGGACATCCAGGCCTACAAAACGTACGTTCTTCACCGCCGGCTCCCATTTGTATGCGGCTCTGCGCCGCAGGTCTCACCCGATCCAGAGCGTAATCCGCGCTTTGCAAATCGGGAGCCGGTCGTTCCATGATGACTAGCGCTTAGAATCGCGGAATCGCTCGCTCGCGGATGGCTAGGCGACTCCTGCTGGAAAGCCTCTGTTTTGCCCAGGCGGCAACTCGCAGCAGCCATGCGGCAACCAGCGCGCCGAAGACTGCGTGATGAGCGGGTCCCCCGCCATTGCGAATGCTGCCATAGTAGATGTCGGTGGCTAGGAGCCAAACGGCGTACACACCTATTTTGTGAAGGTACCGCCAGTTTGCCGGACCGAGGCGGCGCGCAGCCCATTTAGAGGAAGTGAGCGTCAACAGCAGTAGGAAGCCAGCGCCGATTAGATCGAGCGCTGTCGGCAGGGGACTCAGCGGGTTCCCGAACGACCAGATCATGTAAGCGACAAAGCTGAAATGCCAGGCCATCCCGGAGGCGAATGCGAGGCCGATGTAGCGACGGTTTGCCAGTAGCCATCGGGTGCCCGCGCTCGGCCAGAGGACCGCGAGCGATGAGGCTGTGAACGCCACCAGGAACAACGGAAGCGAGCAGCGCACCGCGCGCAGGATGATGGGACCCATCCCGCGAGTCGAATGAAAGTCTGCGTTGGGCAAGCCGAGCAGGATTGCTGTGCTCGTTGCGAGCGCCAGCACCCCAAATAGTGGCCAAGACTTGGGAGCTTTCATGCTCAGTCCGCTGTCAGTTGTCAGTGTCGCAACTTCCCGGTCGCGGGGGAACTGGACGAGTTGCCGCGTGCGCGCAGAATCGCGACGATCGCCGAAGGAGGGCAATCGCCGCATGGATCGCGGTAACGCCCGATTGTCGCCGGAGATCGGCGCGTCAATCGGAGTGGGCAAATTCGCCGGCGCTCAACCTCCGCAGCGCTTGCGTCGCAGCGTCTCCGCCGTCCGCTAACCGGTCATCGACCTCGAGAGCGCTCTTGTCGCCAGGAGCACTTTCAGGCATTCGGCGCACCGACTTTGTGATATGTCAAGTTCGAAAGTCCCTAGAAATGTGAAGCGCGTCACAGAATAGCCGATCGGACGCCGCCAATTGCTGCTCGCCGCCCGCCTTGACCATAGAGTATTGCCAACAATAACCAATCGTAATCGGGCGCACGCGGCCTGACATTCGGCACTCCGATGTTGAACGCTTTGCTGAAGGCGAGGCGTGTCCTCGTGCAGAGACGAGCGGTGTGGCGCGAGAACCGCCTGCTCCCGTATCTGTATGCACCCGACCCGAACGATCTCGACCGGGACAGGCACCTTGCGGCTGCGATGGCCTGGCTGAAGCGCGCGCAGGACGCGGGCACAGACCGCGGCGTTTCTTACGGCGTCCGGTTCGGCGAAGATTTCGACGTCAGTTATCCAGAGACAACCGGCTACATCTGCCGTACCTTCGTCGAGCAGAGTGAGCTATCCGGCGACCGCGAATTGCTACAACGCGCTGCCGAGATGGGTGACTGGGAAATCGCCATTCAGATGCCCGAGGGCGCCGTGATGGGCGGGAAGTTCAACCGCGAGCAGACGCCGGCGGTATTCAACACGGGCATGGTGTTGTTTGGCTGGAGCGCCTTGATTCATAGTACCGGCGAGCAGCGGTTCAAGGCCGCTGCACGCCGGGCAATGGACTGGCTATTGAGCCTGCAGGAACCCGAGGGAAACTGGATCCGCGGCCATTCGCAGTTTGCGCTACCTGGCGCCAGTCTGTACAACGTCTATGCGGCAGCGGGCTTGTGCGAGGCGGGAGTGGCGCTCGGGGACGAACGCTGTGTTCAGGCGGCGATTCGCAATGCCGAGTTCTGCGTGTCGCGACAGCATGCGAACGGCTGGTTCCCGGACTGTTGCATTTACAATGCGCAGCAACCACTCCTGCATACGCTCGCCTACACGACGCAAGGACTTATCGCCATCGGCAGGCTCACACGTCGCTCCGACTTCATCGAGGCGGCCCGCCGCACCGCTGATGCGGAGGTACGCATCTTGCGCGAGGATGGATATCTCCCCGGACTGCAGACTCAAACATTCGAAGCCGCGGCAAACTGGTGTTGCTTGACCGGTTCGGCTCAGACTTCGATCGTCTTTAGTGAGCTATATTCTTTGACCGGTGAGGAAGCCTACCGGCAGTGCGCCCGCACGGTGAACCGCTACCTGATGGCCCGTCACGACATCCGCAATCCGGACCTTCGCCTCCGCGGGGGCCTGCCGGGCTCCTGGCCGGTCACGGGGCCCTACGGCCGGCTCGCGGTCCTGAACTGGGCGACGAAATACCTGGTCGATGCGCTGTCGCTCGAGGCACGCGCGGCATCCAAATGATCCCGTTCGATCGGCTCAACCGGCGCGGCGTGCGACCGGGACCCAGTGTTCGCGGCCGTCCCTGACCGTGCGCGCGGCACGCTACATACCCCGTCCGCTCAAGACAAGGGTCCGCCAGTGGCAGGCTGCCACGCGCCTGGCCTGGATTGAGCGCTTTCATGCCTTCTCCGACGAAGAGCTGCTCGCGGCGCTGCGCAGCCTCGGGGTTGTGCCGGGCGACGTGCTGATGGTTCACGCATCGTTCGCGTGTTTCGCTGGCTTCAAGGGAAACGTCCGCGATGCGATCCGTGTCCTGCAGCTAGCTATCACCGAGCAGGGCGCCCTCCTCATGCCGACGCTGCCATTCTCAGGCACCGCCTTGGAATACGTCGCGAGTGTTCCGGTCACGGATCTGAAGAGGGTGCCGTCGCACATGGGCCTGCTGTCGGACATGTTTCGTCGCATGCGCGACGTCACGCGCAGCATCCACCCGACGCATCCCGTCGCCGGCTGGGGACGTCGTGCCGCGGCGCTGCTCGATGAACACGCAGCGGCCGGCACACCCTGCGGCGTCCATTCCCCCTTCCACAAACTGCTGGAAGCAGATGGGAAGATCCTGCTCGCCGGAGTGACTGTCGCAGCATTGACCTTTTATCATTGCATCGAAGAGCTGCTCGAACCGCATTTGCCGGTACGGCCATTCACCGAGAGGACCTACGAGCTGAAGACACTCGACACGCAGGGAGTGCTCCATCTCACGCGCACTCGCCTGTATGACTCCACGGTATCAGCGCGACGCTTCGGCGACCCGATGGTCGAGCCCCTGAAGCGGCGCGGCTGCTGGCAGGAAACCCGCGTCGGACGACTGCCGCTCGTGGTGCTGCGCGCTCGCGAGGTCCTGCAAACGGTGGAAAACATGGCTCGCGAAGGCGTGTTTTGCTACCGTCCATAGAGTTGGGAACTCCTTGCAGTTAGTTGATGCCCTCGCACGCAATCGGGTGCGCTACGACACATTTCTTCATAGCGAATGCATCCGGCATCTTGAGCTTCGCCCCGCGACCATCGCGGATCGGGCAGACGAAAACCGCTGCCGAGTTTACTGGGGGGCCAGCGCGCGTACGGCGGTGAGTCGGCGGCGGCGTGTGCGGTGCCGCAGCAACGGCACGGTGTCAGCTCAGGCGCCGCGCGAGCAGGAACGGCAGGCGCACCACGAAGCCCGAAAAGAGCCGCATGTACATGGACGTGAGCAGCACGTTGTCGCGCCAGTAGTTGAAGTGAGACACGCCGCCTTCCTCGGGCGTGAAGTAGCGCACTGGCGCCTGCACGTTGACGGCCGGGACCCCACGCCAGCTGAGGCGCACCACCGCCTCGGCATCGAAGTCGAAGCGCCGCATCCAGCGACTGCGCCGCATCACCGTGAGCAGCGGTCCGATCGGATACACGCGAAAGCCGAAGAGCGTATCGTGGATCCCCGACCAGAGCGTCTCGAGATTGGTGCACCAGTTGGCGACCCGGCGGCCGCGTACGCGGACGCGCGGTGCGCTGGCATCGAACACCGGCTCGCCGAGAATCATCGCCTCGGGCGCCGCCGCCGAGGCGCGCATGAACAAAGTGATGTGATCCGCCGGGTGCTGCCCGTCGGCGTCCATGGTGAGCGCGTGTGTGAAGCCGGCGCGCTGCGCCTCGATCAGCCCGTCCAAAAGGGCAGCGCCCTTGCCGCCGTTGCGTGCGCGTACCAGGACGCGCAGCGACGCGTCGGTTCGCGCCAGGGCACTCAGGGCCTCGGCACTGCCGTCGGTGCTGCCGTCGACGATGACCCACACGGGATCCCAGTGGGAGCGAGCGGCGCGCACCGTTTCTATCGCCCGTGCCCCGGGGTTGTAGCTGGGAATGAGCACCAGGTGAGTGCGGGAGCGCATCACGACGCTCGCGGCGGTTGGCCTCAGGCTGCCAGCGGGCACATGCCGGCCGCTTCGATCTCCACCAGCAAATCCTGGCGACAGATGTCCGCCTGCAGGTATACCGCGCGGTGCGCTGCGCCGACAGTGGCATCGAGCTCCCGCCGCACGGCCGGGAGGTCCCGCGGCCGGCGCACGTAGACCTTGCAGGCGAGTGTAGCGAGCGTGAAGCGCGCGCGCCGCGCGCGGCGGTTGGCCTCGCCGACGAGCGCCTCGATGTTGGTAAGCGCCTCGCGGGTCTGCGCCGCGGCATCACCGACGTGCAGCGAGCGGTGTCCGACGATACTGGCGGTTCCGGAAATGAACAGCGCCGCGCTCGAGCCCTGCTGCAGCAAGGTCGCGCGCGAGAACACCGGCTGGGTGCCGTACTGGCGCGGGTAGTGGTAGGCGCTCACCTGGCGCGGATTTTCCACACAGGTGGGCGCGGTGCGGCCGGCGAGGAAATAAACGACCACGGGACTCTCAGCGATCGCGCCGAGCGCGGAAGCCGCCGGTACGTTGCCGCTGAGCGGCCGGCCACAGGCGCGCAGGGCGTAGCGCCGCGCCCGGTTGAATTGCCGGTAGCGCTCGGTGCCGTTCGAGTCGCCGTTGATGTCCGGCAGGTAATTCCACACGCGCAGCAGATGCGGGTAGCCAAGCGCATCGAGCGTCGCGCACATCTCGCGGTAGGCGTGCGTGGTGGCTTCTTCGAGCGTCGGATGCGCACGGCCGCGACCCTCCGGCAGCGCGATGCAGCCGAACAGCATGTCCGCCGTGCGCCGAAAGCGCACCCGCTCGTGCTGCCCGGACTCGGCTGTCTCGCCGCAGCGCCACACCTCGCATACGTGCGTCGCCGTCGGCAGCACCGGCGTGCTCACCTGGGCGATGGGAATTGCGCAGCCGCCGTTGCCAGTGCTGGCCGCGAGGGGCAGCTCGCCCGTGGGTGGCTCACCGGCGGCTGGCCCGACCGCCTCGCGCCCGTTGAAGGTGGCGACTCCCAGCACGTCGGACCACCGCGCCGCCTCGTACTCGGCCGGTGAGACGTAGTCCAGATGCAGGCCGCGCGGCGCGCCCATCGGGCTCAGAAAGGCGGGGCTCAGCTCTTCGGCGCGGGTTCGCTGGGCTTGCCCGCCACCGCCGCCTTGGTCTTCCCGGCGGCGTCCGTAGCCGACTTGCCGACGGTGCGCGCGCCGTCGGCAATGGCATGTCCCGCCTTCTTCGAATCGTCGCGGATCGCCTGTCCTGCGGACTTGCTGCTCGCAGCGATGGCGTGCCCCGCCTCCCTCGACTTGTCAGCGACGGTGTGGGAGACCGTGCGGGCACTGTCGGCGACTGCGTGTCCTACCGCTTTCGCATCCTCGGTAACGGTGGACTTGAGGTCGGAGATCTCCGGGTTCTGTCCCCGCGCGGTGCCTGCCAGGAGCAGCACGAGTATGGCGGCGGTGGCCGCCCGGACGAAGTTTGCTTTCATGGGAAAGTATCGTACGACAGTCGCGCCGTCTTTTGCACCGCGCCGCCGCTCCCGGGCACGGCAGCCCTGCTTCGCAGTCAGCGTTGCAGTGCCAATCGTCAACCCGTTCGGGCAAACTTCGCCGAATGCGCCTTTACCGCTTGCCCATCTCCGTACTTCGGACCCGCTACGTCCCGGGCGGCTGGGACCTGCTCGCCTTCGTGCTGGTGTTTGTTTTCTTCATTTATGCGGCCGAGGCGGCGCACGGACTCAGCGGCTCGCTCGCGCACCTGCAGGCGACGCCGATCTCGCTGGCACCCTCCGCGCTCATCGGTTACTCGGCGCGCACCGCGCTGCGGATGCTGATCGCCATGCTGGCATCGCTGCTCTTCACCTTCACCTACGCGACGCTGGCCGCCAAGAGTCACCGCGCGGAGGTGATTCTCGTGCCGTTGCTCGACTTTCTCCAGTCGGTACCGATCCTCAGCTTCTCGATCACCATTCTCTTCTTCCTGCGTCTCACGCCAGGGCGCGTGGCCGGTGCGGAGATGGCGGCGATCTTCCTCATCTTCACCAGCCAGGCCTGGAACATGGCGTTCAGCTTCTACCACTCGCTGCGCAGCATTCCCGACGAGCTGGTGGAGGCCGCGCGCTGCTTCCACCTGACACCGTGGATGCGCTTCTGGCGCCTCGAAGTGCCGTTCGCCATGCCGGCGCTCATCTGGAACATGATGATGTCGATGTCCGGGGGCTGGTTCTTTGTCACGGTCTCCGAGGCCATCAGCGTCGGCAATACGACGGTGACGCTGCCAGGCGTCGGTTCCTACATCGCGCTCGCGATCGCGCAGAAGAACCTGGCAGCGATCGGCTGGGCAATCGCGGCGATGGCCATCGTAATCCTGCTTTACGACCAGCTGCTGTTCCGACCCCTCACGGCGAGTGCCGACTGGTTCCGCCTCGAGCAGGAGGCGGGGTTCACGGCGACGCGCTCCTGGGCGCTCATCATGATGCGTCGCTCGCGGCTGCTGCGCCTGGTCGGCAACGCCTTCGGCGCACTGCTGCGCGCGGGCATGAAGCCGCACAGTGCCGCAGCGGCAACTGGCGCCGAGGGCTTGCGACGGCGCCTGGACGAGCGCTGGGTCGACTTCGCCTGGTATGCGCTGCTCATCATCATCGGCCTCGGGGCGCTGTGGAAGACGATGCAGTTCGTGCTGGGCACGGTGCGCGTGGGGGAGGTCGGCCATGTGATGGCGCTCGGCTGCATCACGCTGATGCGGGTGGCGATACTCATTGCGATCGCCAGCCTCATCTGGGTGCCGATCGGTGTGTGGGTCGGATTGCGGCCGCGTGTGGCGAGTGTCGTGCAGCCGGTGGCCCAGTTTCTGGCGGCCTTTCCAGCGAATCTGCTCTTTCCAATCGTGGTCTCGGCCGTCGTGCTGCTGAAGCTCACCCCGGACATCTGGCTCAGCCCGCTCATGATCCTCGGTACCCAGTGGTACATTCTCTTCAACGTCATCGTCGGGGCTTCCGCCATCGCGCCCGACCTGCGCTATGCGAGCCAGAACTTCGGCGTGCACGGGTGGCTGTGGTGGCGGCGGCTGGCGTTGCCGGCGGTGTTTCCGTTCTATGTGACCGGGGCGATCACCGCCTCGGGCGGCTCGTGGAACGCGAGCATCGTCGCGGAGGTGGCGAGCTGGGGCAAGGAGACAGTAACGGCGCACGGGCTCGGCGCCTATATCGCCGAGGCGACGAGCGCCGGGGACTTTCAACGCAGCGTGCTCGGTACGGTGGTTCTGAGCCTGTTCGTGGTCACGTTGAACCGGGTGTTCTGGCGGCCGCTGTACGCACGCGCCGAGCGCAAGTTCCGTATCGCCTGAGGCACCCGGGGTCGTTGAGCAAGGTCGTCAGGAGTCGTCCGTGAATGCCACCCCCGCGTTGAACCTCGCGCCGCTGCTCGATGTGCAGCACGTGTGCAAATCCTTCCGCAAACCCGATGGCGATGAGCTCGTCGTTCTCGAGAACGTCAACCTGACACTGCGTCCCGGGGAGATTGTCGGGCTCCTCGGGCGCTCAGGGTCGGGGAAATCGACGCTGCTACGGGTGATCGCGGGCCTCGATGAGCCTTCATCCGGCGCGGTCGACTATCTCGGGAAGCCGGTCGCGGGTCCCGCCTCGGGAATCGCCATGGTGTTCCAGGGCTTCGCCCTTTTTCCCTGGCTCACGGTGCTCGAGAACGTGCAGCTTGGGCTCGAGGCGCTCGGCGTGGGGGAGCCCGAGATGCGTAAGCGGTCATTACAGGCGATCGACCTCATTGGGCTCGACGGGTTCGAGTCCGCGTACCCACGCGAGCTCTCGGGCGGCATGCGCCAGCGCGTGGGCTTTGCGCGCGCGCTGGTCGTGCACCCGAACGTGTTGCTCATGGACGAGCCGTTCTCCGCGCTCGATGTGCTCACGGCCGAGACCCTGCGGACGGACTTCCTCGACCTGTGGGGCGAGGGGCAGCTGCCGATCAAGTCGGTGCTGCTGGTGACGCACAACATCGAGGAAGCGGTGCAGATGTGCGACCGCATGCTGATCTTCTCGACGCATCCGGGGCGCGTCATCGGCGAGATCCCGGTCGATCTGCCTCACCCGCGACACGCACAGGATCCGCGCTTTCGCGCGCTCATCGACCGGGTGTACGTCGAGATGACCGCGAAGCCGCGCGGCGAGGGGCGCGGCAGCGGCAAGGCCGAACGCTTCCCGGGCACCGGCATCGGCACGACGCTCACGCACGTGTCCTCAAACGTGCTCACCGGGCTGATGGAGACCGTGAACGAGCCTCCCTACAACGGCAAGGCGGACCTGCCCGCAATTGCCGAGGAACAGCACCTCGAAGTCGACGACCTGTTCCCGGCGGCGGAAGCGCTGCAGATGCTGCGTTTCGCCGAGGTCGAAGGCGGCGACATCAAACTCACCGACGCGGGGCTGCAGTTCGCCCGCAGCGAGACCGATGAGCGCAAGAAGCTCTTCGCGCGCCACCTGATCACCTATGTGCCGCTCGCGGCGCACATCCGCCGCGTGCTCGATGAGCGAGCCAGCCATACCGCGCCCAAAAGTCGCTTTTTCGACGAGCTCGAGGACTACATGGCACAGGAAGCCGCCGAGCAGACTCTGCGTACCATCATCAGCTGGGGGCGTTACGCGGAAGTCTTCGCTTACGACGATCACCGCCAGGCGTTCACCCTGGAGAACCCGGCGTAGCGCTCGCCAATGCGGGCGAAATCCAAAGAATTGTCCAGTTTGACACCGCGCGGTCAGGGAACGGCCGTCAGGCGTGTATCGTCGCGGATCATGGAATCGCGCGATTCAGCGGGCGAGGGCAAGCCGACGCTCCTCATCATCGACGATGACCAGACACTCTGTGCGATGCTCGCGGAGTATCTGGGTCCCGAGGGCTTCTGCACGCTGACTGCCCCCACCGGTACCGCGGGGCTCGAGCAGCTCGCGCGCACTCCGGTCGACCTGGTGGTGCTCGATGTGATGTTGCCGGAGCTGTCGGGCTTCGAGGTGCTGCGCCGCATCCGCGCGGGCAGCCGCGTTCCGGTGATCATGCTCACGGCACGCGGCGAGGAGGTCGATCGGGTCGTCGGCCTCGAGATGGGCGCGGATGACTATCTCGCCAAACCCTTCAGCCCGCGCGAGCTCGTCGCCCGCATCCGCGCGGTACTGCGCCGCATCTCCGCCGAGACCCCGAGCGGCGACGCGGTCATTCTCTGGGGTCCGCTGCGGCTCGATCTGCGCGCGCGGCGCGCCGACATCTCCGATGAGGACCTCGAGCTCACTTCCGCCGAGCTGCGCATTCTCGAGTTGCTGGTACGCGCCGACACGCGCACCGTGACACGCGATGAGCTCATGCTGCAGGCCCTCGGGCGGCGGTTGCTGCCGACCGACCGCAGCCTCGACACGCATGTCTCGAACCTGCGCCGCAAGCTCATGAAGCGCACGGACCGCATCAACGTCCAGAGTGTGCGCGGCTCGGGCTACGCGCTCACCCTCACCCCGACGCGCACCCCGAACGGGCCGCCACCCGCCTGAGCAGACATGCACTCACTCTACTGGCGCATCTTCCTTGCTTTCTGGGCAGCACTCGCACTGATCCTGGTGGGCACCGTCACGGTCGCGGTCAACGCCACGGCGCACCGCACCGATCGACCCTGGGTGCAACGCGGGCAGCTGTACGCACAGGCGGCGCGCGCCTTCGAGTCCGGCGGACCGGAGGCACTCGAGAGCTGGCTGAAGTTGCTCGCGCCCGAGCCCTTCAGCCGCACCTTCGTGGTCGAGCCTGGCGGCCGGGAGATGCTCGGCCGTCCGCTGCCGCCGTCGCTCAGCGGTACGGGCGCGGGGTCGAGCGGCGGTTCTTCGGGCCCGCGCGGCGGCAGTGCCGCGGGCCCGATTGCGCCGATCGGCGGCGCGCTCGTGCTGGTTGCGCCTGGAGGCAGCGCCTACCACGTCGTCATCGGTCCGGTGCGTGACAGCCCACGGCTCTTCGGCGAGCTCGAGCTTCCGGGCGTGCCGTTCGCGATACTGGCCATCGCGCTGGGGGTGAGCGCAGCGGTGTGCTTCATTCTCGCCCGGTATCTTGCCTCGCCCGTCGATCGGCTGCGGCTCGCGACGCGCCAGCTGGCCGCGGGCGATCTCAACGTGCGCGTGCTGCCGGCGCTTCGCGGCCGCCAGGACGATCTCGGTCTCCTCGCCGTCGATCTCGACACCATGGCGGAGCGGTTGCGCCAGCTCCTCGAAGCGAAGCAGCAGCTGCTGCGCGATGTGTCTCACGAGCTGCGCTCGCCGCTCGCGCGGCTGCAACTCGCGCTGTCGCTCGCCCACCGCGACGGCGGCGGCGCTGAGCGCCATCTCACCCGCATCGGTTGCGAAGCCGACCGGCTCGAGCAGCTGATTGCGCGCACCCTGAAGCTCGTACGGCTCGAGCGGCCGGCGCACGCGCTGGAGCACCTCAGCGTCGATGTGGGTGCGCTGCTGCGCCAGATCGCAGCCGATGTCGCAATCGAAGCCGATGCCCGCGGCTGCCAGGTGAAGGTGCTGGCCGCAGAAGGCCTCGTGGTGTCGGGCGATGCGGAGCTGCTGCGCAGCGCTTTCGAGAACGTGATGCGCAACGCCGTGCGCTACAGCCCCGGCGGCGCGGTGGTCGACATCGAGGCGCGCCGCACCGCCATCCCGGGGTCGGCGGCGGCCGGCGTGCAGGTTAGCGTGCGCGACCGCGGGCCCGGGGTGCCCGACAAGGAGCTCAGCCTCATCTTCGAGCCTTTCTACCGGGCGGACGCGGCCCGCGAGCACCGCAGTGCCGGCGGTGAGGGATTGGGACTTGCGATCGCAGCGCGGGCTGTCGCACTGCATGGCGGCAGTATCGGGGCCCACAACTGCCAGGACGGCGGCCTTGCGGTAACGGTGATCTTGCCCGCGCTCTCGCGCGAGGGCTCAGGGGCACATCCGGCGGAAGCCGCCTAACCGAGCTTCAGATCGGCAGCAGGCCGTTGAGGCGCAGCGCCTCGCGCATCGAGGTGAAAGCAAACTCGCCGAGGATACGCCGCAGACGCTCTTCGCAGCGCGTCAGGTTGGTGTAGTGGCGGAAGCGCGAGAACCATCCGACGCGCACGCGCGGCTGCTGCGGATCGAGCTCCCATGGGTGGACGTAGAAGGTGAAGGGTCGCCCGCAGCGCTCGTTGATCTGCTTCAGTCCCGCGCGCGTCAGCCAGTACGGCAGGATGCGGAAATAACCGCCACCGGAGACCGGAACCGGTACCCCGTAGAAGCGCGCAGCCGACATTGGAAACTCGACCAGGGTGCGCCCGGATGGGGCGCGCAGACGATTGGGCTCGGGTGCCGCGCCCGGTAGCCCGTAGATGTCGTGGTGGATCGGAAACACGGAGGAGTCATAACGAAAACCCAGATCGATGAGCACATCGAGCGCCCAGGTCGAGGCCGGCGTCATCGAGAAGCTCGCCGCCCGGTAACCGAGCACCGGCTGGCCAATCAGCTCCTCCAGGCAGTCCTTCGAGCGGATGGTCTCCTCGCGAAACTCCATTTCGTTCTGTCGGTAGACGAGCTGATGCGCGTAGCCGTGACAGGCGATCTCGTGACCCGCGGCGGCGATGCGCTGTATCAGCGCTGGCGAGCGCTCGGCGACCCAGCCGAGCACGAAGAAGGTTCCGTGCACGCCGCGCTCGGCGAGTACACCCAGCAGCCGCTCCGTGTTGGCCTCGACCCGATACTCGCGGCTCGCCCAGCTATCGCGGCTGATCACGGAACTGAGCGCTGCGACGTGAAAGTAATCCTCGACGTCCACCGTGAACGCGTTCACCTGGCGCACTGCCGGCGCCACCGCGACGCGATCGAAGCTCAGGGACTCGGGGCTGTAGCGGAGGGCATCCGCGGTCGCCGCTGCGGCGCTGGCGGCGTCCGCAGTGGCGGAGTACAGGCGGGAATGCTCGGCGTGAGGCAAGCGCGCGTGTCCTGTTGGAAGAGCTGGCGTCCGTGCCGACACAGCGCGCCTCCCCATGCTCACGGCATGGGGCTCAACGCTTGTCCTGCAGACAGATAACGGCCCCTGGCGGGCGCCGTTTCTATCGCATCACTTCATCCAGCGCAGGATGCTCTCAGCCTTTGGGCTTTCGGCGTCGGGCCGCGAGGCCCAGGCCACCCATGCCCAACGCGAACAACGCCAGCGTGCCGGGCTCAGGTGTGCCCGTCGCGGTCTGCCTGCTTCCCGACGCGGGATCGCGGCTCCACTCGCGCGGAGTGTAATTGTCCGCACCCGGCCATGCGCCCGGCCACTTGTCATGCGCGTCGTGCATGACGGAGTCGTCCGCTATTGCGGGCATGCTCCACAAAACAGCCGCCGTTGCAGCGATGCTCGCGATCCCAGCTACCACACTGATCTTCTTCATCACATAACCCTCCAACGACCGATCCCTAGCCCTCGCGGCAAGGCCGGCTCACCCCTTGTAAAAGCAAACGTCGTGCCGGCGTTGCATGTTTGTTGTTTGGACAGTGCCTTGCAAACCGTCTGCTCCTGCAGACGCACTCGCTCACGCTCAAGGGTGTAAGCCCAAGCGACGTGACGCGCATCACAAGAATAACAAATGCGGATCGGAGTCAAGCAGTGGATGCGACATATGTCAGGGAAATATTGAAGGCGCTCACACAGTGACGCGTCTTGTCTGAACTACGGCTGAATGTCGGCCCCCGGCGACGTCTATTATTTGTTCTTAATCAATAGGTTACATGGTAGAGGGCGGGGAGCGCGCAGCGCAGGCGTCGGCGCGGCGCGACGTACGGCCAAGCTCGCGCGGCACGTGAAACGCGCCCTCTTCACCTAACTCCATGAAATAGCGGGGAAAACGCGGACCGGCACGACCCTTGCACTACTTCGGTCATCCGCTGCGCCGGGGACCTTCGCTTGCCCGCCGGCTGCAGCTCCCTGGGGACCGATGAAGGGTGCGCCTCGCTCGCGGGGCGCCTGCCTGGAGGTGCGTGTGTTGAAATCGCTGAGACTGGGATGCTGGTTGGTGCTCGTCGCGCTGGCGCTGGCGGGCTGTCACGATGACTCGGACAGCAGCGGTTTGGCGTCGGCGAGCAGCGCTGCGCCCGGCAGCGGCTCCTCCACGAGCACTACGTCCACCAGCGGCTCGGCGACTCTCTCCTGGGAGGCGCCAACGACCGATACCAACGGCTCGCCGCTTACCAACCTCGCCGGCTATCGCATCTACTACGGCGAGAGCCAGACGACGCTCAATGAGACCGTCAACCTCTCGGGAACCGGCCTGCAAACGTACGTGATCGAGAACCTCGAGGCGGGTACCTGGTACTTCGCCATCAAGGCCGTAAACTCCTCAGGCGTCGAGAGCGCCCTCTCCAATATCGTCAGTAAGACCATCAGCTAGCTAGGCCTCGCGCCGCGGCAGCGCCGCGGCGAGCCCGACGTGAGCATTTTCACGCGGCGTGAGGCCGCGCGTTCGCTACCCTATGCGCATGACGCGCTGGTCACGTCTGTGGTTGCTGCTCGCGCTCGCGCTGATTGTCGCCTTGGTCTACTCACCGAGCACCCGCGTACTCGGTGAGCAGTGGGCCGACTTCGCCGATCTCGCCTACACGCACGGCTGGCTCATCTTCGGCGCGTGTGTCTGGCTCGTCGTCCGCTCACGGTCGGAGATCGCCGCAGCGCCCGCCGGGGTCGAGCCGCTCGCGCTGCTGGGGCTGGTCGCCTGCATTCTCGCCTGGCTGGTGTCCTACCGCGCGAGCATTCAGGATCTGCACATCACGATTCTGCCTGCCATCTTCTGGCTCGCGGCGAGCGGTGCCTTCGGCTGGCCCGTTGCGAGGACGCTGCTTTTCCCGGTGCTGTTCTTCGTCTTTGCCCTGCCGTCGTGGTCGCAGCTGAGCGTACCGCTGCGGGAGCTCACCGTGCTCGCCATGCGGGTCGTGCTCGCCGTCACCGGGCCGCAGGCCGTGATCGACGGCGATCTCATCCACATCCCCAACGGGACCTTTGAGATCGAGGAAGGCTGCAGCGGCCTCCACTTCCTGACCGTGGGTCTCGCCGTGGCCGCGCTCAACGGCGAGCTGCGCCGCGACGCGTGGAAGATCCGCCTTGCCGAGCTTGCCCTGATGACGGCGCTTGCGCTGCTCGCCAACTGGGTGCGTGTGTACACCATCATCGAGGCGGGCTATCTCACTGACATGCACAGCTCCCTGCTGCGCAACCATTATTGGTTCGGCTGGGGCGTGTTCGCCGTGGCACTGTTTGTGTTCTTCAGGCTGGCAGGGCGTCTCGAGCCCGGGGAGCCGCCAGCGCCCGCCGCGACGTTCGTGCCGCAAGAGAAGGTGCGCGCTCTGGCACGGGCAGACCTCACCGGGGTCGCGCTGGTGATTGCCCTGCTCATCGGGCTCCCGGCGGCAAGCGCAGCCGTGCGGCTGCTGCGTCCGGCCGCACCGCTTGCGAGCGCCGCAGACCTGGACCCCGGCCCGCCCTGGGCCACGGCCACGGTGGACATCAATTCCTCCTGGCAGCCGGTATTTCCGCGCGCGGATGGGCAAGAGCGCCTAGTTTTCACCGATGGCAGCGATGAGACCGTGGAGGTGCTCTTGGTGAGCTACCGCAGGCAGCACCAGGGCGCGAAGCTCGTCGGCATGGGAACCTCGCTCCTCGGCCGCGAGCTCATTGGCGGCCCCGAGCAGACGGTCGCGGCCTCGACCGGCCCATTCCGCGAGCACGAGGTCGCCGAGCGGGCACCGCCCCATGGCCTCTATCTGATCTGGTCGCGCTACCGGACGGCGGGGAGGGTCTTTGCCTCGCCGTTCCCGGCGCAGCTCTGGTACGGATTCAACGCGCTGGTGTCGAACCCTGCGGCTTCCCTCATCGCGCTACGCACCGCGTGCGGCTCCGACTGCGCCGCGGCGCGGCGCACCCTGCTCGAATTTGCCGCCAGACCGGCAGGTAAGGTGACGGCGAGTTCATCTGCGGTTCAGCGACTGACAAACTGATATACCTTAATCTGTCGTTGCCGAGGGGAGGGATGCGCGGGGTCCGGTGTTTGTGATAACCCTCACACTCGCCAGGGGCGGCACGCCGCTAAGCTTCGTCGCGACGAAGAGACGGTGCGGTTAGTTGGCAGCGCTCGCCCGGTGCTGTAGAAAAAACAAACACCTGGCCGACCCGTCCACAAACAGGGACTGCCAGTTCCGATATCTGAACGGGCCGGGTTCCCTTGAGTTCTGATAGGCTCAACTTTTCGACCCAGGAAATGCGATGCGACGTGCGAGCGTGCTGGTGCTGGCCGGGTGGCTGGCGGTGACTCCGATGATCACCAGTTGCAGCTCGACCGCCCCCGTGGCGCCACCGGCACCGACACCCTCTCAGGCCTCGGCCAAGGCCGCCGATAGCAACTACATCATCGGCCCGGGCGATATTCTCGATGTGTTCGTCTGGCGGAACCCGGAGCTGTCGGTCAGCGTGCCGGTGCGTCCCGACGGCAAGATCTCCACCCCGCTCGTCGAGGACATGGTCGCCGTGGGCAAGACCGCACCGCAGCTCGCCCGTGACATGGAGAAGGTGTTGTCGGAGTATGTGCGTACGCCGAAGGTCAACATCATCGTCAAGAACGCCGCCAGCGCCTTCAGTCTGGTCAAAGTGGTGGGCCAGGTTGCACATCCCCAGGAGTTGCCCTATCGCGAGGGCATGACGGTGCTCGATGCCATTCTCGCCGCCGGGGGCCTCACGCAGTTTGCCTCGGGCAACCGCTCGCGGATCGTTCGCGTCGAGAACGGCAAGGAGACGGTGATCCACGTGAAGCTCGACAACCTGGTAAACGGCGGCGATGTCCACCAGAACTTGGCTCTGAGACCCGGCGACGTGCTGGTCGTGCCGCAGTCGATGTTCTGATATGCACGCCGCACTCGAATTCATCGTCGAACAGATCCGCGGCGTCTGGCGTTTCCGCTGGACCGCCATGCTGGTGGCGTGGATCGTGTGCCTGATCGGCTGGCTCGTGGTACTGGCGCTCCCCGACACCTATAGCGCCTGGGCGCGCGTCTACATCGATACACGTACGCGGCTGAGTCAGGTGACCGCCGGCATCGCCGTCGAGTCGAACGTGGTCGCCGAGGCCGAAGCGGTCCACGAGGCACTGCTCGGTGGCCCGCAGCTCGAGAAAGTCGCGCGCCTCGCCATGCCGGGGTATGCCACGGCGAACCCCGCTCAGCAGCAGGGCATCGTCGAGGGTCTGCGCAAGCGACTGCTGGTCGAGAGCAACGGTGGCGGCCCGAGAAATCAGCCGGCCGATCTCTACACCATCGTGTACACGGACCAGGACCGAAAGACCGCGCGCCACGTGGTCGACCAGCTGCTGCGCTTGTTTCTCTCGAGCTCCCTTGGTGGCACTCAGGAAGGCGCCGAGCAGGCGCAGCAGTTCCTCATGCAGGAGATCTCCGAATACGACAAGCGGCTGCAGGCTGCCGAGGCGCGTCTCGCCGACTTCAAGCGACAGAATGCCGGACTCCTTCCCGGCGTCACGGGCGATTACTTCACGCGCCTGCAGGGGGACAACGACCAGCTGGAGAAGCTGCGTCTCAACCTGCAGGTAGCGGAGCAGAAGCGCGACGAGCTCCACCGCCAGCTCTCCGGCGAAGCCGCAGCGCTCGGCGCTCCAACACTCGGCGGGTCGGGTGGCATGGATACGGCCGGTGAGATTCGCGCGACCCAGGCGCGGCTCGATGAGCTGCTGCTGCGCTTCACCGACAAGCATCCGGATGTCCTTGCCGCGCGACGCACGCTCGAAGAGCTCAAAGCGCGCCAGCAGGCGGAGATTGCCGCCGTGAGGCGCGGCGACCCGGCGGCGATCGCGGCGGCCGGGCTTGGAGCGAACCCCGTCTACCAGGGAATCCGCCTCCAGCTGAGCCAGGCCGACGTCGAGGTGGCGACCGCCAAGCGCCAGGTGGAGGACCAGGAAGCCAAGATCGCCGAGCTGCACAAGATGATCAACACCGCGCCGCAGGTCGAAGCGGAATATGCTCGGCTCAACCGCGACTACGACATCACGCGCGGCCAGTACCATGCGCTCGTCGATCGCCTGAATCGGGCCAAGCTCTCCGACCAGGCCGAAGCAACCGGAGTCGTGCGCTTCGAGGTGGTCGAACCCCCGACCGGCAGCGCCGCACCCGTATCGCCCGATCGGCCGCG
>Ga0187783_10001438_pt1 | contig 17529 bp, 14 predicted proteins | sample 1015_SJ02_MP02_2_FD_132471 | JGI IMG/M metagenome (GOLD analysis project Ga0187783, IMG submission 132471) | Tropical peat soil microbial communities from peatlands in Department of Meta, Colombia - 1015_SJ02_MP02_20_MG | ecosystem: Environmental > Terrestrial > Soil > Wetlands > Peat | place...
ACAGCCGCAGATTTCGTTCGCGTTTACCACGGAAAATGTTTCACGCAGCTATGGCGATACCGTCGACCTGACGATCTACCGCTGCATCCAGGAGAGCCTGACCAACGCCGTCCGCCATGCGCAGCCCAAGCACGTGGCGATCGTGCTCGCCTATGCCGAGACCGAGGCGCAGCTCGCGCTGACCGTGCACGACGACGGCTGCGGCATGAAGCCGGGCAGGCCGCCAGGCTTCGGCATCCGCGGCATGCAGGAGCGGGTCGAAGGCCTGGGCGGCCATTACAGTATCGAGAGCGAACCCGGCCGCGGCACCTGCGTGCGCGTTGCCGTTCCAGTGTTCGGACCGTATGCCGCCGCGGCTGCGAACCTGATAGACGGTCGGTCGGCATGACCACCGTTCTCATCATCGACGATCATCCCATCGTGCTGCAGGGCTGCCGGCGCATGCTGGAGGATGCCGGCATCGAAACGGTGCTCGAGGCGCGTGATGCGGTCTCCGGCTACAAGCTCTATCGCCGGCACGCCCCGGACGTGGTGATCGTCGATCTGGCGATGCAGGGAAACGGGCTCGGCGGCCTATCGCTTGTTCGCCGCATGCGGGCCAGCGATCCGCGCGCGCGAATTCTGGTGCTGAGCATGCACAGCGATCCGATCATTGTCGCGCGCGCTCTCGAAGCCGGCGCCACTGGCTACGTCCTCAAGGATACCTCGTCCGAGCATCTATTGGAGGCATTTCAGAAGGTGCGCGCCGGCACGCCGTATTTGAGCAACGACCTCGCCATGCAGGTTGCGCTGGTGCACGCCTCGGCGCGGCAGAATCGGCTGGCCGATCTCACCCCGCGGGAGCTGCAGACCCTGTCACTGTTGGCCGAAGGCAAGGCCTATGGCCGCATCGCCGAGGAGCTTCACGTCAGCTACAAGACCGTCGTCAATGTCTGCTCGCAGCTCAAGCAGAAGCTCGAGTCGCGCAATCTGCCGGAGCTGATCCGCACCGCCGTGCAGCTCTTGTCCGCGGCTTCTTAGACCTCGCCGATCACGGCTTCATCGCGCCTTGCGTGCCGGTATAGACCGCATAGAGCGAGGTCGAGCCGCAGATGTACAGCCGGTTTCTGAACCGGCCGCCGAAGCACAGATTGGCGACAGTCTCGGGAATGTGAATCTTTCCCAGCAACTCGCCGTCGGGGGCAAAGCAGTGCACACCGTCTTCCTGCGGATCGCCCCAGCCCATCGAGCACCAGACGCGGCCGGCGACGTCGCAGCGCAGGCCGTCGCTGTTGCTGGGCTTGAAATCGCCGGCAAAGATTTTGCCGTTCGACACTTTGCCGGCCTCGATGTCGATGTCGAACACGCGGACATGCGACGGCTTGTCGGGGCCGTCCGAGTAGCCGGTGTCGATGACGTAGAGCTTTTTCTCGTCGGGTGAGAACGTGATGCCGTTCGGCTGGACGAAATCGTCGACCACGACTTTCACCGCGCCGGTTTTGGCGTCGACCCGGTAGACGTTCTGCTTGGCCTGTTCCTGCTCGGCCTTGAGCCCCTCATAGTAGCCGGCGATGCCGTATCTCGGGTCGGTGAACCAGATCGAGCCATCGGAGGCGGCGACGACATCGTTCGGCGAGTTCAACTTTTTGCCGTTGTAGCTGTCGGCGATGATCGTGATCGAGCCGTCGAACTCGGTACGGGTGACGCGCCGCGTAGTGTGCTCGCAGGTGATCAGGCGCCCGCGCCGGTCGATGGTGTTGCCGTTGGCGTTCATCGACGGCGCGCGAAAGACGCTCAGATGATTGTCGTCCTCCGACAGGCGCATGATGCGGTTGTTGGGGATGTCGCTGAACAACAGGTAACCGCCGGCCGGGAAATAGACCGGGCCTTCGGCCCAGCGGAATCCGGTGGCGATGCGCTCGACGGCGTTGGTGCCGGCGAAGGCGGGGAAACCGCTCGCGCCGATCGCGCCTTCGCGCTTCTTGAACGACTCGATGTGCGGATCGGGATAGCGCGAGCCCGGGAGCGGCCCCAAAGGCAGCGGCGCCGTCGGCGCGAGCGGAACTCCGGTCTGGCCGAGCGGCGGAACCGAGGATGCGCGTTTGTGCATGATGTCCTCCCAGAGCTTGCGCGATTGGCTCTAGCTCGTGACCCGCTCGCCGCGGCCGTAGACCAGCAGCATCAGGATGATCACCCCGCCATAGATCACCTGCCGGCCCGCCTCCGGCATCTCCATGATCGAGAGCACGCTGTTCAAGAGCACGATCAGGATCACGCCGATGAGCGTGCCGAGATAGCGGCCGCGGCCGCCGAGAATGTGGGTGCCGCCGATCACCACCGCGGCAATCGAGGGCAGGAGATAAGGGTCGCCCATGCCCTGATACGCCTTCTGCGAATAGCCAGCGAGCAGCACGCCGGCGATGCCGGCAGTCAACCCGCACAGCGCGAAGCAGATTACCGTCACGCCGCGGGTATCGACGCCGGCGAGATAGGCCGCGGCCTCCTTGTTGCCGATGGCGTAGATGTAGCGGCCGAGCGCCATGCGCTGCAGAATGACGACGACGACGAGCGACACCGCGAGCCAGACGAACAGCGCATTGGGAACTCCGAAGCTATGGCCGGAGGCGAGATTGCGCATCAGGCCGGTGGCCGCGGTCTGCGGCGCGTAACCGCCGGTGTGGGCGACCATCAGGCCGCGCATCACCGCGTTGACGCCGAGGGTAAAGATCATCGACGGCACCCGCAGATAGGCGACGCCGAGCCCATTGATGACGCCGACGGCGAGGCCGACGGCAAGCCCGACCGGGATCGCCCAGGCGCCGCCGACCGCGGTGGCCATCATCGCGGCCGCCGTCAGCGTCCACGGAATCGACAGGTCGATCTGCGAGATCAGGATGACCAGCATCATCCCGGCGGCGACGATGCCGAGGAAGGCGCCGATCTGCAGTTGCTGCAGGAGATAATTAGGCGAAAGCAGCGGCGCGCTGCCGAAGCGCTGCCACGTATACGCGGTGCCGGCGATGAGGATGGCGACGATGAAACAAGCGGCGATCAGGATCGGCCGGTCGTCGCGCGAGAGCGTGAGCCGCGCGGGAAGCGCCGTCACCGGAACAGCTCCAAAGTATTCCTGACCCGCAACACGCGCAGCGCGCCGATGCTTACCGCCGCGAGCAGAATGATCCCCTCGAACAGCGGCTGCAGCAGCGGCGCGATATCGAAAATGCGAAAGAAGAACGAGATCATCCGCAGGATCAGCGCGCCGAAGATCGAGCCGATCGCGCCGCCGGTCCCGCCGAGAAGCGAGGTGCCGCCAATCACCACCGAAGCGATCGAGTTCAGGGTGTAGGCGCCGGCCTGCGGGATGTCGGCGTTGCCGGATGAGGTCTGGATTGCCAGGAACAATCCGCCGCAGGCGGCGAAGAAGCCGCCGAGCGTGAACGCGGCGATCTTGGCGCGGTTGATGTCGAGGCCGGACATATAGGCCGCGCCTTCCGCTGAGCCGATGGCGTAGACGGTGCGTCCGGTGACGGAACGGCGGAACGGCACCCAGACTAGGAGCGCGATCAGGACGAGCAGCACGAACGGCGTTGGGATCCAGGCGAACGGCGCGAACCACGGCGCGGCGCCGTCGTTGAAGATGTGCACGGTCGAAGCAAAGTCGCCGAGCGAATTGGTCATCGCCCAGTTGAGATCGTCGTCGATCTTGCCGCCCGGCTGCGGGCGCAGGAATAGCGCGATGCCGATATAGATCGCGCCGGTCGCGAGCGTGGCGATGATCGGCTGGATGCGGCCATAGACGACGATGGCGCCGTTGAGGAGGCCGGCGAGCGCGCCGATGACGAGACAGATTACCGTGCCGAGGCCGATCCCGGCGATTCCGCCCGGCAGGGTTCCGAGCGCAAGATGCAGCCCGGCGACATCGAGCGCCAAGGGCGTTCCCTCGGCCGCGCCGCTGAGCAGATAGCTCGCGAAGCAATCGACCATGGTCATCAGCGCGCCGACCGACAGGTCGAGGCCGGCCATCAGCACCGGCACCGTCTGCGCCATCGCCACCATGGCAAGCGTGAAGACCTCATTGCCGTTCTGCACCAGCACAGCGGACGAAAAGCCCTTCGGATGGGCGACCTGATAGAGAGCGTAGATCACGCCGAACAGGGCGAGCGCGGTGAGGAATGCAAAATTCTGCCGCAGCCTGATGGCGAGATTGTCAGCCATGAGCGGCCTTGATCGCGCCGGCCGTGCCGGCGCCCGCCTCGATGTTGAGCGCGCTGGCAATAATGTTGGTCTCGTCGAGCTCGTCGCCTTCGAGCTCGCGCAGGATGCGGCCGTCATACATGATGGCGACGCGATCGCAGCAGCCGATCAGCTCGTCATAGTCGGTCGAATAGAACAACACCGCCGCGCCCTGGTCGGCGAGCTCGCGGACGAGCCGATAAAGTTCCTGCTTGGTGCCGACGTCGATGCCGCGGGTCGGATCGTTGAGCAGGATAATGCGCGGCTCGGTCATCAGCCATTTGGCGATGACGACCTTCTGCTGGTTGCCGCCGGACAGGGTCGACACCGCGTCGGTCTTGGCGCCGATCCTGATGTGCAGACGCTCGATTGCGGCATCGACCGCGCGCTGTTCCTTAGTGCCGTCGACGAACGGCCCGGAGGAGAGCGACGGCAGCGAGGCGATGGCGAGGTTGTCGGTGATCGACATCGGCAGCATCAAGCCTTCGGTCTTGCGGTCTTCCGGCACCAGGGCGATGCCGATCTCCCGCCGCTTGGCCCGAGCCGGCGAGCCGGGCCGCACCGCCCGGCCGTTGACGCTGACGCGGCCGGTCACGCCGCGGAGCACGCCGAACAGCGCCAGCAACAGCGTCCGCTGACCCTGGCCGTCGAGACCGCCGAGCCCGACCACCTCGCCGGCGCCGACATCGAGCGAAATGTTTTCGAGCCGATTATTCCAGCTCAGATTCTCGATTTTGAGCGCCGGCTGCGGACGCAGCAGCGCCGGTTTTGCCGGATATTGCGTGGCGATGTCGCGGCCGATCATCAGCTGGACGATTTGGGCGGTCGAGCGCGCGCCCTTGTCGAAGGTCTCGATATGGCGGCCGTTTCGGAACACCGATGCGCGGTCGGCCAGAGCCTCGACCTCGTGCATGCGGTGCGTGATGTAGAGAATGGCGACGTTCTCGGTCTTGAGCCGCTCGAGCAGCGCATAGACTTTCTCGACGTCGGCGCGCGTCAGGGCCGAGGTCGCCTCATCGAGGATGAGAAGCCGCGGCTTCTGGCCGAGCGCCTTGGCGATCTCGACCATCTGCCGGCGGGACAGCGGCAAATCGCGCACGCGCAAAACCGGATTGACGTCTTCACAGCCGACTTCGGCGAGCAACGCCTCGGCGCGCCGGCGCTGCGCGCGGGAGTCGATCATGCCGAATCGCCTCGGCGGCGACAGGATGGAAATATTGTCGGCGACCGAGAGGTCGGGCATCAGCGACAGTTCCTGGAAGATGCATACAATGCCGGCCGCGGCGGCAGCAGCGGGATTGGGGAACTGACGCAGCGCGCCGTCGAGGCGCATCTCGCCGGCGTCGGGAGCAACGACACCGGCGATGATCTTGATCAGAGTGGATTTGCCGGCGCCATTTTCGCCGAGGACCGCGTGGATCTCGCCGCGCTCGCAGGCAAAGTCAACGTTCTCGAGGGCGCGGACGCCGCCGTAGCGCTTGGAAATCCCGGAGAGAACGAGAAATTGGCCTCCGGTCGCTGCGGTCATGGCGGCCCTGGTCGAACTTTCACTTGCGGTCGTCGTGGCGGCGGCAAGCCAGCCCGGCGCAGCGCCGGACCCGCTCGCCGGCCGCTGCAGGCGATTACTGCGTGTTCTTCTCGCTCTGCGCCATGATCTGCGGCGCGGTGAAGTCGACGCCGCAAGGCGTGAACTGATTGTCGGCGAAGAAGTTGGCCTTGAGTTCGGGCCAGTAGTTCACGCCCGGCTTGAGGTCCTTGTAGGTCGCGATCGGGATCGGGATCGAGATCAATTGCGGCATGACGTTGCCTTGCAGCGCCGAGATCGCCGCCTTCATCGCGATGGCGACCAGCGCCGGCGATTGGCCGTACGACATGCCCTTGAGGCCGTCCTTGGAGTGTTCGGCGATCTGCTTGCGATACTCGTTCTCGCCTTCGCCGGACATCGCCACGAACGGATGATGGGCGTCGATCATCGCCTGCACGGTGCCGTCGGAGCCGCCTTGCGTGAACACGGCGTCGAAATGGCCGTGAACCGCCAGGGCGTCGGCGGTGACCTTCTGCGACGTGCCGGTATCCCAATTGCCGACGACTTCGGTGATGTTGAACTTGTTCGGCGCCGCCTCCGTCACCTCACGGAAGCCGAGATGCCGGTCGCGATCGACCGAATTGCCCGGCAGGCCGCGGACCTCAAGCACGTCGCCGGAGGTCTTACCGGATTGGTCGATGACCCAATGCGCCGATTTGCGGCCCATTTCCTTCTGGTCCTCGTTGACCATCATCACCTTGTCGGTGTCGAGGATGTTGTCGAACGGCACCACGACGACGTTGTTCTTGTCGGCGAGGCGGATGATGCGATCGAACCCGTCGGGCGCGACCGCAATGGTCACGATCGCCTGGACGCCCTGGTTGATGAAGTCCTCCATCGCCCCGAGCTGCGCGGCGACGTCGGTGCCGGTCGAGACGACCTTGAACTCCTTGATGTTCTCCTTGATACCCGGCTGCTCGGCGAAGGCCTTGGCGGTCTTGACCATCTGAATGCGCCAGGTGTTGCCGACGAAGCCGTTGACGAGCGCGATCTTGTACGGCCCCGCTTGCTTGTCCCACTGGAAGAATTTGGTCTTTTCCGACCACGGCTTGAAGCACGCCGCGTTGGCGCCCGGTCCCGAGACGATCTTCGGGCCGGCCCAAACGGCGACCGATGATAGGAGCAAGCCTGTCAGCGCCAGGCCCGTCGCGCGGCCAACATGGTTCACGGCTAAGTCCTCCCTGTTTTGTGTCAGCTTGGCGAAGCGCAAGACGATGCGGGTCTTCGCCCGCCGGTTTAGCCAGCATGCCACGAGCGCGCTTTGGCTTTCAATGCGCTTACGACGCGTCGGTCGGGGCGAGACTTTTGGCCTCGCGCGAAGCATCAGCCCAGGAACATTTGACGACTAAACGCGTTCGTGACTATTTTGGTCTCGACGGTTCCCCATTGGGGATCAAAAGGGAACGCAGTGCGGGCGACTTTTGTGCCCAATGCTGCGGCTGCCCCCGCAACTGTAAGCGGCGAATCTTCCGTCAAAAAGTCCACTGGGATCTCGGTTCCGGGAAGGCGACGGAAGGTGGCGACCCGCGAGCCAGGAGACCTGCCGTCAGCCGTGGTCACGCGCGAGCGCGTCGGGGCGGGGTGTCCTGGGCGTCGGCTTGAAGTTGGGTCGTTGTACCGTCGCTGCCGATAGGCGATGGCGGGACCGGTAAACGGCCAAAGGTCGCGGTGACGGGTAGCTCTCGCCTTCGGGGCGCTTCGTCGTGCCTGTCACCCATCTTAGCCACGATCGCGGCTGTTTTTTCGCGCGCCGTTTCCTTCTTGCTTCAACATCGACCGTCGCTGTCTTTGCGCAGCTGGCGATCGATCCCGCAGCTGCTCAGAATGCGCCGGCACCAGTATCCAATGCAGCAGCAGGGCAAACCTCGCTCCCCCAGATCAGCATTTCCGGGCAGCGTCCGAAACCGCGCGCTCGCGTAAAGAAACCCGGGACGCAAACCCAGGCGCCGCCGCAGCCGACGACGGCGCCTGTCAAGCCCGAAGAAGCCGTTGGCGCCACAACGCCGCTCAACACCAACGCGGTTGCGGCCAGCGGCAGCCGCCTGGGGCTCACGGTTCTCCAAACGCCGGCATCGGTCGAGGTCGTCAGTCAACAGACGATGCAGGATCAGGGTTATCGAACGACCAGCGAAATCGGGAAAGGCGCCGTTGGTGTATTGGACCTCGATTCTTCGGCGGCGCCGGCCAACTTCTCAATGCGCGGCTTCAGCTATGGCGCAGTGAACGTCCTCTACAATGGAATTTCGATCGGTGTGGCAAGCGACACGACGCGCGTGATGGACACGGCCAATCTCGACCAAGTCGAGTTCCTCAAGGGCCGTCGGCGCTGATGTCGGGGTTCTGCGATCGGCGGCTCGGTCAACTACGTCAGTAAGCAGCCGACAGTGGGTCCGATCCAGAACGAGCTGGATCTTTCGGCGGATACGCTCGGCACCGTCCGCTCGCATTACGGCTCCGGGGGCAGTACGGCCGTCGAAGGTCTCGACTATCGCTTCGACATAGCGGAATCGAAGATCAACAGCTTCGTTGACGGTGACTACCGTGATCTCGGTGATCTCTCCGCGCAACTGAATTATCGCGTCAACAACATGCTCAAGACGTTTGTGGCCGTCGAATACAATAAGGATTCCGGCCACGCGTACTGGGGCACCCCGCTGGTGCCGATCTCGTTTGCCGGCTCGCACGCGGTGAGTGGCGTCGTCTCGGGCAATGCGTTCAGCACGTTTTCCGGCGACAATCTAGGGCCGATGACAATCGACGGGCGCACGATCAACACCAATTACAACGTCGCCGACAATGCCACCGGCGCGCAGCAACTTTGGCTGCGCAGTGGATTCGAGTGGACGCCGCTCAACAACGTCTCGGTCAAGGACCAGCTTTATTACTATCAAGCCAAGCGCAACTGGCTCGACAGCGAAACCTATGCTTTCGACGACGAAGCGGTCTTTGCGCCGAATACAATCGATCGCGACCGCTTCTTTGTGACGCACAATCAGCACGTGGTCGGCAACAATTTCGATTTCTTGTGGGACTCTCGGTTGTTCGGCATGGACAATCGCCTTGCCGCCCAACTCCAGGTGAGCGGAGACTGGATCACGTTCGTGGAGGAGGGCAATCCCAATGATTATCCCTTCGACAACGTGTCGGTGATCGATCCGGTCCAGGGAATTTAGGGCCAGGAGTTCCCGGATGTCCGGAATAAGCAGCTTGATGATGTCGCGCTCGCGTTCGAAGACCGTCTGAAGATCACGCCCGAGTTCGCGCTAATCGGCGGCGTTCGTGTGGACGATTGGACTCTCAAGAGCAACGGCGTCAACTTCGATGGCTCGATTCCAGCCGGCGAGCCGTTTACTCAAGTATGGAAACCGGTCTCCTACCGCGCCGCCTACACCTGGGAGCCGATCCACAATTTGGTGTTCTACAGCATGTACGCGACGTCCTACGATCCGGCGGCCGCGAACGTCTTTTCCGTCAACACCACCGTGCCGCTGGCCCTGACCAGCGCCCAAATCTACGAAACCGGCGTCAAGCAGCTGTTCTGGGACAACAAGGCGGAGTGGACTTTCGCTGCCTTCGATATCACCCGGCGCGACGTCTATGTGCAAACCAGTGACACGACGTTCTCTCTCGCCGGCGAGATCGTCAGCAAGGGCATCGAACTGGCCGGCGCGGTGCGTCCGCTCGACAACGTCAAGCTCTGGGCCAACCTGGCTTTGACGCAGGCCCGTTACGAAGATTTCGATAACGTCGTCGATCCGGTCACCGGGGCCGTCGTATCGTGGACCGGCAACACGCCATCGAATGTCGCTCCGATCATCTTCAATGCCGGCGCGTCCTATCGCTTCGATCATTGGCAATGGCCGGTCGAGATCGGGGCCTCGGTGCGCCACGTCGGCGACCGTTATCTGTTCGAAGACGACGCTACCACCATGGACGCTTATACGACGGTGGACGCCTATGCGTTCGTTGACATTCCCGGAAAGGATTTTGGCAATCCGGAAATCAAAACTGTGCGCATTTCGTTCCGCGTTCGCAATCTGACCAACGCCGTTTACGCCGCGTTCTCCGATCCAGGTTATCCAGACCAGGTCTATCTCGGCGATCCGCGCACCTTTGAGGTTGCCGCCCACTTCAAGTGGTGAAAAACCTGCCGCAATGATGCGCGCCCTCATCCTGCTGCATCGTTGGCTGGGCGTCGCCTTCTGTCTGCTGTTCGCAATGTGGTTTGTGACCGGCATCGTGATGCACTTCGTGCCGTTTCCCAGGCTGACCGAAGCCGAGCGCTTCGCCGGTCTCGCACAGCTCGATCTCGCGCGCGTTCGCCACGGGCCCGCGGAGGCGGTCAGGGCGAGCGGAATCACCGATGCGACGCGGGTCCGCTTGTTCGAGCGAAACGGTCCGCTCTACGTCGTATCGGGGGCCTCGACCACGGTCGCCCTCGGCGCCGATGACCTTGCAGCCGGCGCAATCGGCTCGACGCAATCGGCGCTGGCCGTTGCGAACGATCAAGCGCGCCGCCGCGGCCTCGGCGCCGCGAAGCCCGGCTCGATCCGATCCATTCCCTACGATCAATGGACGCTCTCGGCCGATTTCGACGTGCATCGCCCGCTCTATCGTGTGGCGCTCGATGACGACCGAGGCACCGTGCTTTATCTGTCGTCGGCGACCGGCGAAGTCGTTTTGGACACCACGCGACGCGAGCGCGCCTGGAATTATCTCGGCAGCGTCGCTCATTGGATCTACCCGACGGCGCTGCGGAGCCACCCGGCGATCTGGACCCTGCTGGTATCGTGGCTGGCCTTTCTCGCGTTTCTGGGCGCGACGTTCGGCGTCGTGGTCGGGGTCTCCCAAATCAAGGTCGTCGCGCCGCGCCCGGCGTCGCCGCATCAGGGCGCCAAGGCTTGGCATCATTGGCTCGGGCTTATCTTCGCGCCGTTCGTCCTTGCCTGGATCTTCAGCGGCTGGCTGTCGATGGACCATGGCTGGTTGTTCTCGACCGGCGAGCCGAGCGCGACTGAACAGGCGGCGGTGACCGGAATGCCGTCCTGGGATGCGTTGGCCGCCGGCGAGGTGGAACGGATCGCCTCGCCGGCGCTCGAAGTCGAGTGGTTCGCCTTCGGCGGAAGGATCTTCCGCCGTGAACGGATCGCGTTCGACCGGCAGCGGTTATTTCTTGCCGGCACTGTGGCGAGTACGACGACGCCCGACCGCGCCTTCCTCCATGGTGACGAAATCGCTGCGGCCGCAAGCGTGCTCGGGTCCGCGTGCCGGGCCCCCGCCGCGGTTGATCCCGGCGATCTCTACGTATCGGGCACGCTCATGCCGGGCGCGCGGCTCTTCCGAGTCGTATGCGGCGATGACTGGTTTGACATCGACGCATCGAGTGGGGAGCTGTTGGAAAAGTTCGATCAATCGCGACGCCTGTACCGGTGGCTTTTCCACGCCCTGCACACGCTCGATTTTCCGGTTTTGACCGCCCGCCCGGTTCTGCGGTCGGTGCTGATCGTCGTGTTTTGCCTTTGCGGCCTTGCGTTCAGCGTTACCGGCGTTGTGATCGGCTGGCGGCGGTCTATCGTCGCGCTTTCGATTTTGCGGAGGCCGCAACGCCGGGGCGGGAATACCGAATCGCCCGGCCCGGAATGAAACGGTCGCCAAGCCGACCGATCAAGAGGGCAGCGCCTGGCTAGGGCGATTGCCAAAAGTTCCCGGGTCGATTGGTAAAATCATCCCTGACGCCAGCAGGCGCAACATGGCAAGGTCGGTGCGGGGAGTGGGTGCTCGCATATGCGTGGGTTGGCGAGTTTTCGCGGTGGCCAGCGCGCCTCGGCGTGCGCGTTGGCGTTGCCGACGCCACTTTGCCGATGGCTCGTAGCGTCGGCGGCCGTGGTCCTGGCGCCCGCGGTCGCTTTCGCGCAGCAAAATTCGGGCTCGACCACCGACGCTGGGCGGTCAAGCTCCCTGAGATCAAGGTCATCGCCACGACGCCGGTCGCGCCGCCGCGCCAGGCTCCGCCGGCTGCGGCACCGACCGCTGCCCCGGCAACCGCGCCACCGGCCGCCGAGCCTGGCGTCGTCGATCGCGACAAGATTCCGTCCAATGTGCAGGTGCTTTCCGCCTCGGACTTCGACCACGCCACGACGCCAGACCTCCTTCAGGCGATGGAGCGGGGACTGCCCGGGGTCGCGCTCAGCGACCAGACCGGCAATCAGTTCCAGCTCGACATCAATTATCGCGGCTTCGTCGCCTCGCCGGTGATCGGCACGCCGCAGGGGATCGCGGTCTATCAGAACGGCGTGCGCATCAACGAGGTTTTCGGCGACATCATCAACTGGGACTTCCTCCCTGAAAATGCGATCAACCGGATGACGCTCGTGCCCAGCAATCCGGTCTACGGCCTCAACGCCATCGGCGGCGCGCTGTCGCTGGAGATGAAAAACGGCTTTACCTATCACGGCGCCGAAGCCGAACTGCGCGGCGGCTCGTACGGCCGCGTCAGCACATCGATCGAGGCCGGCGGCCAGTCCGGAAATTTTTCCAGCTACGTCACCGCCGACGCGATCGACGACGCCGGCTGGCGCCAGGATTCGCCGTCATCGCTGCGCCGCGTCTACGCCGATCTGGGCGCGCGCGGTGACAACAACAGCGAGTTCCACATCAGCTTTACCGGCGCCGACGATCATTTCGGCGCTCTCGCCGCGACGCCGGTTCAGATGCTGGCGCAGGACTGGTCGAGCGTCTTCACCACCCCGCAGACGACCGATAATCAGCTCGCCTTCCTGACCGCGAGCGCAAGCTGGAAGCCGACCGAGACGCTGGCCCTCCAGGCGATCGCCTATTATCGCGACTACCACCAGGCCCATGTCGACGGCAACGGCACCAACGCACAGAACTCGGGATGCCCCGATCCGACCGTGCTGTGCTTCCCTAACCTCGACGGCACGGTATCCAATTTGGTCACCACGACCGGGCAGACCGTGCCCGCAACCGGCGCGCTGGGGTCGGCGCTGCTCGGCGAAATCGACCGCACCTGGACCGCGACCAACAGCTTCGGCGGCTCCGCTCAGGCGGCCTCGTCCGCCACTGTGGCGGGGCACACCAACAATTTCGTGATCGGCGCCAGCGTCGATCGCGGGCTGGTGCAATTCTCCACGACCAGCGAGCTGGGCACGATCTCGGGCATTCCGCCGACGGTCCAGGGGACCGGCCTGTTCATCGACCAGCCTTCTGGCGACGTGGCGCCGGTCGGCCTCGGCGCCGAGACGCTCTATACCGGGCTTTATGCGACCGACACGTTCGACGTCACCTCGCGCTTTTCCATTACCGTCGGCGGCCGGTTCAACTTTGCGCAGATCAATCTGCAGGACGAGCTGGGCGATGATCCCGGGCTCACCGGCAACCATACCTACAGCCGCTTCAATCCATCGATCGGCGCGACCTACAAGCTGACCCCGAATCTCACCGTCTTTGGCGGTTACGCGGAGGCGAACCGGGCGCCGACCCCGCTCGAGCTCGAATGCTCGGACCCGACGCGGCCCTGCCTGATCGACAACGCGCTGGTCGGCGATCCCAATCTCAAGCAGGTCGTCTCGCACACCTTTGAGGCCGGGCTGCGCGGCAATCTCGCCGTCGGCGGCGGCCAGCTGAACTGGAACGTGGACGGCTATTCTACGCTCAACAACGACGACATCATCAATGTCGCAAGCCCGATCATCGGGCACGAGTTCTTTCAGAACGGCGGCAATACGTTGCGCCAGGGCGTCGAGGCCAACGCGACCTACAAATGGGACCGCTGGAATGTTTACGCCAATTTCACCTCGGTCGATGCGACGTTCCAGAATGCGCTCACCCTGTCGTCGCCGTTCAACCCGTTCGCCAATGCCAACGGCCTGATCTTCGTGGTGCCCGGCGATCACATTGCCGGCATCCCGGACCTGCGGTTCAAGGCCGGCTTCGACTATCAGGTCACCAACGCCTGGAAAGTCGGCGCCGATCTCAACGTCACCGGCAGCCAGTATCTCGTCGGCGACGAGTCCAATCAAAATCCGAAGATTCCGGCCTACTGGGTGGTGAACCTGCATTCGTCCTACCAGGTCACCAAGAACGTCGAAGTGTTCGGCCTGGTGCGCAACCTGTTCGACCAGCACTATTACGTCTACGGCACCTTCTTCGACACCGCCGAGATTCCGTATCTGAACCTGACCGACCCGCGGACTTTCGTTCCGGGTATGCCGCTCGCGGCCTATGTGGGCGTGCGCGGGAAGCTCCCCGACACCGGACACGCATTCGCTGACGAGCCGCCGGCGCCCATGCTCACCAAGGCGCCGCCGGCGGCCGGCTGGAACTGGACCGGGCTCTATCTCGGTCTCAACGGCGGGTACAGCTTCGGCGGCAGCAGTTGGACCGACAGCGTCACCGGCGGATCGACCGGCAATTTCGACACCTCCGGCTTCGTCTTTGGCGGCACCGCGGGAGCCAACTATCAGATCGGCCCATTGGTGTTCGGCGTCGAGGCCGATGGGGGTTGGTCCGACGCGAACGGGTTCGGCACTTTCACGGCATCGAGCCTCTGCGCCGGAGGGTGCCTGACCAAGAACGACTGGCTGGCCACGGTGCGCGGCCGGGCCGGCTACGCCTTTGATCGATTTCTCGTCTATGGCACCGGCGGCGCCGCCTTCGGCAACGTCCGGGCCAACTTCTCCAACGATCCGGTGACCGATTCCAGCGGAACCGGATGGGCTGCAGGCGCCGGCGTCGAAGCTGCGATTACGTCGAACTGGACCGCCAAGGCCGAATACCTCTTCGTCGACCTTCCCAACGGGTCATGTACGGCAAATTGCGCGATCCAAAATCCAAATGGACCGGCTTTGGTTCCAAACATTGCCGTCAAATTCAACGAAAGCATCGCCCGCGCCGGCGTCAACTATAAATTCGGCTCGTAGCCTTTCGACAAGGTACCGCCGCGGCTTGCGTCGGCGCCGCGCTTGATACTTCACCCATGAAGTATCCTGTGGCATGATGGATATTCGCGCCGGCGGCAATCGCCGTCGCATCATTGGCGGGAGGCCCGAGCTTGTCCGGAAAGCATGTCGCGATCGACGACCGGGACGGCATTGCCACTGTCACTATGAACCGGCCGCCGGCGAACGCCATCGACCTCAGCTTCCTCGAAGAGCTCGATCGCGCCTTCCTCGCCATCGGCGAGCGTGCGTCGCGCGCCATGATCCTGACCGGTCAGGGCGCGATTTTTTCCGCCGGGCTCGATCTCAAGGAGGTGCCGCGCTACGACCGCGCGCAGCAGAACCTCATGCTCGCGCGCTTGAACGAGATGATCCGCCGGCTCTACGCCATGCCGATCCCGACCGTCGCCGCCGTCAACGGCCACGCGATCGCCGGCGGGCTCGTGCTGATGTTGGCCTGTGATTGGCGGGTCGCAGTCGAGAGCGGCGCCTTGTTCGGCCTGACCGAGATCCACGCCGGCGTTCCTTATCCGGCGTCTGCCAACGCCGTGGTGCAGGCCGAGCTTGCTCCCGCGGCGGCGCGCGAGCTTGTCCTCGCCGGCAAGAATCACGGGCCGGAGCGCGCGCTTGCGCTCGGCATCGTCGACGAGCTCAAGCCGGCGGCTGCGCTCCTCGAGCGCAGCCAGGCCAAGGTCCGCGAATTGGCGACGGCGCCGACCGAAGGTTACGGACGGATCAAGCGGCAGCTGCGCGGCCCGGCGCTTGCGCAAATGGCCGAGGCGATCGCCGCCGGCGATCCGCTGCGCGACAATTGGCTGTTCGCGGAGACGCAAGCGGCCGCCGCGCGCGTTCTCCACGAGGATTAGAGCATGATCCGGAAAAGTGGAATCCGGTTTTCCAAAATAGATCATGCTCCGCTAAAAAGCGCTAAACCGTGGCGCTGCCGACGCCGGTAAGCTCCAGGCTCAGGCGCCTCAGCCGCTGCCGTGCCGCGGCGTCGTAGGCCTGCGCGTCGGCCCGCGCCTCCTGCAGGCCGTTGAAGAAGAGCCCGTTGCGCCCCGCGATCGCCTTGCCGGTCGCCAGATTGAGTATCGCGTCGGCGCCTTGCTCGACGCTGCTCAGCGGCGTGACGCCGGCGCGGCGCACCATGGTCGTGTTCATGTAGGTCGCCGGATGCAGCGCATTGACGGAGACGCCGGTGCCTTTGAGTTCCGCGGCGAGGTCGATGGTGAACATGATCTGCGCCAGCTTGCTCTGGCAGTAGGCGCGCGAGCCGCTATAGCCGTGCGTCAACATCACGTCGGCAAAGTCGATCGCCTGTTGTCCGAGCGAGGAGACGTTGACGATGCGGGCCGGCTTACCTTTTTTCAGCAATGGCAGGAGCAGATCGGTGAGAAGGAAGCCGGCGAGATAATTCACTGCAAAGCGCAATTCGTAGCCATCGGCGCTCGTTTCCCGCGGCCCAGCGCTGCCGATGCCGGCATTGTTGATGAGAAGATCGAGCCGATCGTTGGTCTTGCTCACCGCCGCGGCGAGGCGCCGCACCTCGGCGAGCGCGGCGAAATCTGCCGCGAAAAATTCCGCGGCGCCGCCCGCGTCCTTGATCTCAGCGACCAGGCTCGCGCCGCGGCCGTGATCGCGGCCATGGACGAGAACGCGGATGCCGTCCTGCGCCAGGCGCTTCGCCACCACGCGGCCGACGCCGTCGGTCGAGCCGGTGACCAGCGCGGTTTTGACTTTTTGCTCCGCCATTGGCTCGCCTCACACGCGCAAAGTTCAGGTAAGTTAACGCCAGACCATCGCCGATCAAGCGATTAAATCGGAGAGGTCTCGATCAAGCTGATATTGGCGAACATTAAAAAACGCCGTGTCTGTCTATAAGCCCACTCAGGTCGTCAGGTGAGTTCGGTTGCGCGCGCTCGTCCAGTCGATGGAGGAGACGAAGATCATGAGCCAGCAAAGCGTGGCCGCGCCAGAAGCCCGACGTCGTCATGCGTAAAACAGTCGGAAGTCGACCTACGGCCGCAGAGGTCGCTATCGTTTCTTCGTCTTTTTCGTTCGAACAACGTCGTTGCGCTCTTTCGACGCGAAGGCCGCATTAGCATAGAGCGCTACGAGGTCTTTGGTCTCGCTCAAATGCGGCAATCGCCGCGGATCATCGCGCGGCGGGATTGCGTCGAGCGCGCCAAGCAGCGCGCCAAGCGCGACTTTAAGTTTCCGTGCGCGGTCGCGCGCGTCCATCTTTGGGAACGCGCGGGCGAAGACACCGTGGATATGACCTGCGACGTAGTCCCGCAGCTCCGATGCGAACGCTCCGCGAAAGCCGTCCGATCGATCGATATGGACCAAGCAGCCAATCAGCGGATGCCGGCGCTGAACGCCCCCGATCACGTCGATGAGCTCCGAGAAGAAGCAGCCCGGCGAGGCACGGGCGACTGCTTCGGTGCATTCTGCCTCGAGCACGGATCGCAGGTCACCGCGCGCGCGCTCAGCGACGATTGAGCGAACGCCGTCAACGTCCTCGAAGAACTGGTAGATCGTGCCGACCGAAACCCCCGAGCGGGCCGCCAGCGTGCGGACGGTGATTTTTTCCGCGTCGGTCTCCGAAAGCAGCCCGGCGGCAGCGACGAGGATGCGTTCGACGCGCGCGCGGCTGCGATGTTGTGAGGGATGGCGTGCCATGAACTCCAAAACCAGAGCGCTTGTTCACTTTTTTCTTGACGCGAACCAGAACGCGTGTTCACATTATTGAAATACCACTATTGAGGACGGACG
>Ga0187783_10001439_pt1 | contig 17522 bp, 14 predicted proteins | sample 1015_SJ02_MP02_2_FD_132471 | JGI IMG/M metagenome (GOLD analysis project Ga0187783, IMG submission 132471) | Tropical peat soil microbial communities from peatlands in Department of Meta, Colombia - 1015_SJ02_MP02_20_MG | ecosystem: Environmental > Terrestrial > Soil > Wetlands > Peat | place...
GTAAGAAACTCGGTCTGCGTCAGCAGAATTCTAAACTGATCGAGCGTAATGCCATCGGAAATGATCCAAGGATTGGTGGCCATCCTTGCGACTTCGGCATCGCTCTTGAAAGCGGTTACGATCATGTAATAAGGCGGGATCAGAAAGAAAATCGCGAATATCACCAAGAAAAAGTACGACGCGATCAACGCCCAGCGGCGATTGCGGCTCAGGCTGGTGCGCAGCCCTAAACCCTGGCCGGCGCCGTGCGCTGCAACCGCGGCGGTGCTCATCCGATTTCCCTGCCGCGCTTGCGCACACCGCGCAGGATGAAGATCGCGGCGATGCCGAGGATCGGGAACATGAACAATGACGTAGCGGCACCGAGCGGCAGGTCGCCGGAGCGGATACCCAGCATGAATGCATAGGTGGCGAAAACATGCGTCATGTTGCGCGGGCCGCCAGCCGTCATGATCTGCACGATGTCGAAGTTGGCGAACGTGACGATCAGCGAGAACAACAGGGTGATGGCGATGATATTGCGCATCATCGGCAGCGTAATATGGCGGAACTTCTGCCAGGCATTGGCACCGTCGATCGCCGCGGCTTCGTAGAGCTGTTCGGGCACCGATTTGAGCGCGGCCAGATACATAATGAGGAAGAACGGCGCGCCGAACCAGACGTTGACGAGAATGACGGAGAACCGCGCCCAATACGGATTGCTCAGCCACGGCACCTCATCATGGCCCAGCGACGAAAGAACGTAGTTGAAGGCGGAATGCGTGGGATCGAACAGCCACCACCAGCCCAACGAAGACAAAGCCAGCGGGATCACCCAAGGCACCAGCAGCATCCCGCGCCACTTGCGCTGTCCCTTCGCCGGCAGATTGTTGATGAGGTGCGCGGTGATCAGTCCAATCAGCGCTTTGAAGAAGACTGCAGTGAGCGCGAAAATGGCGGTTTGCTCCACCACCATCAAGAACACGTCCCGCGAGAGGAGGAAGCTGAAATTGCCGAGCCCGATAAAGCGCGTCTGCGCCTTGTTCAGCATCGATAGGTAGATGGAATAAAACGCTGGGTACATTACGAGAGCGGCGATAATGACGATCAAGGGAAGGCACATCAGAAAGGCGATAGTCGAACGGCGGTGCAAAAAAAGCTGCAGGCTGCGCGCCGTGGAAGGGTTCAGGCCGAGCCTGTTTGCCTGCGGCGTTGGTGACCATGTATGGACGGTATCGGCCATAGCCTGCCTCATCGTTCGCTTGGTATGCCGGCCGGACCCGCATGCCGTGACAATGGAACCGGAACGGCGCTTACGCCCTTAGAGTTCCTTCAAGCTCGCTTTCGGCCCATTTGATCGCCTCGTCGACCTTCTCATTGCCCTGGGTGACCTGGGCGACCATGACGGTGTTGATCGCCTGATTGTAGATTTGCGCGCCGACTTCGGAGCGCGCCGGCGCTCCGGCGATCGAAGTTTGTTCGTCGGCGCGGGGCGGATAACCGTAGACGGTCCCGACCGGCGGTTCGACCCTCTTCCAGGTATCGAGGTCGTACATTGTTTTGAAGGACGGCAGATCGTAGCCGTAGGAAGCTTCGACCAGCTGCGCGGCCGATTCCTTTTGCGAGATGTAAAGCAAAAGATCTTTCGCCGCCTGCTTGTTTGTCGAAAAGCTCCACAGGCCATAGAACTGCGGCAGCTGCCCGACGAAGCGGCCCTTCGGACCGCGGGGCATCGGATGCGTCCAGCATTGTGCGGCGACCTGGGGATTGTCGCGCTTGGCGACCGCCCAGGCGCTCGGCGGATTCATGATGCCCGAGCCTTTGCCGGAAATCAGCCAGCGGTTATTGCCGGCGTCATCCCAGGCGTAAACTACCGGCGGATTCACCGCCATTAATTTCTTCAAGTATTCCAGCGCCGCGCGAGTCTCGTCGGAGTTGATCTTGATGTTGTCCTTGCCGTCGACCATGACCACGCCGAACGAATTGAAGAGCGCGCCGACCCAGTCGACGGCGTCGCTGCTCTGTCCCATCGGTAAGCCAACGGGATAGCCGGCCTGGTAGAGCTTTTGCGCGGCCGTTAGATACGTGTCCCACGTCCAGGTGTCGGTCTTTGCTTTGTCCCATTTCGACTCGTCGGCGGGGTACAGATCCTGCAGGTCGATGCCGGCATATTGTTTGTAGAGGTCGATGCGCGAACAGCATGGTTTCACCTGGCTGCCGACTGTAGTCGGTATTCCGCGCCACGTGCCTTTGATCTTGGCGAGATATTCGGCCACCGGGCTGATCGGGCCGTATTGGTTGATGAGCTGGGCGATAACGTCGTCCATCGGCTCAAGTACGTTCTGATGAATTCGGATGTTCCAATCGCGGTGAGACATAATGTCGTGGCCGGTGCCGGCTTGGGCTTCGGCAGCCGCGGTGAGCTTGTCTTTCTCGCCTTGCGAAGTGATGTAATCGATCTTGATCTCGCAATTATTCTTCGCGCCCCACTCGTTGCAAAGTTTGGTCAATGCGTTGTTAGCGCCGGGAACCCAGTGGTCCCATACGCCGAGCGAAAGCGAACCGGCGGCGTAACTGCCTTTAACGTAGGGGGCGGTAAAGGTGGCCGCAGAACCAAGCACGGCGGATTTTAGGATTTGCCGGCGGGTGGGGCGTGATTGGGCCAGCAAGCGCGAGTGGGTCATCGTTATCCTCCAACTGTCCACTAAAGACCACGCCATTGTTCTTCGTTTTAACTGGCGTGACCGAAAACATACCCCTATTGCGATTAAGGGGCTAGCCATGTCGCTTGGTTTTGCAGCGGATGGTGAGTTGGTGACTTGGCGACTCGGCATGGCGTCTTGACGCAGACCCTTGGCCGGGCCTGGCGCATGCAGCGCTCCAGCGAGACCATCGGCACGATCGCAGCGGCCTTGGCCAAGGCCCAGGCGCAGCTCGTCAATCCGGAAAAATCATCGGTGGCGACCATCCGGCGACGCGGCGAGCGGATCAGAACGGTCCTTCCGCTATGCACCGTTATCGAGTGGCCTCGACATTGTGCGCAAGACCTTAAGCCAGCATCAGATCGCGACGGTACAAAGCACCTCGATTGACGAATTCGCTGGTATTGTCCGGCTTGGTACAGTTTTGGCGCATGCCTCGGGGGAGTGGATTGCTTCTGGATTGGCCGGTCTGCGCGATCAGCGAGACGACGACCCCCGCATCGGAGGGGAGCAGCACTGAACTACGCCCGGCGCTATGCGCTGTTCACACTGGTCGGGATTGCCGGTGAAGACGATGCTCCCGATCTCATTGCACCAAGCGCATCGTCATTGAAAGCTGAGAGGCCTGCAAACAAAAAAGGCGAACTCAATGTTGGCTGAGGATACTCAACACGGCGAGGTGCAGACCCTCACCGCGCGGAAGCGATTTCAAGTCCCTCCAAGGTTCTCGAGCCCGAACCATCCGCCGCTTTGCGCGACCAACTGATGGCTGAATTGAAGGGCCTTGACTCATTCGACGAAGCTGCAAATAGGGCTTATCGAGTTCTTGGCGCCAAAAACAGTTTGACTGCGGCGGATGCCAAGCGTGTCGAACAGGCCTTTGAAGCAAGGCTAGCGAGTTTGTAAAAGAAGCTTTAGCGGAAGCCGAGTTGCCAGCTCGTCGTGCAACGCGCGCTAAAAGGCGGCGAGCCGTTATTGCTATCGACAAGACAGTACTGGCACTGCCCTCGTCGCGTCGGATTCGCGACCGGGAACATGTCAAATCAGTTGCCAAGCAGCCGTGCCTAATCTGCGGCCGGTGTCCTGCGGATGCCCATCATCTCCGCTTCGCGCAGTCACCAGCGCGGCGTAAGGTCAGTGATGAGTTCACGGTCCCACTGTGCAGGGGACACCATCACGAGGTTCATCGCTCCGGCGATGAAGCCCCGTGTTGGGTAAGAGCCGGTATCGATCCGACCCTCAATGCGCGTACTTTGTGGCTAGAAACGCATCCGCTCCGGGCCAACTCGGATACTTCGGCCTTCGGCGGATATTAATCGATACCACTGTAGCAAGTGGGATTCTGGGCTGGCCTGTTCACCTGTCTGGCCTGGAATGCGACGAAACATACGAATACGATTTTGGCCATTTTGAGCCATGGCGCGTGAGCGGGGAGGGACCAGACAAAAATGATTATCCTTTCCGCTAATCTGGCAACGAGCAGCTGACTCTTAATCAGCGCGTCCAAGTTTCGAGTCCTTGTTCAAGCACTTAGCCGAATCCGATTTGCCATTTTCGACAAGATGTCATCGGCTCATTTCGACAAATTCTCCCCTTTCGTTCTCTCTTCAAGCCTCTCGTGCGCACCCGCGCGACGCTGCCGCATGTCTGTTTCGTATGCAAGGCCGTCGTCGCTGTCGTGTTGTGACCGCTCAGTGCGCGGATCTGAGAATCGGTTAGATCGGCATTGCCGCTTTCCATACTGCCACCATGCCGCAGACCCATAAATTTGGCTTCGAAAGAAATTCCAGCAGCACCACGGATGGCGGCTACACGATGGCGAAAATAGTCTGCTTTAAGACCTGCTTGTCGCGCACCATCGGCACAGCCAGGCTGCCACGGAAGCCACTCAGCCGGATCACTAAGAATATCCGCGACATGACAAACGCTACGAGTTCGGATCGCGCGCGCTGTTAATGTCTCGTCGGTGAGCCGCATCGGATCGCGTCGAAGCGCTTCAACTCCAGCCTCTCTCACGCCGTGGATCGACGCACGACGAATTGTTGAAGAACTGAACGCACCAGGCCCTACTTGGTCACATAAGGCGCTGGGGCAGCCAAGGACGCAAGGAAGCCGAAGTGGTAGTTGATACCCACCGTGACCGTCTGCATGCTCTGGTGGATTTCTTCCGTGAAAAAGTCGCCAGGCCCGGCAGTAAATCCGACCGATCTATCCGGGAAGCCATAATAGTCGTATTCGAGCCTGACCGACCATGCAGGCAGAAACATTAGTTCGACACCGCCGCCGGCAACCCATCCGGACCGGGTTTCGCTTGCACTAAAAAGGACTCCGGGAAGAGCCTCGGGTGGCGCGCCCGGAAGGGCCAAATTAGTGTAGTTGTCACGGACCCAGGCCGCTCCGCCCTTTCCGTAAAATAGCCAATCCCCAAAGACGGGACTGTTGACGACAACACCCACTCGGCCGGCGACGTCGGCGAGCCATTGCGGATTGGCCGTACATGTTTGTGGGGCCAGCAACGGAAAGCAGGAAAAAGAGCTGCTCGCTCCGGACCAGGTAAAGCCGCCCTCAATCCCGAGAAGGAAGGAGTCGATCTGGTAGTTGTAACCGCCTTGGAGGCCCCCGACCACGCCGCTGGCTGTTGCCGACCCGTCATCCGCACCGAAAGGCGCCGAAAAATTGTCGATGAATTCCTTTTGGCTCCATCCGTGGCCAACATTGCCGCCAATGTAAAAGCCCGTCCAGGAAGGGATCAGAGGTACAACCGGTGGTGGCGCTTTCACGAGCATATCGGCCGCGAAACTTTTGGCGGCGACGCTTACCGCGAGACATGCAAGCGTCGAAATAAAAAGCTGTTTCGAGCTTTTTCCAAACATTTTTTGCTCCGCATTTGAGCTACTGGGAGACTCGCGAGCTAGCGGCCCTCGATTAGGCAGAGGCATGGTTAACGAACGGTTAATATTCAATTGTCCCCTTCCCGCCGCCCTGTCAGTCGAGGAATTGGAGACTGCCCTTGTCGTGAAGGACGGCGCCGGACCAAAGCTCGTCTACGTCTATTTCGAGCCGCCCATAGTTCCAGAGATTCGCGCTTTTCATCCAGATATTCGTGCTTGTCGTTGGCGCTGTGGGCCATCACGGCCTCGCGCGCTTCCTCCGTGATCTTGAGGCGGGACAGTTGGCCTGTAACCACTCTGCGGATGTCGTGGTTTTGCCAATGGGGGAGCTTGATCTCAGTGGGATCGTCACCACGTCGCCGCAGCATCCGGTGATCGACGCGCTTCTTGATCTTGTTGCTGATCCACAGCGACCTGGGCCCGAATGTGGCGCTAAACACGTAGTCGCCTTTTTTGAACTCGGGGAGAGATTGTAGAAGCGCCATGATCCCGTCTGTGAGAGGTACGGTATGCGCGTGCCCTTCATTCTAGCTTGCCGGGATAGTCCAGATTCTCTGTTTGAAATCGAACTCCAAACGTTGGGCATCTGCTGCCTCATTCAGGCGCAAGGCAGTCAGAATTAACATCTGATAGACCGGCCCGATCGGCTGTGCCATGTGGCCGGCGGACGCGCCACAGAGCGAACAGCTCCTCATCGGTCAGGGTTCGATCTCGCGAGAGCTTTTCACCATCTTGGTCGGCCTTAGATCATTAGCTGGCGAGATGTTGAGTTCATAGGCATCCTCATCGACCGCCCAAGCGAACAGACGCTTGATCGTTCCCAGGAGATTCCTGGCCTCTGCCGGCGTCTCACGCTTGCTGTCTGTTGAATAGCTCGCGGATGTCCCGCTCCGTTATCTCCGCAATAGGTTTACTGCTTTTCGCGACCGGCGGCGCGGCGTTCTCAAACTTCAAGGTCACGAGTTTTTACAGCGATAACGCGATTGGTGATGGTTTTCCAGGAGGCTCAGGCTCCGGCAGCAGTTCTGGAACTAACACCGGTTGGACGGCGGGTGGCGGCGTCGACTGGATGTTCGCCTCGCAGTGGAGCGTCAAGGCTGAATATCTCTACGTAGATCTCGGCAACAAGTCCATTAACGTCCCGCTCAGCAATACGGCCGCGTTTACTCAAACCATGGTGGTCAATGCGGACCTTACCACTCAGATCGTTCGCCTCGGGCTGAACTATCAATTCCACTGATCTGATTATGGCTTTCTCAACAGCTCCGGCAGTTTCGCCACGTTGGCCGCGATACGCCGCGCCTCGTCGCGGGTGAGTAACTTCGCGGTCGATCGCCGGCCGGGCTCCTCTTCGTAATAGGCGTAGGCCAGCTTTTTGCACGGCGCCATTCTTCACGACGATGCACGCGCCGCTGTCCTCGATCGACCAGGGCTGTGGGAAGCGTCGCTGTTCTCCGGGCTCAGTGACAGTCACACTCCGATTACCTCGTCGGTGCTGACGATCCATTCCCGCGAGAAAAATTGACACCGCGGTTCCGGATGGTCTGAAAAAGCGTCCCGACGCGTTAACCATTCTTTAACGAGATCGTCCGCAAATTTTTAACCAATTAAAATTTCGAGAATCAGGGGGACCTAGTGTTAAGCGCTCATGGCCAACGTAAATTGCTAGCTTTTCGGGCAATGGTAAGAGCTGCTGCAGCAGTTCTTGCAATAGGGTCAACGGTTGGGGTCAACCGGGTTCGAGCAGCCGATATGGTGACGAAGGCGCCGCCACCTGCCCCGGTTTTAGCTACGCCATGGACTGGTGTCTACATTGGTGCCAACGTCGGCGCAGGCTTTGGCAACACAAAGTTTTACGACATTTTCCCAACGCCTGACTGGCAGCTCGACGCCAGTATCAATTCGCTCGGCTGGCTTGGCGGTTTACAGACGGGATATAACTACCAGATCAATTCGGTTGTTCTCGGGGTCAGAGGGACCTTCGATTGGGCCGGCATCAACAACAATTTCAGCTGCTTCGCTTTCGGCAACCAGCAGTGCACTGAGCATGGCGAATGGGTTTCCACCCTCGTCGGTCGCGCAGGGTGGCTCTTCAGCCCCGCGATTTTGCTGTATATCGACGGCGGTGCCGCCTGGATTCGCGACTCGTGGACGGATGTCGCGACGACGAAAGGAAGTAGCGGCGGGGTGCCTTCGCTTCCAGGTGATATGTTCACAGCCAACGATATACGCACGGGCTGGGTCACCGGCGTCGGTCTCGAGTACCGGCTGTCGCCGAGCTGGTCGGTTTGGGCCGAATACGATTACATGAATTTCGGTGAATGGCCGGCTGGCTTCTCCGACGGTCTCGGCAACTTTTTCCCCGAAGAGGTCAAGCAGTCGATCCAGACGGTCACTGTCGGATTCAATTACTACTTTGGCTACGGTGCCGCTCCCTATCCGCTCGTGAGCAAAGAAGAGGGGCTTGAGAATTCCGGCAAAACCATCCGCGGCTTTTCCGTCTTCGACGTCGCCAAGGAAAGTGTTGACGGATTGGTGGGCGGCTTGTTCGCGCTCTCCGGGAATTTGGATACATCGGGCCCCCGACTTTGGGTCGTCGGTGGCGCCGGTTGGTATCGATACCCGGCGGAGGGGACGAATATCCAAGGCGTTTATTCGACCGGAGATGTTCTCGCGGGCTACGCATTCGAAGGAGAGAACTACGAAATCAACCTTCTCGCCGGCGGCAGCGCCGAGAACGACATACTATCGCAGCCGGACCCGGAGAACCGCGTGCAGGGCACAGCCGTCGGTGTCAAGGGACGCACCGACATTTGGGTCAATCCCACGCCGCAGACTTTGTTCTACGGCGAAGGCGAGTATTCGACCGCATTCGACACTTGGTACACGTCGGCGAAATATGGCGTCGACATCACGAACGGCAGACAGATCTTCTTGGGACCCGAGGTCGCCTATTTCGGCAACGAACGATACAATCAATGGCGCGTGGGCGCACACGTCACGCAAATAAAATTCGGCAATGTGCAGCTCGACGTGTCGGCCGGATACATGCAGGACAGCACGGTTGGAGTCGGCGCCTACGGCCACCTCGAACTAAGCGCTGACTTTTGAGGCGTTGCTGCCGTCAGAGCGACGCGCGAGCACTAAAACCTACGGGTCCGGCGTCCGTCTCCGACGGGCGTCGAATCGACCTTCGATAGGGATTAATTCACTCGATCCTTCGCGCGCTGCAGCCTACGGCCCCAGCGGACTTCAAGGCATTCATCTGCAACAACATGCGCAGGCACCTGGTCTTAACCGCGATGTTATGCCTTGAGGTCCGCCCAGTCCTAAACGCGGTCCCTCGCGGAATTAACGACGCATCCTGGAGACGGTCAACGAATTGCGGCAAAATTGAACGCAGCGGATGTCGCCGATAGGCGTTTTTTTTAACCACGACGAACGGTAGTGAAGAGCTGCCGACCAATGAGGTCATTGAACACTTAAAGAAGCTAAGTATTTTAGCCGCCGAGGAGTGCATCGATTACGCCGATTCCGCGGCGAAGCCGTACCCAAAAACGGTGTGCATGAAATGAGTTGACTTGGCTCGCAAGTTTGGGTGCACAGCGCCGAAGGTATGTTACGCGACTTAACAACTTAACTATGTCAAGTGATCAAGAATGCAATCGAAGCACGATGTTGTTGCTTTAGGCCTGGTGATAAGCCTCTTATTAGATGGCGTCGCAATGCGTGGAATGGCAGGATCCCGGAGTGAATCCGAGATGAAAGGTTATGACATTAAGTCGTCCGGGCTCAGCCCTCGCTATCCCGCAGGATTTAGGTGCTCGCCTCTGACGTCGCTTTATGCGAGTTGGATTGACGTGGACGGCTCGCGTCGTTCCGAACTTCACTCTGGGCTCGACGGCGGGAGTCTTGGCGATTGGATTCTTTCTCCTGGTCCGGGCACCGTGCGTGCCGTCTGGCGGGCCAATTGGGGATGGGGAGGCGAGGGCGCACTGATGATAAAACACGCTCGCGAAGAATTAAATCTGAAGGGTGACGCTCCCTTCTATTATTCGGAATTTGATCACTTGAAATACGACGACGTTAGTGGATTAACCGTAGGTCGAAAAATACCACGAGGTCAGAAGCTTGCCCGCGTATATCGACCTGGAGGGAGGGACCGCTATCTTCCAGAAGTACACTGGGAGGTGTGGGAAGTAGAGGACGATGACGTGCTCGTCTGGCGAACCAATAAGTTTGGTGGGGCATATTGGTTTAATAAATCAGCGCGGCTGATCGATCCACTTTATTTGTTGTCACGCAATACCCAGCCCCAACCCGACGGGGGCGTCGTGCTAACGCCATTTGTAGCCGGCGAGGACTATGATGGATTCCCCGGGTTCACTTACATACTACCATGTTGGCAAATAGGCAGGTCTGTGACTAGACCGACACTCTAAGAACGACTACACCGTGAAACCTAAAGGACTACACCATGAAACTTAGAACAATCTTTGCGCTGACGGCCGCCGTCATGATACCGACTGCTGCGAATAGTCAACAGATCGACGTCTCCTCAATGACGTGTCAGCAATTCGTTCAGAATGATGAAGCCAAGATCAATCTCATTGTTGCCTGGTTCCTCGGCTTTTATACCGACGAGCAAGATCCTCAAGTGCTCGACATGAGCAGCCTGAATAAAACTCGGGATCGTTTTATCACTTTTTGTAAACAGCAACCAAACTTTAAAATGACGGCAGCGGCGGAGGGCCTCCTCGACAAATAGGCAAGCTTTGATTGGTAACCTGGTTTTCGCCAGCGACAAATGAAGCTAGGCCAATCTTGGTCAGACCGAGGCGTGCGGCCATCGAGTCGCTCTTTTATGGACGGCCAAACCACGCGGGCTCCGCCGAACTTAATACTGTCGGCGAAGAACGGGGTTTGGCGATGTTACGTGCTCCCAAGTGCTCGGTGATGTAATCGTTGATTTGAGTATTTAGTCTAAAATTCTTCGTCTCTTAACTTTAACTGGTCGGGCTCGATCGGCGTTGAATATTGTGCCCGACAAGGAAGCCAATCACCACGATTAACTACAGCCTATTAAAACGATCAAATTAAAACAGAATCTGTGCGAAGGGTTCGCTGACGGGAGGAGTGGAAATGCGACTAGAGGCGTTGCATGTCAGCGTCGCGACCCCAAACGCGAACGGCCGTCGATGCCAAAACCGATCGGCGCTCATGGACGCGCCTGCGGTTCGTTCGTGGCTGGCAACGGACAATAACGGCTGAGCGGGAAGAAAACACTGACGCGCGCGCCGCTGTCGAAACTTCGCGCGTGAGTGTTTGGGTGGCGCCAACCGATTCGCTTCTCAAAGCGCGGTCCTCTTTCAAGGTTCTCACCGACGACGATTGGACCATACTCGGGCAGTTGCGCGCTCAGACGAACCGAAACTCCGCGCTGGCGGCGAAAATCCTCCTGCGGCTTGGGCTTTCACAAGTCGTCGACCGCCGCGTCGAACCGCGAGATTGGGAGTTTCAACGGACCCCTTTGGGAAAACCCTTGATCTCGAAAGCACCGCCCGGCCTCAATTTCAGCGTCTCGCACGCGGATTCTGTGACGGTTGTCGCCGCTTCCACCAGCGTGAATCTGGGAATCGACGTCGAGCTAATCGACCAGGATGTACCCGAGGGCATGCTCGGCGGATTTTGCCATCCTCAGGAGCGGGCTGTTCTCCAAAGACTGAAGCCCAGCCAGAAGTCACGCGAATTCATCCGCATTTGGACGGAGAAGGAAGCCTACACCAAGCTTCTCGGCTCTGGTCATTCGATAGAGTTTTCTTCGATTCGATCCTCACACGGCGGATTGGTCTCGACTTCAGAACGTGACGCTAAGGCTGGATTGGATGCCGGTTCGGAAATCGGCTCGGCAATCTGCTTCGAGAGCTTTTTTGTCTCGGAGGGATCCTCCCTCTATCACGTATCACTCGCGATCGAGACGCCGCGACCGAGAATCGACTCTATCGATATTCAGCTGATCGACGTCGTCGGTCCCGATCGCATCGAAAGCTGGTCGGACGCTTTTGTCGTGAGATTGTAAGGAGGCACTACGCGTGAAGACTTCAGAGGCCATAAGAACCAGTACCAATCAATGCGCCGTTCAAAGCGGCGGGCCAGCATTGCTGCACGAATATTTTGAACGGCAGGTCGCACTGAGGCCTGACCGGATAGCCGTCGAGTGCAATGGCGAATCGATGACCTATTTGCAACTCGACGAAGCGGCCAATCAAATTGCAAGCCTGCTGCGAAAACACGGCGTGCGACAAGGTTCGCTGGTCAGTTTGTTTCTAAAAAAATCCTGCCGGCTATATGCCGCATTGCTTGGCGTACTCAAAGCGGGCGGCGGTTATGTTCCTATCGACACAAAATTTCCGACTGGAAGGGTGCGGGCGATATTGGAAGATGCCGGAATCGCATTCGTTCTAAGCGAAGGCACTTTGGGGCAGGGGCTTAGCTCATGTGTAGGCGCCGAAATCATCGATCTCGATAAGGCGCCGAGGAGCGACGTGGTACTGTCGGGCAGATCGGCGGCCACGGTGCCGAGCGATGTGTGCTACGTGATTTACACCTCGGGGTCGACCGGCTCACCAAGGGGGGTTGTCGTTGAACACCGCAATGCGGTCAATTTCGTGCAGGCCATGCAGAAAGTTTACGGTCTGACCAGCCAAGATCGCGTCTATCAAGGGTTCTCGATCGCGTTCGATGCGGCGGTCGAGGAGATTTGGGCCGCCTTCTCGCTCGGCGGCACCTTGGTAGTTCCGACCGAAGATGTGGCGGCCTCGACCCAGGACGCAGCCGATTTCATCAACACGCGTGGCGTAACAGTCTTTTCCACAGTCCCTTCGTTCCTCGCGCTGATGAAGCCGGATCTGCCGTCCGTCCGGCTATTGATTGTGGGTGGCGAGGTCTGTCAGCCCGGTTTGGTCAGTCGATGGGTGCGGCCTGGCCTGCGCATGCTCAACACTTATGGGCCGACCGAAGCCACGGTCGTGGCGACGACTGCCGAGTGTCTTCCCGATGAACCGGTCTGTATCGGCAAGCCTTTGCCAGGCTACGAAGGATATGTGCTCGATGAGAATCAGCTGCCCGTCAAAGCCGGCGAATGCGGCGAACTCTATATCGGCGGAGCAAGCGTCGCGCGTGGCTATCTGAACCGCCCGAATTTGACGGCGGAAAAGTTCATCGCCGATCCTTTCACGAAATCCAACCGTTTGTACCGGACGCATGACCTCGTGCGATCAGACGAGACCGGCCGGCTCGAATTCGTCGGGCGTGCCGATGGACAGGTCAAGGTCCGCGGGTTCCGCGTGGAGCTGTCGGAAATCGAAGCCGTGTTGATGGAACATCCGGCGATACGCCTGGCCGCCGCGAACGTCTTCGAGGCCGGCGCTGCGCCGGAGATCGCCGCCTATGTCGTTCTCGCCGACGGCATGGACGAACTCGAGCGAGCAAGCGTCTGCGCGCTTATCCGCAACCGTGTTCCCGAGTACATGGTGCCGAAATATCTGGATGTCTTGGACGAACTTCCGACAGCGGTCAGCGGGAAAGTCGATCGGAAGCAGCTGCCAGTACCGCATTCACTTCTGACCGACTCCAAGCGAGACGTTGTCGCGCCGCAAACGCCGCTGCAACGCGTTTTGGTAGATGTTTGGGAGCGCGTGCTCCTGGTTTCTCCGATTTCGATCTGTGACGATTTCTTCTCCGATCTGCATGGTCACTCGCTCGTTGCCGCGAAAATCGTGACCGAATTGCGCGAAAGCTTGAAAACCATCCGTGTTTCGGTGCGCGACTTCTACCAGCACCGGACCATCGAAAGTCTCGCTGAATATCTCCAGAGCGTCGGCGTTGCCGCCGTAAATGAAACCGATCGGCAGGCGACGACGGGGAATGCCGGCGCCGGTTCGCTGGCACAACCTCCGCTACCTCGCGTGCGCTGGCTTTGCGCGGTCCTGCAATCGGCTGGTCTTGTCGCATACTATGCAGTGGCTTCATATCCGGTCGTACTTTCGATCGTTCTGATCTTGAAGATGCTTAATGGTGAGCTCAGCTGGCCGGTTGCCGCGGGCCTGATGACCTTTCTCGGTTTTGCCGCTTGGCCTTCCTGGCTCTTCCTGAGCATCGCGCTGAAATGGATCGTCATCGGCCGGTACAAAGCGGGCCGATATCCGGTATGGGGATTTTATTATTTTCGCTGGTGGCTGGTCAGCCGATTTCAAGTGCTGAGCTGGTCCCACATGTTCGTCGGCACGCCGCTCATGAGCGCGTACTACCGAGTGATGGGAGCGAAGATCGGCAAACACTGCTTGATTGGGACTTCATTGTGCGTCGCCTTCGACCTCCTCGATGTCGGTAAAAATTCCAGCATCGGTATCGATACGCATTTATTGGGCTATCGGGTCGAGGACGGCTGGCTGATTTTGGGAAACATCACGGTCGGCCGCGACAGCTTCATCGGCACGCATTGCTGCCTCGGCTTGAACGTAAAAATGGATGACGAGACCCGGCTCGACGACCTTTCGCTCCTTGCCGATGACACCGTCATGGCGAAAGGCGAGGCACGGCGCGGATCGCCGGCGACGAGGGCTAGTGTCGAATTGCCTCGCTTGCCGCGGCGGGAACCGCGGCGAGGAGCGAGCGTCCTCTTTGGATTGATCCATCTCGCTCTGATCTATGCAATGGGATACTTCCTGATGCTGAGCCTGGCGCCTGCGGCCGTACTGATCGGCTATGGGCTTTACGCCGGCGGCCCGGCAACCGGCGCTGCGGTTGCCTTAGCCGCCGTCCCGGTTTCGATCTTCTGGTATCTGCAGCTGGTCATTCTGGTGAAGAAAATCTGCATCGGCAGAATTTTTCCCGGCACTTACAGCCTCTATAGCACCGACTATTTGCGCTATTGGTTTCTGAGATACCTGTTGGACAATACGCGCCACATCGTTCTGCCGCTTTACGCGACCGTGTTTCTGCCGCGGTTTCTGCGGCAGCTTGGAGCCAAGATCGGACGCATGGTCGAAATATCGACGATCATGCATGCCATGCCGGACCTGCTGGAAATCGATGACGGCAGCTTTCTGGCCGATGCATGCACCGTCGGTAGCCAGCGCATCTATCATGGCGTGATCGAGATCCGTCCGAATAAGATCGGCAAACGAACCTTTATCGGCAATAGCGCGCTGGTGCCGTCAGGCACCGACCTCGGCGACAACGGTCTTGTCGGAGTGATGTCAACACCGCCCGCCGGCATGCGGCGAATGCCGAACGGAACGCGCTGGCTGGGCTCGCCGGGCTTCGAATTGCCTGGTATCGAACAAACCTCGTGCTTTAGCGCGCGGTGCACTTTCGAACCGAGCTTATTTCTTAAATTGGCGCGGAGCTTAGTCGATTCGCTCCGCCTGCTTCTGCCGAGCACTCTTTTGATGGCTAACGCGGTGTTGTTTTGCGCCACCGTCGTGACGCTCTTTCGCATGCGTCCCCTGCACGAGGTCTTCCTGCTCGCGCCTGTTGCTGCGTTCCTGCTGTCCCTGGTTTCGCTCGTCTGCGTCGCTTTCTTGAAGCAAATTTTCATCGGGAAATTCATTCCCATCCTCAAGCCGCTCTGGTCGGGCTATGTGTGGTTTAACGAGGTCGTGAACGCGGTCTATGAGACCGTAGCCGCGACCGCCTTCGGGCCTTTGCTCGGCACGCCATTCGCTTCACCGTTCTTCCGCCTGATGGGCTGCAAGATCGGCCGCTGGGTATTCCTGGAATCCACCCTGATGTCGGAATTCGATCTCGTTCGAATTGGCGATCGGGCCGCCATTAATCTTGGCAGCACAATTCAGCCACACCTGTTCGAAGATCGCATCATGAAAGCCGACACGATCACGATCGGCAACGGATGTTCGGTAGGAAATATGGCCGTTGTTCTCTACAGCACCGAAATGCGCCAAGGGTCCTCGCTCGGGCCGCTTTCCGTCTTGATGAAGGGCGAAGGACTGCCTGAATTGAGCCGCTGGTACGGAATTCCGACGCAGCCGGTCTCGATAGCGGCTTGACGATCGAAGAGTCGATCTGTGTGTAGACAGCAAATATGGTCAGGATTTACCAAATAACAAAAATGAAAATTTTTTCTGCCCGCCGTGCGGTAGCGTGGCTTGTCATCGCAGCATTGCAGCACCGTATTGGACGTTGATATGACGGATGGTAAAAGTTCGCGGCTGCTGGCGTTGCCCGTGTGTCCGGTGTGCTTGACCAAAATGCTGCTGAGCAGCGTTTTCCCGGTCATTCATCCGAGCGGAAGGCGAGACATGGCTTACACCTTTTGCTGCGACAGATGTCGTATTCAATCCAGTTCGATTCGATTGATGGCGGGCGTCAAAGGAAGCGCCCGCTGACTTGCTCTCGGCAAGGCTCGCTGCGCGGTCAGGATGCAACTGCTGATGCTTCTGGTAGCGGACGTAGAAGTCGGTGCCAACCCAGTAGCCGTTTCCCTGCGTCCGATCTTTCAAATATCCGCCGGAGTTCGACTTTCCCGATTTTGAAGCCTCACACAAGGCCGCCAAGGCGATACTGATTTATAGGTGTCGCAACCCAGAAATATAGCCTCTGGTTCGACGCGCGTGCGGTGAATCGAACAAGGCGATCGCCCGGCTGTGTTATATTTCGCAAGCTACCGTCAAGAGGTTCACTTGAAAGCCATTTTGCGCAAGACCAATACGCGGAACCGTACTCAAGCGGCGATTTGGGCGATCGAACACGGCCTTCGGTATTCTACCTTGGAGCACAACGGCGAGATGGCGGAACACAAGGGCGAGACGCCGGAGTTGCATGAGGAGCCAGCGGCCGATCTGCCGAGCCTGTCGCCGGTCGAGCCCGCTGACACCAGATTGGCCCATAGACCGATTAGGCATTCGCTACGGTCGTAGGAAGCACAATCTGGTCCGGTCCGACAATTGTCGTCGCATCGATCGCGGAGGCTAAAGAATCGCGCGAGCACGAAGCCGCTACGATTAGAGACCTCATCCGGTACACGCCGGCGTGTTCGACAATCTGGAATTCGATTCCGAACGTCATCATGCCGATCGCCACGACCGCAATCGGCAGAAGAATGATGATCGCGGCATCCGCGCTACTTAGACGACCATCTTCAATGTCGAAGTCTCCGCGCACCCAGTCGTGGAATGACGGCGGCGCACTGTCATCTTTTGTGGTGTTACAGTTTGCGATCTCGGCGGGTCGCCTGACGCTCAATGCCACCACGACGCCATGTTTCAATGGACCAAGCGTTGCCTCCCGGAGTGGGTAATGAAGACGTACGACGAATTGGCGAACTTGGCTCTTTTCTGCGCTAATCAAGCGCGCACAAGCTCGGTCAAGGGGTGTCGCGCGCGAGGCATGGCGTTTGGCCGTTGAATACAGAGATCAGGCTGCGATGCTTGGCGAACCGCCTAATACCGGTGAGAAGCCTTGCCACCTTGACGGAGCCTGAGCAATCTCGGCATGCACTTAGCCGCTCGAACCAAGCCTGCTTGGGCACGTTGGCCTGTCCTTTTTGACCTCAATATCTCGACTGCGCCTCCTTCGGCGGCTCACCCCATTCCCATTTACCCGTCTTCCAGTTGTAGCGGGCGATACCACGCTTTATCATTTCTTCGCGCCATTTGTTGCGTGTCACGATGAAAGCGATGAGATAGCCGCAGCCAAAGCAAAGCCCGCTAAAGGCGGCCACGATGATGAATTGCAGCGGCTCACTCATCGGCTCCTGTCCTCTTCAAGGCGGACCGGCTTGATCCCATCAAGGGCGCGGCGACTTATAGTCTCTTTGGCCCCGCACTAACTTGCGTTTCTGTGACCATGCCCGCGCGGCATCCGACGATCCATTGGCTGACGCGAGAAAGCACCTCGGTCTATGGCCGCAAGCGCCATCTGTAATGCA
>Ga0187783_10001440_pt1 | contig 17522 bp, 12 predicted proteins | sample 1015_SJ02_MP02_2_FD_132471 | JGI IMG/M metagenome (GOLD analysis project Ga0187783, IMG submission 132471) | Tropical peat soil microbial communities from peatlands in Department of Meta, Colombia - 1015_SJ02_MP02_20_MG | ecosystem: Environmental > Terrestrial > Soil > Wetlands > Peat | place...
CGAGGTTATGTCCGCCGTCCTCGACCCGCTTCCCCTGGATCAACTACCAAAGTCGAAGCCAGTCACCCCCTCTTGAGTTGTGCTCATCAACGCTACCTGATCGGAGCCGGCCCCGTCGAACGACCTAATCGACCGGTTCAATGGGATTTGCCGCGCACAACGAGCAGAATGCCCGACGGGCTATCCGCAGAGCGCGGTTCCCATCGGGCATCCACCGGAAGGTGATGAGATGCCCCCGCGAGCGCTGGCGGTGGCCGAGACACGCCCACGGGGGCCTTGACCGGCAGGGTCGGGGCCGGTCCCAAAGGCCGGGCCTCCCCCGAGATGAGGCCCGGTTCTCATCACGACGACTGGGCCGCAACCCCCCAAGCGGCACCCCAGTCACTAGGAAAGACGCCAATGCGCCACGAGATGGTTGCTTGGAGTTACCAAAATAGTATTAATGAACTGGTCAGGATCCAGCCCGGATGTTCTGCAGGAAGCTGCCTGCCAGCGGCGCGGCCGACGCAGATGCCGACTTACTCAACTGCACTACGGCGAACGCGATGTCGCCCTGGTATCCGACATACCAGTCGATATTTAGCATTTTGTTCCCAAACGGCGCATCGCCCACTTGCGCGAACACGTCGCCGCCGATGTCGGCCACCTTGTTGGACCCGGTAGCAGCCGCCCCGCGCATCAGTTCGCGAAGCGCAGCCAGCACTTGCGGGCTCTCTACCCCTCGCGGCACGGAACTGATGTCGGTTCGGCCTGCAACCAGCGACGGTGCATGCCACTCGCCAGAATCGACGACAGCGGCAACCAGCGCCATCCCGAGCGGGCTGACCTGCACGTTTCCGATACCAATCGCGTCGGCAGCCAGCCTTGCCAGGCCGACCGGCGGACCGAGCTGGCCGGCAAAGTAGCTGCTGACCGGAAGCTGCCAGCCGCCTATCCCGAACTTGTCCGCCGCCTCGGTCAGCTCGCTGCCGGTGAGCGACTCGGACAGGCCGGCGAAGGCGGTCGCGCACGCGTGGGCGAAATCCTCCCTGAAGGACGGATTAGCACCCAGGTTGGGCTCCGGCGGATCGTTGACGAAAGTCCTCCCGTCCACCACATTGCTTTGGCCGCAGGGAACGGGGTCGCCGGGCGTCTTGCCGGCCGCGAGGATGGCGGCCGATGAGACGATGGTGAAGGACTGGCCAGGCTCGTACTGGCCTGACAGCGGATAAAGGGCCGGCATCCCGCCTGCGCTGCGGCTTGCCACTGCGAGGATCTTGCCGGTCTGCGCCTGCACCGCGACGATCGCCGCCGAGTCTGGCGAACCTGCCAGCGCGTGGTCCGCGGCCAGCTGCACGTCCGCGTCCAACGTGGTACGAACCGGCGTGCCCGGACTGCCTGGCCAGCTTTTCAGCACGACGGCCGGCAGCCCCGATTGCTGCTGGAGCACGACGTTGGTGCTCGGCGTGCCGGTGAGCTGCCGCTGGAATGTCTGTTGCAGCCCGGACAGGCCGACAGTTGTGCCGGGCAGATACTCCACGCCGTCGGTCCGCAAGATGCTGGCCGTCTCGGTGCCGACTGTGCCCACCACATCGGGGGCGATGCTGTCGAATAGCCGCTCAGTGGTCTTCCTGACTTCCAGGCCGGGAATGGCACTCAGCCTGGCGCGCATCTTGGCGTACTCGCCTGGCGTGTAGGTGATGAGCTCGAGGAAGTCTCCCTGCAGGTTTTCCTCGATCTGAGCCTCGATCTGATCGGCCGGGATCTGCGTGACGGCAGCCAGGTCGGCTGCCGTGCGTGCCGGATCCGCCAGCTCGTCCGGATAGACGCCGACCTTGTACACCTGCGACGGAACTGTCAGCGGCTGGCCATCGGTGTCAAGCAGCTGCGACCGCGGCTGCCAGTAGCTGACCACGGCCAGCTGGTCGTGGCTGGTCATGCCAGGCACGATGACCGAAGGACTCCATCGCACCCGCCAGCCATCCCCGCCATCCTGCAACCTGAATCCGCCGGTGTAGGACCAGGTCAGGCCACTGCTAGCGAGGTCGATCGAGGCGCCGAACTCGGCAGTGGCGGTCGCGCCCTGCTGGCTGACGCTACGCATCGTCAGGTCGATATCACTGGCGTCCAGCCGCTCATAAGCCCCGGCCAGCGCGGCCGCGACGGTGGCCGGCTGGCCAGTGGTGAGCTCTGCGGCCTGCAGGTAATGCTTGGATTGCCAGGCCAGCAGGAACTGGAACACGGTCGGCTCGGCCGACGGCACACCGGGCTTGATCATTCCGACCACGACGAGAGCAGCCACCACGACAAGCGCGGAAGTGCGTATGAGCACCGCTCGCGACCGCAGCCTCACCCCGAATACCCCGGCTCTGCTGTCCCCGCCCCCGGCCTTCCTGACCTGGGGTCTTCGCACCGGCGACCGAGTACGAGGAGCGCGATGCGCTCCGGCGCGCGTGCTGCGGTTACCGGAGCGGAGCGTCATCTGTCACTCCGCTATCTCCGCCGCCGCAGCTCGCGGTCGACTTCTCGGGCAGCGTCCCGTTTGGCCAGATCCTGTCGCTTGTCGTAGGTACGCTTGCCACGCGCCAGTCCTAGCTCGATTTTGACCTTCCCGTCCTTGAAGTACAAGGAAAGAGGGATTAGCGTCAGCCCCCGCTCCCTGGTCGAGCTAGCCAGCTTGTCGATCTCCTTACGGTGCAGCAGTAGCTTACGGACGCGCCTGGGCTCGTGATTCGTCCAGGTCCCCTGCGTGTACTCGGGAATGTGCACGCCGTGCAGCCATATCTCGCTGTCAGTGATCGTGCCGTATCCGTCAGTGAGCGTTGCGCGGCCCGCCCGCAGCGACTTCACCTCGGTGCCGGTGAGGACCAGGCCGGCTTCAAGCACATCCTCGATGTGATAGTCGTGTCGAGCCCGCCGGTTGCTGGCGATGATCTTCTTGCCTTGTTCCGCTGCCACCGGAGTGATCCTAGGTGTCAGACGCGCAGGTAGCGCCTGAGGGTAAGGAACGAGGTGCTGCCGCAGATCAGCAGGCCAGTGATCATCGCAATGATGATCACTTCCACCACCGCGGCGGTGCTGAGCTCGACTCCATACGGGAAGATGCGCTGCAGCCCGTTCAGTAGCAGCGACTTCACCAGCACCAGCAGCCCGGTTGCGACCAGCCAGCCGAAGAGGCCAGCGATCATTCCTTCCATCAGGAAGGGCAGCTGGACGTAGAAGTTCGACGCGCCAACCAGGCGCATGATGCTGGTTTCCCGTCGCCGGTTGAAAGCCGACAACCGGATCGTGTTGGCCACCAGCAAGATAGCCGCGACCAGCAGGAATATGGCAATGACCACGACCGCGTTCCTGGCACCATCGAGCAGCTTGTAGAAGCCATTCAGAATGGATGAGTCGTTGACGACCTGCGATACGCCCGGATAGCCGTCAGCGACGACGCTCACCGGGTACGCGTCTGCCTCGGTGTTTCTCAGCCTTATCTCGAATGAGCTAGGAATCTGATCGGCCGAGGTATACCTGACGATCGGCTGATTGGCGGCGAATTCCTGGCGGAACTGCTGGTAAGCCTGCTTCTGGGACACGAACGTGGCCGAGATGATGTCCCTGTTGCTGTCGAGCTCCTGCTGGATGTTCTGGATCTCCGCGGCAGTGACGGCGCCATTCCTCGCGCACGTGCCGCCGAGCGTGGCGCTCGTGCACAGGTAGATCGACAGCTGAACCCTGCTCTGCCAGTAGGTCCTGGTGTTGTCGACTTGCTTCACGAACAGCAGGCCGGTGCCGAGCAGAGACAGGCTGATCGCGACGACCACGACCAGGGCGACCGTCATCGTCAGGTTCCGGCGCAGGCCGATCCACACCTCATGAAGGACAAACTGGGCACGCATGTCGCTGAATCCTTTTGGTAATCCGTCTCGACCTCGTCAGTAGGCCTGGCCGTATACCCCGCGCGACTGGTCCCGCACTACCTTGCCGTATTCAAGCTCGATGACCCGCTTGCGCATGGAGTCGACAATCGCGGCGTCGTGCGTGGCCATGACCACGGTGGTGCCTGTCCTGTTGATGCGGTCCAGCACCTTCATGATGCCGATGGAAGTCGCCGGATCGATATTTCCGGTCGGCTCATCTGCCAGCAAGATCATCGGCCGATTCACGAAGGCCCTGGCCATGGCGACTCGCTGCTGCTCGCCGCCGGACAGCTCATCGGGCATCCGGTCCCGCTTGCCCTCCAGGCCGACCAGGTCAATGACCTCGGGCACGACCTTCCTGATGAATCGGCGTGGCTTGCCGATGACCTCAAGGGCAAAGGCGATGTTCTGGTAGACGCTCTTGTTCGGCAGCAGCCGGAAGTCCTGGAAGACACAGCCGATCCGGCGGCGCAACTGCGGGATCTTCCAGTTGGTGAGCCGGGCAAGGTCCCTGCCAGCGACGTGGATCCGGCCTGAGGTAGGCCGCTCCTCCTTCAGGACCAACCGCAGGAAGGTGGATTTGCCAGACCCAGACGGGCCGACCAAGAAGACAAACTCGCCCTTCTCGACGTCCAGGCTCACGTTCTCCAGGGCCGGACGGCCCTGATTCGGATACGTCTTGGTGACGTTATCGAAGTGGATCACTAGCCCATCGCACGTGGTAGACGAGATACTGAGTCAGGCAACCTGGGCATCTCGGGTGCCCCGGTTTGGCCTCGGGCCAGTCTAGGGGGGAAACTGGTCTGGAACGTCCAACATCGTCGAAGTGGCCGGGGCAAAGCCCAAGCCCGGTAGGAGCCGGATGAGCTGCGAGCACCTGATCTGCGCCCAATGTGCTGGGCCCGTAGCGGAGGGTCGCTGCCCTACCTGCCGTGAGGCCCGTGCGCACGTCCACCAGCACAGTCACGGCATGAGCGCGCAGCTAATTGCTGCATTGCTGCTCGTGCTGGCCCTGCTGACGGTGGCTGCAATGCACCTGGCGCACTGAGCCTGGCGCACTGAGCCTGGCGCACTGAGCCTGGCGCACTGAGCCTGGCGCACCTAGGACGGCCGGCGGGCCGCTGAATCAGGCTTGCGGGCCGTCGGCTGGTAGCCGCTACCAGCCAGTCCGCGGGCTGGCCAAGATCCGGTCAGCGCGCTACAGGCCCTTGGTACGCAGCCAGCGGATCTCCGCCTCGATGAACTCGTCGATCTCGCCGTCCATCACCGAGGCAGTATTACCGGTCTCGTGGCCGGTCCGCACGTCCTTGATGTTCTGGTAGGGGTGCAGAACATAGTTGCGGATCTGAGTGCCCCAGCTCCGGCCGCCATCACCGCGCAGCTCATTCAGCTTGGCCGCCTGCTCCTCGCGCTTTCGCTCTAGCAGCTTGGACTGCAGCACTGCCATCGCGGTCGCCTTGTTCTGGATCTGGCTGCGCTCGTTCTGGCAGGACACGACGATGCCGGTCGGCAGGTGAGTGATCCGCACCGCCGAGTCGGTGGTATTCACACCCTGGCCGCCAGGACCACTCGAGCGGAAGACGTCGATCCGCACCTCGTCCTCGGGTATGTCGATGTGATCGACCTGCTGGACCACGGGCAGCACATCGACCATGGCGAACGAGGTCTGCCTGCGCCCCTGGTTGTCGTACTTGGAGATCCGCACCATCCGGTGCGTGCCGTGCTCGCCGCGTAGCGTCCCGTAGGCGTACGGGGCCTTGATCGCGAACGTAGTCGACTTGATCCCCGCCTCCTCGGCGTAGGAGGTGTCATAGACCTCCGTCGGGTACCCGTGCCGCTCGGCCCAGCGCAGGTAGATCCGCTGCAGTCCCTCGGCCCAGTCGGCCGCGTCCGCTCCCCCTGCGCCGGCGTTGATGCTTATCAGCGCCTCCCGTGCGTCGTACTCGCCGTTCAGCAGGGTCCGGATCTCCAGCTGCTCGATCTCCTTGCGCAGCGCCGCCAGCTCGCGCAGCGCTTCCTCCCTGATCGGCTCGTCCTGCTCGCTCTCGGCCAGCTCGAACATCACCGCAGTGTCATCCAGCCGCCGATGCAGGACCTCCAGCCGGGCTAGCTCGCCATCCAGGTAGGACAGCCGCCTGGTGACCTCCTGCGCCTGGTCCTGGTCCTCCCACAAGGCGGGATCGGCTGACCGTTCGCGCAGGCCTTCTGCCTCCTTGCGCAACGCCTCGGGATTGAGCACAGCCTCCACGCTGGCGAGCGTCGAAATCAGCTCTGAGATCTCGCTCGCGGGGTCGATCGCCATGATTTCAGCCTACGCGAGGCCGCGACCGGGACAGGGTCCGGCCGCTGACTGAAGCGCCAGGCAATCCGGCAGAACCGTCGCACTGGGCCGTCAGGTGGGCAGCGTGCTCGTCGTTACCAGGGTTCGGACCGCCCTGACCGCGACCGACAGGGTGGCGACGGTGAAGGCGTTGCTCTCCCAGATCTCGGTCAGAGTCTGGTTCGCCCGGCGCACGGCCGAATCGTTGCGCTGCACCCAGGCGGCCAGCCGCTGCTCCGGGCTGCCCGGCCCGGTCACCGTCAGTACATCCCTGGCTAGGGCGGCGTGCGCGGTGTATAGGTCGTCCCGAATCGCACCCCTGGCCATCGTGTTCCACCGGTCATCGCGCGGCAGCGCGGTGATCATGTCCCGCAGCCGTGCGATTTCCAGCCGGTCAGCCAGGTCGAAGTAGACCTCGGCGGTCTCTTCGACCGACCTTCCCGTGCCCTGGGCGATATCGACGATGTCGAAAGCGGAGTAGGCGGGGACCATCGCGGCGATCCGGTCGGCCAGCCCGTCCGGCACCCCCCGCGACGCGTAGATCTCCCTCCGCTCGGCAAACCCGGCCAGATCCCGGCCTGCCAGCATCTTGGGCAGGCCAGTCGCGACCGTCATCACGCCGGCCGCAAAGTAGTCGATGGTGGCCTGCACGTCGAACGGTGGCCGCCGGAAGTGCAGCAGCCACCGCGAGGCTCGCTCGGTAAGCTTGCGGCCCTCGAGCAGCGCCTGAATCTGCACTCCGGTGTCGACCCGGCGGTCCAGCTCCTCGACCTGGGCCCAGAAGCCGGGCATGTCGAAGACCGCGCGCGACACCAGCCAGGCGGCGGTGATATCCGGCACCGACGCTCCGGTCTCCTCGTTCAGCCGGAAAGCGAACGTAATCCCGGACCTGTCGACCATGTCGTTCACGACCGAGGTGGTGATGATCTCGCGGTGCAGCCGGTGGTCACCCATCCGGTCGGCGTAGCGCTGCCGCAGCGGATGCGGGAAGTAGTCGACAAGCACCCTGTGCAGGTAGGGGTCATCGGGCAATGCGGATGCCAGTACGTCCTCGGCGGCAGAGATCTTCGTCTGCGCCAGCAACACCGAGAACTCGGGGATGACCAGTCCGGTTCCGGCCAACTTGCGCTCGGCGACCTCCCGGTCGCCCGGCAGCACATCCAGCCGCCGCCGGACCCTGCCTTCCCGTTCCAGCTTGCGGATGTACCTGGTGTGCACGTGCAGCATCTGCGGCGCTTGGGCCGCGGACGCCGCGAGCGTGCGGTTCTGCTGGTAGTTGTGCTCAAGCACCTGGCCGGCGACCTCGTCGGTCATCTGCTGCAGCAACTCATTGCGGCCGTCGGCGCTGAGACGGCCGGCTCGAACCTCGCGGTCCAGCAAGATCTTGATGTTGACCTCGTGGTCGGAGGTGTCCACGCCGGCCGAGTTGTCGATGAAGTCGGTGCAGATCAGGCCACCGGCCAGCGCGTATTCGATCCTGGCTTCCTGGGTCAGGCCGAGGTTGCCACCCTCGCCCACTACGCTGGCCCTGAGCTCGGCAGCATCGACCCGGACCGCGTCGTTGGACCGGTCGCCGACATCGGCGTTCGACTGGTTGGACGCCTTGACGTAGGTGCCGATGCCGCCGTTCCACAGCAGGTCGACCGGAGCAGTCAAGATCGCCGAGATCAGTTCGTCCGGGGACAGCGCAGCGCTGCCGTCCGGCACTCCGAGCACGGCCCGTACCTGCGGCGATAGCTGGACGGACTTGGCCGACCTGGGCCATACTCCGCCGCCGGCGGAGATCAGGCTCTGGTCGTAATCGGCCCACGACGACCTGGGCAGGTCGAACAGCCTGTGCCGTTCGGTGAAGCTCACCTCCGGATCAGGGTCAGGGTCCAGGAACACGTGCCGGTGGTCGAAGGCCGCGACCAGCCGGATGTGCCTGGACAGCAGCATGCCGTTGCCGAAGACGTCGCCCGACATGTCACCGATGCCGATGACGGTGAAGTCGTCGGCATCCACATCGATGCCGCGGGTCTGGAAGTGGAACCGGACCGACTCCCACGCACCGCGGGCGGTGATGCCCATCTTCTTGTGGTCGTAGCCCTCCGAGCCGCCGGACGCGAACGCGTCACCGAGCCAGAATCCGCGGCTTGTCGCGATCTCATTGGCGGGGTCAGAGAACGTGGCCGTGCCCTTGTCCGCCGCGACGACCAGATAGGGGTCGTCACCGTCGTGCCGGACCACGTCAGCGGGCGGCATGACCCGGCCCGCTTCCAGGTTGTCGGTCACGTCCAGCATCGCGGAGATGAACTTCCGGTAGCAGGCGAGAACCTCGGCCTGGTAGCGCTCGCGGTCGGACGGATCAGGCAGTTGCTTACAGACGAACCCGCCTTTGGCCCCCGACGGCACGATCACCGAGTTCTTGACCTCCTGCGCCTTGGCCAGGCCGAGAATCTCGGTGCGGAAATCCTCACGCCGATCCGACCAGCGCAGGCCGCCCCGGGCGACGCTGGCGAACCGCAGGTGCACGCCCTCGAACCTGGGCGAGTAGACGAACATCTCAAACTGCGGCCGCGGCGCCGGCAGGTCGGGCACTTGGCGGGCATCGAACTTGAAGACCAGATACGGCACATCGCCGGCCCCGGTGCTGAAGTAATTCGTCCGCAGCGTCGAGCTGATCAGGCCGAGATAGGAGCGCAGGATCCGGTCCTCGTCCAGGCTGGCGACGTTGTCCAGGGCGCCGGTTATCTCTTCGGTGATAGCCTCGCTCCGCTCGGCCTGGCCGGCTTGCTTGGCTGGGTCGAACCTGGACTCGAACAGCATCACCAGCCGGCGCGCGATTGCCGGGTTGGACCGCAGCACGTCCTCGATGTAGTCCTGGCTGAAGGTGATGTTCGCTTGCCGCAGGTACTTGGCGTACGCGCGTAGCATCGCGACCTGGCGCCAGGTGAGCTGCGCGTCGAGCACCAGCGCGTTGAAGCCGTCATCCTCGATCCGGCCGGCCCACAGCGCGGCGAGCGCCCCTTCGACCTGCTCCCTGACCCGCTGGTTCGCCACCAGGTCACCCTGCAGCAAGGCCTCGCGGTCGGACACCGGCTTGCGCCGCAGGCCGAAGTCGTAGATCCAGAACGGCTCGGCCCCCTGGAACTCGTACGGATGCTCATCGACTACATCCACGCCCATGTGCTGGAGCCTGGGCAGCACGTCGGTGAGCGTGATCGGCCCGCCGGTCCGGTAGATCGTCATCCGCCACACTCGCTTGACGGTGTCGGGTACGTCAGTGTCCGGTTCGATCGGCACACCACCGACGTAGGTCTCGGACTCCCACAACTCGAATGCGATGGTGCGGTCGGACTCACGCAACTCCAGAATCCTGGCAAAGTCGGTCACGGCTGCCGAGGCAGGCACGTCGGTCTTGTAGGTGGCCGGGATGGCATCGCCGATCTGGCCGAGCACCTCCCTGGCGCGCTGCGGCCCCCATGCGGCTGCCGCCTCATCGGCCAGGTCATCGTCCCAGGACCGGACCGCTGCCGCGACCGCGGCCTCGAGCTCGGCCGGGTCGGCGTCTGGCAGCTGACGGCCGCGCCCGGCTCGGACCACGAGGTGCAGCCTGGCCACCGGTGACTCGCCGACCTGGACGCTGTAGTCGATCTGCGACGCACCGCCGAACGCCCGTTGCAAGATCTCCTGTGCTCGCAGCCTGACCTGGGTTGTGTACCGGTCCCTGGGCAGGTAGATCAGGCAGGAGACGTACCGGCCGTAGATATCCTTGCGCAGGAACAGCCGGGTCTGCCGTCGCTCCCGCAGCACGTGCACGCCCGCTGTCACGGCCGCGAGGTCGGCCACCGACGTCATGAACAGCTCTTCGCGCGGGTAGAAGTCGAGCACCTCGGCGACTTCCTTGCCGTCATGACTGTCCGCGGTCATTCCGGAAAGCTCAAGCACCTCGGCCAGCTTGCGCCGCAGGACCGGGATGGTCTCGATGCTTTGGCGAACGCGGTGTGCGTGTACAGGCCGAGGAACCGGTACTCGCCCACCACCTCGCCTGCGGGAGACAACCGCTTGAACGCCACGTAGTCCAAGTAACTCGGCCGGTGCACGGTCGACCTGGAGTTGGCCTTGGTCATGATCAGCCGCTGCGGGTCCAGCGCCCGTGCCTTCACCTCGTCCGGCAGCGTGGCGAACGAGCCGGGCCCTACCCGGTCGTGCCGCAAGATGCCAAGGCCGCTGCCGGGTACCGCGGTTAGTGCCATGCCATCCGGCCTGATCTCCAGGTCATACTCCCGGTAGCCGAGGAAGGTGAAGTGCCCGTCGGCCAGCCAGCGCAACAGCTCGGCAATCTCAGCCGCCGAATCGACTCCGCCGCCATCTCCGCCTTCACGCGATAGCACGCTGTCGGCGAGCGAGATGGCCTTGGTGCGCATTCTGACGTAGTCCTCGACCGCAACCCGGACATCGCTGAGTACCCGGAGGAGGTCCGCCTCGATGCCTTCGGCCTCGCCTTCGGCCAGCGGCGGTATCTCGATGTGCGTCCACGACTCTGCTAGCTCCTCATGGCTTGGCTCACCACGCTTGGCCTGGTCAGCACCGACCTGTCCGACAATGTCGCGGAGATCGCCGGTCAGATCCCGGCGAACCAGGAGCTGCGGGTGCACAACCAGGCGCGCCGCCAGGTCGTGATTCGCCAGCTCCATGGTGATCGAGTCGACCAGGAATGGCATGTCGTCGGTGACGATGTCGATGACGTCGGAGCCGGGCTGCACGGTGGCCTCGCCACCGCGCCTGACCTGGACCAGTGCACGGCCCTGCGGCCGGTTCACGGCGAACTCGACGTGCCGTCTCGTCACCGCGGCGAGCCTGACGGGACCGGCAGCGATCAGGTCGTCCTCGGCCACATGCCGGTAGTAAGTCTGCAGGCATTTCGACACGTCGCCGACGCCCGGCACCCGACCAGCGCATGCCACCGCCTCGGCAAGGACCGCGGCCTTCTCATCCGCCGTTTCGGTGCTCACTGCGTTGGCTGCACGGTCGTTGGCTGCACGGTCGTTGGCTGCACTGTCGTTGGCTGCACTGTCCGACATGACTCCCACTCCCTCAGCACGGCCGCGTTGCCGCTATAGCGAGTCCCGCAGCTCCCATAGCAGCGGGTAATAGCGCAGGGGCACCCGACGGTGCAAGTACGGTGCACCGCTCGATCCGCCGGTACCCGATTTGGTGCCGATCTGCCGTTCCACCATCTGGACGTGCCTGGCCCGCCACAAGCCGGCCAGCTCGTCGTGCGTGAGCAAGTTCTCGGCAAGCTCCCAGAGATCATCGTGGTGCGGCCTGTCCCTGGCTACGCTGACCAGCGAGCCGAGAATCTGCTTGTCATCGCCGACCGGCAGGCCCCGAGACGCCAGCAGGTCGACGTACGCATCCCAGAGCGACGGCTCGGCAAGCCGACTCGCCAGCCGCGCTCGCTCGGCCTCGGTCAGGGACCGGAACCGGGCGACGAAGCCGGGGTCCTTGGCCCCGGACAGGAACTCAAGCTCGCGAAACTGCACGGACTGAAATCCACTGGCCGGCGCGAGCGCGGCCCGAAACTCCAGGAAGTCTTGCGGGGTCATCGTCTCCAGCACGTCGATCTGAGCGATCAGCAGCCGTTCGATGACATGCACGCGCTGCAGGAGCTGCCTGGCCCGCCAGGTTGGCCTGATTCCGGAGCTCGCCGATGCCGGGTCGGCCAGCATGGCGTCCCTGACCGCGGTCAGCTCGTGCAGCAACTGCTTGAACCACAGCTCGTATGCCTGATGCACGATGATGAACAGCAGCTCGTCGTGCACCGGCGGGCTGACCAGGGGGACCTGCTGTGCCAGCAGCTCCGGCACCCGCAAGTAGCTGCCGTAGGTGAGCAGGCCGCCTTCCTCGCCGAAGCTGCGGCCGGCCGCCTCGGTCATGCTTGCCCACCGGGCACGAAATAGCCGAGCACGTCCGGGTTGGCCAGTGCGTCCGGGTCGGCGGCGTCGGCCACCGGCGAGCCCAAAAGGATCTTCCTGACCGGAACTTCGAGCTTCTTGCCCGACAGCGTGCGCGGGATGCCTGGTACTTCGATAACTTCGTCCGGAACGTGGCGAGGAGACAGCTCGGCTCGGAGCACGGACCTGATCTTCGTGGTCAATGCGGCGTCGACCGCATGCCCGGAAGCGGGCACGACGTAGAGAAGCAGCCTGCCTTCCTGGCCCAGCTTGCCCGTGTCGACGACAAGGCTGTCTGCGACCTCGGGCAGCCGCTCCACCACTCGGTAGAACTCGCTGGTACCCATCCGGACGCCGCCGCGGTTCAGCGTGGCGTCCGACCTGCCGTAGATGACGCAACCGCCGTCCGGCAGGATCATGATCCAGTCGCCGTGCCGCCAGACGCCGGGATAGTCGGCGAAGTAGCTGGCCAGGTAGCGCTCGCCGCCCGCGTCGTTCCAGAAGCCCACTGGCATAGACGGCATCGGCCGGGTCAGGACCAGCTCGCCGACCTCGCCGATGACGGGCTGGCCGGCCGAGTCGAACGCCTCGACCTTGGCGCCCAGGCATGGTCCGGAGATGATTCCGGCGCGCACCGGCAGCAGCGGATTCGGCCCGACGAACCCGGTGCACAGGTCGGTGCCGCCAGAAAACGAGCCGAGAATCAGGTTCGACGACCGCGTTCCCAGCTCTTGATAGACCCAGCGGAAACCTTCAGGTGGCAACGGAGAGCCAGTGGAGCCTAGGCCCTTCAGCGCGGCGAGATCGTGCTCCGCGGCCGGGCGGACGCCTTCCTTCATGCAGGCCAGTAGGTACGGCGCGCCGGTGCCCGCATAGGTCACCCTGGTCTCAGCCACCAGCTGCCACAGCGCCCCGGTCGCCGGGTACACCGCGCTGCCGTCGTAGAGCACCACGGTGGCGCCAGCCAACAGGCCGCCGACCAGGTAGTTCCACATCATCCAGCCGGTCGTGGTGTACCAGAAGAAGGTGTCCGCGCTGGTCAGGTCCTGGTGCAGGGTGAGCGCCTTGAGGTGCTCGAGCACGATGCCGCCGTGACTGTGCATGATCGGCTTGGGCAGGCCAGTGGTCCCGGACGAGTACAAGACCCAGAGCGGATGGGAGAACGGCACCTCGGCGAAGTCGAGTTCGGCCGGCCCGCCGTGCTGCTGTCCGAACCCGGCCCAGTCCAGCACCGGTGCCGACATATCCAGGCCTGGGGCCACTTCGCCGGTGCCCAGGTAGTCGACCATGATCACGGCTTCCAGGCCGGGCAGCTGGGCGGCGATCGCGGCCAGCTCAGCCCGCCGGTCGAAGCGCTTGCCGCCGTAGACGTAGCCATCGATGCCCAGCAGGACCTTAGGCGAGATCTGGGCGAACCTGTCGATCACGCTGTGCGGGCCGAAATCCGGTGAGCAGGATGTCCAGATCGCGCCCAGGCTGGCTGTGGCCAGCATGGCGATCAGCGCCTCGGGTGCATTCGGCAGGTATGCAGCTACCCGGTCACCCAGGCCCACGCCAGCAGCCTGCAGCCCGGCTCGGACCCTGGCCACTTCCGCAGCAAGCTCGCCGAAGCTGAGCGTCCCGTCCCGGCCGGCCTCAGACCGGTAGATGACCGCCGTATGGTCGGCATCGACGGCTGCCCGGTACAGCGCGTTCCTGGCGTAGTTCAGTGTGCTGCCGCTGAACCACGTGACCTCCGGCATGGTTCCGGTCAGCACTGATCCGGCGCCGCGGGTGCCGAGCACGCCGAAGTAGTCCCAGATCGATGACCAGAACGCGGCGGGCTGGTCGACAGACCATTGCCAGAGGTCGCCGTAAGTACCTATCGCGCCGGTGCCAGTCACGCCGGTGCCGCTGGTCCCGCCGGAGGCTCCGGCGGCGCGCGGTACGGTAACCGGGCCGCCGTTGCTGGCCAGCCAGCGCGCGTATCCGGTAATAACCGCTCGCTCGGCCGAGTCTGCCGAGGGCGTCCAGAGCGTGTCGCCGTAGTCGCGTCCGGCTGCCGACGCCAGGTCGTCGCCCACGCCCTACGCCCCCCAACACCTCGGCGAGTCCGTCCTCATCGACTGGACTGTTATATCTCAGTATGCGACGCCTGCGAGCCGCCACCGGTTGGCCTGCCAGCCGTGGCGCGTGCCGGGCGTCCTGGCCCGAGCCAGGCCGGGCTATCGGCCCGCTGGCACCCTGGTCAGCTTGTCGATTGAGGTGATCACCTGATGGGTATCGGACAGATCCGTCAGGACTAGGTCAGCTCCCGCATCGCGCAGCTCCGCCACGGTGGACCGGCCGGTGGCCACGGCAATGCACCGGGCGCCACCAATCTCGGCAGCCTCCACGTCGCGGACTGTATCGGCGATGTACACGGCGGCATCCTCGCCGATGGGCGAGCCGTACTTCTCGCCAGCCAGGCATCTGGCCATCATGAGCTGCGAGCCCCGAGGGTAGGCGTCCGACCCGTATCCGCCGATCTCCAAGTCCAGGTACTGGTCCAGGCCAAACGCCCGCAGCTTGACGCCGGCATTCGGCTTGATCGTGCCGGTCAGGACCGTCTGCACTACTCCAGGCAGCGCGGCCGCTGCCGTCACCGCTGCCCTCGCGCCCGGAAGCAGCCGGCCTTGCTGCAGCAACTCACCCTGGCGCAGCGAGAAGGCAGCCTCAAGCTCCCAGCAATACCGTGCCAGGAGCTCGGTGTCAGCTGCCTCGTTCTCGCCGGTCGGCACGTCATTCAGATACAGCGACTCGAAGAAGATCTCCGAGTCACTGCGTCCCGCCAGCTGCGGCAGTGCGGCCAGGGCGCGCCCAGTTACCCGGCGGAAGGCGTCGGCGTAGGCATCCCGCGAGACTCTGCCGACGTCCAGCAACGTCAGATCGATGTTCCACAGAATCAGGCGGTCGATGGCACACCTCCGGCACGCTCCGCGGCTGCGCCCGGCCGACATGGGCAGTCGGCATGGCCCGCGCACCACCACGGGCAGCCCGCAGCCGGGCGGCTGCTTAGCCCGCTGTGACTGAGCGTACCCGCCGGATCGGACAACTAACGCAATTTACCCAAGATTCGTCTGATGTAGGAAGGCGTAACGGCTAGCCGCGCCAGTCCCGGTCCGGCAGGCGCCGCCGCTAGCCCATGTGCGGATACCGGTGGTCAACCGGCGGCACGAATGTCTCCTTGATCGTCCGGGCGTTAACCCAGCGAATCAGGTTGAAGATCGACCCGGCCTTGTCGTTGGTGCCGCTCGCCCTGGCACCGCCGAAGGGTTGCTGTCCGACGACTGCCCCGGTCGGCTTGTCGTTGATGTAGAAGTTGCCGGCCGAGAACCGCAAGACGTCGGTCGCGTGCGCGATCGCGGCCCGGTCCTGGGCGATGATCGACCCGGTCAGTGCGTACGGCGCGATGTCAGCAGCCTGCGCCATCACCGACTCGTAGTCCCGGTCCTGAAATACGTACACGCTGAGGATCGGGCCGAAGTACTCCCTGGTGAAGATCTCATCCGTGGGATCGGTCGACGCCAGCACGGTCGGCTGCACGAAATAGCCCGCAGAGTCGTCGGTCGTGCCGCCCGCCAGCACCGAGATGGCTGGCCTCGTCCTGACCCTGGCCAGCGCGTCGGTGTGCTTGGCGAATGCCCTCTCGTCGATCACAGCGCCCATGAAAAGCGACAGGTCCGTGGCGACATCGCCCATCGTCAGGCCCTCGACGGTCGAGATGAACTGGTCCTGCACCTTGTCCCAGACGCTGCGGGGGAGGTAGCCGCGTGATGCTGCCGAGCATTTCTGGCCCTGGTACTCGAACGCGCCACGGACGAGGGCAGTGCACAGCACATCGGGGTCGGCCGACGGGTGTGCGATGACGTAGTCCTTGCCGCCGGTCTCGCCCACCAGCCGCGGATACCCGCGATAGGAGGCGATGTGCTCGCCTACTGTCCGCCACAGATGCTGGAACGTCCCGGTGGAGCCAGTGAAATGGATGCCCGCCAGGTCCGGGTGCGGGAGCGCGATCTTGGAGATCGCCGTGCCGTCCCCCGTCACCATGTTGATCACGCCGGGCGGCAGTCCGGCAGCCTCGAGCAGCCGCATCAGGTAGTGCGCGGATAGCTGCTGCGTGGCCGACGGCTTCCAGATCACCACGTTGCCCATGAGGGCCGGTGCCGTCGGCAGGTTCCCGGCGATCGAGGTGAAATTAAATGGAGTGATCGCCACCACGAAGCCTTCGAGCGGCCGGTATTCAAGCCGATTCCACGTTCCCGGCGCGCTGGACGGCTGCTCGGCCAGCAGCCGCCGGGCGTAGTGCACGTTGTACTTCCAGAAATCGATCAGCTCACAGGCCGCGTCGATCTCGGCCTGGAAGACCGACTTCGATTGGCCGAGGATGGTGGCAGCGTTGATCACCTGGCGCCACGGCCCGGCCAGCAGGTCGGCGGCCTTCAGGAAGATGGCCGCCCGATCGTCGAACGACAGCGCACGCCAGCCGGGTGCCGCAGCCCGCGCGGCCTCGATCGCCTGGGCGACATCGGCATCGGTCCCGTTCCTCAGCTCGCAGAGGACGTGCCGGCGGTTGTGCGGCTGAACGACCTCGACGCTCTCGCCGCCGCCGTACAGCTGTCGTCCGCCGATCGTCATGGTCAGCTCGGCACGCTCGCCAGCCAGTTCCTTGATCTTCTGCTCAAGCGCCGAGCGTTCCGGGCTGCCTGGGGCATATCCCTTAATCGGCTCATTCCCCGGAACCGGGACATTCGTAACGGCATCCATCGCGGAACTCCCTGCGTTACCCGACATCAACGGCGGCATCCCCATCGTGCCATGAAAGCGCCGATCGAGCCTCAGCCGGCCTGAGCCAGGCCATAATTCCAGGTCAAGGCCTCAGTCGGGGTGCCGTCTGGCCAGATCGCTGAGTTCCTGCGTGGCAAACCAACCGAGCTCGTATCCCTCGGCTCCGTCGACGACGAACCGGGCGTCGTCGTCCCCGGCATCCGCGGCCGGCAACGCGGCCACGGCGGCGGCAATCTCGTCAGCCGCGCCCTGATCGTCCACGTGCCCGGACACGATGTCGCGGATCCGCACTGGTCCGATGATGGCCACCAGCCCAGGCTCGTCGAAGCCGGTGTTCGCGGCGACCTGGTCGTCGGCGACTTCCGCGGCGAGTACGACCCGCCGGCGCGGTGCGGCCGGATCTGCGCCGAGCAGTCGCAGCGATTCCCTGGCCGCATGCAGCATCGCCACGTACTCGAGCTCCTCGACGTCGCCGCTGGAGTACCACTCCCGTAGCGCAGGCGTGACCGCGTAGCCGCGTACCGGCGAGGACTCGATCTCGCCGACCCGCAGCAGTCCGGTCACTGCCGA
>Ga0187783_10001441_pt1 | contig 17519 bp, 13 predicted proteins | sample 1015_SJ02_MP02_2_FD_132471 | JGI IMG/M metagenome (GOLD analysis project Ga0187783, IMG submission 132471) | Tropical peat soil microbial communities from peatlands in Department of Meta, Colombia - 1015_SJ02_MP02_20_MG | ecosystem: Environmental > Terrestrial > Soil > Wetlands > Peat | place...
CCGCCTTCGCCTTTCTTGCAGAAGCCAAGATCCTCGAGGGCAGTCAGGACGGTGTAGGTGAACGAGTCGTAGCACATGGCGATGTCCACCTCGTCCGGCTGGACGCCCGCCTGCTCGAAGGCGCGCTTCCCGGACTCGGCCGCGGCCGAGACCGCGATGTCACCGTCGTTCTCCACATAGCCGATGGCCGTGCCCGAGCCGAGGATCCAGACCGGCGGCGTGGCCGTGTCCGGTACGACCTCACGGCTCGCGATCACGATCGCGCCGGCGCCGTCGGAGACAAGGCAGCAGTCAAGCAGGTGCAGCGGGTCGGCGATCATCCTCGAGCCGACGACGTCCTCGATCGTGATCGGCCCGGTGTTCCTGATGCCCAGGGCCTTCAGGCCAGCTATTGCCGCCGGGTTCCGCAGGGCGTGCCGGCGGGTTACCACGGCGATCTCGGCTAGCTGCTCGGATGTCGTCCCGAACTCGTACATGTGCCGACGGGTTGCGAGCGCGTACGTACCGATGAGGGTGTTGCCCCAGGGGTCCTCCATCTGGTTGTGCGGCAGATCGGCCCTGGGCATCGAGAACGAGCGCCGGCTCTGACTGCGCTGGCGGGCGCCATAGGTGATGAGAGCGACGCGCGTCCGCCCGAGCTGTATGTCGCTGGCGGCCTGCCCGGCCAGCACCTCGTAGGAGCTGCCGCCGGTAGAAGTGCCGTTGACCACGCGCGGGTGCACGCCGAAGTACTCGGCCAGCACGAGCGTCCCGACCCCGCCGCCGGCCTCGCCAACGTCGTACAGGCCGTCCACGTCCGGCCAGCCGAGGCCCGCGTCGGCCAGTGCCTGAGCGGCGCAGTGCGCCTTGACCTGGAGTACGCTCCGGTCCGGGATTATCCGGCCGGGGTACTCGTAGATCCCGACGATCGCGGCAGCCGGCTCGGTCATGATGCTGGTACCGCGGTTGAGGCGCGCGCCTTGGCCGTGTCCATCTTGGCCACCACCTCGTAGAAGTTCTCGGTATCGTCCACGACCGGGCGGAACGCGGGCTCGAACTTCGCGAACACGTCGTCCAGGTCCCAGGTCGCGCCGGTTGTCGTGATCTGGCGGATGATCCGGGGGCGGTTGTACAGGCTGATGGTCGTCCCCTGCGCGCCGAAGACCTGACCGGTCATCCAGCCGGACTTGACGCTGGCCACGTAGATGACCGCCGGCGCCACCTGCTCCGCTCCCATGGGCGGCCGGGGTGCCTCATCCCCGCTGCCGCCGCGCATCCGGCTGGGGTCCGGGATCGTGCCGACCATCCTGGTCTGCGCGCCGGGTGACAGCACGTTGGCGGTGACGCCGTATTTCATCAGGGCGTTGGCGCAGGAGTAGGTGAAGCCGACGATGCCCAGCTTGGCGGCGGCGTAGTTGGGCTGGCCGGGCGCACCGTAGAGGCCGGCGACCGAGGTGGTGTTGATGAGCCGGTAGTCACCGTCGGCGCGCCGCTGCTCCCGCCAGTACCGCGCGGCCGCCCGGCTGGTGTTGAAGGTGCCGCGCAGGTGCACCCTGAGCACCCCGTCCCACTCCTCGGGGGTCATGTTGAAGATCATCCGGTCCCGGAGGATCCCGGCGACGTTGATGAGCACGTCCAGCCCGCCGAACTCACGGATGGCGGTCTCCACCAGGTCCGCGGCCTGGTCGATATCCGAGACGTCGGCCAGGTGAGGCACGGCCGTGCCGCCTGCCGCGGTGATCCGCCCGACGACCTCGTTCGCCGGGCTGGCGTCCTGGCCCGAGCCGTCTACCTGTGCGCCCACGTCGTTGACCACCACGCTCGCACCCTCGCGCGCGGCCAGCTCAGCGATGGCGGCGCCGATGCCGCGGCCAGCGCCGGTCACGACGATCCGCCGTCCCTCCAGGTAGTTCATGCGCCCCTTCCCTCCCTGCCTTTCATTGACATCACTGCGAGAGCGGCGTGATCACACCGCGCGATGCCAGGTCATCCAGGTCCGCGGCGGGGATGCCCAGCTCTGATCGGAGTACCTCGTAGGTGTGCTGGCCGAGCATGGGCCAGCGGGGTGCCCGCCGGTCCGCCGACGCCCCGGACAGCTTGATCGGGTTGCCGACGACCAGCATCGGCGATCCGCCGTCGGGCCGCGCGACCTCGACGAGCATGTCGTGAAGCCGCACGTGCGGATCGGCTGCGATGTCGGAGGCGCCGTTCGACGGTCCTGACGCGATACCGAGGCCGCACAGCTCGTGACAAGCCTCGAGCTTCGTCCGCTCGGCGGCCCAGGCCTCGACGGCGGGGCGGATATGCGACTCGGTGCGTTCCTTCCACGCTCCTGGCGCCCCCCAGTCCGGGTCGTCGATCCACTCCTCGTGGCCGATGAGACGCGCGAGGACGGGGAACTGAGGCTCGCGGGCGAACAGGATGAAGTACCCGTCACGGGCCTGGAAGGCGCCGGCGATCGACGTCGGACCGCCCCGCCCGGAGGTGTCACCGCCGGAAATCGACCACATGAACGGGACGGCATCGGCCATCGCCACCATCGCGTCAAACATCGCGACGTCGACGTGCTGGCCGCGGCCGGTGCGGTCTCGCTCTCGCAGCGCCGCCAGCAGGCCGATGCAGGCAAATAGCGAGGTGCCGATGTCGCCGAGCGCGCCCGCTCCGCCGATCCGCGGCGGTTGTCCCGGCTGGCGGACCGACTCGGCGAACCCCGCCATCGCCTCGGCCGTCGGCGCGTACGCGGGCCAGGAGTAATAGGGCGACCCGGGATCGCTGCCGAACCCGGAGATCGACACGTAGATGAGCCGCGGATTCTGCTCGACGAGCTTGTCCGGGTCGAGGCCGAGGCGTGCCATCGTGCCCGGCCGCAGGTTGTCGGCCACGACGTCAAAGTGCGGGGCCAGGTCGAGGAACAGCTGGCGGCCCGCCTCGGACTTCAGGTCCAGGCCGACGCTGCGCTTGTGCAGGTTGCTGCGGATGTAGGCGGCCCCGACGCGGCTGCCGTCGTCGTCGCGGATCGTGGGCTGCGACCAGCGGCCCGAGTCGCCGCCGACCGGGTTCTCGATCTTGACGACGTCCGCCCCGAGGCGCGCGAGGAGCTGGGTCGCGTACGGCATCGCCACCACTTGCTCGACCGCGAGTATCCGGATGCCCGCCAGCGGCCCATCCGTGCTGGTCACGACTTCGCCGCTGGCTTCATGCGCTTCAGCCCGAGACGCCGCTCGGCGATAACGTCACGCTGGACCTCGCTGCACCCGCCGGCGATGGTATTGACCTGCGCGTCCCGGAAGCTGTACTCGGGCCATCCGCCCGCGATCGCGTCGGCCTCCGTGTGCTGCAGCAGTCCGACCGGCCCGGCGAGGTCGAGCAGGTCGGAAACGGCTCGCACATACGTCTCGCTCGCGTACAGCTTTGTGCCATTCCCGACGCCCGCGATCTTGGCCGTCTCGTCGTTGCGCCCGCCGAGCAGCCGCGCCACCTCGATCTCGATGGCCGCGCGCGCGATCCGCTCTCGCACCGCCGGGTCCTCGATCACCGCCGTCCCGTCGTCCCGCTTTGCCGAGCGAGCCCAGTCGAGCGTCTTGCGCAGCACGAGGTCGAGCCGGTTGCCGCTCTCCATCGCGGAGCTGACCTTCCTGAGCACCTGGAGCCCGGTGTCATACTTCTTGCCCGAGGAATGCTCGAAGTCCAGCGCCACCCGCATGACCTTCCAGCCGCCGTCGACGTCGCCGATCCGGTAGAAATCGGGGACGCGCACGTCGGTATAGAAGGTCATGTTGGTCCGGTGCCCGCGGAGCGTCTGTATCTCCCGGACCTCGACGCCGGGGGTGTCGAGCGGCACCAGGAACATCGTGAGGCCATTGTGCTTTTCGACGTCCGGGTTTGTCCGGGTCAGCAGGAACACGTGCGTGCCGATGTGGGCGTTGGATGTGAACATCTTCTGGCCGTTGATGACCCAGTCGTCGCCATCCCGCTCGGCCCTGGTCTTGGCCGCCGCGGCGTCGGAGCCGGAGTCCGGCTCGGTGTAGCCGAGCACGGCCAGGTATTCCCCGGTCAGCATCTTCGGCAGGATCTGCTCGCGCTGCTCGAACGTGCCGAGCGCGGCGATCGTATTCGCGACGAGCGAGTTCGTGCCGACGGAGCGGAACTCGAACTCGGCCCGGTCGATCTCCCTGGCGAACGCGTTGAGCTCAGCCGGGCCCGCGTCGAGGAGGTTCTCGTTCTGCCAGGCGACGAACTGGCGGTGGAAGTCCCAGTCGAACGGCCAGTCGAACCGGTTCTCCCGCCACTCCTGCTTGTAGTTCTCGTCCAGGAACGCCCGCACCTTCGCGGCGAACTCCTCGTTGACCTCACGCCGGAATTCCATCCCGCACCTCCTCTGCCGCCGCCCCGATGACCAGGTCTGCCAGGTGCTGCAGCTCCTGGCGGGGGTCCGCGTAGACCAGCGACCACGCTTTGGCCCGGCGGAAATAGAGCTGGATGTCGCACTCCATCGTGAAGCCCAGGCCGCCGTGCACATGGAGCGCGTCGCCGGCGGTCTTGCCTGCCGTCTCGGTCGCGTTGATGTATGCCATCGAGGACAGGCGGGCGGCGTCCGCCATCCCCTCGTCGGTGGCCCAGGCCGCCTCAAGGCACAGCAGGTAGGCGCCGTCGATCAGGACGGCGTCGTCGGCCATCCGGTGTGCGACCGTCTGGAAGTTCCCGATCGTGATGCCGAATGCCTTGCGGACCTTGACGTAGTCAAGCGCGATCGCATGCGCCTGCTCGGACAGCCCGACCAGCGCTGCCGCCGTCAGCACCTTCCACTCCGACAGCGCCGCCTGATAGGCCGTCCGCGCCTGCGCGCCGCTGGCCAGCACGGTGGCACTGGTGCCTGGCGCGCATTCGGCGAGCGGCTGCGAGCCGAGGTTGGCAGGCGACTGCCGCGGCCGGTCGCCCGCGATCGGCGCCACCAGCAGCTGCTCGCCGTCCAGCACGACCACCAGGTCGGCGACGGCCCCAGCGGGCACCAGCCGAAGCCCCCCGCTCTCCGCGGGCCTGAGCGCCAAGGTGGCTATCTTCTCGCCGGACAGCATCGGCTCGTACCAGTCTGCCGCGCGAGCCGGCTCGAACTGGCTCAGCAGGCGCGCCGCCACCACCGATTCCACCAGCGGGACAGGCGCCAGGCGGCGTCCGTACTCTCGGGCGACGAATAGCAGCTCCGTCAGCCCGGCTCCGGATCCGCCCCGGTCCTCGGCCACCGCCATCGCGACGACGCCGGTGGCGGCCAGGCGGGTCCACAACTCGGCGTCGAACCCGAGCGGCTCCGCAGCACGCACCCGCTGAGCCGGCGCTTCCTTCTCGAAGAACCGCTCGTAGTTTTCCCGGACCGCTAATTGCGTCTCGTTCAGCGTGCAGTCCATGCACCTCTCCTTTTAAGTCCTGTCGAGCGTCGTGTGGTAGTCGTTCAGCCGGGGTACTGCGCGGTCGTCGGCGTCGAAGCCGAAGGGGTTGGCCGGCGTCCGGTACCGGTTTCCGAATCCGTCGTCGACGGCCACGTAGGCGCCGGCGGCATCCAGGTCCACGTCGTCGCTCAGCTCCCACGACTGCCGTACGAGCCCGCACGGGACGCGGTGTGAGACCAGCAGGTCGAGTACTTCGCGCTTGGGCAGCTGACTGGTCCGCTCTTCCACGATCGCGCGCACCTCTTCCACCCGCGGGTTGCGGTTGTCGCGGAACGTGTAACGCTCGTCGTCGGCAAGGTCCTGACGATTGAGGGCTACGAGCAGCGACTGCCAGGCGTCGTCGTTGTTGACGGCTATGGCCACGAGCCCGTCCTGGCAGCGGTAGAAGCCGTAGGGGGCGGTGACCGACTTGCGGATCGCCTCTTCCCGTGTCAGCTGCTCCTGCCCGCCTTCGCGCAGCATCTGCTGGGTCACCATGCCCGGCACGTTCATGGACAGCAGCGCCTGCACCATGGAGATGTCGACGTGCTGCCCGAGGCCGGTCCGCTCCCGGCCGGCCAGGGCGGCGGAGACGCCGGCGAAACCCGCGAGCCCGGCCACCATGTCGCCGAGCGCCATCGACACGGGCTGCGGCGGCTGGGAGGGGTCCATTCCCTGAGAGAGCACCCCCGCTTCGGCCTCGGCCACCAGCGCCAGCCCGAGCCGGGCGACGCCCGACTTGGTCACCGAGCCGGCACTTGCGGACCCGTACAGACTGATGGAGCACGTGATGAGCCGCGGATCCTCAGACCGCAGCCGGGCGAGATCGAGTCCGAGCTTGGCGATCGTTCCCGGCGAGAAGTTCTCTACCACGACATCGGACTGCGCGATTAGGTCGCGCACCAGCGCGAGGCCGTCCTCGGTCTTGAGGTCGACCTCGAGGCTGCGCTTGCCCCGGTTGACGGCAACGTAGTAAGCGCTGATCCACTCGCCGGACGCGGGCTCCTTGCGGGTCCCGCGCTGGCGGGCGAACTCGCCCCCCGGCGGCTCCACCTTGACCACGTCGGCGCCGGCGTCCGCGAGCAGCATGGTGCAGTAGGGGCCGGCCAGCACGTGAGTAAAGTCGACCACCCGGATTCCCGACAGCGGTGAGCCAGTCATTCAGAAGCCCATCTCGTCCCACTGGCGGCCGATCTCCTGCAGTGCGGCCTTCAGGCCGCGGTTGTTGCGCTCGCGGAAGAAGTTGAACTCGTCCTCCCGCCAGACCACGTTCGTGAACAGCGGGTGCCCGACGCTGAAGAAGGTGCGGAACGCGTCGCTGCCCATCTGCTGCCAGAAGAGCTGCATCATGCGACGCCCGACCATGAGGTTGTCCGTGGAGTGCCAGGCGACCGCGCGGGCGTAGCGCATCGCCTCGTCCATCAGCTTGTCGGCGGGGACCACGGATTCCACGGCGCCCCAGTCCATGAACTCCTTGGCGCTGACCATGCGGCCGGTCAGCAGCATCGACCGGGCCCGGTTCACGCCGATCTTGAGCGCCATAATCATGAAGTTCGGCGAGAACCCGGCGAACCCGATCCGCGACTCGGGCTCCGCGAACGTGGCATCCTCGCTGGCGATGATCATGTCGGCCGCCATCGCGTAGCTCATCCCGGCGGCCACGCACGGGCCCTTGACCGCCGCGATGACGGTCTTGTCGCACATCAGCAGGTCGCCCCGGCGGCCCTTCATCGCGTGCATCCGGCGCGACTGCGGCAGCCGCTGGCCCGGTCGCAGCCCGGCCGCCTCGACCGGCGTGCGGCGCAGGTCGACGCCGCCGCAGAACGCGCGGCCCGCTCCCGTCAGCACGATGACCTTGATCTCGTCGTCGTCTTCGGCGCGCTCGATCTTGCGGCCCAGTTCCTGGAAGCTGTCCGGTGCGAGCATCGCGTTCAGGCGCTCGGGCCGGTTGAGCGTGATCACGGCGATGTGCTTGTCGACCTTCTCGTACAGGACGAGGTTGTCGATCTCCTCGGGGCTGAGCTCCTTGTCGATGCTCTCCTCGGGGTGCTCTTCGGAATAGGTTCCTCGGGTAGTGGTGGTCACGCAATCCTCCTTATTGCCCCTATCCGCCCTATGCGACGATGCCTCGCTCGTGCAGGTCCTGCCATGCGGCGTCGGTCAGGCCCAGGACGTCGCCGAGAATCTCCTTCGTTCCCTCGCCGAAGTCGGGCGCGGGCCCGATCGGCCGTGCCGCCGCGCCGGTCTCGGTCGTACTGGCGGTCTCGATCCGCCACGGAAGCGCCGGCATCAGGGCTTCCCCGAGTTCGGCTTGTACCACCGGCTGGAGAAAGCCGTCGTCGATTAGCTGCCTATCCGCGAGCAGGTCCTCGGCTGTGCGCACGGGCGCGGCCGCGACACCGGCTTCCTGGAGCCGCGTCGCCAGCTCGACCGGATCCCAGGTCCTGGTGGCCTCGCCGACTAGCTTGTCGACTTCAGCTCGGCTTTCCCACCGCGCCGCGGCCGAGGTGAAGCGCGGGTCACTGCCCGCGTCGGTCAAGCCGAGCACCCGGGTGAGTTCGAGCCACTGTTCGTCGTCAAAGACGGCGATTGCGATCCAGCGATCCCGGCGCGCGGCGGGGTAACAGCCGTGCGGGGCGAAGCCGTCCTCCTCGTTTCCGCGGCGCTCGAGCTCGGTGCCGAACAGCGCGGCGTGCAGCACCAGCTCGGGCGCCGCCGCGATCACCGCATCCGACATCGCGACGTCGATGTACTGGCCCGCGCCGGTGATCTCGCGGTGGCGGAGCGCGGCCAGGATCGAGGGCACCGCCATCATCCCGGCGACGACGTCGGCGTAGGTGCTGAAGGCCTGCTCGGGCGGCCCGCCCGGATAGCCGGTCGCGGCGCACAGGCCGCTGAACGCGTGCATGGACGGTGCCATGGCTTGGAAAGCGGCGAACGCGCCGTGGTACCCGAAGCCCGTGATCGTGGCCATGACGATGCCGGGATTGATCTCCCGCAGGACCTGATAGCCCATATTGAAGTGCTCGAGGACGCCGGGGCGGAAGTTCGCGACCACGACGTCGCTGCGCTTCACCAGCTCGTGGCACAGGCGCTGGCCATCGGGCTCGGTGAGCTCGATCGCGCAACTGCGCTTCATGAGGTTGGTGACCACGAAGATCGGGCTGTTGTTGAGCGACGGCTCGATGCCGACCTTGAGCACGGAGCTGCGGAAGGGATCGGGGCGTGATGGTGACTCGATCCTGATGACCTCGGCACCCAGGCTGGCGAGCCAGAGCGTGGTGTGCGACCCGGCCACGAACTGCGTGAAGTCGACGACGCGCACACCAGCCAGCGGGAGCGTGGCCGTGCCGCCGGGCGCGCTGGCGCTCACCAGGTCATCCCGAACTGGCTGTGAATGTCGGGGAGCCGGGTGACCTCACCGTCGTCAGCCCGCTCGTCCCAGTAGTCACGGGACGACAGGGCCTCCGAATCGAGCAGGTCGGCGCCGCCGCTCACGGGCGCGCACGAGATCCGCAGCCCCTGGCAGAGGTAAAAGAGTGACTCCTTGTCGTACTGACTCGCCCACTCCTCCAGGCGCGGTACAGCGAGCGCCCAGTTCCGGTTCCGGAGGCCGGGGTTGGCGAGGCGCTCGTCCTCCATCCACTCGGGGCTGCCCAGCTGCTCCTTCAGCGTCTCCCATTGCTTGATGCCGGACCAGCTGATGTTGATGTAGCCGTCCTGGCAGCGGAGATTGCGGTGCTCGGCCGTCCCGCCCGCGCCGCGGCCGCGGGACATGTCGCGGTTCAGGCCGCCACCGTAGTAGGCGAACGTACCGAGGCTCTGGCGGAAGACGTTGGCCATCGCCTCGTGGCAGCTGACATCGACGCCGATTGCGGACTGCTCCGGGCTCCGCTGGGCCAGCAAGATCGCGGCGCACACGTTGATCGCCGCGGTCAGCCCGCTGATGAACGAGCCCTGGTGGCTGCCGAGCCGGATGGGCGGCATGCTCTCGGGATCGGCCACCAGGCCAGGGGTGGCGAAACCGGGGCCGCCTCCGTGGAAAATCGTCAGGTCGCTGGCCGGCCACTCGCTGCGAGCGCCGCCGCGCCCGAACGGCGTTACCGAGGCCAGGATGAGGCCGGGGAAGTCTTGCCCGAGCGTCTCCCGGTCGAGACCGGCCTCGGTCAGTAGGTCCTGCCGCCAGTCCTCGACGAGGACGTCGGCCTCTGCCAGCAGTTCCCTGAGTGAGCTGCGGCCGGCCTCGGACGACAGGTCAGCCGTCACGACGTCCTTGTCGCGGCCAACATACTCGGCGTAGACCGGCGACCGGGCGAGATGCTCGTCGAGGAACGGCGTCTTCGGGGTGGCCGGCCAGTGATCGGTCGTGACGGCAGTGACCCGTGCGCCGAGGCGCTGCAGTAGCGAGGTGCAGAACGCTGCGGCCAGCGAGGCCGACAGGTCGATGACCCGCAGCCCGCCGAGGAGGTTCTGTGCGCCGCGCTCTGCTAACACTGCCACGTCCTTTTTCCGGTTTGGGCGGAGTCCCTTTGGGGCTGTTACGCGAAGTCAACTGCTTCCGGCTGAGGTTGTCAACAGAGCGCTCGGTTGCTTACAAATCGATCGGCAAAATGGTCAGGCGATCAGATAGTGATCGGTGCCGGCCTCGTCGGCGCGGCGCAGGCGTCCCTGCGCTTCGAGCAGCCGGAGGTGTGCCACCGTCTCTGTCACCGCGAGCGACTGGTTGAACATGTCGAGCTCATCGAAAGCACGCTCGCGGCGCGTCCACGTGAGCGTGCTCGCCACCTCGAATCCGGTGGTGTCTCCGGCTCGGACGGCCGCGAGCGTACGGTCGAGCCGGACCGCATGGTGGGCAGCCAGCTCGTCGACTCGCGCGTGCACGCTCGGCCTGACCGGGCCGTGGGCCGGAAGGAGCTGCGCGTCCGGCAGCTCGCGCATGCGGGCGAGAGAGGCAAGGAAGTCGCCGAGCGGGTTCGCGGACGGCGAGGCCTCGAGGCCGATCGACGGGGTGATGGTCGAGAGCACGTGGTCACCGGCGAACAGGAGGCGCTCGGCGGCGTCGTGGAAGACCACGTGACCGCGCGTGTGCCCCGGCGTCTCGACCACGTCGAGCTTGCGGCCGGGCACGTCGACGACATCGCCGTCGCGGAGCCAGTCGTCGGGCATCTCGAAGTCGAACAGCGCCGGCGGCCTGGCCGCGGTCTGGCGGGCGATGGCAGCCGCGAGCTCGCCGGCCCCGTTGCTGGTCAGCTGCTCGAATCTGCGGGCCAGCCGCTCGTCATTGGGGCGGCACATGAGCTCGATACCGTCCCGCTCGCCTGAGCCGAGGCTCACCGTGACCGGGATCTCCCGCCGGATCGCGACGGCCTGCGTGTAGTGGTCGAGATGAACGTGCGTCACGAGGAAGCGGCTCACGTCGTCCAAGCCGAGCCCGAGCGTGGCCAGGCTCCCGACCAGAGCCTGCCGTGCCTCCGGTGCCGCCACCCCGGAGTCGACGCAGACGGGGCTATCGTCCTGGCCGGAGATCAGGTAGATGTTCACGGCCCGGAGCCCGTCGTTCGGCAGCGGCAGCGGGATCCGGTAGACCCCGTCTGCCACCTCGTCGACGTTCGGCTCGTACCACTCCAATTGCGGTGTCGCCATGCCCTGTTGCCTAAGCTCGCGTACTCTGGTGCAACTCGGGGCTCAGCCGCCAGTCCTCGATCGCGTCGCCGGGCAGGGCGGCCGGATACCCGTTCTCGTTGACCTCGGCCCAGTGGGAATGGTTGAGCTGGTGCAGCGTGAAAGCGGACTGCAGCGCGTTATAGAAGCCCATGTTGTCGACGGCCTGGTTCACCGACTCCTTGATAAGAAGGGTGGTCATGGTCGGCAGACGGGCTATCCTGCGGGCGAGCGCCAGCGTACGCTCTTCCGTTTCCGCCGGCGGGAAGACCTTCGACACCATCCCGATTCTGTAGGCTTCCTCGGCGTCGATATAGTCGCCCGTCAGCAGGAGTTCCTTCGCGCGCCGCGGGCCGAATTCCCAGGGATGCCCGAAGTATTCGACTCCGCACATGCCGAGCCTGGTCCCGACGACATCGGTGAAGCGAGTGCCCTCGGCGGCCACGATGAGGTCGCACGCCCACATGAGCATGAGCCCCGCGGCGTAAACAGCGCCTTGCACTTCCGCTATCGTGATCTTCCGTAGATTGCGCCAGTGCAGGGTGTTCTGGAAGAAGAAATGCCATTCCTGCAGCATTCTGCCCTCGGCGCCGCCGCGAGTCCCGCCAAAGGCCGCATACGTCGGATGCTGGCCCGGACCCGCGGATCGCTCGGCCAGGGACTCCGCCGATCCCATGTCGTGGCCGGAGGAGAAGATCGGGCCCGCACCGCGCAGGATCACCACGCGGACGGCGTCGTCGGCTTCGGCCACGGCGAACGCATCACCCAGCTCGACCAGCAGGCCGCGGTGCTGCGCGTTCCTGGATCCGGGCCGGTTCAGTGTGATCCGCGCAATGGCGCCGTCGTCGTAGGTGTCGTAGAGCAGGTGCTCGTACTCGGTCATGCGGTATCTCCCGTCGCCTGGACTGGTCATCCGATGTAGGCACTCTGGATCTCGTCACGGCGCGCCAGGATTTCCTGGGCCGTACCCGAGAGCACGATCTCGCCCCGGCTCATCACGTAGGCGCGGGTGGCGACCTTCAAGATCTGGGTCACGTGCTGCTCCACTACCAGGACCCCGATGCCCAGCGTCTGAACGGCATCGTGCAGCGCGGCGAACAGCCGCTGGACCGCCAGCGGCGCCAGGCCGAGTGACAACTCGTCGAACAACAGGACTTTCGGGCGGCGCGCTATGGCCCGCGCCAGGGTCAGCATCTGCTGCTCGCCGCCGGACAGAAGGCCGGTCTTGCGGCTGGCGAGCGGGCGCAGCTCGGGAAAGATCGTGAAGGCCTGGTCGACGTCACACCGGCCGACCAGCAGGTTGTCCAGGACGGACAGGCGCATGAACAGCGCGCGGTCATCGGTGACAAGGGCAAGCCCGCGTCGTGCTCGCTTATGCAGCGGCTCGTCCACCGGGCTGCCCTCCCACAGCAGCTGGCCGGAGCTGGGCTTCACGGCCCCGGCGAGTGCGAGCAGCGTGGTTGACTTGCCGGCGCCGTTGGCGCCGATGAGGGCGACCAGCTCGCCCTGTCGGATCTCCAGGTCAATATCCCTGATGACCGGGCCCGAGCCGTATCCGGCCGAGAGGCCCTTGGCGCTGAGCAACTCAGACGTCATGATCTGCTGTGCGCTCCTTCCTCGGGTGCCTCCTGCTGCTCGTCCGCCGGCTGCTCGTCCGCCGGCAGCTCGCCGAGGTAGGAAGCGATGACGGCCGGGTCGGCCTGCACCTCACGGGGCGTGCCCTCGGCTAGCTTCCGGCCGAAGTCCAGGACGACGATGCGGTCGCAGGCCGACATCACGAAGGACATGTCGTGCTCCACCAGGAGCACCGCGGTTCCGCGTTGCGCGAGCTGGCGCACCAGCGCGACGAACTCAGGCACGAGATCCTCGCCAAGTCCGGCGCCGGGCTCGTCGAGCAGCAGGATCGAGGGCGCGACCGCGACCGCGCGGGCCGCGGCGAGCAGGCGGCGCTGGCCTTGCGGCAGATCCTTGGCGCGATGCGACATGTACCGGCCCAGCCCGAACGCCGCCACAGCGTAGCTGGCGGTCGGCGGGAGTGGCGTCCGGCGGGACCAGACGAGCTCGGTAAGGTACGACCAGCGGTCACGGGGATCGGCGGCCGCCCGGATGTTGTCCTCGACGGTCAGGTCGTCGAATAGCTCCAGGGACTGGAACGAGCGGCTCAGGCCCAGGCGGGCACGACGGTGAACCGGCAACTTGCCGATGTCGCGGTCGTTCAAAATGATCCGGCCGGCCGCGGGCCGCACGAACCCCGTAATCGCGTCGATGGCGGTGGTCTTGCCCGCCCCGTTCGGCCCGATCAGGCCCACGACCGTCCCCGCCTCGACGGTAAGACTCAGCTGATCGACGGCAGTGACACCGCCGAACCGGACAGTAAGGTCACGTACCTCCAGCTTGGCCGGGTCCCGCCTGGCGGGAGCGGGCTCGCCCACAGGCGCGTCGCCGGGAACTGCGGCGCCTTCAGGGCCGGTGACGGCGCGGGTGCGGCGGGAGGGGCGGAACCGGGACAGGAGCTGGGCGAACAGGTCTGCGTTGAGTTTCGCCAGGCCGTCCGGAGCCACCATCAGGTTGACAATGACCCCGACTCCGCCGACAAGCGCCAGCCAGTTCGTGAGTGAGTTCCCGAAGATCTCCTGGAAGATGTACGCGCTGATACCGCCGGCCACCAGGAGCGCCCCGGGGATAGCGCCGGAGATATATCCGATGCCGCCGATCACCGCGAATGCGAGGATCTGGATGGAGTTGAGCGGCGTGAACTCCTGGAAGACCACGGTGGCGAAGGAGTACGCCATCAGGACGCCGGCTACCGCCGCTATCGCCGAGGACACCGCGAAGGCGTAGACCTTCAGTTCCAGTACATCCATCCCCAGCGCTGCGGCCGCGCGCTCGTTAGCCCGCATCGCGATCAGCCGTCGGCCTACCCGCCCCCTCCTGACACTGGAGACGCTAATGCCGATCAGCAGCAGGAGGATCAGGACCAGCGCGGCGAACCGCGCCGGATAGTCGAACTCCCCGATCTGGACGCCGAAGATCTCGGTGCTTCCGATCTGCACGCCGACAATGCCGCCGGTGAGGCTCGGGCTGTTGAAGACGGTGTCGCTAGCCAGCAGGCCGAGGCCGAGGGTGATGATCGCGAGCGTGATGCCACGGGTGCGCAGCGCCGGGATGGCGATGAGCGAGCCGACGACCACGGTAACGACCACGGCGACGATGGCCGCCGGCAGGAAGGCCCAGCCGTCCTGTGACAGCCGCCCGGCGATGAGTGCGGCGATGCCAGCCAGCGCGTACTGAGCCAGGTTCAGCTGGCCCCCATAGCCCAGCACGAAGACCAGCGAGAGAACGAGAATCCCCCCGATTCCCGACAGCGCGATAGCGTCTTGCAGGTTGTAGTTGGCACTGAGCAGCCAGATGACCGCGAACGCCGCGACCGAAACTGCCGCGACCATCCACGGGTTGGCCCGGCCGCTGCCCAGGCCCGGCAGGCTCTCGGCGCTCTGCCCGCGCGTGGGCAGCTTCTTGCCCCGGACCACCAGGAACAGCACGATGACCGCAAACGGCACGATTTCCCCGCTGGCCGCCGCGCTCCAGTACTGGGGGACGACGGTCTCGCCTATGCCGATTAACAGCGCTCCAGCCAGCGTCCACGGGAGCGAGTAAAGGCCGCCTACGAGCGCGGCGGCGAGCCCTGCGATCACGACGAGGGTCAGCGTGACCGTGTCGAGCCCGCCGAGAAACGGCGTGATCAGGATGCCGGCAATCGCCGCCATGATGCCGCCGATCGTCCAGGTGGCCGCCGCCAGCACGTCCGGCGACCAGCCGAGCGCAGAGACCGAGCGCTCGCTCTCGGAGACGGCCAGCGTCGCGCGGCCGAAGTTCGTAACCTTCGGCAGCCACCATCCGAGCACGGTCAGCACGACCGCGACGGCGAGCAAGATTACCCGGTCGCTGGTGATCGTGATCCCGGCAACCTGCCAGGCATGCTGGGGCAGGGCCGAGACGACGAGCTCAGGTGACGGACCCCAGATGATGACCGCCGTTGCCTGCAGGACGATCAGCACGCCGAGGGTGGCAATGGTGCGGATCAGGGTGGGCGATCCGCGCAGCCTCCGCATAACGAGCATCTGCATGAGCAGGCCGAGCACCGCGCCGCAGGCGAGGCTGACCAGGGCGGCGGGAACGACCGGCCATCCGCCACTGGTCAGGTGGAAGAAGACGTACGCCGAGAACATGCCGATCGCGCCCTGGGCGAAGTTCAGCACGCCGGACCCGCGGTAGATCAGAACTATGCCCTGCGCCAGGATCGCGTACGCGGCGCCGGCGCCGAGCCCGAGGACAGCAAACTGGATGAAAACCTTCATGCCGGCCCGCTCCGATCGTCACGAAGCGTACAGATTCACCGTCTGCCCGGTCGAGACCACCGTCCCGTTCTGGACCTGGGCGAGGTAGATCAGGCCGGTGCTGACGCGCGGCTGCAAGGCCGGTCCCGTGTTATTCGGCTCCCAGGTCAGCAGGCCCTGCAGGCTCAGCGAGTGCAGGGCGCGCAGCTTCTGCAGCATGACGGTCGAGGTGATGTCGCCATGCACCCCGGCAAGCGTTCCGGCGATGGCGTAGATCGCGAGCCAGACGCTCAGGCTGGTTGAGTCCAGCATGCTTGCAGCGGCGTTGTGCGACTGCTCGGCCTTCATCTGCGCGACGAACGTCTTGATCCCCGGCAACGCGGTGTCGGTGACCAGCGGCAGCGTTGAGTACACGACCGAGCCGTCGACCAGGGGCTCGAGCTGCTTGAGCTCGGAGTTCGTAAGTGAGCCGTAGGCAATCGCCCACCGGGGGTGGTAACCGATCTCGGCTGCGGCCTGGATCACCCCGACCTGGGCTGCCTCGGATTCGATGAGCACAACGCCGTTGGCGCCGGACTGCTTGAGCTGCTGGGCATAGGAGCCGTAGTCGGTGACGGTGGTCGGCACCGCGACGTCGGCGACCAGGGTGCCTCCCCCGCTCTTGATCCCGGCTCTCGTCGCGTCGTCGGTGATGGTGTCCAGTGGCGTCGCGATCCGCAGTATCCCGACCTTCGTGTCGCCGTCCTTGATCAGTCCCAGCGCCCCCGCAGGGTAGGTGGACAGGACCGACGCGCCGATGGGGAACGAGTACGGGCTGGTGAAGTCGGCCGCCCCGACCACCGCGTTCCCGACGAGCGGTATGTTCGCGGCCACCAGCTCATTGATGTAGCTCGCAGAGAGCAGGCTCTGCGAGGTGACGGCGATTACGTGATCCGAGACGGCATCCCGGCCGCAGACCGCGGCCTGATCCGGATTGGCCTGGTCGTCGCACACGATGACCTGGATCGGGTGACCGTCGATGCCGCCGTGGGCGTTGATGGCATTGGCGGCCGCGTTGGCCGCGGCCGGGGACTCCGGGTAGACATTCAGGCTCTGACCGGGACTGGTCAGCGTCGTAATATCCATTATCTTGACCGGCGAGCTGGAGCCTGAGCCCGAGCCACTTGAGCCCGAGTTAGAGCCGCATGCGGCAGCCGTCAGTGAAATCACCGCGGCGATGGAGACAACAGTGGCGAGGTATCGACCTGAGGGCCTGATCATCATGCTCCCGCTCCCTGTTCACATAGTGGCTAAGGGCGGCGCGAATGGCTGCGACAAGGGCGTTCGCCCCTTCGAGTGACCAAAACGTAGCTCAGCCATCAGGAGGTGTCAACAGAGCGCTCGGTCGCTTTTCTCCGGCGCGGAGTCGCGTGCTCGGGCCGAGCTGGTGATTACGAGGCCGCGCTCGAGTCCGCCGCGGACCGGGCGGGGCTGTGCACGCCGATTGTGGAGCCGGCCTCGGCATGCACGAACCTCTTGCCGCGCAGCGCCGAGGCCAGGGCCGCCAAGAGGCTCATGACTACCGCGAAGCTCAGGATGAGGATCAGGCCGTGCTTGAACGGCGCGCCGATGAGGCTCGGGAAGAACGACCGGCTGGTGAGGATGGCCGCCTGCCGGGCGGGCAGGTGCGACAGCGCCGCCGGGCCGAGCAGCTTGCCCAGCGGGTTGTAGCCGAGCAGCGAGGCGAACAGGTAGCCGAGCGGCGGCAGGTGCGAGACCTGGGCGGCAGTGGCGGCGGAGACACCGTGGGCACGCAGGCCAGCCTCCAGCGCCACCGGAACCTTGTCGTTGAGTCCGATCACCATGAGCGTGAAGAACAGGCCCATGGACAGCGGCATGCCCGCGTTGCCGAAGGTAACCCGCATGCCGGAGGCGGCGCCGCGGTCGCGAGCCGGGACCGAGTTCATAATCGAGGACGTGTTCGGCGAGATGAACAGGCCCATGCTGAGCCCGCTGAGCGCTATCACCAGGGCGAACGGCAGGTAGTCGAAATTGGGCGGGAACGTCATCAGGAGCAGGAAGGCGACGGCCGACAGCAGCATGCCGGTGGTGGCGAACGGCCGGGCGCCGTACCGGTCCG
>Ga0187783_10001442_pt1 | contig 17514 bp, 16 predicted proteins | sample 1015_SJ02_MP02_2_FD_132471 | JGI IMG/M metagenome (GOLD analysis project Ga0187783, IMG submission 132471) | Tropical peat soil microbial communities from peatlands in Department of Meta, Colombia - 1015_SJ02_MP02_20_MG | ecosystem: Environmental > Terrestrial > Soil > Wetlands > Peat | place...
AAAGGTGTAACCGAGGTCCGGCGTGATCAGCGCCTGCAGGGTGGCGGTCATCGACCACAGGTAGCACAGCTCGACAAGCCACTGCCGTCGCGTCCACAGTGCCAGCGCCGACACGATCGAGATCGCATCGGTGAGCTGCAGCGGCAGATCGTACTGCACCGACCAGCTGCCGAGCACCGCATCGGCAATGTACTCACCGGCCCACGCGGCTAGGATCAGCAGGGCAAGCGCGCGGGCAACGAGCTGCACCTCGCGCTCAGGGCGGCGCCGGGCAATCCACACGCATGCCGCCGCCGCCGCCACGGTAATCGCGATGGCCGCGACGTGTTCATTTGAGAACTGCTGAATCGCCCTCCCCCACGGTCATCACCTCGATCGCGCGCAGCGTGAGCGTGTCCTCGCTCAGCGCCGCAGCCGCGCTGCGCCCGCACCCGGGCGGCGCGCCCCCGCGCGAGTTGAGCTCGAGCTCGGCCAGCACGCGCAGCGCCCGGCGCAGGCGCTCGGGATCGGCGTCGCTGACGTCGGCGATGAAGCGCTCGGCGGCTCGCTGGGGCATGCGCAGCGTGCGCCGCACCTCTCCCGGAGGCTCTCCGCGCCTCAGCCGCACGGACACTGCGAGCGCGTCGCGCAGCCGCTGGGCCAAGAGGTAGGTGAGTCCGGCAAGGCGCTCGCCCTGCTCGCGCAGGCTCAAATAGAGCTGGGTGGCTGCGCGGCCGTCGCCGGCCACGAGCGCGTCGGCGAGCGTGTAGGCACGCCGCTCGCGCGAGCGCGCGCTGCGGGCTTCCACCTGCTCGACCCTCACGGCCGTGGGGCCCAGCTCGAGCGCGAGCTTCTCGAGCTCGCGCAGCAGGCGCTGCTGGCGCTCGCCCACCTGGCGCACGAGCGCTTTCGCCGCCGCCTCGTCGAGCGCGAGCCCCATGCCCTGCGCCTGGTCTCGCACCCACCTCGGCAGCTGCCAGGGCTTGACCGTGGCCTGCGCCACGATCTGACCCCCGGCGGCGCGCACCGCCTCGTGGAGCGCCGCCGGCGCCGTCGTCCGCCCTTCCTCGCGCGCGAACAAGGCAATCGTCGTGCGCGGCGCGATCGCCGCCAGCGCCGGCGCGAGCTCGCGCTCGACCTCGTCCTGCTTGAAGCGCTCGGCACCGTCGACGAGGATCACCCGCCCGAGGCCCTGTTCGTCCTCGCCGGCCCCGAGCGCGAGCGTCATCGTCGCGAGCGCCGCCGCCACACCCGCGGGCGTGGCCGCCTCTCCCTCGATCAGCTCGAGGCTCGTAGAGCCCTCGCCGCGCGATTCGGCCAGCGCGCGCAGGCGCGCGCGCCGCTGCGCGATCGCCCCGTGGTCATCGCCGTGGATCAGGTAGGCGGGCTTGAGCTCTGCCATCCGGCGCCGCTAGCGAACGACGAGGTTGACGAGCTTGCCGGGCACGACGACCTCCTTGACGATCTGCTTGCCGTCGATGTGCGCGCGCACGTTGCTCGCCGCCAGGCACAGCTCCTTGAGCTCCTGCGGGCTGGCGTCGGTCGCGGCCTGCACGCGATCGCGCAGCCGGCCGTTGACCTGGCATACGAGCTCGTAGGTGTCGCGCTCGAGCAGGGCCGGGTCGGCATGCGGCCACGGCTGCTCCCACACGCGCTCGCCCTCCAGTCGCTCGTACATGTCCGCACACACGTGCGGGGCGAACGGGAACAGCAGCGAGGCTGCGGTGGCAAGCGCGAAGCGCAGCGTCTGCAGCTGCACCGACGCGCGCAGGCGCGAGCATTCGTTGAGCAGCTCCATCACGGCCGCGATCGCCGTGTTGAACGCGAAGCGACGCAGATCCCCGGAGACCTTGTCGATCGCCCAGTGCGCCTTGCGCAGTAGCGCGAGATCGTTCTCATCCCCTGTTCCAGCCGGCGCATGCGCCGGCTGGCGGGACGGCGCATGCGCCGTCCCGGCCGGAGCCGCATGCGGCTCCGGCTCTCCCCTTCCTGCCGTCTCTGCCGCCAGGCGCCAGAGCCGGGCGAGGAAGCGGTGAACGCCCTCGACGCCCTCGTCCGACCAGTCGGCGTCCTGGTCGGGCGGCCCGATGAAGAGGATGTAGCAGCGCGCCGTGTCGGCCCCCAGGCGCTGCACGATCGACGTCGCCGACACGACGTTGCCGCGCGACTTGCTCATCTTCGCGCCGTCCTTGGTCACCATGCCCTGGGTGAACAGCGCGCTGAAAGGCTCCTGGAAGTCGAGGCGGCCCATGTCGGCGAGCGCCTTGGTGAAGAAGCGCGCGTACATCAGGTGCAGGATCGCGTGCTCCACGCCGCCGATGTACTGGTCCACGGGCATCCACTGGGCGAGCGCCTCCCGGCTCCACGCGGCCCGCTCGTTGTGCGCGTCGCAGTAGCGCAGGAAGTACCACGAGGAGTCGACGAACGTGTCCATCGTGTCCGTCTCGCGGCGCGCGCGGCCCGCGCACGCGGGGCACGTCGTGTGCACCCACTCCTCGGCGGTCGCCAGCGGCGAGCGGCCCTTTGGCAGGTAGTCGTCGATGTCGGGCAGGCGCACGGGCAGCTCGTCCTCGGGCACCGGCACGATCCCGCAGCGCTCGCAGTGCACGACCGGGATCGGCGTGCCCCAGTAGCGCTGGCGCGACACCAGCCAGTCGCGCAGCCGGTAGCTGACCGAGGCGTGGCCCTTGCCCTCGCGATCCAGCCAGGCGACGATCGCCGCCAGCGCCTGGCGGTTGGGCATGCCGTCGAAGTCCGGGCGCGAGTCGACCAGCGGGCCGTCGCCGCTGTAGGGCAGCCCGTCGTCGTCCTGCGCCTGATCGGGGTCTGTGCCCTCGATCACGCGCCTGATCGGCAGGTGCAAGGCGCGCGCGAAGGCGTAGTCGCGCTCGTCGTGGGCCGGCACCGCCATGATCGCCCCCGTGCCGTACTCCATCAGCACGTAGTCGGCCACGTACATCGGGATCTGCTCGCCGTTGACCGGGTTGGTCACGGTGCGCCCGAGCGCCACGCCGCTCTTCGGCCTCTCAGCGCTGCCGCGCTCCTCGCCGGACTCGGCGATCGCGTGGTTGACATACGCGCGCACCTCGGCCTCGCGCGCCGTCCCCTCGACGAGGCGCACCACGTCGGGGTGCTCGGGCGCCATCACGAAGAACGTCGCCCCGAAGAGCGTGTCCGGGCGGGTGGTGAACACCGGGTAGTCGATGCCGAGCTCCTCGCAGCGGAACGTCACCTCGGCGCCCTCTGAGCGCCCGATCCAGTTGCGCTGCATCGTCTTCACGTACTCGGGCCAGTCGATCGCGTCGAGATCGCCGAGCAGCCGCTCGGCGTAGTCGGTGATGCGAAAGAACCACTGCTCGAGCTGGCGCACCTCGACGAGCGCCCCGCAGCGCTCGCAGTGCCCCTCGGCGTCGACCTGCTCGTTGGCGAGCACGGTCTGGTCTTTCGGGCACCACTTGACCGCCGCCTGCTTGCGATATGCAAGGCCGGCCCGCAGCAGCTCGAGGAAGATCCACTGCGTCCAGCGGTAGTACTCGGGCTCGTGCGTGGCCAGCTCGCGCGACCAGTCGATCGAGATCCCCCACGAGTGGAACTGGTGCTGGAAGGACGCGATCGACTGGGTCGTCGACTCGCGCGGGTGCACGCCCGTCTTGATCGCGTGGTTCTCGGCCGGCAGCCCGAAGGAGTCATAGCCCATCGGATGCAGCACGCGCCTGCCCAGGCGGCGCTGAAAATGCGCGATCGCGTCGCCCACCGAGTAGACCTTCAGGTGGCCGATGTGCGGCTCCCCGCTCGGGTAGGGCAGCATCTCGAGCACGTAGGAGCTGCGCCCGTCCGCGCCGGCATCCGCGCGCGCACCGAGCGGCGACGCCTCCGCGCCCGCCGGCGGGTCGTTGGCGACCTGCCACGTGCGCTCGCGCGCCCACAGCTCCTGCCAGCGCGGCTCGATCTCGTGCGGGTCGTACTGGAGCTGGGGCATCGAAATGGCAGGTTAGCGGCCGCCTTCGGCCCCACGCCCGGCGCGTCTGGCGCGCTGACCCGCGACTCGCTCGGGCGCACCGGCGACGCCTCGCGCGTGGACGTGCGCAACGCGCGACCCGCGCGCCCGGCGACGACTACGATGACGCGATGCAGCAGCCACCCCGTTCGAGCACATCGGACGCCGACCGGGGCGCGGCGCCAGCCGCCGAGCCCCTGGCCGGCGGCCGCTCGACCGGGGGGGCGCTCGCCGACGCGCCCGCGCGCGTGGCCGACATCGTCCAGGCCGCCGAACGTGCCGCCGCCGAGCTGCGCGCCCAGGCCGAGTCGCGGGCCGGGGAGAGGATCGCCGAGGCCGACCGCGCGGCCGAGCATCGCGTGCGCGCGGCCGAGGACGAGGCCCGGGAGATCGTCCGGCAGGCCCTCGCCCAGGCCGAGACGGCGCGCAACGAGGCGCTCGCGGCGGTCGGCCAGATCCACGCCGAGGCCGACACGCGCGTCAAGGACGCAGAGCAGGCACGCGCCGCCGCCGCACGCGCGGCCGACGAGCTGCGCGCCGAGGCCGGGCGCGAGGCCGAGCGGGTGCGCACGGAGGCCGTGGAGGACGCCGCGCGCGTGCGCGCAGACGCCGCGGCCGAGGCCGAGCGCGTGGGCAGCGAGGCCGTGTCCGCGAGTGAGCAGGTGCGGGCGCAGGCGGAGCGCGAGGCCGCGGACCTGCGTTGGGGCGTGGCCGAGGAGGCCGAGACGCTGCGGCGGGCCGCCGAGCAAGAGGCGGAGCGGGCTCGCTCGGCCGGCGCAGAGGAGGCCGAGCGAGCGCTCGCACAGACTCGCACGGAGGCGCAGGGCGCACTCGAGGGCGCCCACGCCGAGGGCGCGCGGATCCTGAGCGCAGCGCGCGCGCAGGCCGAGCAGCAGCTCGGCAGCGCCCGCGAGGAGTCAGAGCGCACGCTTGCCGAGGCCGCGCAGCAGGCAAAGCGAAGGATCGACGGGTCGCGCGCCGAGGCCGAGGAGCAGGCGCAGGAGATCCGCGCCAAGGCGCGTGCCGACGCGCGCGAGATCGTAGGCGACGCCCACGTGGTGGCCAGCGACGTGCTCGGCGACGGCACCGAGCTGTCGCGCAATCTGCGTGAGCTGTCGGCCTCGCTGCGCAACAACGCCGATCGCCTGCTGCGCGACGTGCGCCTGGCCCACGGCGGGCTCGTGGCGCGCCTCGATCAGGCCGGGCCCGGCGCGGGCAGCCACGCCAACTCGTCGCGCGTGCCACGGCGCAACGGCCATGCCGACGACCCGCCCGACGATCTAGACGTGCCGGAGTTCATACCGCCGCGCTGAGGCGCCTGCGCGCCGGGCTGGGCCTCCCCGCGAGGAGATCGCTCAGCGCCTCGATGCGCCGGGAGGCTGCTGTCGTGGCGGATCGTGTCGCTCACGGAAAGCGCGCCGCCCATGGCTCGAGCTCGATCTGCGTGGTGTTGACGATGTAGGAGATCAGGCGATACCACCCCGCGACGATGACGATCTCCAGCAGCTGGTCGCTGGCGAAGCGCGCCGCGAGTGCCTGCCATAGGTCGTCGGGGAGCGTACCGATGTCATACAGCGCGTCGGCGGCGGCGATCAGCTCGGCGTCGCCGGCCGACCAGACCGGATCCTCAGCGCTGCCGCGCACCGTTGCGGCGAGCTGCTCGTCGTCGACCCCCAGCGGGGTGGCGAACGCGAGCGCGTGCACGCCCCACTCGTACTCGGCCCCGGCGCGCGCGCACGTGCGCAGGATCAGCAGCTCGCGCTCGCGCGGGGCAAGCCGCGGGTGGCCGAGGATGCCGGCGCCCAGCGGGCGTCGTGAGCGCAGCGGGCCGCGGTGGTTACAGCCTCAGCGGCGAGGGACGTGCGCTGCTCGACGCGCTCGCGCCGCTCCACGGCTGGGCCGAGCGCTGCAGCGCGCGGACCTAGCAGAACCTCACCCGCGCTCGGCGCCCGGCCGTCGGCAGACCGTCGCCCGGCCGTCGGCAGACCGCCGCCTGGCCATGGGCGGACCCCCGTTATACGATGGTCGAGTACGCGGGGCTATAGCTCAGCTGGGAGAGCGTCGCGCTGGCAGCGCGAAGGTCGTCGGTTCGAGCCCGACTAGCTCCACTACGAACTACCTCCAAAGCGCCCGTTTTCAGCAACGGCCGTGAGCGCCTTCCAGCGAGCTTGACCTGCTCGGCTACTTTTCGATCGTGAAGCTGAGTTGCACTGGCGTCGAGTGCTGCCCTGCCGCGTTGCTTGCCGTCAGGACGAGCGTGTACCTGCCCAGCCCGAGCGTCTTCGAGCGCGAGATGCGCCCTTGAAAGGAAACCTTGTTCGCTGCGGGACGGCCCGTGAAGGAGAGCGTGCCTTGTGTCACGGTGCGCTTGCAGGCAGGATCACGGCGGTTGCTCTTGGTCTGCGTCACACACTTGCCCTTTACCTTTCGCCCACCCAGCTGCTGGGTGAACGCAAAGTGCACGCTCGCCTGCTCGTTGAGGCTAAAGGAGAACGTCGTTCCGATCGGTGGCAGCTTGACCTTGCTGGCAATGGCCGCGAGCGCCTTGCCCTCCCGCCATGTGCGGTTGGACTCGATCACCTTGGTGAGGATCGGCCCGATCGCGGCCTGCGATACGGGCACCGGCGCCGGTGCAGGGACGACGGCGGGGCTCGCCGGGTTCGAGAACAACCAAGCCGCGCCGACGCCACCGTTGTCGCTCGGTCCGCCGATCAGCGCCGTGTTGGCATCTGAAGAGAGAGCCACGCTCGAACCAAAGGCGCCCTCACCCGCCTCTTCGCCGCCGCCGATGAGCTTTGGACTCTGCGCCCAGGTCGAGCCCGAGCGGGTGAACACATAGGCCGCCCCGACGGGGGGGCTGGGTTCCCCACCAGGCAGGATGATCTCGTCGTTGAAGGCGCCGATCAGCGGCTCCTGCGGGGCGGCGCGCGCGAACAGCGTCATCGAGGAGCGCAGCTTGACCGCGTCCAGCTCACCGAAGATGGCTCGCGCATCGTCCCCCGGCAGCCCCAGCAGCACCCGCGCACACTCGCGCAGGCGCTCGCCGAGCACCGGATGAGCCGCGTAGGCGCGCGCCTCCTCCAGCGACGCGATGGCGTACGTCTGGGCCATCGCGCTGTGGCCGAGTCCGGCGATCTGGGGGAACACGAACCACATCCAATGACCGCGCTTGCGCCCGGCACGAAGCTCGGCCAGCGCACGCCCATAGGTGCCACCTTCCTTCTGGGCGTCGAGGAAGCGCTGCAGCCGGTCGGGGCTCAACGCTCGAACACGAGCTTCGTCCACGGTGGGTCCAGAAGCGCGTCACGGGCCTCGTCCCAGCGGACCACCCGACTGGTGATGCGCTCGGGGCGAAGCGAGCCCCGGACGGCGAGCTCGAGCACCTGTGGCATGGCCTCGCGAGCGTGCACGCGGCCGGTCGTGAACGTGACGCCGTTCGTGTACATCGCGAGCAGCGGCAGCTGCGGCTGCTCGCCGAAGTAGATCGCCGTGCTCGTGCACACGCCATCGGGCGCGGTGGCGCGCAGCGCAAGCGCGAGCAGAGCCGGATCGCCTCCCGCATCAACGGTGATCGGGTAAGGGCCCAGTCGCTTGGGAGCGTCGGCGAGAACCTGTGCCCCCAGCGCGGCGGCAGTCTCGCGCCGCCGCGGGTCGGCGTCGAGATAGACCACGGCCTCGGCGCCGAGCGCCACCGCGATCGCGACCGCGTAGAGCCCGATCGAGCCCGGCCCGGCGCCGCCGATGACGAGCACGGGCGAGCGGGGCGCCTCGATCAGCTGAGGACCGACCGCGCGCCATGCGTCGCTCAGATTGTCCGACGCGCTGGCCACAGCGACGGGATCGAGGCCTGCCGGCAGCGGCACGAGCATGTGCTCGGCGTAGGGCACGCTCACCAAGTCCGACAGGAAGCCGCCATATCTCTGCACGGCAGGCCCGAACCCGTACGTCGACATGAACGGGAGGCTGGCGCAGTTGCCGCTGTGCCCCGCGCGGCATGGTCCGCACTCCCCGCAGGAGATCTGAAAAGGCACGCTCACGAACTCGCCCGTCTGCAGCGACTCCACCTCGTCGCCCAGCTCGACGATCTCGGCGACGCATTCGTGCCCGAGCGTAAACGGCGGCGCGAAAGGCGAACGGCCGGCGACGATCAGCGCGTCCAGGTCGCAAGTCGATACGACCTTCGGGCGCACCAGCGCGGCCCGGTCGGACTCCAAGCGCGGCTCGGGCACCTCACGCCACTCGACCGCTTTCTCGCCGACGTATGTGAGCGCCTGCATGACTGAATCATGCCCGTTGCGGACCCGTTTGAGCAGGCGGTCGGGCTGGCCCCGTCGAGCGCCCGCCCGTCCCGGCATGACCGGGACGGGCAGAGCGACGAAGCGGCAGCGCTAGCGGCGCGGGCAGGGCGCCTTGTAGGTGGTCGTCACTACTTCACCCGGCACCCGCATCGGCAGCGCGCTGATGTTGGCGAATACGAGTTCTGACTTCAACGGAAAGCCGCCCTTCGGGCACTTATTCGGCATCGTGCCGTAGTACTGGGCTTTGCCGTGCTTCTTGTACGCCGAGCCGGCGACTACGGCGATCGATTCGGCTGATCCGTCGGGCGCCCCGGGCACCGTTTCGACGAGCGGCACTTCGGTTACGTACTTCGGCCCGTAGGGTGCGCCCGCGGTGGTTTTGCTAGACGACGAGATGATTTCGAAAGAAGCGGGCGTCTTGCCGGTCGTCAGGAACTGAAGCTGCCCGCCGGGCGCGAAGAATCCTTCGATCGTGAAGCCCTCGGGCACGACTTCGGTGCCGAAGCTCACGACACCGAGGCCGTGCCCTGACGTCGTCGCTCTCGACTTCGCCGGGCAGGCTTTCGAGCCGACGTTCTTCAGCACGGTGGGGGAGCAGGTTGCGAAGCCAGCCGGGTTGATCTTCGTGCCCGCTGGAAAGTAGGTGTTCACACCGACAAGGGGCGCCGGGTGCCCGTCGTATTCACTTCCCCTGATCGTCCATTCAAAGTTCACAGCCGCGCCTGCGCCGAGAATGTTCCCCGTGTGAGGAAAGCCCGGAATCGGCACCGCCCTGGCTTTGAAGGTCACCGTCGGGGCTGCCGACGCGACTGCCGGGAGGACGAGCGCGGCGACACCGAGCGCGCCGATGCACAAACAGGTGGAAACTCTACGCAACATTGACCCTTCCTTCGCTGGTTTTTGACAGGTGTGTCCTCAGATCCAGCGGGCGAGACGATCGCTGCGGGGTCATTCGGACCGGCCTCCCACACCGGTGTCACAATCTTTTTTCAGTTTCTGAAACACGCCACCTGCGCGAAGGTAGCGGTGCGCGACTAGAGCTCGTGTCGAAGCCGATCACGCGCGTCGGCGTAGCGCAGGCCTCATACACGATCAGCGCGCACAGCACCGCGGCGGCGATGCCCATCGTGACCAGCGCCGGCAGCGCGATGCCCGCCGCGATCAGCGCGAGCAACACGATCGCGCACAGTAGGCGCCGGACGCTGAGCGTGTGCATGTTGCGCAGGCGAAACGCCACGTGCGCGAGCAGGTACAACGCGGCTCCCCCGAGCAGCGCCACTGCCGACACGAGCTCGAGCGGGTCATCGACGTGCACCAGGGTACGTCTCGTCGCGACCGCGATGAGCGCCACGCCGGCGATCATCGGAAAGTGCAGATCTGAATAGGAATCGCGCGCGATCTCGTTCTGCTCGCGCCCCGGCTGCGTGAAGGCCAGCCGGCGCGCCGCGACGTTGCGCGCCGAGGCATCGGACTCCGTCTGCGAGCGCGGGCCTGGCGCCGGCCGAATCGGCCGGCGCCCCCGTTAGCCGGGTAGTGCAACGACGATACCCGGCTCGCCCGCTGAGCTCGATCGGCGTCCCGCCGAACGCCCGTGCCGCCGCTTGGCGCGTGGCTGCACCCTCCCGACAGTAGTACTCGGCCACGCCCAAGTCAACCGCGTTCGACGATCGCTCGAGCCCGGCGCGGAACCTAGGCGCCCTCGCCCACCGCCCGGGCGGGCGCCTCGCCCCACAGCTGCTCGAGCCGGTAAAAGGCGCGCATGGCGGGGGTGAAGATGTGCGCCACCACGTCGAGATAGTCCATCAGGATCCAGTCGCCACGCGCGGCGCCCTCGACGCGGCTGGGGAGGGTGTCGTGCTCGTGCTTGAGCCCCTCGAGGATCGCGTCGTGGATTGCCCTCGTCTGGCGCTGCGTGTTACCCGAGCAAACGAGGAAGTAATCGGTGTAGCCGAGCACGCCGCGCAGGTCGAGCTCGACGATGTCAGACGCCTTCTTGTCCGACGCGTAGCGCGCGATCTCGCCGACGAGCTGCTCGGGGCGCATCAGCTGCGCTCCTCGCCGTCGGCCCGGTAGAGCCCGTGCTCGGCGATATAGCCGGCCACCGCCGGACCGACGAGGTGCTCGATCGGTTCACCCCACACGACGCGCCGGCGCACCATCGAGGAGGAGACGTCGATCGGCGGCATCTGAAGGAAGCGCACGTCGGCATCGACCTCGAGCTCGTGGACGGCGGCGAGCGCGCGCCGGCGCGCGGCGCCGGCGCGCACGGCCACCGCCAGCCCGGCAAGCTCGAGCACCGCGCGCGGATCACGCCATGAGCCGATCGTGGCCGCCACGTCGGCGCCGACGACGAGCGTGAGCTGCACAGCGGGATGGGCGGCGTGAAGGGCCCACAGGCTGTCGACCGTGTAGGACACGCCGCCGCGCTCGATCTCGAGCGCGCAGACCGACGTCGCGTCCTCGCCGGCGACCAGCAGCCTGCACATCGCCAGCCGCCGCTCAGGCCCCGGGTCGAGCTCGTCGGGCTTGTGCGGGGCGCTGTGCGCGGGCATCAGCGCCATGCGGTCGAGCTGCAGCTCATCGCGCGCGCTGCGCGCGAGCGCGAGATGTCCGAGGTGAGGCGGGTTGAACGTCCCGCCGAGGATGCCGACGCTCGCCACGGAGTTCGGTCAGCCGCGAGTATGCCCGTCGCCCTCGATGAGGTACTTGAACGTGCACAGCTCGCGCAGGCCTATCGGTCCGCGCGCGTGAAGCTTCTGCGTGGAGTTGCCGATCTCCGCGCCCATGCCCATCTCGCCCCCGTCGGTGAAGCGCGTCGAGGCGTTCACGTACACGCACGCCGCGTCCACGCCGCGCTGAAAGGCACGCGCGGCGACGGTGTCGCGGGTGACGATCGCCTCCGAATGGCCGCTGCCGTAGCGCGCGATGTGCTCGATCGCCTCCTCGGTCGAGTCGACGAGCCCGACCGCGAGGGTCAGCGCGAGATACTCGGTCGCCCAGTCCTCCTCGCTGGCGGGCCGCAGCGAGTCGATTTGCCCTCCCACCAGCGCCCGCGTGCGCTCGTCGACGCGCAGCTGCACGCCGGCGGCGATCAGCCCCGAGACGATCCTCGGGATGAACGCCTCGGCGACCGCCTCGTGCACGAGCAGCGTCTCGGCGGCGTTGCACACGCCCGGCCGCTGTGTCTTGGCGTTAATCACGATCGCCTCCGCGTCGTCGAGATCGGCGAAGGCGTCCACGTACACGTGGCAGTTGCCCGACGCCGCGTAGATCACCGGCACCGTGGCGACCTCCTGCAACGCCGCCTTGAGCCCCTCTCCTCCGCGCGGGATGATCAGGTCGACCGTGGCGCTCTGGGTGGCCAGCTCGGCGAGCTCCCCGCGCCCGCCGCCGGCCAGCAGCCCGACGCTGCTCGCCGGCAGCCCTGCGGCCGCGACGCCGTCGGCCGCCACCTGGGCGAGCGCGGCGTTGGAGTGGGCGGCCGACGAGGAGCCGCGCAGCACGATCGCATTGCCGCTCTTCAGGCACAGCGCCGCCGCGTCGATCGTCACGTTCGGACGCGCCTCGTACACCACGGCCACGACGCCGAGCGGGACTCGCACCTTGCGCACATCGAGCCCGTTCGCGAGACGCCTCCCCTCGATCACCTCGCCCACCGGATCCGGCAGCGACACGATCGTCAGCGCGGCGTCGGCGATCGCCCTCACGCGATCCTCGTCGAGCGCCAGCCGGTCGAGCAGAGCGGCGCTCAGCCCCGCCTCGCGACCGGCCTGCATGTCCTGCGCGTTGGCCTGCAGGATCTCCTCGCAGCGAGCGATCAGCCCGGCGGCGATCTCCGTCAGCGCCGCGTTGCGGCGCTCGCTGTCAGCCCGCGCGAGCGCGCTCGCGGCGCGCTTTGCGCGGCCGCACACCTCCTCCACCGCTGAGGCGACCGTCGCCATTGCCTAAAGGGTAGACGGCGCGCCCGGCTCGGGGTAGACGGAGCGTCCGGCTCAGTCGACGACGAGGTAGTCGCGGTGCACGACCTCCTCGGTGGCGCGGGGCAGGATCTCGCGCACGGCGCCGGTCTTCATTCCCATGACCTCGCGCAGCTCGGCGGCCGAGTAGTTGCAGATCCCCTTCGCCAGCGCCCGCGCCACCCCTCCGTCGAGTCGCTGGGCGATGCGCACGGCGTCGCCGGCGTCGAAGCTCCCCTCCACGTCCACCACCCCCACGGGGAGCAGGCTCGCGCTGGACTCGCGGACCGCTCGCGCCGCGCCGGCGTCGATGAGCAGCGTTCCGCGCGCCGGCTTGGCGTACTTCAGCCACAGCTTGAACGAGCTGTAGCGCGACTCGCGCGGCAGAAAGCGCGTCCCCTCCCGGTCGCCGGCCAGCACCGATTCGAGCGCGCCCGCGCGCAGCCCGCTGCAGATCACGGTCGTGATGCCGGCGGCGGTCGCCATGTCCGCCGCAACCACCTTCGAGCGCATCCCTCCCGAGCCGAGCGGCGAGGTGGCGTGCCCGATCTGCAGCGGCTCGAGCTGAGCGAAGTCGCTGACCTCGTCGAGTAGCCGGGCGGCGGGATCGGACCGGGGATCGGCCGTGAACAGCCCGTCCACGTCGCTCAGCAGCACGAGCTGATCGGCGCCCACGAGCACCGCCACCTGAGCGGCGAGGAAGTCGTTGTCGCCGAAGGAGATCTCGTCGGTTGCGGTCGTGTCGTTCTCGTTGATCACGGGGACGACGCGCCACTGGAGCAGCCGCGTGAGCGTCTGGCGGGCGTTGAGGTAGTGGGTGCGCGCGCTCATGTCGAAGAACGTGAGCAGCACCTGCGCGCTCGTCACGCCGCGCTCGCGCAGCAGCTCGTCATATACGCGATACAGCTTGCCCTGGCCGACGGCGCTCGCCGCCTGGAGGTCCTCGACCGTGCTCGGGCGCTGACCGAGGCCCATCACCCGCATCCCGCGCGCGATCGCGCCGCTGGAGACGAGGACGACCTCGCCCCCCTGCTCGTGCAACGCGGCGGCGGCATCGCACACGCGAGCCAGAGCATCCTGGCGCAGCTCGCCCGTATCGTCGGCGACGACGCTCGAACCGAGCTTGATCACGACCCTGGCCATCTAGCTGATCGATCCCACGTTCAGAGCCTATGCCGGCGCACCCGGATCGAGCTCGAACGCGATCCCCGCGATGCGCACGTCGTCGCCCGCTGCGAAGCCCGCGTCCTGCAGCGCGCCGAGCACGCCGAGCTTGCGCAGCCGTTCCTCGACATAGGCCATCGCATCCTCGTTGTTGACATCGTGGCGGGCGATCAGCCGCTCGATGCCCTCACCGCGGACCTCGAACGCCCCCTCGCCGACACGCTCCACCAGGAAGGCCCCGCCGCTGTCGCCGGGTCTGAAGACCATGTGCTCGGCGAGCTGGGAGATGTCTCTGGTGGGCGCCGGCGCACCAGCCGTGGCCGCGACCCCCTCCAGGCCGATCTCGCCGCCGCCGCGAGCCACGTTGTCGGGCGGCACGGACGCCAGCAGCAGACGTTGCAGCGCGCCGATACCAGCCCCGGTCGCGCTCGAGGTCGCGAGCACGGGCACGTCGGGCCCGAGTCGCCGCTGCCACGTCGCGACGGCCTCGTCGGCGCGCTCGGGCGTCACGAGGTCGGCCTTGGACAGCGCCAGTACGCGCGGCAGGCGCGCGAGACGCTCGTCGTGGGCGGCGAGCTCGCGCTCGATCGTCGCGTGCTTGGCCAGCGGATCGGACCGCTCGTCTCCGGCGAGCTCGGGTGCGAGCTCGAGCACGTGAACGAGCATGCGCGTGCGCTCCACGTGCGCCAGGAAGTCGTGCCCCAGGCCGGCGCCTTGGCTGGCGCCCTCGATCAGCCCGGGTATGTCGGCCACGACTAGCTGGCGCTCGTCTCCCTCGATCACGCCGAGCACCGGCGAGAGGGTCGTGAACGGATAGTCGGCGACCTTCGGCGCGGCGCGCGTCAGACGCCCCAGCAGCGACGACTTGCCGGCGTTCGGCAGCCCGACGAGGCCCACGTCGGCCAGCAGCCTCAGGCGCAGCTGCAGCTCGCCCTCCTCGCCGGGCAGCCCCTTCTCGGCAAAGCGCGGCGCCTGGCGGGTGGCGTTGGCAAAGCGCTTGTTGCCCCGTCCCCCGCTGCCGCCGCGCGCGACGACGGCGCGCTGGCCGTCGCTCAGCAGCTCCCAGCGGCGCCCCGCGAGGTCGCCGACGTCGGCGCCGCGCACCTCGGTTCCCGGTGGAACGCGGATCGTCACGCTCTGCCCCTCGGCGCCGTGGCGCAGCGCGCCTTCGCCGTGGCGCCCGCGGCTAGCGTGGTAGTGAACTTTGCGACGGAACGCATGCAGGTCACGCAGCGACTGGTCGCACACGAACACCACATCTCCCCCGCGCCCTCCGTCGCCCCCGTCGGGACCGCCGCGCGGGACGTGGGCTTCGCGGCGAAAGCTCATGCAGCCATCCCCGCCGGCACCGGCGCGAACGTGGATCCTTGCGCGATCGTGCAACATGGCCAGATGGTGACAGCAGCCACCCGCGTCCGGGTGGGGCGGCGGCCACCGGCGGCGCAGCGCCGCTGGCGGGCATCAACCGACGAGACCGAGGAGCAGGCGATGAGCAACGACAATCCAAGCGCCGGCGACGATGGCGTCCTTCTGATCACAGGCGCGTCGTCGGGCATCGGCGCGGCCACCGCGCGCCGTGCGAGCGCCGGCGGTTGGCGCATCGTCCTCGCCGCGCGTTCGCAGGAGCGGCTGCAGTCGCTGGCCGAAGAGCTCGGAGGGCCGGAGCGGGCGCTCGCCGTCGGCTGCGACGTGACCGAGTGGGAGCAGCAGCAGCGGATGGTCGCCACGGCCCTGGAGACCTTCGGACGCCTGGATGCGGCGTTCGCCAACGCCGGCTTCGGCGGGCCGCGCGGCTTTCTGTCGGACACGCCCGAGCACTGGCGCGAGATGATCCTGACCAACGTCTACGGCGCCGCGCTCACGCTCCGCGCCACGATCCCCGCGCTGAAGGAGTCTCGCGGGCATCTGCTGCTGACTTCGAGCGTCGCGGGTCGCCGCGTTCTGCCCGGTTCGATGTACTCGGCCACCAAGCACGCCGTCACGGCCATGGGCGAGGCCGCGCGCCAGGATCTCGACGGCACCGGCGTGCGCGTCACGCTGATCGAGCCCGGCATGACCGACACGCCGTTCTTCGATCGGCGACCGCAGCACGCGCTCGCCGACGACGACATCGCCCGCGCCGTCCTATACGCCGTATCGCAGCCGGCGCACGTCGACGTCAACGAGATCCTCATCCGCCCGACCGCCCAGTCGGGCTAGCGCTGCTCGTCGGCGAGCACGCTCACGACCCGGCCGCGGCGTCCGGCCGTGAAGCGCACCTTGCCCGCGGCGCGCGCGTAGATCGTGTCGTCCTTGCCGATGCCCACGCCCTCGCCGGGCTTGAACCTCGTGCCCCGCTGGCGCACGATGATCTCACCGCCGCTCACCGACTGGCCGGCGAACGTCTTGACGCCGAGGCGCTGCGCGTTTGAGTCGCGCCCGTTGCGGCTCGAGCCGAGCCCCTTCTTGTGCGCCACCGCTAGCCCTCCTCGTCGGCCTTGCGCCCGCGCGTCGGTTTCTTGCTCGCGTCCGCCCCTGGTTTGGCTTTGGGGGCGCGCGGTTTGCTCGTCCCGGTCCCGCTCTCCCGCCGTTTAGCGGGTGCTTTGGCTTTCGCCGCCGACGCCCTCGCTTTGCCTGCCGGGCGCTTGGGCGCCGCCGCCGCGCTCGACGCTTTCGCGTCTGCTTTGCCTTTTGCGCTCGACGCTTTGCCTTTGGCGCCCGACTCTTTCACAGTCCGTTTGGCGCCACCGCCTGTTGCGGTCTGCGCCTTGTGGCCCTCAGCCGTCACACTGCCGGCTCTTGTCGCGTCCGCCTTCGCGCTGTCTGTTTTTGCGCCCCGCGCTTTCGTGCGTGCGCGGCCGCCCAGCTCGAGCTCGGTCACCTCGATGCGCGTAAGGCTCTGGCGGTGGCCGGTGCGGCGCTTGTAGCCGCGCTTGGGCTTGAACTTGAACACGCGCAGCTTCGCTCCGCGCTCGTGAGCGATCACCCTTGCCGTCACGTTCACCTTTTCCAGGCCGGCCTTGTCGAACACGACCTCGTCGGAGCGAAACAGGACCGGCTCGAGCGCCACGCTGGCCCCCTCCTCGGCGGTGAGCCGCTCGACGAGCAGACGCTGGCCGCGCTCGACCCGGTACTGCTTGCCCCCGCTCTTGACGATCGCGTACATCTGGTCTCCGTCTACTCCGTGCTCGCCTTGGCCCTTGCAGCCGAACGGCGCCGCCCGCCTCTGCGACCGCGACGCCGAGGCGGTGATTGTAGGCGATCGGGCTCGCTGGAGGCCGAGCGCACGACCTCGCCCGACTCGTCCAGCAGTACCGCGCTGGCCGCCGTGCGCCCGACCTTGTCGATGCGCACCATGCGCTTCTCGCCCACGTGCGCGGCGGCACCCGCGATCGAGATGATGTAGCCGTCGATTTTGGCCACCGCGTCGTCGACGTCGTACATGTGCGGCTCGACGATCTCCACGAGCACCTCGTCGCCCTGGCGAAACGGCAGCGCCCGCTCCTCGACCTCCGCGCGCGTGCCCTGGAGGGTGATCGCGAAGTGATCGAGCGCGAGGCCTTCTGAGCCCTCGAATAGAAACGACTTGCCCGTCTGCTCCTCGAGCGCGTGCAGCACGCGCGAGCCGTGGCTTGTGAACTCGTTCGTCACGCGCGGGTTGATCTGCACCAGGAACGCCTCCACGTCGGGATGCTCGGCGGCCACGTCGCGCAGGCGGCGCTCGAACTCGATCGCGATCGTCTCCTCGGAGCGGATCACGCCCTCGCCCTCGCACGTCGGGCACTGGCGGGTCATGATCTCGCGCACGCCCTCGGTGACGTTCTGGCGGGTCATCTCGACGAGGCCGAGCTTGGACAGCTCGGCCGTGAAGGTCTTCGTGCGATCCTCGTCGAGCTTCTTGCGCAGCGTCTTCATGACGGCGTCGCGGTTGCGCGCGCGAGCCATGTCGATGAAGTCGATCACGATGATCCCGCCGATATCGCGCAGTCGCAGCTGGTTGACGACCTCCTCGGCCGCCTCGAGGTTGGTGCGCGTGATCGTGTCCTCCAGGCCCGCGCCTTTGCCGCGGCCGATGAAGCTGCCGGAGTTGACGTCGATCACGGTCAGCGCCTCGGCGTAGTCGACGATCAGGTAGCCGCCG
>Ga0187783_10001443_pt1 | contig 17506 bp, 14 predicted proteins | sample 1015_SJ02_MP02_2_FD_132471 | JGI IMG/M metagenome (GOLD analysis project Ga0187783, IMG submission 132471) | Tropical peat soil microbial communities from peatlands in Department of Meta, Colombia - 1015_SJ02_MP02_20_MG | ecosystem: Environmental > Terrestrial > Soil > Wetlands > Peat | place...
CGGACGGCTGGCCTCGGCCGGAACATCAGCAGGCGCTTGGCGGGGTCGTCCCCAAAGCGGGCCAGCTCTTGCGGGTAGGGCGGCTCCCAGACGAGTACCTCCCGGCGGTCGAACCCGGCTATCTCGGTAGCGTGCCGCAATCCGGCGAGCTTGCTCGCCCACTTCATGGCTGCGATGGCGTCGCCAACCTCGGCGGCCCTGACGAGCGCGGTGACGACCTCGCCCTGCAAGTAGGCGTTCCAGATGTCCTCGATCACTTCGCGCTCGCCCAGTTCCTCGTTCAAGCCCGCTCCTCCCGAGGTCGGCCCGCGGACGGCCCGCGCTGGACTCCCCGCTACCCGCGTGGCGGCCAGGCATGCACGAATCTCAAGGTCAGCTGCGGCGTCCAGCGCCGGGATGAGCCCCTGGGTGCTCGCCGGCTGGATCAGAACTTCTCGATGGCCGGGATCACTTGCTCGCCCATGAGCTCAAGCGGACGCAGCGAGCCGACGTCGATCACCGAGCCGTGCGCGACCTGCACGCCGAGCTCGGCGAGCTCGTGCAGATGCTCGATGGTCTGGGCCACGCGCTCGCCGTTCTTCCCCAGGTCGAACCGCGTCTGTACGGTCTTCTCAATCTCGGCGTAGTCCCGCCCTTCAGCCGCGCAGTGCGCGCGCAGCACATCCAGCTTGTGCGCGAGCTCGTCGGAATCGCGGATGTTGCAGGCGTCGGCGTACCTGGCCACCAGGCGCAGTGTCTTGCGCTCGCCGGAGCCGCCGACGAGGATGCGCGGCCGCGGCTGCGTCAGCGGCTGTGGCGAGTTGAGCGTCCGCTCCAGGTGATAGTGCTTGCCGTCGAACGGGCCGTCGTCAGCACTCCACATCTGCAGGCAGATGCGCAGCGCTTCCTCGAGCCGCTCGTAGCGCTCCGCGAGCGGCGGGAAGAACAGGCCGAGGCCGCGAGCCTCCGCCTCGTTCCAGGCCGCGCCGATGCCGAGCATCGCCCGCCCGCCGGACAGGACGTCGAGCGTGCTGACAGCCTTGGCCACCAGGCCGGGGTCCCGGTAGACCACCGCTGTGACGACCGTCAGCAGTCGCACCCGCTCGGTGCTGGCCGCGAGCCATCCGAGAGTCGTGTACGCCTCGAGCATCTCGTGCTCGGGCGGGCCGATGTGACCGATCTGCCACACGTGATCCATCACGCTGATGCGGTCGATACCCGCCTGCTCGGCCTGCCTGGCCACGTCGCGCAGCCGCACCCGCAGCGCGGCCGGGCCGCCGTCCCACGTGAAATCCGGGATGTGCAGACCCACCTTCATGCGCGCAGCTCCTCACCGCTCGGCCGCTCTTGAAGCTCACCATAACGCCGGCCTGGGGGCGGCAAAATGGTCGGATGGCGCAAAGGCGGGCGATGTATCCAACCGGCCGTCAGGGCCCGCAGGCTTGCTTCGGCCGGGCCAGGAGAATCTCGCCGTTGAGCAGCAGCGCCAGTCGTCCGCTGCTAGCGGCCTCGATGCCTGCGGGCAGCAACCCGATGCGGCGGACGACCAACAGGATGCGCCCGGTCGCGCTAGAAGCGCAGGCGATCGTGCCGGACATCGCGTCTGTGATCCATAGCTGTCGGCCGACGAGATAGACCCGCACCGAGTTAGTGAAGCCCACCGGGCCCATCCCGGGAATAGCTGCCCGTGGCGGCCGGATCTCGGTCAGCTGGCCCGCCGCGCTGACAGTCTGGAAGTAGCCGCCGAGCATGCCGGTCGCATAAGCCAGCCAGGCGCTCGTGCCGGCGGCCGCAATCTGCGCGCCGCCGAGACCGCCGACGGGCGCGCTCGTGGCGGCGAGCACCGCGCCGGTACGCGGATTGCGCTGCTGTACAGATATCGGGCCGCCGCCGCCAGAGTCAACGGTGGTCCACAGTGCAGCCCCGTCCGCCGAGCCCGCTACCTGGACGAAGTCCTGCGCGTTCGCTCCCGCCACGGGCACGTCTGCCACCGTGTGGGCCGTTGCCGGGTCAATGGCGACCAGCGTCCCCTCGGTCGCCACCCACACCAGTCCGCCGGCGTACGCGAGCTGCTCGGTGCCAAAGCTCGGCGGCTGCCCCAGCGCGACCGTGTAGCGCACGGCCAGTGTCGCGGGGTCGAGAGCGACCACGGTCATGTCCGCGGATGTCGGCTGGGCGCCACGGCCAACCCACAGCAGGCCGCCACCGAATGCCATCCCCGACTCGCCGGCGATCCTCGTGGCCGGGCCGACGCGGTCGGTGGCTAGGTCGACGCGCGTGATCAGGATGCTCGCACCAGGGGAGGTGGGATTCGTGGCTGAGCCGGTGAACAGCGCGCCGCCACCGGTCACCGCCTGCCACGCGCCGCCGGGCACCCGGATCCACCGCACCGCGGTCAGTGGCGCCTGAGCCGGCACAGCTGGCTGCGATGGGCCGGGCTGGGAGGAGGCAGCAGGCTCGCCAGGCGTCGTTGCGGTGTGCCCGGCAGCCGAGCCACAGCCGGCCAGTACGCCAGCCACGGCCAGCACGGCAGCAGCGAGCCGTACTGATTTGCATGCTGGGCCGCCTCGCCAGCTCCGCGCCCGCGTCATGCTGCTGTGACGCCGCGGGCCTCGTCGCGGTTGCGGCTAGCCGCCGGCGTGGCGAGGCCGCGGGGCATGCAGGAAGATCGGGTGATGGCCACGGATCCAAGCAAGAAGCGCAAGGCAGGCGGGTCGGAGACGACGCCAGATCAGCGCGGCGCGGCACCGCCCTCCGGCCGAGTCCCGCGCAAACTCTACGAACGTGAACTGCTCCGGCTGCAGGCAGAGCTGGTGCAGCTGCAGGGGTGGGTGCGGGCGGAGAGCGCCCGGCTGGTCGTCGTCTTCGAAGGCCGGGACGGGGCCGGCAAGGGCGGCACGATCCAGCGCGTTACCCAGTACCTCAATCCCAGGGTCGCAAGGATCGTTGCGCTGCCCGCCCCTACCGAGCGCGAGCGCGGCACCTGGTACTTCCAGCGCTACATCGAGCAGCTGCCGTCGGCCGGCGAGATCGTGCTCTTCGACCGAAGCTGGTACAACCGTGCGGGCGTCGAGCGGGTCATGGGTTTCTGCACCAAGGAGGAGTACGGCAGGTTCCTGAATCAGTGCCCGATCTTCGAGCGCCTGCTCGTGGAGGACGGGATCTTGCTCCGGAAGTACTGGTTCTCCGTCAGCGAGGACGAACAAGAACGGCGGTTCCGGTCGCGGCTTGAGGACCCGATGCGGCGGTGGAAGCTGTCGCCAATGGACCTGGAATCCATGACTCGCTGGGAGGCCTATTCCCAGGCCAAGGACGAGATGTTTGTCCACACCGACATCGAGGAGGCGCCCTGGTACGTCGTGGACGGCACGGACAAGCGACGAGCCCGGCTCAACATGATCGCGCACCTGCTCAGCACCATCGGCTATCACGACGTGAAGCCGGCCCCGCTCAAGCTGCCGCCGCGGCCCAAGTCGACCGGCTACGTGCGCGCGCCGGTGGAGTCCCAGACCTTCGTTCCCGATCATGTGGCCGAGCTACTCGCGCACGGCTCAGCTGCCCGCGGGTGACGGCCGGTCGGTCGGCAGTTGCGAGCATGCAGACCAGCGTTGCGGTCCGGGGGGCGCAGGTGATGAACTCGGCTCGTGCGCACCGGGCGGGCCAGCCGCGGGCTGTCCGGCGCACCGGCCGGCAAGGAGAGACAGCATGGCACTGGAGTTCGGGATCTTTGATTCTTTCGATCTCGGCGCCTCGACCCCCGGGCAGGTCATCGCCGGTCGCCTGGACTTTGCCGTGTTGGCCGAGTCCGCTGGCATCGCCCACTACCACGTCACCGAGCACCACGGCACGCCGCTCTCGGTCTGTCCGTCGCCGAACCTGTTCCTCGCGGCGCTGAGCCAGCGCACCAGCACGCTCCGGATCGGCGCGCTCGTGCACGTGCTTCCGTCGTATGAGCCGCTGCGGCTCGCCGAGGAGATCGCGATCCTTGACCAGCTCACGGGCGGCCGCCTGGACGTCGGGGTTGGCAGTGGGGTCAGCCCGTACGAACTGGCCTACTTCGGCGTGGACCAGAGCGAGGCACGTGCCCGTTTCGCCGAGACGCTCGCGGCGGTCCGGACGGCACTGGCAACCGGGCGAATGACCCACCGAGGCACGCTGCTCCGCGACTATGACGTCGAGCTGTCGGTCGGGCCTGTGCAGCGACCGCATCCGCCGCTGTGGTACGCCTCCAGCAACACCAGCAGCGCCGAGTGGGCGGCCGCCAACGATGTCAGCTTTGTCGGCCGATGGAATGGCGGATCATTCGCGGCGGCCGCGGAGTCGTACTGGCAGGTCTGGCACGACCACCAGGTCACGCGCGAAGCGGCAGCTACCGCCGCGGCGCCGCCCAGGGTGGGCTTCGCCGCGACCGTCTACATCGGCTCGAGCGACGAGGCGGCCCTCGATCGGTATCAGGCCGCCGCGTCCCTGCACTATCAGCACTTGCTGAGCCTGTGGCACAAGCACGGCAACCACGCTTTCGACGGGATGGCAGACCTGCCAGCCGGCCGGCGCATGGGCAACGCGCTGGTTGGCTCGGCCGAGACGGTGCGCGACCTGCTGGTGGCGCAGATCGCGCAGGCCCCGGTCAACTACTTCGAGACCACGCTCGCGTTCGGGGATCTCACGCCCGAGGAGGCGCACGCCAACCTGGCCGCGTTCGCCGACGTCGTCATGCCCGCCGCGCGCGAGGCGGCGGAGACCCGGCGGCCCGGTCTGGTCACGGCACCGGGTTAGCGGGCCACAAGCGCAGGAGTTGGTCCGGGCTGATGTTGCCGCCGCTGCAGACGACCGCTACCTGGCGGCCGGCAAACCTGCCGGGATCGGCCAGCACTGCCGCGAGGGCAGCGGCGCCTGACGGCTCGACCAAGTTACGGGTCTTGGAGATCATGATTCGGGTGGCGTCCGTCAGCTGAGCCTCTGACACGAGCACGAAATCGTCGAGTTGCTCCCACAGGATGCGCTGGGTCAGCTCGAATGCGATCCGCGTCGCCAGTCCCTCGGCGAGCGTCTCCATGGTGTCCTCGACCAGGGCGTGCGCCCGCCACGACCGGTACGCGGCCGGAGCGGCCTCCGACTGCACGCCGATGACCTCGATCGACGGACGGACCGCCGTCGCCACCACGCAGGCCCCGGCGGCTCCGCTGCCGCCGCCGACCGGCACCACGACGACGTCGATGTCGGGCTGCGCCGCCAGGATCTCCAGCGTGTAGGTCGCAACGCCGGCGATCAGCGCGGGCTCGTTCGCCGAGTGGATGTAGCGGTAGCCACGCTCGGCCGCCAGCTTCTCGCAGTGCTCGCGGGCCTCGTCGAAGTCCCGGCCGTGGTGGATGACCTCTGCGCCCAGCGCTCGCATGGACTCGACCTTGACCGGGTTGGCGCGCTCAGGCACGCACACGATAGCGGGCACGCCGAACAACTCGGCGGCGTAGGCGACGGACTGGCCGTGGTTGCCGGTCGAGGCCGTGATGACGCCGCGGCGGCGGTCGTCCGGGCCGAGCTGGCTGATCAGGTTCACCCCGCCGCGGACCTTGAAGGCGCCGATGGGCTGGTGGTTCTCATGCTTGACCCAGACCCGCGATCCGGTCAGCGTGTCGAGAGCGGGATAGGAATACAGCGGTGTCGGTTGCAGGTACGGCGCGATGCGACGGCGCGCCGCCAGGACGTCGGACAGGTCAGGGATCGCCAGTTCGGTCACGACTCGTGTCTATCACCACCCGGCCGCCGGCGCCCGCGGACCAGTTGGGCGCGCGGCCAGCACGGCCCGCGCCTGCCTGGCGATCTCGATCTCCTCGCGGGCGGTGACGACCAGCACCCGGACCGGGCCGGATCCGCTGATGTCCGAGTCCGACGTCACGCCCTGCTGCGCCGAGTCGAGGCTGACACCGAGGAACCCCAGGCCCGCGACGGCGGCCGCGCGCACCCGCGGACTGTGCTCACCGACGCCGCCGGTGAAAACGAGCGCGTCCAGGCCGTTCAGCGCCGCGGCCATCGCCGCGATCTCCCGCCGCAGCCGGTGCAGGTAGACCTCGAGTGCGAGCTGGCCCCGGGGATCGCCGTCGTCGGCCGCCGCGAGTACCTCGCGCATGTCACCGGACGGGATCCCTGCCAGGCCCGCAAGCCCAGACTGCTGCTCGAGCCCGGCAGACACCGCGGCCAGGCCGAGGTCGCTGTGCTGCAGCAGCCAGGTGATCAGGCCAGGATCGACGCTGCCACTCCGGGTGGCCATCACCAGGCCCTCGAGCGGCGTGAAACCCATCGTCGTGTCGACGCTGCGGCCTGCCGAGACGGCCGCCAGCGACGCGCCAGCGCCGAGGTGACAGGTTACAATCCGCAACCCGGCCAGATCCCGGCTGAGCAACTCGGCGGCGCGCCGCGCCGCGTAGCCGTGTGACAGCCCGTGGAACCCGTATCTGCGCAGCCCGTACCGGCGCGTCCAGGAGTCCGGCAGCGCGTATGCGGCGGCGGCGGCAGGCATCCCGGCGTGGAACGCCGTGTCGAAGCACGCGACCTCTGGCACTCCGGGCAGCGCATGGCGAGCCGCCTCGATCCCGGCCAGCGCCCGCGGCTGGTGCAACGGAGCCAGGTCGGTCAGGCTAGCAATCGCCGCGACGACGGCGTCGTCGATGAGGACCGCCTGGCTAAACGTGCTGCCGCCGTGCACGACGCGGTGCCCGACGAGGCCCGCGCCGGCCACGCTCGTGAGGAAGTCGGACAGCTCCGGATGATCCGCGCTGCCATCCCACGGATCGAGGTCCAGCGACTTCTCGACGGTGTCGGCCGGGCCCAGCACACGGACCTTGAGAGTGCTCGACCCGGCGTTGACGACGATGACGCGGGCCGAGAGGGCAGTCGTCACGGCGCTCGCTGTGGGTCCCGCGCGGCCGGCGCTTGGGATGGAGGGCCGGGCTGCGGCCACTGCCAGTTCTGCACCTCGGGCATGTCCTCGCCGTGCTCCCTGACCCAGGACCAGTGCCTGGCCCGTGAGTCCACCATCTGCTGGCGCAGATCGGCGGCCCGGACCGCCAGCCCCGGCACCCGGTCGATCACGTCCATGACCAGGTGGAAGCGGTCCATGTTGTTCATCACCACCATGTCGAACGGCGTGGTAGTCGTGCCCTCCTCGATGTACCCGCGGACGTGCATGTCGTGGTGTGCGTCCCGGCGGTAGGTGAGCCGATGGATCAGCCAGGGGTAGCCGTGGTAGGCGAAAATGATCGGCCGGCCCGCCGGGAAGAGCGCGTCGAACTCGGCATCGCTCAGCCCGTGCGGGTGCTCGGTGTCTGGCTGCAGCCGCATGAGGTCCACCACGTTGACGACCCGGACCTTCAAGTCAGGCAGTTCGCGGCGGAGGATGTCGGTGGCCGCAAGCACCTCGAGCGTCGGTACGTCCCCGGCGCAGCCGAGCACCACGTCTGGCTCGGACCCGCCGTCACTGCTTGCCCACCGCCAGATGCCAGCGCCTCGAGTGCAGTGCAGGATGGCTTCCTGCATGTCCAGCCAGTCCGGGGTCGGCGTTTTGCCGGCCACGATGACGTTGACGTAGTCCCGACTGCGCAGGCAGTGGTCGGCGACCGACAGCAGCGTGTTCGCGTCCGGCGGCAGGTACACACGGATGACCTCGGCCTTCTTGTTCATCACAAGATCGATGAAGCCGGGATCCTGGTGGCTGAATCCATTGTGATCCTGCCGCCACACGTGCGAGGTGAGCAGGATGTTGAGCGAGGCGACCGGCCGCCGCCAGGGCAGGTGCCTGCTCACCTCCAGCCACTTCGCATGCTGGTTGAACATCGAGTCCACGATGTGGATGAACGCCTCGTAGCAGGAGAACAGGCCGTGTCGCCCGGTCAGCAGATAGCCCTCGAGCCAGCCCTGGCAGGTGTGCTCGGAAAGGATCTCCATGACCCGGCCGTCGGCGGCGAGGTTCACGTCCACCGGCAGGGTGGCCTCTTCCCACGTCTTGCCGGTCACGTCGAGCACCGCGTTCAGCCGGTTGGATTCGGTCTCGTCCGGGCCGAACAACCGGAAGTTCCGCTGTCCAGCGTTGAGCTGCATCACGTCGCGGAGCATCGAGCCGAGCACCCTGGTGGGCTCGGAGACGTGCCCGCCCGGCGCGGGCACCGGCGCCGCGTAGTCCCGGAAGTCCGGCAGCGTCAGATCGCGGAGGAGCACCCCGCCGTTGGCATGCGGGGTCGCGCCCATCCTCAGGTCGCCGGGCGGCACGAAGCTCAGCAGGTCGGCGCGCGGGCTGCCGTCGGCGCCGAACAGTTCCGCTGGCCGGTAAGACCGCATCCAGTTCTCGAGCTGCCGCAGGTGCTCGGGATTGGTGCGCACCTCCGCGAGGGGGACCTGGTGCGCCCGCCACGTCCCCTCGACCGGCAGGCCGTCCACCTCGACCGGCCCGGTCCAGCCCTTCGGGGTCCGCATGACGATCATCGGCCAGGCCGTGCCCGGCTGACCCGCTCCGCTCCTGGCGTGGTCCTGGATGCGCCGGATCTGAGTGATGGCGGCGTCGATCGTCGCCGCCATCTCGTCATGGGGAACGGAGTCATGGGTGCCGGTCACGTACGTCGGCTCATAGCCGTAGCCGCGCAGCAGGGCGTCCAGCTCGGTGTCGGGCAGCCTGGCCAGCACCGCCGGATTCGCGATCTTGTAGCCGTTCAGGTGCAGGATCGGCAGCACCGCTCCGTCGGTGGCCGGGTTGAGGAACCGGTGCGAGTGCCAGCTGGTCGCCAGCGGCCCGGTCTCCGCCTCGCCGTCGCCGACCACGCACGCGACGATGAGCGAGGGATTGTCGAACGCCGCGCCGTGCGCGTGCGATAGCGAGTAGCCGAGTTCGCCGCCCTCGTGGATCGAGCCGGGGGTCTCGGGTGCGACATGGCTCGGCACGCCGCCGGGGAACGAGAACTGGCGGAATAGCCGCTGCATACCCGTCGCGTCCCTGGACACGCTCGGGTAGGTCTCGCTGTAGCTGCCTTCGAGCCAGCTGTTCGCCAGCGCCGCCGGCCCGCCGTGACCAGGCCCCACCACCATCATCATCGGCGTCCCGTGCACACCGATGGCCCGGTTGAGGTGCGCCCAGATGAAGTTCAGGCCTGGCGTGGTGCCCCAGTGTCCGAGCAGCCGCGGCTTAATGTCCGCGGGCGCCAGCGGCTGGGTCAGCAACGGGTTATCCATCAGGTAGATCTGGCCAACGGACAGGTAATTCGCGGCGCGCCAGTAACGGTCGAGCACCTCCGCCTGCTCGCTCGTGAGCGCGCCGCGCCCGGTGACCGCAGTCATGCCTTCTCCCTTACGACGACGACGGGGCACGGGGCCGCGGTCACGCAGTGAATGCTGACCGAGCCGAGCAGCATGCCACTAAACGCCCCGTGCCCCCGATTGCCCACCACCAGCAGGTCGGCTCCAGCAGCCTCGTTGACGAGCACCATGGCTGGGTGGCCATAAGCGACTTTCGTGCCGACTCTTTCCGGTGTGGTGGTGCCGAATACCTGGCTCAGTGCCGTGTTTAGTGTTTCCTGCAACTGCGCCCGGACCTGGTCGGTAATCGGCTGCGGCGGCCGGCCGGCGGGCACCGGTCCTGCCGCCGGATAGTGCCAGGCGTGCACGGCGCTGATGCTAGCCGCGGTCGCCGCTGCGTAGCGGGCCGCCCAGCGCAGCGCTTCGACGGATTCGGCCGAGCCATCCACGCCGACGACCAGGTGCGGCGCTCGGTCGCTGGCCGGACTGGTCATGGGGACTGCCTCACATTCGCTGTCGACCTACGGCCTATCCAACGCTGCGGCGTTCCACACCGGCCAGGGCCGATCGTCCCGGCTTGCTGAGACCATCTTCGCATCCGGTCCGCTCGCCGGGCTCATGCGGTGACCCAGGTCGACGATGGCCCGTCTGGGCATGGCCCGTGTGGGCATGGGAGCGGATTTACTGTCGTGATAGCGACAGTAAATCCACTCCCATTCGCCGGGTTTCTGGCTAGCTCCTGAACTTGGCCGCTGGCTTACGCCTCGGACGCCTCCGGCTCCGCTGACCGCAGCCCGCGCCTCCGCGCGGTGGCCTGCAGTTTGCGGTGTGGCCGCACGGCGATCTCGGCGTGCACGTCGTGCACGTACTTGCCGCCGCGCAGCAGCGACGCCGCCGCCGCGACCAGGCAGGCCGCGATCGCGAAGCCGAACGCGATCGACAGGCCGTGCTGGAACGGCCCGGAGATCAGCGACGGGAAGAAGGTGTGCCCGGTCAGGTAGGCGGCGTGGCTAGCCGGCAGCTTGCTGATCGCGGGCCCCAGCAGCGTGCGCACCGGGTTGTAGCCGAGCAGCGCGGCGAACATGATCGAGACGGGCGGCAGCGCCGCGATGCGGGCGGCGTCGGCGCGCGGCAGGCCCTGCGCGATGAGCCCGTGGCTGAGCGCCGACGGCAGCGATGCGGCGAGGCCGAGGATGATCAGCGTGAAGAAGATGCCGATGGACAGCACCATGGCCGAGTTCTGGAACGTCGCGCTCATACCGGCCCCGACGCCGCGTCGCTCGGGCGGCAGGCTGTTCATGATCCCGGCCCGGTTGGGCGACGCGAACAGGCCCATGCCGATGCCGTTGAGCAACAGGATCACCGCGAACTGCCAGTAGGCGAAGTCGATCGGCAGCAGTTCGAGCAGGACGAACGAGGCAGCCGCGAGTACCATGCCGCCGGTTGCGAACGGCCGCGCGCCGAACCGGTCGGACAGCCAGCCCGACACCGGCCCGGCGGCCAGGAAGCCGACGGTCAGGGGCAGCATGGCGATGCCCGCCCACAGCGGCGTCTGGCTGAAGCCGTAACCGTGGATGGGCAGGTAGATACCCTGCAGCCAGATAATGAGCGTGAACATCAGCCCGCCGCGACCGAGCCCGGACAGCAGGCTGGCCACGTTGCCGGCGGTAAACGGGCGGATCCGGAACAGCTTCAGGTGGAACATGGGCTCGGCGACCCTGGTCTCGATGAAGCAAAACGCCGCGAGGACCGCCAGCCCGCCGAGGATGAGGCTCAGCACGAGCGGGCTCGTCCAGCCCATGGTGTGCCCGCCGTAGGGCTGGATGCCGTAGGTGATGCCGACCAGAATCGCGATCAGGCCGGCCGCGAAGGTGAGGTTGCCCGCCCAGTCAAGCCTGGCCGGCTTGCGGATGCCCCGCTCTTCCAGCTTCCGGTACGACCAGATCGTGCCGAGCACGCCGAACGGGACCGAGACCAGGAAGACGTACCGCCAGCTGAGCGGGCCGAGCACGCCGCCGAGCACAAGCCCGATGAAGGAGCCCGCGATGCCAGCGACCTGGTTCAGCCCGAGGGCGAGGCCGCGCTCGCCCGGCGGGAAGGCGTCGGTCAGGATCGCGCTGGAGTTCGCCATCAGCATCGCGCCGCCGACGCCCTGCATGATGCGCATGCAGATGAGCCACCACGCCGCGGCCGTGCCATGCATCCAGGTCAGTGAGAGCAGGATCGAGAAGGCCGCGAAAACCGCGAAGCCGAAGTTGAACATCCGGACCCGGCCGAACATGTCGCCCAGCCGGCCGAAACTGACGACCAGCACGCCGGTGACGACGAGGTATCCCATCATCAGCCACAGCAGCAGGCCGGTGTCACCCGGCTGCAGCGGGTTCACGCCGATGCCCCGGAAGATATCCGGCAGCGCGATCAGCATCACCGAGCTGTTGATGGTGGCCATCAGCATGCCGAGTGTGGTGTTCGACAGCGCGATCCACTTGTAGTGGACGCCAACCAAACGGCCGCTGGCCGGAGCGGCGGATCCGGTCGACTCTCTGGCAGCTGTTCGCAGCAAGCCCAACGGCATGACCAACCTCCACGACCGGGCGCGCCGCGAGCACCGAGCGGCCAGCGATCCGCAGCCCAGGAATCAGGTATTTGCTTGCTGCTAACTAATTAACCCCGGAGGTTATTCCGGGCTGCGTGAGACCAGGCGGCTGGCCTACCCCGGCCCGTTCCGGTCCTCGCTGGCAGCACGAAACGGCCACGCCGGCACCGAGGCCAGCGTGGCCGTTTGTGTCAGCGACTGGCCCTACGCGGGCACCACCACTGTCTTCACGATCTTGTCGGCGAGTGTCTGCCGCTTGGCATCCCAGAGCGGGAACAGCCAGCCGACGTAACAGATGAGCGAGTCGAGGATGTGGCAGATGTCGCGCACGAACGCCATGAGCATGCCGATGGGCTGCCCGGTCTGCTCGCTGACAAGCCGGATATTCATCACCTTCTTGCCGATCGACTGGCCGGTGGTGCCGCCGAGGTACCAGCGGTTGTAGATGCTCCAGCCGAGTGACAGCAGCACTCCGACGACGTACAACGCGACGGAGATCCTGGACAGGATTATGAGGACCACGATGACGGGGGCTACGTCGATGAGGTAGCCGACAGCGCGCTGACCCCAGTTGGAGTACGTGATAGTCGGCGCGTACGAAGTGTATGGGTCTGCCACGAATAGCCTTTCTGTACTGGTAACTATAGGAATCCGTATCGGTGCAGCTGGAAGATCCAGCTCATGGCCACGACCACCAGCACGACGTTGCGGGTGCGTCGCCGCGCCCGCTCTGACCAGGGGCGCGGCGGAGCGGCCGCGCCTGCCAGCCGGGCGGCCAGCACGGGAGAGGTGGCGACCACGAGCGCCGCGACAAGGTAAGCAAGCGGGCTCGTGCTGGCCGCCGTTGCCCACTGACCGTGAGTCAGCGCGACCGTCGCGGTCGTTAAGCCGCAGAACGGGCACGGCACGCCGGTGAGCGTCCGGAGCGGGCAGGAGAGGCCAGGCCAGCCATGCGCGGTCAGGATCGGGTAGACCGAACCGACCAGGCCGGCTCCGAGGCCGGCCATAGTGATGTGCTCGGGAACCGAGTACATCCTGCGCAGGATCACCGCCGCCCCTTCGGCTCGGCCGGGTTCGGATTTCAGATGCACCGGAATCGTACGGGCTGAGAAACGTGTGCTGCGGGCTTTCTGATGGTTTCACCTGACAAAATCAATGACTTTATAAATCCATGACTTTATCCGGAGGCACATTCCGGTAAGTGTCGCAGCCAGCGAATGCGGAATTTGACCCCGTCAATCACTCACTGGAATGGTTCCGATCGCCGCGACCGGCGCAGCCGACCGCCTGCGCCGCTAGGCACCACACCGGGAGAACTAACTCGAAGTTTGGGCAAGACGACTAGTCCCGGCGAATGACATCTTCCGGGCTGTCGTGGCAAGCAGGTCGTCTCGCGCGTCGGGGGCGCTTCTGTCGCAGGACAAACCCATCGTTACCCGCCCGGCAGGGCGCGAACTGTCAGCCCGGCAGTGGTGGTCAGGGACCCAGCCAGTGATCATCTTGGTGCGCCCAGAAGTTTGCCACTCCTTTCCGCCGGGAAGAATGCATTCAGTTATAGGCTTCAAACGCACAGTAATTGGTGCGTCCGTAATGCGTCTGGCACTTCCCCGCGGGTGCGCAGGCGTACGGGAGCCGAACCAGCGACAACCGTATAGCTGTTCCCGTGCGGCCGTGTGCCGATGCCGCTGCGCGGCGAGCCGTCCGGCTCTCCGCGCAGTCGGTGCGTAACCGGCCGGAGCGTGCCCGAGCCGTGGGTTTCGGCGTTTTTGTGCCGGTACCCGCGGAGCGCGTGATGGTCACGCGGCTCGACACGAGGAGGCAGTACAGATGCGGATCGGCCTGATTGCCCCGCCCTGGGTGCCGGTGCCACCACCGGCCTATGGCGGGACCGAGGTCGTCATCGACAACCTCGCCCGGGGTCTTCAGGACCTCGGTCACGAGGTTCGGCTGTTTACAGTGGGCGAGTCAGAATGCCCGGTTCCGATCGACTTCCTCTACCCGCAGCCGCAGGCGCCGATAGGGTCTGTCATCCAGGAGACGGCGCACGTGCTGGCGGCGTACAAGTCGCTCGTGGACATGGACATCATCCATGACCACACGTTCCTCGGCCCGGTGATCTGCGGGCTGCGCGGGATGCGCAGGCCGCCTGTGGTCACCACTAACCACGGCCCGTTCAGCCGAGAGACGGTGCCAGTGCTGCAGGAGGTAGCCAAGCACGCGTCCGTGGCGGCCATCTCGCACTCGCAGGCCGGGCAGGCCCGCCTGAACGGGGGGGCCATCCCGATCGCCGGGGTGATTCACCACGGCATCGACCTCGACCTGTACAAGCCGGGCCCTGGCGGCGGCGGCTACCTCATGTTCATCGGCCGGATGTCGGCGGACAAGGGTGTCCACCACGCGGTCCGGGTCGCGAAGCAGGCGGGCCGGAAGCTGGTGCTGTCGACCAAGATGCGGGAGGAGGCGGAGATCGCCTACTTCGAGCAGGAGGTCCGGCCGCTGCTTGATGCCGGTGACGAGGTGCCGTCGGAGATCCCGCAGCAGGAGCGGATCGAGCTGCTGCGCCATGCCGACGCCCTGCTCAACCCGATCACCTGGTGCGAGCCATTCGGCCTGGTGATGGCTGAGGCGCTGGCCTGCGCCACGCCGGTGCTTGCCTTCAACAATGGCGCTGCCGGCGAGATCATAGATCCCGGCAGGACCGGGTATCTCTGCCGCGACGAGGCAGAGATGATCAGCGCGATCGACAGGGTCGGGGGGATCGACCGTGACCACTGCCGCGAGTCGGCCGAGCGGCGGTTCTCGCTGCACCGGATGGCGCGCGACCACGACCGGCTCTACCGCCGGGTGCTGGAGACCGAGGGCGGCTTCCTGCACAGGGTCCCGCCGGCCGACCGCCGGCTCGTCATCGCCTAACACGCATGAGTGGACTGCGCGCGGCCATCAGGCCGCGCGCAGTCGCGCGTCCCAGGCCAATCCCGACCTACCCGAGGCCGCGAGATGAGCGAGCAGTTTGTTGCTCCGGAGCTGCCGTCCGGCCAGGGCGCGTGCAGCCCGGTGACGCTGATCGAAGGCTCGACGTTCTGCATCAGCGAGCGCAGCGGCGATGTGGTACCCGACCGGTCGCAGGGCCTGTTCGTGCGCGACACCCGGATGCTGTCGCGCTGGGAGCTGACCGTTGACGGCATCGAGCCACAGCCCCTATCCGTCCAGCAGCCCGAGCCCTACGGGGCCTCGTTCCTGGGCAGGATGCCGCCCCAGGCCGGGAAGGCGGACAGCACGCTGCTGGTTATCCGCCGCCGCTATGTCGGCGACGGCATGCGCGAGGACATCACCCTGCGCAATACCTCGGCCAGGGCCAGGCGGTTTAGGCTCACGCTGCTCGCCGAGGCTGACTTCGCCGACCTGTTCGAGGTCAAGGGCCGGTCCAGGCCCAGGCAGGCGGCCACCGCGGCGCTGGCCGACTCCGGGGTGGTGATCACGAGCGGTCGCAAAGAGCGCCGCCAGGAATTGCGGATCATCGGAGACCATAGTCCGTCGGTCAGCGACAGCGGAGCGCTGGAGTGGCGGCTGTCGGTGCCAGGCCATGCCGAGCGCACCGTCACCGTCGAGGCGGTGCCCGTCGACGACGGCGTTGCTATGCAGCTCAGGCATCCGCGCGGGAAAACTATCGAGCGAACTCGGCCTGCCAAGCGGCTGCGCAAGTGGCGGCAGCGCGGCCCGCAGGTCCGCACGCCTGACCGGAACCTGTCCGAGCTGCTCAGCCGCACCGTCGAGGATCTCGGCGCGCTGCGCATCTTCGATCCCGAGCACCCCCGATGGCCGGCGGTAGCCGCGGGCGCGCCGTGGTTTATGGCGCTGTTCGGCCGCGATTCGCTGCTGACCGCCTGGATGCTGCTGCCCTGGGACCCGGCGCTTGCCCTCGGCACGCTGCGTACCCTCGCGGCGTGGCAGGGCAATGACTTCGACCCAGCGGCGGAGGAGGAGCCCGGCAAGATCCTGCACGAGGTGCGGTTCGGACCCGCCGCGTCGTTCGCGCTGGGCGGCCGTGCGGCATATTTCGGCAGCGCGGATGCCTCGGCGCTGTTCGTCATGCTGCTGGGCGAATTGCAGCGCTGGGGCGGCAAGGACAACGCGATAGCCGCGCTACTTCCGCACGCGGACCGGGCCCTGGAGTGGATCGATACCTACGGCGACGCCGACGGTGACGGCTTCGTCGAGTACTGCCGCAAGACGAACCACGGCCTGGTCAACCAGGGTTGGAAGGATTCCGTGGACGGGGTCAACTTCGCCGACGGCACCATGGCCGAGGCGCCGATCGCGCTGGCCGAGGTGCAGGCCTATGTCTACGCCGCCTACCGGGCCAGGGCCCAGCTCGCCCGGCACGCCGGTGACCAGGCCGCGTCGATGCACTGGCGCAAGAAGGCCAAGCAGCTCAAGCGTGTCTTCAACGAGCGGTTCTGGCTGCCCCAGCAAGGCTGGTACGCCGTGGGGCTGGATGCGGAGAAACGGCAGATCGACGCGCTGACCTCCAACATCGGTCACTGCCTGTGGACCGGGATCGCCGATAGCGAGAAGGCCGCGGCGGTGGCGAGGCACCTTATGTCGCCGGAGCTGTTCAGCGGCTGGGGGGTCCGGACGCTCGCAACCTCGATGGGCGCGTACAACCCGATGAGCTATCACAACGGCTCGGTGTGGCCGCATGACAACGCGATCTGCGCCGCCGGACTCATGCGCTACGGGTACGTCGAGCAGGCGCAGCGCATCATGGACGCGATCGTCGACGCAGCGGCCTGGTTCGGATACCGGCTGCCAGAGCTGTACTGCGGGTTCGACCGCACGGACTTGGTGGCGCCGGTGCCGTATCCCACTTCGTGCTCGCCGCAGGCCTGGGCGGCAGCGGCGCCGCTTTTGCTGCTGCACAGCGTGCTCAGGTTTGCACCGGACGTGGACAACGGCCGGCTATGGTGCGCCCCAGAGGTGCCCGACCGGTACCTGCCGCTGCGCGTCAGCGGACTGCGGGTCGGCAAATCACGGCTAGCCATCGATGTCACGCGCGACGGCTTTGAGATCACCGGGATCGAGCCGGTGACGATCGACGTCATCCCCACGCCGCAGCCGGCTGGGTCTGGCTAGGTCGCGTGGGCCGGCCCGCTGTGCCAGGCCGGAACGCTCAGCCGCTCACGTCCTCGACGAACATCCGTGACCCTGGCGGGGCAATCGCACCGTAGTCTGTGGCGGTGGCCGCGCCCTCGGGCGAGCCGAAGGCGGCGTTCATCGCCGCGCCGTCGGCGAAGTACAGCTCCGCGATCCGGTGGTAGGGGAGTTCGCCACCATCGAGCGCCAGCGTGAAAGTGCCGGTCTCGAACCGCTGCAGGCCCGGCAGCTTGGCGACCAGCGGCGCGTGCACGTTGGTGTAATGCTCGTCGAAGGCCGCGGCGTCGTCCGGGCGGGTGTACAGCACTACCAGCTTGACTGTCATGAGCCCGGACGCTACCGGTCGCCGAGCTCCGAAGTCCAGACGACGACCCTGGTGCGATCGCCGCGGAACAGGTCGCGGGCGTACTCGACCGGCTGGCCGGCCTCGGCATAGGCGGTTCGCTCGACCAGCATGAGCGGCGCGCCTTCCTCGACCTCGAGCGCCTCGGCCTCCCG
>Ga0187783_10001444_pt1 | contig 17490 bp, 12 predicted proteins | sample 1015_SJ02_MP02_2_FD_132471 | JGI IMG/M metagenome (GOLD analysis project Ga0187783, IMG submission 132471) | Tropical peat soil microbial communities from peatlands in Department of Meta, Colombia - 1015_SJ02_MP02_20_MG | ecosystem: Environmental > Terrestrial > Soil > Wetlands > Peat | place...
CGCCGGCGCCCACGCCGGCGCCCACGCCGCCGCCCGCAACGACGCCTCCGGCGGTGCCGCATGCCATGGACCCGAAGCAGAGCTTCGGCTTACCCGAAGGCGTGGTGGCGGCCGAGGAGGTGGCAGCCGGCGCTCGCCCACCCGAGGCGACGACTATCAGCGCGCACATCACTGGCCTTTCACTCACGCCGAGCGGGCGCGCCACCTTCACGCTCGACAACGGCCAGGTCTGGCGAGAAGTGGAGTCCGGGGGAGATCTTCTGGCCAAGCTTGGGGATTCCGTCTCCATCTCGCGTGGCGCGCTGAGGTCGTATTGGATGCAGCTGAAGTCCGGACGCGGCTGCAAGGTGACCCGGATCCTCTGAGCGCGCAGCCCTGTCGTTCATTCGACTCCGAGTCCCGCCGCCTCCAGCGCCGCGCGTACCGGCGCAAGCTCAAGAGCGTAGTGCCGCCACTGATTCAGGGAGGAGTCGTAAAGCGGCTGACGTACCTGCACGGAGCTCGCCGTCGTGATCGGGACCGGGTTCAGCTCGAAGTGGAGGCAGGCCTCCTCGAACGGCAGCTCGAGGTAGTCGAGAAGGCTTCGAGTCGTCGCCTCATGCGCCGTCACGATGTCCTCATACGCAACGTCCCGAATGCGGCCGGGCAACACCCGGTGCCAGTGCGCCATGAGGCGGCGGTAGCCGACATAAAAGTCGGCGAGCTCGCTCAGATCGTAGGAGAAGGGGAAGGTGCCCTCGAAGCGGGTCTTGTAGATCGCATAGCACGCCGCGAGCGGCTGCCGTAACACGTGCACGATCCGTGCGCGCGGAAAGGCACGCAGAATCAGGGCGCAATAGAAAAAATTCGTGGTTTGCTTGTCGCAAAAACGGGCCCGGATCCCGCGCCGCGCGCGCGCGGCGGCCAGGTATTCGCGGGCGATCGACTCCCCCCCAAGACTGCCGAGGGCGGCAGCGAAGCCGACCCAGCCCCGTGCCTGCGGCGACGCGCGCTGCACGGTGCGGCCGATCGCCTCAGAGAGCGCGGTCAGTTCGCCGGCGGAATGGACCTCGGAATGACTGCCGATGATGCGGTCGACCAAGCTGGTGCCGGTGCGCGGCAGTCCTACGATGAAGATGGGTCGCTCGCCCGTGGTGTCAGGCTCGATCGCCTCGATGTCCGCGAATGCGGCCATGATCTGTTCGATCACGGCGCGATCGGTCGCCGGGTCATAGTCGAGCCGGGCCCGCTCGAGCGCATTGCCGGCACTCAAGTGGCGCCAGCTCGCGCCGTAATCGGCCAGATCCTCGTAAGACTTCGCAAGACCAAAGTGCAGCGCGGCGGCTTCGGTCGACCGAGGATGGACCTCCCGCAAAGCCGCCTTCAGGGCCGCAATGGAATTGTCCTCGGGGGTCTGGGCACGAAGCTCCACCAGGCCCTTGAGCGCTTCGGCATCCGCGGGGGACAGCGCCAGCACCGCCTCATAGTCGCGCGCGGCGAGCTCAAAGTTTCCGAGAAAGCGCTGTACAACGGCCCGCTTGGCAAGCAGCGACGGGGCCTTCGGCGCCGCGGCCACGGCCCGATCGTAGACGGTCAAGGCGACTGCATGCTCCTGGGCGTGGACTAGGAACTCGCCGATCGCATCGAGCGCCGCCGCGTCCTCGCCCGCGCGTTCGGCCGCCCCCGCGGCGCTCGCGAGCGCCTCTTTCGGCCGCCCGAGCGCGAGCAGGCATTCCGCCTTCTGCACCTGGCAACCGATATTGCCAGGCTCACACCGGAGCCCTGCCTCGACCAGAGTGAGCGCCGCCTCCCTGTCCTGCCTGAGCAGCGCAACGATGCTGCCGAGATGCCAGCCCGTCGCTGCTGCCGGCCACGCCGCGCGGCAGGCTGCTGCCGCCGCCGCTGCTCCCGCCCAGTCCGAGCGACCTATCCTCGCTTGGATCTCCTGCTCGAACTCCGACAGCGACGGACTGGCGCTCATCACGTGCATCATCCCGATTTTTCCGAGTAATCAGTATTCGTTGCGCTCAAGCAACAACAAATGGCGTGTTGTGCTCTTTCGACATAGTGCTATATTTGCCGGCAACTGGTCACCGGTGTTCCTCATTTTTTCCAGGGAGAACAACGCAAATGTCACAGAGCGACCTCGGGAATCCCATCGTACGCGCCGCCGTGCGCGCCATCCTGACCGGCGGCACGATCGCGGCGACATTCAGCGTGGCGAAGGCACAAGTCACGCCGGCGGGGGCGCCTCCGGCCGAGAACCCGGCCGTGACGGAAGTGGTGGTGACGGGCTCGCGTATCGCGGTGCCCAACGAGACCTCCATCAGCCCGGTCACTTTCATCACCGCGGAAACGCTCCAACAGACCGGTGTCACGAGAGTTGAGGACCTGCTCAACCAGATGCCGCAGGTCTTTGCCGATCAGAACTCCAACGTTTCGAACGGTTCGGATGGTACGGCCTCGATCAATCTGCGCGGCCTGAATGCCAAGCGCACCCTGGTGCTGGTCAACGGCGATCGCCTGGGCCCTGGTGACCCCGGCACCGGCGGACAGTCCGACATCAATATTATCCCGGTCGAACTGGTCGACAGTATCGAGATCCTGACCGGTGGCTCGTCCGCCACGTACGGCGCGGACGCGGTCGCGGGTGTCGTGAACTTCAAGCTCAACGATCACTTCGAAGGCGTGAAGTTGGTGGCCGATGCCGGCGTCTATCAGCATGACAACAGCGACATCTCGGGTGTAATCGAGGCGCAAGAGGCGTCAGGCTTCACGCAGGCGCCTTCGACCGTCTGGCCGGGGGCTCAGCGCTCGCTCGCCTTCATCGCCGGCATGAACTCAGCCAACGGTAACGGCAATGCGACCTTGTACATCACCTACCGCAACGTGCTGCCGGTGACGCAGGCGAAATACTCCTGGAGTGCCTGCACCCTGGGCTCAGGGTTCCTCGGGACGGGCACCAACGCGACCGGAGGCAAGTTCGTCTGCGCGGGTTCTATCACGTCCGATCCCGCCCATCTCCTCAACCTCTCTACAGGTGTCTTGGAGACGATCGGCCCCAACTACACGACGGTCCCGTTCGCCCCGTCGAGTCTGTTCAACTATGGTCCCTACAACTACTACCAGCGCCAGGACGAGCGCTATACATCCGGTGCCTTCCTGCATTACACGTTCAACGACCACGCGACGGTTTATTCCAACACGATGTGGATGGACGACTACACCCAGTCACAGCTCGCGCCTTCCGCCGACTTCGCCACTAACGCGCCCGTGCCCTGCACGAATCCCTTCCTGGCAGCGAACGTGGACGCATACGACTTCCTCGGATGCACCGCCGCCGCCGGTGCCACCACCAACCCGAACGTTCTGATCCTGAGACGCAACGCCGAGGGCGGCCCGCGCCAGCAGCAGCTCGATCACGGGGCCATTCGTGAGGTCATCGGCATCAAGGGCGCAATCGACAATGTGTGGACCTATGACGCCACCTGGACGTACAACCAGGTGAGCCTGTCGTCCACGACGAACAACTTCCTGCTTACACCGCTCATCAATAACGCCCTGAATGTGACCGGCACGGTGGCCAATCCGTCGTGCACGATCGGTCCGCCGTGCGTGCCCTGGAACATCTTTACGGCCGCTCCGGTTTCACAGGCAGCGTCCAACTATCTCGTGGGCCCGTCGCTGCTCAGCGGACGCATCTCGCAGCAGGACGTGCAGTCGAACGTGACCGGCGACCTTGGCAAGTACGGGATCCAGCTGCCGACGGCGAACTCGGGCCTTCAGGTCAATGTCGGCGCGGAATACCGCGATGTCAAGAGCGCGTTTGAGCCTGACTACGTATCCGTAGAAGCCTTGGCCTCGGGCAGCTCGGCGACGACGCCGGTCAGCGGCGGGTTTTTCGTGTGGGAGGGCTTTGCCGAAGCTCGCATGCCGCTGGTCCAGGACAAGCCGGGCTTCCAGACGCTCAACCTGGAAGCCGGCTACCGCTACTCCAGTTACAACCTCGGGTTCAATACCAACACCTACAAGATCGGACTCGACTGGGCACCGGTGCAGGACGTGCGCCTGCGCGCCAGCTTCGACCGCGCGGTGCGTGCCCCGAACATCATCGAGCTGTTTACGCCTACGGCCATCGGCCTGGACGGCACGTACAGCGCCGACCCGTGTTCGGGTGCGGTGCCCGTCTACACTCTCGCGCAGTGCGAGAAAACCGGTGTCACGCCCGCCGAGTACGGCCATATCGTGGCGAACCCTGCGGCGCAGTACAACGGCCTGCTCGGCGGCAATCCCGCGCTGCTGCCGGAGACCGCCCTCACGGGCTCGTTCGGTATCGGCTGGACGCCGTCATTCCTCCCCGGATTGCGCGCGCAGGTCGATTACTACAACATCAAGATCGAAAAAGTCATCGAGCCCATCGGCGGCGGCGTCATTCTGACGCAGTGCGCAACGAACGATCTGTACTGCAATCTCATCCACCGCGGTCCGGGCGGCACGCTGTGGGCGACGAACGCCGGCTTCATCACCGACACGAACGAGAACGTCGGCCAGCTGCAGGAGAAGGGTATCGACGTCGATATCTCGTATCATTTCAAGATCGGGAGCGCCGGCAACATGGTGGCGGCCCTGCAGGGCACGTACATGGACAGCTACATTGTCACTCCGCTCGAGGGAGACTCCTCGACCTCCTACAATTGCGCCGGCCTGTACGGCCCGATCTGCAGCGGCAGCAGCGCGGCGGGCGTGCCCGCACCGCGTTGGCGTCAACGCTTCAGCGCGACTTGGCAGAGCCCGTGGAAGGGCTTCGACATGACACTCGCCTGGCGCTATATCGGTCCGGTGCGGCTGGAGCTGCTCAGCACCAATCCGAACCTGGCAGCGCCGCCCGGCGCCACCATCGAGAACGGCGGCATCTCGAACACCGATGCGTACCTAGCCTCGTACAGCTACTTCGACCTGACCGCCAAGATCGACCTGGCTGAAAAGGTCCAGCTGCGCCTCGGCTGCAACAACATCCTCGACAAGGCACCGCCGCTCATCGGCAGCACCGATCTGCCGGGTACCACCGGCAACGGGAACACGTTCCCCGGCTACTACGATTCTCTGGGACGCTTCCTGTTTGCCGAGCTGAACGCGCAGTTCTGAAGCGCGCTTCGCGGGGAAGGCGGCTGGCTTCGCCAGCCGCCTTTCCCGTTTCAGGGGGGCACGTAATCGGGCGGGTGGTCCCAGCGGTTGGTCGCCGCAACGTCCTTGCCGCCGATCGGGACCAGCGGAAGTCGCGCCCCCTGGGGCCTCGGTCGAAATCCCGGGTGGAGGAAAAGCGAGGTCGTGCAGCGGAAGTGATGCAGGGGCCGGAAATCGTGGAAATCGACCTGGATGAAATCCGCTTCGCGCAATGCGCGCGCCGCATTGGGATACCAGTCCGAGTTGTCGAGGATGATGAACCCGCTCGGCCGCAGCATCCCGATGGCGCGTCTTGCCAGCTCGAGGCGGTTGGCCGCGGCATCGATGATGATGGCATGGAAAGTGCGATCAAGGGCGGTCATGTCTTCGACCAGCGCCTCGGGCGTTGACAGCCGGGCTTCGACGTTCGGCAGGCGGTGCGACTGCAGCAGCTTCAGCCACTCGGCATCCGTTTCCAGCGAAAGCACCGAGCGGGTGCGGCTCGCCCAGAAGGCCGTCGAGCTGCCGCCGCCGAGCTCGAGCAGATCGAAAGCGGAAAGGTCGAGTCCAAGCAGATATTCCACCAGGCCGTAGGACATCATCGGAATCGGCCGCCCATCACCGAGCACGCAGGCACGCTGCTCGGCGGAAGCCTTGTAGCCTAGCCCCGCTGACAGAATGTTCATCACGGAGGCGAGATAGATGGCACTGTCGGGTGCCTCGATAACCCCGAAATTGCGCCTGATGTGCTCGATGTCGAGCTGTTCCGTGGGAATGGCTCTGGTCCAGAACATTCCTATCTCCTCAACGCTACTTCCCACCGCGGCCGCATAGCAGATCGCCATGGTCGCACGGCAGATCCGAGCGCAAGACGCTGGGCGCGAGGCAAGGCGGCGGCTCTCTCAAGACCGCCCGCTCATCGCCGCGGATGCGCTCGGTCACAGCCTGATCCGAGCCACCAGGCCGCCCTTCCCCGTCGCCTTCTCCGACGCCGCGACCGTGCAGGCGCGAGCAGGCGCCGCTTGACGCGCTGGAAAGCTAAAGCTCACGGTGTCGCCCTCGGCCACCGCCGGTCTGTATGGCGGTTGCGGCATCGAGGGGTTCAGCCAGGGCACCGCGGGCGCGGTACCGTCCGCGGTGCTCGCAGCGGGCGCAACCGACAGTCCGCGCGGGGGAGTCTCCTGACCGCTACTGGCCTGTAATGGTTAGCGCGGGGTCGAGAATGCGCAGCGCCTGCCCGGCGTCGGTTGCCCCCGTGGTGGAGATCTGCTGCTGGGTGAACACGCGACCAAAGGCCGCGCATTGACCAGGGCTCAAAGGGATACGCGTTGCAGTGTCGGTGATACATCCGGGAGGTTTGGCGGTCGCAGCCGCGGTAGGTTTGGCGGCACCGACGGGAGAGGTTGCGCAAGCCTCCATGCAAAGGGCCAAAGCTATGCCGCTCAGAACTCTGTACAGCATAAACACATACTAAGTCCGCCATCCGTAAAGGCGCAAGCAAGCCGCCAACAGCGTGTCGAAACAGCGCGCAAAGCGTCTGAGGCCGCGCCGGCCGGCGCAGGGATCCTGCGCCGCGGCGACGGTGACGCGAGCGGCGATTCCGGTGACTGACGACGGGCGTTGAGTGCCCAACTCGCCCGCGAGCAAGTTGCAAGCCTACTCAGACAGGCAAACCCGGCAGCGTGCCCGGGACTCGTCGCATTCTTGGACATAACTCACTGAGTGGCTTAAGTTACTGGACATGAGCTCCGGGCGCGTGCACCAGTGAGCGCTGTACCGTTTTGGCCAACCTTAGACCCCGCAGGCAGGTTCAGATGCTAACCGAGCTAGTGCGCCCCATCATCCCCCAAGACGTCTTACCCGGACCTAGTCTTGACCCTGGCCGTATGATCTCAGCAGCCGGCGCCCCCGACGCTAACGCCCCGGAGTGGTGATGGATCTCTTAACGCTCCGGGAGCGCGGTATGGCTCTGCATCGTTCCGGTCGACTCGCCGAGGCCGAGCGCCTCTACGCGGACGTGCTGCGGGAGGACCCGTCCGACTACGCCGTGCTGCATCTGCTGGGAATCATTGCGCACGCAACCGGCCGCCACGAGCGCGCCGTCGAGCTGATCGGCCACGCGATTGCGTTGCGCGGTGGCACCATCGGTCCGTACCTGAGTCTCGGCAACGCATTGATGGCGCTGGGGCGCGCGCGCGAGGCGCTCGCCGCCTACGATGCAGCCCTCGCGCTACAGCCGGATTATCCCATCGCCCTGAGTTCGAGTGCCGTGGCCCTGCGCGAGCTGCACCGTCCGCAGGAGGCGCTGGCGCGTGCCGAAGCTGCAATCGCGCGGCAGCCAAGCGCGGCGGCCTACTGCGTGCAGGGCGCGGCACGCGGCGACCTAGGGAGCCTCGCGGAGGCCGTCACGAGTTTTGATGCAGCGATTGCGCTGGATCCCAAATGCGTCGAGGCGCACCACAGCCGCGGCATCGTGCTGCAGCAGCTGCAGCGCTCCGAGGAAGCGCGCGCTGCTTTCGAGAGCGCGCTCGCCCTGCGGCCGCGGTCTGCGGAGCTCTGGAGCAACCTCGGCAACGTGCTGCGCCGTATGCAACGCCTGCCCGAAGCGCTCGCCAGCTGCGAGACCGCGCTCGCGCTTCGGCCCGATCTGGGGCTGGCGCACAACAACCGCGGACTGGTGCTGCAGGCTCTACGTAGGTACGAGGAGGCGGCGGCCAGCTACGAGCGTGCGCTCGCCCTGCAGCCGGATCTCATCGAAGCCTGCGCAAACCTCGGCGCCGCACAGTGTGAGCTCGGTCGGCCGGAGCTGGCGCTCGAGAGCTGCCGGCGCGCGCTCGAGCTGCGCCCCGGCGCGCTTGGAGTACGTGCCAACCTGGGCAACGCGCTCCGCGATCTGGGTCGCCCGGCGCAGGCGCTGGCGGAGTTTGAACTGGCGCTACGCGAGGAGCCGCACTCGGCGGTGAACCACTGCAACCACGGCACCGCACTTTTCGATCTGCAGCGCCTACCAGAAGCGATCGCCAGCTACGACCAGGCGATTGCGCTCGAGCCCGCTTTCGCGCAGGCGTACTTCAACAAGAGCGTGGCCTGGCTGCTCGCGGGCGACTTCGCGCGGGGTCTTCCCCTGTACGAGTCGCGCAAGCGGGTAAAGGACGCACGCGCTCCGCCCACGCCGGCGCCCCAGTGGGACGGCGCGCAGCCGCTCGCGGGGCGGGCGCTGCTGCTCTACGCCGATCAGGCACTCGGAGACACCATTCAGTTCTGCCGCTACGCGAAGCTCGCGGAGCAGCAAGGCGCCCAAGTCACGTTGGGCGTGCAGCCGCAGCTCACAGAATTGATCGCGACGCTCAGTCCCGCCATTCGTGTCATCGGTCTCATGGAAGCACCAGCGGAGTGCGAACTGCAGTGCGCGCTCGGGAGCTTGCCACTCGCCTTTGGCAGCACACTGCACACCCTTCCTGCCAACGTGCCCTATCTGAGCGCCGACCCACGGCGCGTTGCCGACTGGCGCCAACGACTGGGAAGTGAAGGATTCAAGGTGGGCATCGTCTGGCAGGGTAGCCGCAACCGCATCGATGTGGGCCGCTCGGTGCCGCTGGGTCTGTTCGCAGCGCTCGCAGGCGTTCCAGGTGTGCGACTCATCAGTCTGCAAAAGGGCAAGGGGGCCGAACAACTGCGGCGGGCTTCGCCGGCGCTTCGGGTCGAGCAGCTTCCCGAGCCCTGGGATGACGGTGCGCAGGCCTTCCTCGACAGCGCCGCGATCATGATGCACCTCGATCTACTGATCACCTCCGACACCGCGCTCGCGCATCTGGCGGGCGCGCTGGGTGTCCCGGCCTGGGTGGCCCTAAAGTACGTGCCCGACTGGCGCTGGTTGCTCGAGCGCAGCGACAACCCCTGGTACCCGAGCCTGCGTCTGTTTCGCCAGCCCCGGCCCGGTGACTGGCCGGCCACGTTCGCCGACATCCACCGCGAGCTAGGGAAACTCTGCACAAGCTTCAACAGCTGACCGATAATGCGTGGAGGGGACAAGAGGTTCCCTCGAGGTTCCGTCGCAACAGCAATTGCCGTGCGAACCAGTTGCGACCCTGGGCCTGATTTCGGCCAACATGGCGCGTAGAGTAGGGCGACTGCGGTGCGAGATTCCGTGCAGGTGGCAACCCATGAAGTCGCTCGCCCGGCTGTTCACGTGCTCGAACCTGGTTACGGTTGCGGTGACGCTTGCCGATCCGCCAGCTCCCACTGTCCCCGCTGCCTCTTCGCCTGCCGCCCCGGCCGCATGAACGCCGACCCCGCCCTCGGCGACGGTCGTGGTGCGGGGCGAACCTGATCGGAGAACCAGGACCGGCTGAACAGGCCCTACGCTATCAGCATAACGGCGGCAGTCACTAACGACGCTGGGTCAACCTCAACCGTACACGGCGAGCGAGTCCGTCCAAGAGGGTTCAGTTCGGGGAGCGACCTGAAGTGCAGCATCTCATCGGGTATAGTAAAACCACTGTGTGACCCGCTCCCACTGATTAAGGAAAACGAACCATGCGACTCATCGTTGGCATTTTGGCGTGCCTAAGTGTCTGTGGAATTTCCGCTGCTCTTGCAGATCCCCCGGCAGCGTCGGCGACCGCTCCTCTTGCCACGTCAGTCGCACCGTCTGCTACAGCGATCGCGCCGGCCGATGATGCGCAGCAGGCCCGCCACCTAACCGCGATGGGCTACCACGCCGAGATGCACAACGGCACGAAGCTGTGGTGCAAGGCAGAGCCGAGCGTTGGCTCGCGGCTCGCCTCGAACGGAACCAAGCAATGCAGCACTGCGCAGCAGATTGAAGCCGCCGCCCAGGAGACCCAGAGCCGTCTGCAGCAGTCGCTGAATCAGCAACACAACGTCTCCGGCCACTAATATGAAGCGGTTCCCGTGATTATTAGACTCAGGCTGCGAGCGGAGTGAGCTGAACCTGGCAACCCAGGTCATTGATCCGGCGGACCAGACGCTGGATCATCTTGCTGTGGTCTCGGCGCGGAAGTGAGGCGGCTCCGACGTCTTGTACTACGTGCAGTTCTTGAGCAAGTAGTAGCCGGGAGCATGAAGGCTGCCACCGCGAGGTTGGCCTTAGCCAGCGCGCGACGCGAGCGGGCAGCGGCCGATAACCCGCACACTGTCCTCGTTACGCGACGAGCGCCGCGATCTGTGGATGATGCATGGCCACGTTGTCCAGCCACACGAGGCCGCGGCGGATCTCCGCGGCGTGCTCACGGTCCGCCGATGCGAGCACCTCACGCCGCAGCGCCGCATCGTAGGGATGCTCCGGGGCTTTGGAGTATTGGCGCATCAGCGGGCCAGCCAGCAGCGCCTCGATCTCGTGCGCGTCGGGGCTCACCCCGAGCGCACGGAAAATCCCGTCTAGTCCAGGGTGGGGCTCGCCGAGGAAAGCATCGAAATCCACCCACAGAACCTCACGCTGGAAACGAACGGCCACCTGTTGCAGGGCGATCATCTCACACAGCCAGCTCATGGCCACATATTCTCCCTCCGAGCGCAGCGCGGCACGCCACGTACCGTCTCCGAGCCGCCGCACGAGGCGCTGCAGGCGCGCCGGTGCAAGCTGGCGGGCCTCGCTGCGCGAATTCGGGCCGGCCAGGATGCCACGCAGGTACTCGCGCGCCCTGGCGAAGACGAGAATCGCAGCCGGCCGGGGCGCCGCTGTAAGCATCACTTCGGCCAGCTCGCTCACGAAGCTGGTGGCCTTGACTACCGCACGTTGGTTGCTCCTCCAGGTGCGCCCGAGCAGCGCCAGCGCGACGCTCAGCCCCGGCACAGCGTCTGGCGAGACCGTGCCCGCAGGTGGCGCCTGTGCGGCGATGGTGCGCAGCAGCTGCGGCTCGCGCAGCGAGAAGAAGCTCTCGTGCTCGCCGATCAGCCGCGAGATGAGTGTCGAGCCGACATGACCGGTATGGAAGATGTAGTGCGAAAGCGGCGCGAGCCGCGCGGCGGCCGCCTGCAGCGTCGCCGGCGCGCAGCGCTGCCACTCACAACCGCTGGCAAGAATGCGCTGATCGAGAAAGCTCGCCCGCCGGTAGGCCGATTCGTCGAAGCGCACAAGCGTCACCGCGTCGCCGGCGACGTTATCGAGCGGCAGCCAGGCCGGCGAGCGCACGAGGTCGTCGGCCGCGATCGTCACGCGCGCACGCGTGAGCGAGTGGTACATATCGGAACGCTGCGCGCCACGTTCAGCTCGGCACGCTGCGCCCGCACGAGCGCGTCCAGTTCTGGGGCTTCGCGCCCGGGTTGTGCCACCCGCACGGCCCCTTGAGCAGTCCTTCCGCCTGCGGCGGACCCCAGCTCGCCGGCAGATACTCAACGGGAGCTCCGTGCGCGCCCAGCACCGGATCGACGATCGCCCACGCGGCTTCCACCTCGTCCTCGCGCGCGAAATGGGAAGTGTCGCTGATCAGAGCGGCGCTGATCAAAAACTCGTACGCGTCCTCACCTCCGGGCTGCTCGGCGACGTAGAGCTCGACGTTGTGCCCGGTCATGACGGGGCCGGGCTTCTTGGTGTGAGCGCCGAGCGCGATGGCAACCTCGGGTCCGACACGAAAGCGCAGATGATTCGGCTGCTCGGGGGCCTCGTCGCCGAACACGTTGGCGGGCGGCGCGCGCAGCTCCACCACGACTTCGGTCGCCGTCACCGGCAGCCGCTTGCCGGCGCGCAGGTAGAACGGTACGCCGCTCCAGCGCCAGGAGTCGATCGCGAGCGCAAACGCGGCATACGTCTCCACCTTCGAGTCGGCAGCGACGCCCGGCTCCTGGCGGTAGCCTTGGTACTGGCCGCGTACCACCTCGGCGGCAGTGAGCGACCGCACCGCTCGCAGCACTTTCACCTTCTCGTCGCGCAGCGACTCGCCCTCGGTATTCACCGGCGGCTCCATGGTGAGGAGTGCCACGATCTGTATCAGATGGTTCTGCATCACGTCGCGGATCGCGCCGGTCTCCTCGTAGAAGCGGCCGCGCCCGGCGACGCCGAGGGTCTCGGCCATGGTGACCTGCACGCTGGCGACGAAGTTGCGGTTCCACACCGGCTCGAGAAAGGAGTTGGCAAAGCGGAAGTACAGGAGGTTCTGCACCGCCTCCTTGCCGAGGTAGTGGTCGATGCGAAAGATGCTCGACTCCGGAAAGTGCGCGTGCAGCGTCTGGTTGAGCGCGCGCGCCGAAGCCAGGTCGCGCCCGAAGGGCTTCTCCACCACGATGCGCGCGCCGCTCGCACTGCCGGTGGCGCTCAGGTGCTCGGCCACCACCGCAAACATGCTCGGCGGGATGGCGAGATAGTGCAGCGGGCGCTGCGCCTCGCCGAGCGCCTTGCGCAGTGCGACGAAGGTGCTGCGATCGTTATAGTCGCCGTCGACGTAGCGCAGCAGCTTGACGAGACGCGCCGTTACGTCCTCGTCCGCGCCCGGCACGAACGCCTTGAGACTCTCGCGCACGCGCGTGACGAGCCAATTGAGGTCGGACCCCTGGCGCGCCACACCGATCACCGGCACGTTGAGCAGGCTGCGGCGTACCAGTTGATAGAGCGCAGGGTAGATCTTGCGATAGCAAAGATCGCCGGTCGCGCCGAAGAGCACCATGGCATCACAGTCACGACGTTCCATACTGACCTCCGTGTGTCGCGGTGCACTCGCGCGCGCTCACGGCGGCCGCTCGATGTGGCCGCCGAATCCGAGCCGCATCGCCGACAGCAGCCGGTTGGCGAATTCGGCGCGCCCCCGCGATGCAAAGCGGTCGTACAGCGCCGCACTCAGCACCTGCGCCGGCACGCCCACGTCGATCGCAGCCTGCACCGTCCAGCGTCCTTCGCCCGAGTCGGCGACGTGGCCGGCGAAACCGTCGAGCTGCGCATCGCGCTCGAGCGCTCCGGCGGTGAGGTCGAGCAGCCTTGATGCGATGATGCTGCCGTGGCGCCACACCTCTGCGATCGCGGCGAGATCGAGCGGGTACTGATAAAAGCGCGGATCGGAGAGCGGCGTGGTCTCCGCGTCGGCCGCGGTGGCGGTGCGACCGGCATCCGCGTGAGCGAGCACGTTGAGTCCCTCGGCGTAGGCCGCCATCAGTCCGTACTCGATGCCGTTGTGTACCATCTTCACGAAGTGGCCGGCGCCGGAAGCGCCGCAGTGCAGGTAGCCGAGCGCGGCGGCCGCGCGGCTCGCCGCACTGCGGCGCTCGCCGCCACCGCGTGCGGCCTCCGCCGACGGCATGCGCCCGCCCGGGGCAAGCGTTGCGAGCGCCGGCTCCACCAGCGCGACCGCCTCCGCCTCGCCACCGATCATCAGGCAGTAGCCCTGCTCGAAGCCGAGCACACCGCCGCTCGTGCCGACGTCGAGATAGCGGATGCCCGCACTGCCGAGCTCGGTTGCGCGGCGGATGTCGTCGTGGTAATGGGAATTGCCGCCGTCGATCAGCACGTCGCCGCGTGCGAGCGACGGCCGCAGCTCCGCGATCACCGAGTCGACGAGCGCCGCCGGTACCATGATCCACACCGCCCGCGGCGGAGCGAGCGCGCGCAAGAGCTCGGCCGGGGTTGCCGCCCCCTGCGCGCCGTACGCCGTGACCGCCTTGACCGCCTCGGGTGAGCGATCATAGGCCACGCATTCGTGTCCGCCCTTGAGCAGCCGACGCACCATGTTGGCGCCCATGCGCCCAAGTCCGATCATCCCTATACGCATCGCTGCCTCCTCAAAGCCGCCGCGTCCGGCTCGCCGCAGTGTCACCTCGCGTCACGGAGTAGGCTCCATCGTACGCCGACATCGTGGCACGCAGAGCCCCGATGCGCGCAACAGCGGGCGGTGCGCATGCCTGTCGATGCTCAGGCCCGCGAAGTCCGCAAGCGCAAGCTCGCCGCGTGCCGCAGCGACTTCCCGACCCCGCACCTCAGTGCGGCACACGCCGGATCTGTGCCCCGAGCTGGGCGAGTTTCTCCTCGATCGCCTCGTAACCGCGATCGATGTGATAGATGCGCTCGACGTCGGTGCGTCCCTCGGCAACGAGGCCCGCAAGCACGAGACTGGCCGAGGCACGCAGGTCGGTCGCCATGACCGGCGCCGCGGTAAGCTTTCTGACACCGTGGATGATCGCGGTGTTCCCCTCGAGGCGGATCTCCGCTCCCATGCGGCGCATCTCCAGCATGTGCATGAAGCGGTTCTCGAAGATGGTCTCGGTGATGGTACCGACGCCGTCGGCGACCGTATTGAGCGCAGCGAACTGCGCCTGCATGTCGGTCGGGAAGCCGGGGTACGGTGCGGTGCGCACGTCGACCGCCCTGAGCGGGCGGCCGCGCATGTCGACTTCGATCCAGTTCTCGCCCACGCCGAGCTTCGCCCCGGCTTCCTCGAGCTTGGCGAGCACCGCGTCGAGGTGATCCGGGCGGGTGCTCTTGATGCGCACGTGCCCGCGGCTGATGGCGCCGGCAACGAGATAGGTGCCGCTCTCGATGCGATCGGGCAGCACCTCGTAGGTCGTACCGCGCAGCCGCGCGACGCCGCGCACCACGATCTTGTCGGAGCCGGCGCCGCGGATGTTGGCACCCATCGCCACGAGGAAGCTGGCAAGGTCGACGACCTCCGGCTCGCGCGCGGCGTTCTCGATGATCGTCTCGCCGTCGGCGAGCGTCGCGGCCATCATCAGATTCTCGGTGCCGGTCACCGTGACGGTCTCGAGCACGAGCCGCGCGCCCTTGAGGCGCGGCGCGCGGGCGCGGATGTAGCCGCCCTCGATGGTGATGTCGGCACCCATTGCCTGCAGCCCCGCGACGTGGATGTTCACCGGCCGCGCCCCGATCGCGCAGCCACCGGGCAGTGACACGTCGGCGTGTCCGTGGCGGGCAAGCAGCGGGCCGAGCACCAGGATGGAGGCGCGCATGGTCTTCACCAGGTCGTAGGGCGCGAAGCACTCGCGCACCGTCGAGCCATCGACCTCGATGCGCATGCGCTCGTCGATGGTGACGGTTGCACCCATGCGGCCGAGGAGCTCGACCGTGGTGGTGACATCGCGCAGGTGCGGCACGTTCGCCACCACCACCGGATCGTCGGCGAGCAGCGCCCCGGCGAGAATCGGCAGAGTGGCGTTCTTCGCGCCGGAGATGCGCACCTCGCCCTCGAGAGGCACGCCACCCTGGATCTGCAGCTTGTCCACGAGCTCAGGCCTGCCCCGACTCTTCGGGCGTCAGCGCCTCGATCGTGAGCGCGTGGATCTCACGTCCCATGAGCTCTCCGAGCGTGCGGTACACGAGTTGGTGGCGGGCGAGGCTGCGCAATTGCGCGAACTGCCGGGCGACGATACGCGCGGCAAAGTGAGTGTTGTCCTCCGATTGCACGCTCACCTGCGCTCCGGGGAGGCCGGCGCGGATCAGCCGCGCAACTTCTTCAGGGCTCATGAATAAGCAGTTTACATTGCCCAGGACCGGGCGTGCGGACGCGCCGCCGTGGCGGAAGCCCTGCCAGTGCAATCAAGCCGTGCGAGTGCAATCGGAGCGGCGTTATGCCATGATATGACCATGGTTTTATGACCATGGATATAACCGTGGAAATTCCTGCTGGCGAGTTCAAGGCCAAGTGTCTGCAGCTCATGGACCGGGTAGCGCGCAGCGGCGAGCCGATCGTGATCACGAAGCGGGGCAGGCCGGTGGCAAAGCTCGTCCCGGCTGACCAACCGGAGCCGCGGGCGCCTCTGTTTGGCTACATGGCCGGGTCGGCGCGTGTTGTGGGCGAGATCATCACCGCGCCCCACCTCGACTGGTCCGCGCTCAGCGGCGACGAGGACGAGCTGTACAACGATCTGGAGTCACCGACCCCGTCAGCGAGCGTACGCGAGCCCGCGCGCAGGCGTAGGCGCAAATGACTTCGCCCGAACGTCTGCTGCTCGACACCCACGTGTGGTTGTGGCTCGCGCTGGGTACAGCGAAGAGGATTGCACCCGCCGCGCGGGAGATACTCGAAGAGACGGGCCGGGCCGGCGGGCTCATGGTGTCGATCGTCTCGATATGGGAACTGGCTTTGCTCGTGGCGCGAGCCAGAGTTGTGCTGCCACTCCCCGTGACCGACTGGGTCGCACTCGCGCTCAGCCGCCCGGAGATCAGGCTCGTTGGCCTGACCCGGCCCGATACGGTGATCGACAGTGTCAATCTACCGGGCGAGATCCATGCTGATCCAGCCGACCGGTTTCTCATCGCGACGGCGCGCAGCCGACGCGCTACCCTCGCCACACACGACGATGAGATCATCGCTTACGGCCGAGCGGGACACGTGAAGGTGCTTGAGATCTGAGGGGCACCTCTCGCGTGCGCCTATAATACGGTTTATGGATTTGCATCCATCTGCGCCGGGTAACCCGGTGCCGGCGGCTAGCGACGAGCAACTGCTCGCCTCCGCGCGCCGTGCGCTCGCGATCGAGACGGCGGCCCTCGAAGCGCTCACGCCAAAGCTCGGGCCGCCCTTCGCGCAGGCCTGTCGCATCTGCCTGGAGTGTCGCGGGCGGGTGGTGGTCACCGGCATGGGCAAGTCGGGACACGTTGCCGGCAAGATCGCGGCGACGCTTGCGAGCACCGGCACGCCCGCCTTTTTCCTGCACCCCGCCGAGGCCGGGCACGGCGATCTCGGGATGATCACGCGGGCGGACGTACTGCTCGCGCTGTCGAATTCAGGGGAGACTCCGGAGCTCGTGTTGCTGCTGCCGCACCTGAAGCGCCTCGCGGTACCACTCATCGTAATGAGCGGCAGGGGTGATTCGACCCTGGCACGGGCCGCGAGTGTCGTCCTCGACGTCGGCGTGCCGGAGGAAGCCTGCCCGCTGAACCTTGCGCCCACCGCGAGCACCACGGCGACGCTCGCGATGGGCGATGCGCTCGCGGTGGCGGTGCTCGAGGCGCGTGGCTTCACCCGCGCGGACTTCGCCCGCTCGCATCCCGGCGGCGCGCTCGGGCGCAAGCTCCTGCTGCACGTCGAGGACCTGATGCGCACGGGCGAGGCCGTGCCGGCGGTCGCGCCGGAGGCGCCCCTCAGTGCCGGACTCCTCGAGATGTCGCGCAAGGGCTTGGGGCTGACGGTCGTGGTCGACGACCAACGGCACATTCTCGGCGTGTTCACCGACGGGGACCTGCGGCGCACGCTCGACCGGCAGATCGATGTGCATGCCACGGCGATGCGCAGCGTCATGACCACGCGGCCGAAGAGCATCGGGCCGCGCGAGCTCGCCGCCGAGGCAGCACACCTCATGGAGGTTCACCGCATCACCGCGCTGCCGGTGGCGGATGAGCACGGCCGGCTGGTCGGGGCGCTCAACGTGCACGACCTGATGCGCGCC
>Ga0187783_10001445_pt1 | contig 17490 bp, 12 predicted proteins | sample 1015_SJ02_MP02_2_FD_132471 | JGI IMG/M metagenome (GOLD analysis project Ga0187783, IMG submission 132471) | Tropical peat soil microbial communities from peatlands in Department of Meta, Colombia - 1015_SJ02_MP02_20_MG | ecosystem: Environmental > Terrestrial > Soil > Wetlands > Peat | place...
AGGGTTCCACCGGCTGGTCCAAGGGAAGTCCGGATGCCCCCACGGCGGATTGCCCCCCGCCACTGCTCCCGACTCCCCATGTACCACTGGTGGGCATAGCACGCCTCGCTGCAAAATCGCCGGCCGCAGAGACGCGGCGGAGATCGGCGGAAAAGCCGGAGTATTTTTTTCTGCCGGTGAAATCGATCCTGAACGCGTGCGATTCCCGACGCGTACCGTTCGACTGGACGATCAACCCGTATCGCGGATGCGAGTTTGGCTGCAAATATTGCTACGCACGGTACACGCACGAATACATGGAGATCGACGGCGGCGAATTCGAGCAAAAGATTTTTGTGAAGCAAGATGCGGCGGCGCTGTTGGCGCGAGACATCACGGCCAAATATTCGTACGAGGCGCAGGTGGAGGGAGGCACGCAGGCGGAGCACATTGCGATCGGCACGGCGACAGATCCGTACCAGCCTGCGGAGAAAGAGTACGGCGTCACCCGAGCATGCCTGGAGGAACTGGCGAAACGCGAGGGGCTGAGCGTTTCGATCATCACCAAGTCGAATCAAATTGTGCGCGATATCGACGTGCTGCGGCGGATCTCCAGCCGATCGGCGCTATGCGTGAATATCACCGTGACGACGCTGCGCCCACGGCTGGCGCGATTGCTCGAACCGCGCGCGCCAAGGCCGGATCTGCGGCTGGCGGCGGTGAAGCAGTTGCGGGAGGCGGGTTTGCAGGTGGGTGTTTCGGCGTCGCCGCTGCTGCCGGAGATCAACGACGGGGAACTGGAGGCGGTCGCGGAGGCGTCGAAGCAAGCCGGGGCACAATGGTTCTTTTCGGGCGTGCTGTTCCTGATGCCGGCATCGGCACGGCAATTCCTGCCGTTCATTCGCGAGAAATTTCCGCGGCTGGCGAAACAATACGAGCAGCGGTACGCGAAGAACGCCTACCCTCCAGAGGAATACCGGCAGAAAATTTCAGAACGCGTGCGCAAGATTCGCGAGCGGCTGGGATTTGCCTCCCGGCCCTGGGAGGGGATGCGGGCGGTGATGCCACCGGCACAGATGAGCCTGGGATTGAACTGACACTTCAGCTGAATCGGATTATGTTTATATAAGTTATACGTACTCGATAAGCGGACACGGGGAGTGGACCGAGAAGAAGCTCACCTGCACCGGCCAAATTTCAAGTTCCGGCTCAGTCGCGGAGGTGGAGGGGCGCGGTGAGTGGGGTTTCGGCCGACGACGAGCCGACGAGAATTTTGTAGTCGCCGGGGAGCAGGGACCAACTGTTTTTTTGCTCGTCGAAAATAGATAGATAGAGCTGGTTCAACGGCAGCGTGATTGTTCGGGTTTCGCCCGCGTCCAATTGCAGCCGTTCCCACGCTACTAAACGCTTGTAGGCTTCGCCGGAGGCCGAAGGCAGTTGCACGTAAACCTGAGCGATTTCGCCGCCGGGCCGCGCGCCGGTGTTTTTCACGGAAAAAGTGACCTGCCTCTGCTTGTCGTCGACCTTAAGACCGGAAAAGCTGAAGCTGGTGTAGGAAAGTCCAAAGCCGAAGGGGAAGAGCGGCTGCTTTTTTTCAGCCTCGAACCACTTGTAGCCGACTTTCGCGCCCTCCGTGTAGTTCACCTCAAAGGGGGGGAGGGGGGCCCAGGCCGGACGATGCTGGGCACGCGCTTTTAACAGCAAGTCCGTGCCAGGAATTTGCGGATGGGGCAGATCGGCTTCGGTCTTGGTGAAAGTGATGGGAAGTTTGCCGGAAGGATTGACGTCGCCGAACAAAATGTTCGAAATCGCTTGCGCGCCGCCGATGCCAGGATACCAGGTGGCGAGCACGCCCTTCACGTTCTGAATCCAGGGCATGGTGATCGTGGTGCCCGTTTCCAGAACAACGATGGTGTGGGGATTCGCGGCGGCCACGGAGCGCACGAGCGCGTCTTGATCGCCCGGCAGGCAAAGATTCGGCAGGTCGCGGTCCTCGGTCAGATACTGATTCACAAAAACAATGGCGACGTCGTACGACTTTGCGAAAGCCGCGGCAGCCGCGGGATCCGTGCCGTCGTTGTAATCCACCTTGGCCGTGGGCGCTTTCTTGCGGATGTACTTCAGGGGCGATGAGGGGAAATACGCGGGCTCTTGCCATGGCGTAGAACCCGGCTTGGGATCGATCGCATTGCCGCCTGGCGGATCGACCTGCGCGGAGCCGCCGCCAGAAAGCACACCCAGGTCGGCGTGCGATCCGATAAGCGCGATGGATTTCACTCGAGCGGCGGACAAGGGAAGGATCCCATCTGCGTTTTTCAGCAGCACGATACTTTCTTCGGCAATTTGCTGCGAATCGTCGAGGCCCCGGAAAGGATCGACGACGCTGCGCGGCATCACCGGATTATCGACAACCCCCGTGGCGAACATGCTGCGCAGAATGCGGCGCGCCATGTCATCCAGACGGGCCTGCGGAACTTCGCCACTCTCGATGGCTTTTTTCAGAGGCGCGCCGAAGAATCCGTCGCCGGGTTGCTCCATGTCGAGGCCGTTCTTAGCCGCTTGAATCGTGCTGTGGGTGCCGTCCCAGTCGGAGAGAACGAAGCCTTTAAATGCAAAATCCTTCTTTAGGACTTCGTTGAGGAGGTAATCGTTCTCGCAGGCGTACTCGCCATTGACGCGGTTGTAGGCGCACATCACGCCCGCGGGATCGGCGATGCCGATGGCGATTTGAAAGGCGAGCAGATCGCTTTCGCGAAGCGCGCGCTTGTCCATCACGGCGCTGAGAACGGTGCGGCCGGTTTCCTGGTCGTTGACGGCGTAATGCTTGATGTCGCCCATAACCTGCTGTGACTGAACGCCCTTCGCGAGGTTGCCGACTATGCTGCCGGCGAGGACCGCGTCTTCACCAGCGTATTCCCAGGTGCGGCCATTGCGAGGCTCGCGAACCAAATCAACACCACCGCCGATCGACATGTTGAACCCTTGATCGCGCAGTTCCCTGCCGATGACGGAGCCGTAATGGAGCGCCGCGCGTACATCCCAGGTCGCGGCAAGGCCCAGAGGCGAAGGCAGAAGCGTGGCATAGCGGCTTTGCAGTGCGGCCATGCGGATGCCAGCGGCGGAGTCCGCCAGGTTGATGTCTGGAATGCCGAGGCGATCGATTCCCTGAACAAAACCGGCGCCGAGATTGGATCGAGGCGGAACGGGCGCGCCCGCGCGCAAAACACCCCAGCCGGTGCCGTGAACGAGCTGCATCTTTTCGTCGAGTGTCATTTGTTGAAGCACAAGGTCGGCACGCTGGTCGGGCGAAAGCGATTTATTCATCCAGGGGAAAGACTGCGCCGTCTGTGCGGACTGAGGAATGGCTGAGGGAACGAGAACCGCGACAAGCGTAGCGACGCTGAGTAACACGAATGCGTGTCTTGCAAACTCGGAAGATGGCATAAGGCTCCTCGATCGGGGCGGCCGCGAAGAACTAAGTTTCATCATCGACCCGGGAAAGGGGCATTGCGTGAGTCAGCCTGCGGAACGATAAGACCTTGCGCACCACGAGCGAGAGGTTTCCAGGGCATGGCGGAATCGCACCTTCGACAAATACTATAGGGCAGAACCGGCATCATTGTAAGCAACGGTTGGCAATGACCACTAGCTCGTCATCGGTGCAAGCGGTAGAGCACATGACGTCTTAACGGGTGCCCCGCGGGCAGTCGGGGATGGTCAAAGTCTTCCGCGGGATCATGCGTCATTCCTAGTTTCTCCATCACGCGCCGCGAACGCACATTGGGCGCGACGGTGTAGGAGACCAACTCGTCCAGCCCGAGATCCCGAAATGCGTGAGTCACAACTGCGCGGGCGCCTTCGGTCGCGAGCCCGCGACCCCAATGCTCGGCGGCTAAACGCCAGCCGATTTCCACGCAGGGCGTGAACGCCGCTTCGAAGGATGGAACCGCGAGGCCGATGAAGCCGATGAACGTGTGATCATCGAGAAGTTCCGCGGCGCAAAGACCAAAGCCATGCTTACGAAAGTGATGCTGAATTTTTTCGACAAGCTGATCGCTCGCCTCGGGCGAAAGCGGGCCGGGCATGAACTCCATAACGCGCGAATCGGCGTTCATTTTCGCAAATAGCGGGCGGTCTGCGTCTTTCCAGTCGCGTAGGAGGAGACGTTCTGTTCTGAGGGTGAACATCGCTTGGCTCAAGCGGGAAGGCTATAGCAGAGGGATTCCTCGCTCCGCTCGGATTGACGGTACTTTGATAAGTAGCCCGGGACGAATGCTCCGCCCCTACGAATTTCAGAACGAGCCTGATCAGAGATTCAAAGCGCCAGAATAAACCAAGCGTGCTTTACCGGTGTCGCCGCGTTCGATTCGCCCGATGCGGAAAAACTTCTCGCGGCGTCGCTTCAGATCCGCTTCCACTTCTTTTACGTGGTCGCCGGGGACAATCACAATCATGCCGATGCCCATGTTGAACGATTGCAGCAACTCATCGGTATCGATCTCCCCAAGCTTTGCAAGGTATTTGAAGATCGAGGGAACCGGCCAGGCGTCGAGATCGATGATCGCTTTTACGCCGCTCGGCAGCACGCGCGGAAGATTCCCGGGGATTCCGCCGCCGGTGATGTGAGCCATTGCGGAAATCCATCCGCGCGCGAGTAGACTTTTTACCGCGGATGCATAGCAAAGGTGAGGCTTCAGAAGCTCGGCGCCAATTTTGTTTCCAACTTCGGCGACATAGGTGTCGGGCTTGAGCTTGGCGACGTCAAACACCAGCTTTCTTGCCAAGGAATATCCGTTCGTATGCAGTCCCGCGGAAGGCAAGCCCAGCATCGTATCGCCAGGCTTGACCGCTTTTCCGTTCAAGACACCCTTGCGTTCGACGACTCCGACAATGAATCCAGCCAGATCGTACTCTCCAGCGGCGTAAAATCCCGGCATCTCCGCAGTCTCTCCACCGATTAACGCGCATCCGGCTTTGCGGCAGGCGCGGCTCATGCCCTCGACAAGCTGCTCAACCACATTGGGCTCGAGCTTTCCCATCGCGAGGTAATCCAGAAAAAAAAGCGGCTCGGCACCCTGGACCAAGATATCGTTCACGCAATGATTAACGAGATCGCCACCAACCGTTGAGTGCACTCCCATAACCATGGCGATCTTCAGCTTCGTGCCGACGCCATCCGTGCTAGAGACGAGCACCGGCTCTTTCCATTTCCTGCCGTCCAGTGCAAACAGTCCGCCGAAACCGCCAATTCCTCCCAAGACGGCAGGCGTAAACGTCTTGCTGGCAAGATGCCGAATGCGTTGCTTGGCGTCATCGGCGACAGCAATATTTACTCCCGCGTCCTCGTATTTCATCTTGGGTCGCCTTCGCGTTTCGTTTTTCGCACTACGACGGTTGATCAGCCTGCCGGCTCATGACTTCTGGGGCAGTGAGCGGCCACGAGGGAAGATTAACCACCTTCTGTTCAGTGGGGGCGGTCGAGTCGCTCTTTACTGCTGCGGTCCTGCCTCTAGGCTAGGCAGGGCCGCCTACAGCTTAGAACACATGGAACAGTCTACGCCACCGAATGGTTCCGGGGTGGATGATGGCATTCGCGTAGGCCAGGAATCGCGCGCCAATATCGCCGTTCCACGCGTCTTTCGGCGCATCGAGCGACATGTAGATGAGTACGGGCGTTCCTAAAATGTCTTTTCGCGGTACACACCCCCAGAAGCGGCTGTCGTAAGAGTTGCCGCGGTTGTCGCCCATCGCGAAGTAGCAATCCTGGGGCACGTGGTAGGGGAACTGTGTTTCTTGGTAGCCTCTCGGGGCCTGACCGGGGGGAGCGAGTTCGGTCTCGCCGATGGTGTAATTCTCCTGCAAGCGTTGGCCATTGATCCACACGGAGCCGTCTCGGATATCCACGGTATCCCCCGGCAGACCGATTACCCGCTTCACATAATCGGGCTGCGTCGGATCGAACGGCGGCTTGAAAATAATGATCTGCTGGCGCTTCGGGTTGCGCCACAGCGGCACGTGTAGATTGGTGAAAGGAACGCCCGCATCGTATCCGATCCGACTCATGATCAGATGATCGCCAATCAGCAGCGTGTTCTCCATCGAGCCGGAGGGAATCACGCGCGCCTGCCCCAAGGTGCCGTTGATGAGCATGAACGCCAGAATCACCCAGAACCATGCAATGATCTCGCTCTTGACGCGCTCGCTCATTGGGACAGCAGCCGCCTTTACTTCCTGGTTTTTCGTTTTGATTGTTGCCGCGTCAGCCTTCACGTTCCACCGCCACCTCTTCTTTAATTTTTGCCGTCCCGTTTCCTTCCTTCACTTCCAGTTGCACCAGGTCCGTTGGGTATACGCCTGTATAGCAAGACGTGCAGAACTTGCCTTCGGAGTCGTCAACCGCCCGCCGCAATCCCTGCAAGGACAGATAGCCCAGCGAATGCGCGCCCAGGTACTTGCGGATTTCCTCCGGCGAGTTCGACGACGCGATCAACTCCTCGCGGGTCGGGGTGTCCACGCCGTAGTAACAGGGCGAAATCGTCGGCGGACAACTGATCCGCATATGGATTTCCTTCGCCCCGGCTTCTTTAACCAGCCGAACCAGCTTGCGGCTGGTGGTGCCTCGCACGATCGAATCGTCTACAAGTACAACGCGTTTCCCCGCAATTAAGTTCCGTACGGGGTTCAATTTCAGTTTTACACCGAAATTTCGGATTGCCTGGGAAGGCTCGATGAATGTTCTTCCGATGTAATGGTTCCGGATCAGGCCCATGCGGAAGGGGATACCCGATTCCAGAGAAAAGCCGATTGCCGCCGGTACGCCTGAGTCCGGGATGGGCACCACGATGTCGGCGTCGACCGGATGCTCGCGGGCCAACAGGCGTCCGAGCCGCTCCCGCGATTCGTTCACCGAGCGACCGAACACCATGCTGTCCGGCCGGGAAAAATAGACATGTTCAAAGATGCAGTATTGATGCGGCTTTGGCGCGCTGAAGCGAATTGACTCCAGGCCCGACCGCGAAATTCGCAGCATTTCCCCCGGCTCGACCTCACGCAAGTAGTGGGCGTTCAACAAGTCAAACGCGCAAGTCTCCGAAGCAACGACCCAGGCGTCGCTGCCATCGGGCGCGGTTAACTGACCAAGGACCAGCGGCCGGAAGCCGCGCGGATCGCGAACGGCGTACATTTCTTCCGGGGTGAGCACGAGCAGGGAATACGCACCCTCGACTTGGTTCAACGCATCGCCCAAAGCCGCTGAGAAATTCCGCGCCTGCGACCGCGCGATCAGGTGCACGATCACTTCCGTGTCGCTGTTGCTCTGAAAGATTGATCCGCGATGCTCGAGTTTGCGGCGCCACTCACCGGCGTTGGTCAGATTGCCGTTGTGCGCGACCGCGATCTTCCCTTTGTTGCAATCGATCAGGATCGGCTGGGCGTTGAGGAGTGCTTTATCGCCGGCGGTCGAATAGCGCGTGTGTCCGATCGCGCTTGAGCCCGGCAGCTTCGCCAGGACGCTGGGCTGAAAGATTTCTTCCACTTCCCCCATCGCGCGGTGCTGGTTCAGGTCGGCGCCGGTGCTAGCCACGATGCCCGCGGACTCCTGGCCACGATGCTGCAGCGCGTAGAGGCCCAGGTAGGCGAGATTCGCTGCCTCCGGGTGTCCGTAGACGCCGAAGACGCCGCACTCGTCGTGAAACCGGTCGTCAGTGTATGCGAGCTTGGTTTTCACGCCACGTCCACCCTTTTTCGGATTTCGGCCCTGACGCTCGGCGCCAATAACAACATCAAAGCTATGATCGAAAAAATTGTGGTGACTACTTCAACCTGGTTAAGTTGCCCTTTATAAAGCCCAAACAGCAAATGACGAGCGATTCCATACGAGCACGCGAGGACGACAGCGCTCACAGCCCAATGGGCTCGCAGGGCGACACCGAAGAATGCCAGTACATTAACAAGCGAGAACGCGACGATCATAAACATCACGCCCCAAAACACCCACGGGACTCTGAGCTGCCCAGAAAAATAACGAACTACCAGTAATCCAATCGCTCCAACGCCATACACTCCGAAGTAGAAGAGGAGCCACCGGCGGGCTAGCTTTGCGGTCCGTATTGAATCCATATTCTAGGCCCCGTTCGTAATTGCGCCCTGTAGCGAATTCGCCCAGGTATCCTGCAGCTTGGGTACAGGAGCCTCGATCACGACGCGCCCTTTATATTGGATGCGCAGCGTATTGTCGCGCGTCACGCTGCCAATCTCGCGCGCCCCCACTTTATATTCTCTCGCAGTCGCCAGAACCGCGCCAACTTTTCCTGGAGCGACCGATACAATGGCGCGCGCGCCGCGTTCGCCAAAGAGGGCGTACTCGGCATTGCTTAGATCGGCGGTGTTTATGCTTGCGCCTAAGCCTTTGGAGGTAAAGCAGGACTCGGCCAGGGTCACGGCCAGCCCGCCGTCGCTGATGTCGTGCGCCGACTGAACTGCGCCGGACGCTGCAAGCGCGACCAGCAAGTCGATCAGACGCTTCTCCGCGCCTAGGTCGATGGCAGGCGGCTGGCCAGCGACGATTCCGGCGATGGTTTTAGAATACTCCGACGAGGAAAATTCGCGGGCGACGGCTGAGGAAGAGAGATTCCTCGCTTCGCTCGGAATGACGGTAGGGGGAGCACCAGCGAGAAGGATGATAACGTCGCCATCGTTGCGGAACGCGATCTTCAGGACGTTGTCGGCGCTTTCGAGCACGCCTAAAATTCCGATGACCGGCGTGGGATAAATGGATTTGCCCAGCGTCTCGTTGTAGAAACTCACGTTGCCGCCGGTGATCGGGGTGCCGAGCGCGACGCACGCCTCGCCCAAGCCATCAATCGCCTGAGAAAATTGCCACATCACTTCCGGCTTTTCCGGGCTGCCAAAATTCAGGCAATTCGTGGCGGCAATCGGACGCGCTCCAGACGCCGCCACATTGCGCGCCGCTTCCGCAACCGCATGCATTGCGCCGAGCTTTGGATTGAGGACGCACCAGCGGCCGTTGCCGTCGGTGGAAAGCGCGAGGGCACGCTTGGTTTCTTTCACGCGGACGACGGCAGCATCACTGGCGCCGGGGCCAGCGAGCGTGTTGGTGCGCACCATGGAGTCGTACTGCTCGGTGATCCAGCGCTTCGAGGCGATTGTCGGCGAGGCCAGGAGCTTGTCGAAGTTGGCGGTAAGGTTCGTGCCCTCGGCAGCGAAGGCGAACCAGTCGTTCTCGCTTTCGTTTCGCGGAGCGGGTTCGGCGATCGGGCGCTTGTAGACCGGACCTTCTTCCGCCAGCGGATGGGCTGGAATTTGCGCGGCCACCGTACCGTGATCCTTTACGACGAGCAGGCCGCCGTCGGTGACTTCTCCGACGACGGTTGCGTCCAGTCCCCATTTCTTGAATACGCCCAACACTTCCCCCTCGCGTCCCTTTTCCGCCACGAGCAGCATACGTTCCTGCGATTCGCTGAGCATGATTTCGTACGGCGTCATTCCGGTTTCGCGCTGCGGAACTTTTGCAAGATCGATCTCGATTCCTGTCGCGCCCCGTGAGGCCATCTCACAGGTGGAACACGTGAGGCCCGCCGCGCCCATGTCCTGGATCGCGACCACAGCGCCCGTTTTCATGGCCTCGAGGCACGCTTCGAGCAGTAGCTTCTCCATGAACGGGTCGCCGACTTGCACGTTGGGCCGCTTCTGCTCTGATTCCTCGGTAAACTCGGCCGAGGCCAGCAGCGACGCGCCGTGAATGCCATCGCGGCCGGTCTTCGCGCCGACATAGATCACCGGGTTCCCCGTGCCTTTGGCTTTCGCGAAGAACAAATCTTCTTTGCGCGCGATCCCAAGCGCGAGCGCATTCACCAACGGATTCTGCGAGTAGCAAGGCTCAAACATGACTTCGCCGCCGACGGTCGGCACGCCGAAACAGTTGCCGTAGCTTCCCACGCCACGAATCACGCCGTCGAGAATGCGCCGATTCGCGGCAGCTTCTGCCTCGGGATTCGATGATGAGTAGCGTGTGGCAGGTGGCGAGACAAAACCCGCGGCAGTAATCGGACCGAAGCGCAGCGAGTCCATCACCGCGATGGGGCGAGCGCCCATAGTGAAAATGTCGCGCAGGATTCCGCCGACGCCGGTGGTCGCTCCCTGGAACGGCTCGACGTAACTGGGGTGGTTGTGCGACTCGATTTTGAACGCCGCCACCAAACCATCGCCAATATCCACGACGCCGGCGTTCTCGCCGGGGCCCTGCACTACCAATTTTCCGCGCGTCGGCAGGCGCTTCAAATGCACTTTGCTGGATTTGTAGGAGCAGTGCTCGCTCCACATGACGCTAAAAATTCCTAGCTCCGTGATGTTCGGGTCACGCCCGAGAATCTCCTGAATCCGCGCGTACTCTTCGCGCGTTACGCCGTGCTCCGCGGCGATCTCTGGCGTCACTTTAATTTCGGTTTGTGCCGTTGCCATTCCCTTGTCCCGCCGGAAAAACTTAGGGGCACGCCAAGCCGTGCCCCTCACCAAAGTTCCAATCACTTTTTGCGCAGCGCGGCGTCACGCGGTGGCCCTTGCTGCGCCCACCAGAGCCTCAATCATCGAGCGGAAAATCACACGCCCGTCTTCGGAATCCAGCGCGCCTTCGACGGCGCGTTCGGGATGCGGCATCAGACCGGCCACGTTCCTTGCGGCATTGCAAATACCGGCAATGTTCGCCGTCGACCCGTTCGGATTCCCCGCCGCATCGTCTTTTCCATCCACAGTCGTATAGCGGAACAAGACCTGATGGTCCTGTTCCACCCCGGCCAACGTTTTTTCGTCGCACGTGTAGTTCCCGTCGCTATGGGCGATCGGGATTGTCAGGATTTGCCGCTGCCTGGCCGCGCAGGTGAACGGAGAATTTGTATCCTCCACGCGGATGTGCACGTGCCTGCAGATGAAGCGCAGCCCGCTGTTGCGCATCATGGCACCGGGCAGAAGACCCGCTTCGAGCAGAATCTGGAAGCCGTTGCAAATGCCCAGGACGAGTCCACCCTTGTTCGCGAACCGTTCGACGGCCTTCATCACGGGGGAAAATCGCGCGATCGCTCCGGTGCGCAGGTAGTCTCCATAAGAGAATCCGCCGGGCAGGATAATGGCGTCGCACTGCTGCAGGTCTTCGGATTGGTGCCAGATGAACTCCACCGGCTTGTGCAGGACCTGGCCGATGGCGTGAAACGCGTCGTGATCGCAATTCGATCCCGGAAAGACCACCACTCCAAATTTCATTGTTTTGTCGCTCCGGCAAACATTGCGGGAATTTTTATTTTAGCACACCCGTCGCAGGGTTCTGTCCTGCGCCGTCTTTAACTCCGGTGACCACCAAGACCATTCTCTTGCGCTGGACCTGTGCATTGCGAAGATTGGTCCTCGCTAACAAACTCTCAGCTTCGTGCGGCGTATAGGAAGCGGCTACGGACGAGAGGAAACCCACGCGCCGCTCTTTCGGTTTGATATTCAGCTTCAAGAACCAGCGAATCGCGGGATGCATGTCGCGCCGCAAATCGGAAATGTAAAAACGGCCACCCGGTTTCAAGATTCGATCGATCTCGTTGAACACCGCTTCCGGTTCCGTCCATTCGTGAAGCGAGCCGTTCGAGAAAACGCCATCGAACCGACCGCTGCTGAACGGCATGCGCTGCGCGCGGCCTTCGACATAGTTCACCCTGTCTTGTACTCCGTATCGCCGTGCGTTTTCCTTCGCGACGGCAAGCATGTCCGCGCTGAGATCCAGGCCAGTCAAGCGAGTTCCCGCGGTTTTGCGCAGCCATTCGAGCCCGAGATAGCCTGGCCCGGGACCTATTTCGAGACAATCTCCGGCGGAAATGCCGGCTTCGAGAATCGCGTTGGTGTCGAGGTAGCCTTTGTCTCGCAAGCGGCGCATCAGAGCGTCGTATTGCTGAACGGTCAGTTCGCCGGTCACGCCTTCCGTTTCCGGTATTCGGGGTCTCGGCACAGCGGCTCCTATGCCGTTGATACGCAGGCCAGGCTGACCGAGTATCGCCGAATGCGAGCTTAAACGCGTCAGTTTGCGCTGATGTACTTCTGCCCCTGTTCGTCGAGTAGCTCGAGTGGCAGAACGCCGTCCCGCAGCATTGCGTCGTGGAAGTCGCGAATATCGAACTTGCTTGCCAATTTTTGTTGTGCTTCCTTGCGTAGTTTCACGATTTCGAGTTGGCCCATCTTGTACGAGAGCGCCTGCCCGGGCCAGGAAATATAGCGGTCGATTTCCGCGAGCGATTCCGTCGGCGCGTGCAGCTTGAAATATTCCACCGCCTGCTCGCGCGTCCAGCCCATCTGGTGAATTCCGGTGTCGACCACGAGCCGCACAGCTCGAAAGCGTTCGCTGGCCAATCCGCCGAAGCGGCTGTACGCATCGCGATACAGGCCCAACTGCCCGCCGAGCGACTCCGCGTACAGCGCCCATCCCTCCAGATAGGCGCTATTGCCGTAAAATCTGCGAAATTCCGGCAGGCCTTGTTGCGAGCGCGCGAGCGATGTCTGGAAAATGTGGCCCGGGACAGCTTCGTGCAAAACCAGGGATTCCTTGTCATACCGAACCTGCTTTTCTGGCTGATAGGTATTGAGGTTGAACCAACCCGGCACGCTGCCGTCTGGCGCGGGCGACTGTGCGTTGGAAGCCGTGGCCTGCTCGCGGTCCTCCGGAATTGCGCGGACGCCATAGAGCAGCAACGGAATGTGTTTGAACTGATTCGGCAGTTCGGGCTCGATGATTTTGGCGATGTTCCGGCAATAGATCAGCATGTCGTCCTTGGACTGAAAATGCTGTTCCGGCATGGCGTCGAGCTTTTTCTCGAATTCCTGCAGGGTTCCTGTGAAGCCGGTTTCGCGTGCCGCGGCCAGCATCTCCGCCTCGAGCCGTGCGACTTCCGCTTCGCCGATGCGGTGAATTTCTTCGGGGCTGGTCGTCGTGGTCGTCAGCCGGCGCACGAGAATGGCGTAATACTCCTTGCCGCCTTTCAAACTGCTCAATCCGATCGCCGGACGCGCTTTCGGCGCGTAAGTGCTCTTCATGTAATCGAGAAGTTTTTGCCATGCGGGCAGGAATTCGTGTTCGTAGGAGGCGACCGCTTCCTCGCGCAGTTTCTTCTGCTGATCTTCCGAAAAGTTCGGAGGAAATTTCCGAAACGCGACTAATAGAGGAGTGGTGGCCTGATCCTGCGCCACTTGCGCGGTAAGCTGCTTGACCACGAGATCCACAACGACCGGAGGCTGCGTAATTCCGTGATCGATGGCTTCGTTCATGATCGTAATATTCTGGTCGACATAGGTGGGTACGCCATGCAGCCGCGCGAGAAGGTTCTGGTAGTCCTTCAAGTTCCGCGCCGGCATGCGATCGACGACCTGATAAACGCGAGTGTGCGACCCGGTCATCTGGCCAACCCGCAACAAGTAGGTTTCCAGTTCCATCGCGTCCAGCTCCGCGCGCAGTTGATAGCGGAGCAGGCGCGCGCTCAGCTGGTCTTCATCGGGAAGACTTGCGAGAGAAAAGGCGTCGAGGCCGTGCAGCGTTTCTTCGGAGCTGGCGCGGCGGCGGTCACGTCCGGCCTTCGACCAGTCCGTCCACTGATCCGCGTTCTCGAAATGACCCGTGGCAGTGGCAAATTCGGGATCGCTTTTCAGCCGGGCGTCGAAATAATCCTTGAAATATTTCTGAATGGCGTCGTGCGGCGTCTGTGCCCTAGCGGTGTTAGCGCAGATCAGCAATCCGAAGGCAAGGATCACGTGCAGTGACGTGCTGCGGCGTTTTTTCACGGAGCAACCTCCCGGTATCGCGCCGCATTGTACTCCGCCTACCGCCGCTTCGTTTTTTTCTTTTTTCGCGCGGGCTCCGCGGCCGCAAGCTGGCGCCGTTTTTTGCTGGCCCAGCCGGGCTTGTTAGCCTGGCGTCCCCTGGCAATGCCCAGCGCGTCGGCGGGCACATTGTCCGTGATGGTGGATCCCGCCGCGACGTAAGCGCCGTCGCCGATCTTCACGGGCGCCACCAGCGCCGAGTCGCTTCCGATGAACACCTTGTTTCCAATCGTTGTCGGGTGCTTGTGGAAGCCGTCGTAATTGCAGGTAATCGTTCCCGCGCCAATGTTCGTTTTGCTTCCGAGGCGCGCGTCACCGAGGTACGTCAGGTGCATCGCTTTCGTTCCCTCGCCCACGACGCTTTTCTTCACCTCGACAAAATTGCCGACGCGCGAACCGCTTTTCAGATGCGCTTCCATCCGCAGGCGCGCGAACGGTCCGACCACGACATCCGATTCGAGGCGGCTCTCGCCGATGACACTATGAGGCTCGACGACCACATCGTCGCCTAAAACCGAGTCGTACACTACGCTGCCGGTTTTGACCAAGCAGCGCTCGCCGATTTTCGTTTTGCCTAGAAGCTGCACGCAGGGCTCGATGACCGTATCTTCGCCGACGGCGACGTCCGGATCGACCAGAACGGTTCCCGGCAATTGAATCGTCACGCCGTCGCGCATGAGCGCGTCGCGCTTCCACTCGCGAAAGGTGTGGTCCACGGCCGCCAGATCCGCGCGCGTGTTGCAACCCAGCGTCTCTCGCGAATCCGCGGCAATTTCCGCCTGCACGGATTCGCCCTTTGCGTTCATCGCGGCGATCGCGTCGGTCAGGTAAATCTCGCGGTGCTTGTTGTTCGGCCTCACGTCTGCCAGCGCCGGCCAGAGTTTCGCTGTAGTGAAACAATACATGCTGGAGTTGATTTCGTTCAGCTCGCGTTGCTCCGCGGTAAGCTGCGATTCCTCGATAATTGCGGCAACGGCGTCGCCGCTCTTCCGCAGAATCCTGCCATATCCCGAAGGGTCTGCCAGCACGGCGGTCAAGATCGTTGCGGCGGTCTGGGCCTTTTTATGCTTTTCGATCAGGGCCTTCAGTGTTTCCGTGCGCACCAGCGGGGCGTCTCCGGGCAGCGCGAGCACGAACTTGGCGGTGCCGATCGCGCGTTTTGCCACCAGGATGGCGTGTCCCGTGCCGTTCTGCGGCTGCTGCAAAACGGTTTCGGCTTCAAGCGGCTCGACAATCGCTTGCACTTTTTCCGCCTGATGTCCAACGACCACGATGATTTTCTTCGCGTGCAACGGCGCGCAGGCCCGCACCACGTGTTCGATCAGCGGACGTCCGCCGGCGGAGTGCAGCACTTTCGCCAGCTTGGACTTCAGCCGTGTTCCTTTGCCGGCGGCCAGGATCAGAATCGCCACATCTTTGTTATTCATGACGTGTGCATTTTCCCGTGTCAGCGGCCATTTAGCAACGACGTTGCCGACCGGGGTTGCTGTAGGAGGCTAATTTACGGTGATGGGAATCGTCAGGCTGGCGTCGGGCTTTGCGCCGGTGCCGCTCAGAGTATAGGCATTCACGACGGCCTTGTAGGTCCCCGCAGGTGTACCTGCGGCGTCCTTGGAGTTTGGCGTGGTGGTTACTCTCACGGTAGCGGTGATGGTAGGAGCCGCGGCGAAGTCCGCGGTATGGATATTCAAGGGATCGTTTGTGTTCACCTGGCATGCGGCTGCCGGCGCGTTCGTGGCGCAGGAAAGATAGACACGGCCGGTTCCGGGTCTGTTTCTTACGGTGAAGGAGGTGAAGTTTCCGGTCGTGGCTCCCGCCTTTACGGCAATGGGGGCTCGATGACCGAAGGTCGGCGTGGGCACCGGAGATGCCTTGTAAATCCGGACGTAATCGACGGTCATGACAGCGGGAGATGGGGTTGTCGCATCGCTTGGTCCAGGCCAGGAGTCAACACCGCCAATCGCCAGGTTCAATATCAGGAAAAAGGGATGGTCGAACGCCCACACTTGCCCGTTGGTCATATCGCTTGCCGTACCCACGAAGAACACTTTGGCCGGATCGTCCACATAGAACTGGACCATGCCAGGCGACCAGATTGCTCCATAGACATGCATGCCGGTCACATCCCCGCTCGCGAACGTGTACTTTCCGCCGAGCCCATACGCGCCGGTGGGGGAATCTGCGTGTAGCGTCGAGCTGATCATCTTGGGTCCTAGCTTGCCCGAAGCCGGGACATCTTCCATGTAGTCCGCCTCGCCGCACTTTGGCCATCCCACGCTTCCAATATTGCTTCCCAGCGCCCAAAACGCCGGCCAGATTCCGGGGCCCACCGGCAGGGACATGCGCGACTCGACCCTGCCGTATTGGAAAGACTCCAAGCCATTCGTGCTGAGCCGCGCGCTCATCCAGCTTCCACTGTACGGCGCGGTGTCCGGATTCAACCGGGTCGCCTGAATCACGAGATGACCGTTGCCATCGAGGTATGTGTTTGGCTTCGACGGATCGCAGCCTCCCGTGGTGGTCGACGGCGCGCAGTAATATTCGACTTCGTTGTTTACGTGAAGAATCCCGGTTTTGTAATCCCATTTCGCTGGATCGATAGGCGTGCCTCGAGGGCCGTTGAATTCGTCCGACCAAACGGGCTGACCCCAGTCTTGACCGAAGGCGGCAACACCCAAAGGAAGGCAGAGACTCATCAGGCAGAGCGCCGTTCGCAGTGCGGCCCTAGAAAATCTCATTGCCTCTCCGTCTTTATTGAAGCGCGCGGCGTTGGAAAGCATGCGTCAGGCTGAGTCGTGAGCATTGCGCGGTGACTTCACCTGTCAGGATCGATACGGCTTAATCTGCTGTTCATGCTGATTATGCGGACGGTGGCTTGTGCTAGTCCGCTGCTCGCGCGGCAGCGAACGCGGGGCGTCTTATGCGTGGGCGCGGCTTCGCGTCGCTATGTTCGTCAGTCGTGATCTCCCACGAAGTCGGGTCCGAGAGCAAGCGGCTCACAAGCTGTGTGTGCAGCGAATGACCTGCCTTCCGCGCCTCCACTCTTCCCAAGAGCGGCAACCCAACGAGCGCCAAATCTCCAATCAGGTCCAAAGCTTTATGTCTGCCGAACTCGTCGGCATAACGTAGCGGGCCATTCATCATTCCGTTGCTTGTCAGCACGATAGCATTGTCGAGCGAACCGCCTCGAATCAGTCCCATGGCGCGCAAGGGCTCGACATCGGTTTCAAAACAAAAAGTGCGCGCCCGTGAGAGCACCTTGCGGAAGCTCTCTGCGTTCACGACCATATCCACTTCCTGCTGGCCGACTAATGGGTGCGCAAAGTCGACGTAGCAGCGCACGCGGAACTCATCGGCCGGATAAATCCCAATGCGCCGGCCGTCTTCAACGACTTCAACCGGCTTGAGGATTTTCAGATAGCGCCGCTTGCGGCGGAGCTTGCGGATCCCGGATCTGTCCAGTAACTGCATGAAGGGCTCGGCGGAGCCGTCGAGGATGGGGACCTCGATCGCATCCATGTCGATGTAGACGTTGTCAATTCCGCAGGAATAGATTGCCGCGAGCAAATGTTCGGTGGTCGAAAGCAGCACGCCCTGTTTCATGAGGCTCGTCGCGTAGCTCACCCGCGCGACATTCTGCCCGTGCGCTTC
>Ga0187783_10001446_pt1 | contig 17483 bp, 15 predicted proteins | sample 1015_SJ02_MP02_2_FD_132471 | JGI IMG/M metagenome (GOLD analysis project Ga0187783, IMG submission 132471) | Tropical peat soil microbial communities from peatlands in Department of Meta, Colombia - 1015_SJ02_MP02_20_MG | ecosystem: Environmental > Terrestrial > Soil > Wetlands > Peat | place...
ATGACGAGCCAGGCGAAGGCGGGGCAGATCGTTACCACCGCGGCGACGGTGGAGAAGCTATCCCCCGAATGGCGAGCGTCCTGCCGCCAGATCGATGTCGCCACCCTCAAGGGTCAGGGGAACGAGATCGCCCTCTACGAGGTTCTGTGGCAGACCGAGGACGTGACCAGCATGGTGCCCGGCATCGCCACCGAAGCGCGTCCGACGCGCGCCATGCGCCTGCGGCTGCGCTGTGATGATCGCGAGCTGCTCGTCGACGAGCGGCACTCGAGCATCACCATCGGACGCGCCGAGGATAATGACGTCGTCGTGAAGGGCAATCTGATCTCGCGCCTGCACGCGCGTATCGAGATCAGTCGCAACAAGTTCGTGCTGATCGACCAGAGCACCAACGGCACCTTCGTGCAAAGCGCCGACGGCGAGGAGTCGTTCGTTCGCCGCGACAGCCTGCAGATCCGGGGCCAGGGGATGATCGGGCTCGGACGTCTGCCCGAGCAGGGCTCGCCGCAGACGATCCGCTTCAGCTGCGAAGAGGGCTGAAGCGCTCAGGCGAGCCGCTGTTCCGTGGTGGCGAGCTCGGCCAGCAGCGCCCGCGGCAGGCGGCCGCCGTACCTGCTCAGGTACTCGTGCAGCTCAGCTGCTTCCTTGCGCCAGAGCGCCGGATCCACCGTAAGCAATGCGGCGAGCTCGTCCGCACCCAGATCGAGACCGCGCAGGTCGAGGTCCTCGGGCCGCGGCAGGCGGCCGATGGCCGACTCGGTAGCACCCACCTTGCCAGCGCACCGATCGAGCATCCACGCGAGTACCCGCAGATTCTCTCCGTACCCCGGCCAGAGGAACTTGCCGTTGGCGTCCCGCCGGAACCAGTTGACGTGGTAGATGCGCGGGGGACGCGCGAGCCTCGCACCGACATCGAGCCAGTGCTGCCAGTAATCGCCGAAGTTGTAACCGCAGAAGGGCTGCATCGCCATGGGGTCGCGCCGGGTCACGCCGACCTGACCGACCGCGGCCGCGGTGGTTTCAGAGGCGAGCGATGCGCCGACCAGCACGCCGTGGTTCCAGTCGCGTGCTTCATAGACGAGCGGTGCAACCTCACGCCGGCGCCCGCCGAACACGAGCGCCGCTATCGGCACCCCGCACACATCCTCGGAGTGCGGCGACCAGCTCGGATTGCGTTTGGCCGACACGGTGAAGCGCGAATTCGGGTGCGCAGCGGGGCCCTGGGCCGGATCGTACGGGCGCCCCTGCCAGTCGACTGACGGCCGGCCGCTCGTGAGGCCCTCCCACCACGGCTGGTTGTCGGCGGTGAGTCCGACGTTGGTAAAGAGAGTGTCGCGGCGGATCATCTCGTAGGCGTTGCGGTTGGTCTTCGGGTTGGTGCCGGGTACCACGCCGAAGTAGCCTGCTTCCGGGTTGATCGCCCAGAGCTGACCGTCCTTTCCCGGGTGCAGCCAGGCGATATCGTCGCCGACCGTGAACACGCGCCAGCCAGGGAGCGAAGCGGGTGGAATCAGCATCGCGAGGTTCGTCTTGCCACAGGCCGACGGGAAGGCGCAGGCGAGGTAATGCGTCTCGCCGCGCGGATTCTGCAGGCCGACGATCAGCATGTGCTCGGCGAGCCAACCCTCGCCGCGCGCCTGCAAGCTGGCGATGCGCAGCGCATGGCACTTCTTGCCGAGCAGCGCATTGCCACCGTAGCCCGAGCCGTAGCTCTCGATCGAAAGCTCCTCGGGGAAGTGCATGATGAAGCGCCGCTCGGGATCGAGCTCGCCGCTCGAGTGCAGGCCGCGCACGAAATCACCTTCGCGGGCGATGCGCTCGAGCGCCGCGCGCCCGGCGCGCGTCATGATCAGCATGTTGAGCACGACATAGGGGCTGTCGGTAATCTCCACTCCGCAGCGCGACAGCGGCGACTCGATCGGCCCCATGCAGTACGGGACGACGTACAGCGTTCGCTCGCGCATGCAGCCGCGGAACAGCTCGCGCATGTTCGCGTGCGCCCGCTGCGGATCCATCCAGTGGTTGTTGGGGCCGGCGTCCTCCTGCGAGCGCGTACAGATGTAGGTGAGGTGCTCGACACGCGCCACGTCATTCGGCGCCGAACGGTACAGGTAGCAGCCGGGAAACAGCTCGGCATTGAGGCCCTTGAGCTCCCCGCTGCGCAGCATCTGTGCGGTGAGCTGCCGGGCTTCCGCTTCCGAGCCCTCGCACCAGTGAACGGCACGCGGTTGCGTCAGCTCACGCACCGTCCTTACCCACTCGGCTACGCTGCGGCTGAGTTCCGGGAGCGGGGTCAGCGTATGTGCGGCGGTAGCCATCCGCAGATCCTCTCGTGGCGCGGCTTGTTAACTTTTGATTATATCCCGGGCGGATCCCTCGCCCTGATAAAGTAGCGGCGCAACGGCCATTGTCGTCCAATAGCGGCCCGCGCACCAGTTTGCAGCAATTTCAGGTAGATATGGCTGTCGACGCGCGCCGCGTCCCCACGGGAGGATCACGTCCTGGCGTGTGCTCGGGCCTATCCCTGCATGTTGGATCTTGAGGACATATTCGGGCACGGTGGACCGCTCGAGCGGACACTGCCGGGTTTCAAGGTGCGCCGCGAACAGCTGCGCATGGCGCAGCGGGTCGCGGCGGCACTCGCGGCGGGCGAGTCGCTGATCGTCGAGGCCGGCACTGGGACCGGCAAGACCTTCGCCTACCTCGTGCCGGCGCTCCTTTCCGGCGCACGCGTGTTGATATCGACCGGTACGCGTACGTTGCAGGATCAACTGTTCTCGAAGGACCTGCCGCTCTTGAGCGCGGCGCTCGGGCGGCCGGCGCGGGTGGCACTGCTGAAGGGACGGGCCAATTATCTGTGCCGCTACCGTCTGGCCCGCGCCGACGGCGCGCATGCGCAGCTCCCGCTGATGGAATCGGCGCGCTCGCGCGGCGCACATTCGATGTTGGCGCGTATCGAGCGCTGGGCGCACACCACCCGCCGCGGCGACCTCGCGGAAGTACGCGGACTCTCCGACACTCACCCGGTCTGGACGCAGGTCACTTCCACGCGCGAGAGCTGCCTTGGCGTGCGCTGCCCCGAGATTTCGCGCTGTCACGTGATGAGCGCGCGTCGTGAGGCGCTCGAGGCGGATGTGGTCATCGTCAATCATCACTTGCTGCTTGCGGACCTCGCCTTGAAGGAGGACGGCTTCGGCGATCTGCTCGGCTCCGCGGACGCGGTCATACTCGATGAAGCCCATCAGATTCCGGATCTCGCCACGCAGTTCTTCGGTGCGCACGTGAGTAGCCGTCAGATAGAGACGCTGCTGCGCGATCTGAACCTGGAGCTCGCCGCCGGCGGGGGGGCCGCTGCGGGGGGACGACCGCCCGCCGCGGTCGCGGCGGCGCTCGCGGCCGCGGACGAGGCGCTGCGCGAGCTGCGCCTGGCGGTGGGCGGAGTGAGCGGGCGCGTCGCCTTGACGCCCGGGAGCGCGGTGCGCCCGGAAGACGTCGCCGCGCTCATGCACTCGCTCGAGGAACTCTCCGCCGTGGTGGCAGCGCGCGAGGAGCAGGGCGCCGTGGCGCACCTCGCCGAGCGCGCCGCCGAGCTTGCGGCGAGCCTTGCGCGCATCGCCGCGGTCGATGAGCTCGAGGGCGCGCGCACACTCGAGGTGAGCGCCCGCGGTCTCACCTTGAGTCTCATGCCGTTCGATATCTCCGGCCGCTTTCGCGCGCTGGTGCACTCGCGTGGCGGCGCCTGGATCTTCACCTCCGCCACGCTGTCACTCGGTGAGGAGTTCGGCCACTTCACCGGCAGGCTCGGCCTCGCCGAAGCGGCGACGCTGCGCATCGACAGCCCCTTCGATCACGAGCGGCAGTCGCTGTTGTATCTGCCCGAGGGACTGCCCGAACCGTCCGCGACCAGTTACGTATCCGCCGTGATCGACACGGCCGTGCCGCTGATCACGGCCTCGCGGGGCGGCGCGTTCGTGCTGTTCACGAGCCACCGCGCGCTCTCGCAGGGGGCAGCCCTGCTGCGGGCACGCTGGGCCGACGCCGCAGCGTACCGGTTGTTCGTGCAGGGCGAAGCCCCCCGCGAGCGGCTGCTCGAGGAGTTTCGCGCCGACGGCAACGGCGTGCTGCTCGGCACGGCGAGTTTCTGGGAAGGAGTCGATGTCAAAGGCGAAGCGCTACGGCTCGTCATCATCGAGAAGCTGCCCTTTGCCTCGCCCGAGGATCCGCTGGTGCGCGCACGGATCGAGCACCTCACGGCGAGCGGCGCCAATGCTTTCCGCGACTATCAGCTCCCCGCGGCGGCACTCGCGCTCAAGCAGGGGGCCGGCCGGTTGATTCGGAGTGAGGACGACTACGGCGTCGTCGTGATCTGCGATCCGCGCATGCGCGCGCGCGGATATGGGCGGGTGTTTCTCGAGGCGCTCCCCGCGATGTCCGTGACGCAGGATGCCGAGGAGACGATGCGCTTTCTCACGCGCCATGCACCGCGCGTGGCGCAAGCGGGCGCGCCGGCGCGCCCCCCGTGAGGATCCTCGCGATCGATACGGCGACCGAGAGCTGCTCAGCCGCGCTAGTGCTCGAGGGGCGCGCACTCAGCCGCGAGCGGCTCCTCGAGCGCGAGCACGCGACGTACATTCTGCAAATGGTGGATGAGCTCCTCGCGGACGCTGGTATCGCGCTCGCCAACCTCAGCGCCATCGCCTTCGGGCGTGGCCCCGGCGCTTTCACTGGGGTGCGACTTGCGGCGTGCGTCACGCAGGGACTTGCCTACGGCGCCGGTATCCCCGTGGTGCCGATCTCGGATCTGCGGGCGATCGCCGAGCGCGCGCTGGAAGATGCGAGCCTTGCCCGCGTCCTGGTGTGCACGGATGCGCGCATGCGCGAGGTGTACTGGGGTTGCTTTGAGCGGGGGACGGACGGACATGCCGTTGCGGCGGGGGAGGAGCAAGTAGGCCCCCCAGGGGAGGTCGCTCTTCCGCAGCGCTGGCACGACCGCGCTCAAGGCCAAGCTGCGGAGGGCTCCGCGCTCGGAGCGCCCGCACCCCCTGCCGGCCGTATCGGCGCGGCCGGCTCGGGCTTTGCGGCTCATCCCGAGCTGCGCACCGGCGCGGCATCCCGCGCGACAACGATCCTCGAGACACTCAGGCCGCACGCCCGCGAGGTCGCGATCCTTGCCGGGATAGAAGTCGCGGCGGGGCGCCTTCTCCCGCCAGAACAGGCGCTTCCGCTCTATTTGCGTGATGAAGTCGTGCGCAGGCGCCCCAGCGGTCATTAAACTGACACCGTTCTTAATGTTGTCATGAATCTGCAACATGGTGCCTCTGTAATAGCCGCGCCCCAGCCGGCCACAGCACGATGCCCGCCAAACAGGTACTGATCGTTGAGGATGAGCGCCCGATCCGCGAGATGATTGCTTTCGGCCTGAAGCGGGCCGGGTTCGATGTGCGGGAGGCGGAGGATTGCCGCACCGCACGAGCCGCGCTCGCGGATGCGCGGCCGGATCTGGTTCTGGTTGATTGGATGCTGCCGGACATGAGCGGACTCGAGCTCACGCGGGCGCTCAAGCGCGACCGTGAAACTCGCGAGTTGCCGGTGATCCTGCTCACGGCGCGTGCGGAGGAGGGCGACAAGGTCGCCGGGCTCGAAGGCGGCGCCGACGACTACGTCACCAAGCCCTTCTCGCCGCGGGAGCTCCTCGCGCGCATCAACGCCGTGCTGCGCCGGAGCGGCGGCAACGGTGTCGATGAGATGATCGAGTTCGAGGGGCTCGTTCTCGATCAGGGCAGCCACCGCGTCATGGTCGGAGAGCGCACGGTGGCGCTGGGGCCGACCGAGTACCGCATGCTCGAATTCTTCATGACGCATCCGGAGCGGGTCTACACCCGCGACCAGCTGCTCGATCGCATCTGGGGCGGCAATGTCTATGTCGAAGAGCGCACCATCGACGTGCACATCCGCCGCCTGCGCAAGGCGCTCGAGGACTTCGGTTACGATCGCTTCGTGCAGACCGTTCGCGGGTCGGGCTATCGTTTTTCGGCACGGACCCTCTAGGTGGGCCGTAGATAGATAGAGGCGTTAGGGTCCATGGAACCCGCGACACAGGCCTGGTGGTTCGCCGCGGGGCGACTGCTCGGTACCGTCATCGTCGGCTGCCTCGCGGGATGGCTGTTCGGCAACCTCTGGGGCGGCCTCGCCTGCGCACTCGCGCTGCACCTCACCTGGCTGCTCGTGAATCTCTTCCGCCTCGAGTGGTGGCTGCGCCATCGCAGCTACGCCGACCCGCCCGATGTCGGCGGCGTGTGGGGGGAGATCATCGCGCAGATCGTGCGGCTGCACCGACGCAAGCGCTTCCACAAGCAGCGCTTCGTGCAACTCATGCGGCAACTGCAGCGCTCCACGGCAGCGCTGCCGAACGGTGTCGTCATTCTCAATGCACAGCGCGAGATCGTATGGTTCAACCGCATGGCGGCGCGCCTGTTGAATCTGCGCCGCACGGGCGATCTCGGCATGCGCATCGAGCACCTGTTGCGTGAGCCGGAGTTCGTGCGCTATCTCGCCGGTCAGGACTACTCGAACCCGGTCGTCATCCGTCCGACCACGGGCGAGGACTGCTACCTGTCGATGCAGGTCGCCCCTTACGGCGACGGCCAGCTGCTGCTGCTGGTGAGTGACGTGTCGCGACAGATGCGTCTCGAGGCCGTGCGCCGCGACTTCGTGGCGAACGCCTCGCACGAGCTGCGCTCGCCGCTCACCGTGATTTCCGGCTACCTGGAGACGCTCGGCCAGGACGCAGCGCTCGCGAGCGATCTGCAGGGGCCGGTGGCAGAGATGCGCCGCCAGGCCGAGCGCATGACCAACATCATCCGCAACCTGCTCGAGCTGTCGCGGCTCGAGGAGACCGACGAGGTGGTCGCCGGCAAGCCGATCGACGTCGCCGCCCTGCTCGCGCTCCTGCGCAAGGACGTGCTGGCGCGACCGGTACACCCGGGCGACGTGCGGGTGCGCCTCGACTCCGCCGCCGAGCTGATCGGCGATGAGCCCGAGATCCACTCGGCGTTCTCCAATCTGGTCGATAACGCCGCCAAGTACACCGCGCCCGATGGCTCGATCGAGATGCGCTGGTGGACGGACGAGGAGGGTGGCCATTTCTCCGTGAGCGATACCGGCATGGGAATCCCCGCCGAGCACATTCCGCGCCTCACCGAGAGGTTCTACCGCGTCGATCCCGGCCGCTCCCGTACCACGGGCGGCTCAGGGCTCGGGCTCGCCATCGTCAAGCACGTGCTGCAGCGGCACGGCGCGAGGCTCGAGGTCGAGAGCACCCTCAGTGCCGGCAGCACCTTCAGCTGCCACTTCCCGGTTGAGCGCGTCGCCCCTCTCGAGAGGGCTACGACTGCAGCATTGGCTTAAAAGTTCGGCGCAACTCGCTAATTTGTAAGAAACATTTAGCGCGATTGTCATCGAAACGACATGCGGCGGGGCGACTCTTGGCGGTAAGAGGAGAGCCTGGAGGACGCACCCGAGGCCATGGCAAGCGGCAACCCCACGGGGACGGGCAGGAGGAAGGCCCGCACACTGTTCCTGTCGGACATCCATCTGGGGTTCAAGCACGCGCGCGTCCGCGAGCTGAACGAGTTTCTGCGGCGCTTCGAGGCCGAGCAGATCGTACTCGTCGGCGACATCGTCGATGCGCTGAGCCTGGCGCGGCGCGCTTTCTGGAGCGCTGAGCACACCGAAGTGGTGCGCACGCTGCTCGCGCGACAGCGGGCGGGCACGCGACTCATATATATTCCCGGCAACCACGACGCGAGCCTCGCGATGCTCGCGCAGATGCTGCGGGGGCAGTTGGAGGTACATCGCGAATGGGTGCACCGCACGGCGCGCGGTGAGAGGCTGCTGGTGCTGCACGGAGATCAGTTCGACAGCGTGCTCCCGGTTCCGGCCTGGCTCGCGCGTCTCGGTGATGTGCTCTACACTGGCACAATCCTCGTGAACCACCGTCTCAACGATCTGCGCCGCGCCCTCGGGCGGCCGTACTGGTCGCTCGCCGAGCGTGTGAAGCTGAGCATCGGTACCAGCCTGCGCTACATCGAGCACTTCGAGCGACTCGCCGCCGAGCACGCCCACGAGAAGGGCTACGACGGTGTGGTCTGCGGCCACATCCACCGCGCCAACCTGCGCCGCATCGGCGGTGCGCTCTACGGCAACAGCGGTGACTGGGTGGAGTCGTGCACCGCGCTTCTCGAGAACGACGATGGCGAGCTCGAGCTGCTGCGCTGGCCGCTCACGCAGCCGACCGCGCTGCGCTCGGCTGCAGCGCTCGCTCCCGGAGCCGCGTGAGGATCGCGCTCGCGACCGATGCCTGGACGCCGCAGACCAACGGCGTCGTCACGACGCTCAAGGCCACTGCGGCGACACTCGCTACCCTCGGCCACGAGGTCCGGGTCATCTCGACCCAGGGACTGCGGACCTTCGCCTGTCCGAGTTATCCGGAGATCCGCCTGGCGCTCTCCCCCGGTGGGTACGTGGCGCGGGAGCTCAAGGACTTCCGTCCGCACGCGATTCACATCGCCACCGAGGGAACGCTCGGAATGGCCGTGCGGCGCTACTGCCGTGCGCGCGGAGTGCCCTTCACCACCGCCTACCACACCCGCTATCCGGAGTACCTGAACGCACGCTGGCCGATTCCGCTCGCCGTGAGCTACGCGTGGCTGCGACGCTTCCACGGCGCGGCCGCGCGCACCTTCGTGAGTAGCGCCACGCTCGCCGCGGAGCTCGCGGCGCGCGGCATTCCGCGGCTGCACCTGTGGCGGCGTGGCGTCGACCTGCGCACGTTCCATCCGCAGACACCGCACCCGCTGCTCGCGCCGCTGCCGCGCCCGATCCTCGCCTGCGTCGGCCGCGTCGCCGTCGAGAAGAATCTCGATGCTTTTCTCAGCCTCGACGTTCCGGGGACCAAAGTCGTGATCGGTGATGGACCTGAGCGCGCGGCGCTCAGCGCCCGCTACCCGCAGGTGCTGTTCACCGGCTACCGCTTCGGCACGGAGCTCGCCGCACTCCTCTCGGGCGTCGACGCGCTCGTCTTTCCGAGCCGCACCGACACCTTCGGGCTGGCGATGATCGAGGCGAACGCCTGCGGAGCCCCCGTCGCGGCCTTCCCCGTGCCGGGTCCGCTCGATGTCATCGAGCAGGGTGTGACCGGCGTCCTCCACGCGGACCTCTCGTGCGCGATAGCCTCGGCGCTACGGCTCGACCGGCGCGTGTGCGCCGCGCGGGCGATGAGTTTCAGCTGGGACGCGGCGAGCGCGCAGTTTCTTGCGGGGCTTGCGTGGATCCCGTTGCCGGTGCGCGCGCGGCTGGCCGTGAGCCGCGGTTCCGCTATGATCGCCCGCATCGCCGCGCGCTGGCCGACTGGCGAAGCCGGAGACGCCAACTGATGGAAACCGCCGACCTGAGTCACCACATCTCGCGCCGCTTCAACGAGGATCTCGAGCGCGTGCGCAGTAAGGTGCTCGGCATGGGCGGTTTCGTCGAGCAGCAGCTGCACAAGGCCATTACCGCTCTGGTCGAGGGAGACAGCTCGCTCGGCGAATCCGTGGCGATGGATGACTATCAGGTCAACAGCATGGAAGTGGCCATCGACGAGGAGTGCAGCCGCATACTTGCCACGCGCGCACCGGCTGCCGGCGACCTGCGGGTGATCGTCGCCATCATCAAGACCATCACCGATCTCGAGCGCATCGGCGATGAAGGGGAGAAGATCGGCTACATCGCCTCGCGGCTCGCGACCATGGAGCGCCCGGCGGACAAGTACCGCGAGATCAAGCACCTCGGGCGGGTCGTGCAGGAAATGGTGCACGAGGCGCTCGATGCCTTTGCGCGCATGGACGTCGAGTCGGCGCTGCGGGTGGCGCGCCAGGACCGCCTGGTGGATGAGGAGTACGAGGCGATCCAGCGCCAGAGCATCACCTTCATGATGGAGGACCCGCGCACCATCCGCCGCGCGCTGGATGTCATGTGGGTGGTACGCGCGCTCGAGCGTATCGGCGACCACGCCAAGAACATCAGCGAGTACGTGATCTACATGGTGCACGGCAAGGACATCCGCCACACCTCGCTCGATGACGTCGAGCGCGAGCTGCGTGTCGGCGCCACCGACGCGCCGCCGGCCTCCGTCTGAAAGCACCGCCGCCCCCACGTGCCCGACCGCCGTCTGGTCAACCTCGCCGGCTTTGCCGTGTGCGCGGCGCTCATGGCCTACGCGCTGTTCGCGCAGTTTGCGTTGCGACTCGAGCCGTGTCCGCTCTGCATCTTCCAGCGGATCGGCATCGTGCTGCTCGGGCTGGCGTTTCTCGCGGCGGCGCTGCATCACCCGCGTGGCCGCGGCCGCTACGGCTACTCACTCGCGATCGCCGCGGCCGCGCTCCTGACGATCGCGCTCGCGGCGCGGCACCTGTACGTGCAGAGCCTGCCGCCGGGGACGCTGCCTTCCTGCGGCGCGCCGCTTAGCATGCTGCTCAAGTTCATGCCCGTGTGGCAGGTGATCCGCAAGGTGCTCAGCGGCAGCGGCGAGTGCGGCGAGATCAACTGGCGCTTTCTCGGTCTGGCGATGCCCGCGTGGGTGCTGATCTGGGCGCTGCTGCTCGGCGCTGCCGGAACCCTCGCCAACCTCCTACCCGCCACGGCGCGTCGCTAGCCCACAACGCCCATCGCCGGCGGTTGCGACCGCTCATCGAGGCTCAGTGTGCGCCGAGCAGGTTTCGCAGCACCTGGAAATACATGCGGTGGAGCGGCTCGAGGTCGGCGACCCGAACGAACTCGTTGACCTTGTGGATGGAGGCATTCACGACACCCAGCTCCACCACCTGCGCACCGAGCGCGGCGATGAAACGGCCATCGGAGGTACCCCCGCCGGTCGAGAGCTTGGGCGCCGCTCCCGTCACGGCGGTGACGGCATCGCTGACCGCGGCCGAGAGTGTCCCGGGCGGGGTGTAGAAGGGCTCCCCGGACAGGAACCACTCGAGCGAATAGCGGACACGGTGTCGCCGCAGTATCTCCTCTACTGTGCTCTTGAGCCCCTCGAGCGTCTGTGCCGGCGAATAGCGCAGGTTGAAACGCGCCCTGAGCTCGCCGGGAATGACATTCGGCGCACCGGTACCGGCGGCGAGATTGGAGATCTGGAAGGTCGTCGGCTGAAAGTACTCGGTGCCCCGATCCCACTCGCGCGCGGTGAGCTCGGCGAGCGCGGGCGCGAGCGTGTGGACCGGATTTTCGGCGAGGTGCGGGTAGGCCACGTGGCCCTGTACGCCATGCACCGTGAGCCGCCCGGAGAGCGATCCGCGCCGCCCGACCTTGATCGTGTCTCCGATCCTGACCTCGCTCGAGGGCTCACCGACCACGCACCAGTCGATGCGCTCGCCGCGCTCGCGCAGCAGCTGCACCACGCGCCGCGTGCCATCGACCGAGGGTCCCTCCTCATCGCTCGTGATGAGGAACGCGATCGAGCCCTCGTGTCTCGGATGCGCGGCGACGAACGCCTCGGTGGCGGTCACCATCGCCGCGAGTCCGCTCTTCATATCCGCTGCCCCGCGACCATAGAGCAGGCCTTCGCGGATCTGCGGCACGAAGGGATCGCTCCGCCACTCTTCCAGCGGACCCGTGGGTACGACATCGGTATGGCCCGCGAAACAGAAGAGCGGCGGAACTTGCCCGCGCCGGGCCCAGAAATTCTCGACGTTGCCGAAGGGCAACAACTCGATGCCGAAGCCGGCCGCGGCGAGACGTTCGGCCATCAGCCGCTGACACCCCTCGTCCGCGGGGGAGAGGGAGCGCCGGGATATGAGATTTTGAGTCAGGTCAAGTGTTTGAGACATCCGTGGGTCAGGGCGTACCGCAAGCGCGCCAGGCTCGGAAACGAGCGCGTTTATAAGCACTTTGGCCCCGACTGAGCAAGCGGCAGGTGCGTCACGTGCCTGTAAAGTCCGGCAGCAAGACTGCGGCTCGGCACCGTGCTCGCCCTGGAAGTGCGGTGTCGGCGCCGTCTCGTCATGAGAGCGTCATATTTTTGTCATTTAATGCGCGCCAGCAACGGCCCCCCGGTGCAGGAGTTAAAACATGAATAGATTCAAGCTAAAGCGCGTGCTCGCAGCGGGGCTGGGGCTGCTCGCGCTCGCCGCCGCGGTGGAGGCCGCGGATATCTCCGGGGCGGGCGCCACCTTTCCATATCCGATCTACTCGAAATGGGCGGACGCCTACAAGCAGCAAACCGGCATCGGCCTCAACTACCAGTCGATCGGCTCCGGCGGCGGCATCAAGCAGATCAAGGCGAAGACGGTAACCTTCGGCGCCTCCGACATGCCGCTCAAACCCGAGGAGCTGCAAGAGGCGGGACTCGTCCAGTTTCCGATGATCATCGGCGGCGTCGTCCCGATCGTGAACATCAAGGGAGTGCAGGGCGGGCAGATGGTGCTCGATGGCACGACCATCGCGGCGATCTACCTGGGCGATATCAGCAAGTGGAATGACCCACGCATCACCAGGCTCAACCCGCAGCTGTCGCTTCCCGCGACCGCGATCGCGCCGATTTACCGCTCCGATGGTTCCGGCACCAACTTCCTGTTCTCCACCTATCTGTCCAATTCGTCCCCGAAGTTCAAGGATACGATCGGCGCCAACACTTCGGTGCAGTGGCCGGCCGGCATCGGTGCCAAGGGCAACGAGGGCGTCGCCAACATGACCGCGCAGACCGACGGCGCCATCGGTTACGTCGAGTACGCCTACGCCAAGCAGAACAAGATGGCCTACGCCGATCTCGTCAACGGCGCGGGCAAGCGCGTGACGCCCGATGCGGAAAGCTTCCAGGCCGCTGCGGCCAACGCCGACTGGGCGCATGCCCAGGGCTACCATCTGATCCTCACCAATCAGCCGGGCGAGAGAAGCTGGCCGATCACGGGTGCGAGCTTCATTCTCGTGTACAGCACGCCGCCGGATCCGGCGGCAACGGCCGCGGCCCTCAAGTTCTTCGATTGGGCCTACAGAAACGGCGCCAAGATGGCTGCTGATCTCGACTACGTTCCGCTACCTGACAGCCTGATCAACCAGGTGCGCGCGACCTGGAAATCGCAGATCAAGGGGATGTGATCCCGCTGCGCGTACGGCGGCAGGGCGCAGGGAAGCGGCAGACGGCGGGCGCGCTCGCTGAGCACGCCGGGCGCCGCGGGTGCCCGCCGGGGGATGCCCGCGGCCGTAGATTGGCGGCGTGAGAGGTGGCCGTCTGCGATGAACACGGTAGCTGCCATCGATCCGCGACACGCCACTGCGCAGCGCCTGCGCGAGCGGCTGTTTCAGGGAGCGACATTCGCGGCGGCGTTGCTGGTGCTGCTGCTCCTCGGCGGTGTCGCGCTGTCATTGCTCATCGGCTCCTGGCCGGCGTTTGCGCATTTCAAGCTGAGCTTCCTTACGCGCGAGATCTGGAACCCGGTAACCGACCAGTACGGGGCCCTGGCACCGGTGTACGGCACGCTCGTGACTTCGTTCCTCGCGCTGCTGCTCGCGATTCCCGTGAGCTTCGGCATCGCCATCTTTCTCACCGAGCTCTCTCCGGTGTGGCTCAAGCGGCCGGTCGGCGTCGCCATCGAGCTGCTCGCGGCCGTGCCGAGCATCATCTACGGCATCTGGGGTCTGTTCGTGCTGGCGCCGGTTCTGCAGCGCCACGTGCAGCCGTGGCTGATCGCGCATCTCGGTCCGCTGCCCTTCATCGGCCCGCTTTTTCGCGGGCCACCCTTCGGCATCGGGGTGCTCACGGCGAGCTTCGTGCTCGCGATCATGGTGATCCCGTTCATCTCCGCGGTGATGCGCGACGTTTTCGAGACGGTGCCCGACGTGCTCAAGGAATCCGGCTACGGCCTCGGGGCCACCACCTGGGAGGTCATCTGGCAGGTCGTGGTGCCGTATGCGCGCACCGGCATCATCGGCGGCATCATGCTCGGGCTCGGCCGGGCGCTCGGGGAGACCATGGCGGTGACCTTCGTCATCGGCAACGCCCACCGCATCAGCTCCTCACTGCTCGCTCCCGGCACGACCATCTCCGCATCGATCGCCAACGAGTTCGCCGAAGCGGTCGGCGACCTCTATACTTCGTCGCTCATCGCTCTCGGCGCCATTCTCTTCCTCATCACCTTCAGCGTGATTGCCGCGGCGCGTCTCATGCTGCTCAGACTCGGCCGCAAGGCGTTGTCCTCGGTATGAGCCGCCGGCTGGTGCGCAAGCTCGTCAACGCTCTGGCGCTCGGCCTCTCGGGTCTTGCGACTGCCATCGGCCTGTTCTTTCTCGGTGCCATCCTCTGGACGCTGATCCACAGCGGGCTCGCGGGCATGTCGCTGCAGCTCTTCACCGCCATGACGCCGCCGCCGGGCGGCAGCGGTGGGCTCCTCAATGCCATCTATGGCAGCGTGCTCATGACCGTGATCGGCATCCTGATCGGGGGTCCGGTCGGCATGCTCGCCGGTACCTATCTCGCCGAATATGGCCGCACGGCGCGCATCAGCACGGTGATCCGCTTCGTCAACGATGTGTTGCTGTCGGCGCCCTCGATCATCATCGGGCTGTTCGTCTACGAGCTGCTCGTGATCCGCATGGGTCATTTCTCAGCCATCGCCGGCGCGGTGGCGCTCGCGATCATCGCCATGCCGGTCACGGTGCGCACCACCGAGGACATGCTGAACCTCGTGCCGCAGGGCATGAAGGACGCCTCCACTGCCATGGGCGCCTATCACTGGCGCACGATCACCAACGTCATCTACCCGGCGGCGCGCAGCGGCATCGTGACCGGGCTGCTGCTCGCAGTGGCGCGCATCAGCGGCGAGACCGCACCGCTGCTGTTCACCGCGCTCAACAACCAGTTCTGGAGCAGCAACATCGGCGCTCCCATGGCCAATCTGCCGGTGGTGATCTTCCAGTTTGCGCAGAGCCCATACCCCAACTGGCAGCAGCTCGCCTGGTCGGGGGCGCTCATCATCACGGCCAGCATCCTGATCCTGAGCATCGCCGCACGCGTCGCGGTGTCATCGCTCGGTCCCGGTGGTAACCGGTGATGGACGCGCCCGAAGTCCGGCTCGCCGCCCCGAGCGCTGCGGGCGACCGCCCCAGCGCGGTCAAGTTCTCGGTGCGGCACCTCGACTTCTACTACGGGCAGACGCACGCGCTCAAGGACATCAATCTGACGCTGCCCGATCGCAGGATCACCGCGTTCATCGGCCCATCGGGATGCGGCAAGTCGACGCTCCTGCGGGTATTCAATCGCATGTACGCGCTCTACCCCGGCCACCGGGCGAGCGGCGACGTCGAGCTCGACGGCGAGGACATCCTCGCACCCACTGTCGATGTGGCGGCGCTGCGCTTTCGTGTCGGGATGGTGATGCAGAAGCCCACGCCCTTTCCCATGTCGATCTTCGATAACGTCGCCTTCGGGCTGCGCCTGGCGCGGCGCATCTCGCGCAGCGAGCTCACGGACCGCGTGGAGGAAGCCCTGCGCGTCGCCGCGATGTGGGAGGAAGTCAAGGACAAGCTGCACGAGGACGGGCGCGGTCTCTCCGGCGGCCAGCAGCAGCGGCTGTGCATCGCGCGGACGCTCGCCGTGCAACCCGAGGTGATTCTCTTCGATGAGCCGACCGCGGCACTCGATCCGATCTCGACTCTGCGCATCGAGGAGACGCTGCAGAGTCTGCGCGAGAGCTACTGTATCGCGATCGTCACGCACAACCTGCAGCAGGCGGCGCGCGTCTCCAACTTCACCGCTTTCATGTACCTCGGCGAGCTGGTGGAGATCGGACCGACCGAGCAGATCTTTACCGCACCGAAGCACCGTCGTACCGATGACTATGTCACCGGTCGCTTTGGCTGAGGGGAGGGGAGTCTCATGAGCGAGCGGTCAAACGGGCAGCCCGAACCGACGCCTCCCGAGCCGCGCCCGGCCGCGGTCGCCAGGGTGAGCTCTGCGACCGGCCCCGCGAGCGGTAACGGCGGCGCGCGCCCGCGCCTCAGCGAGAGCGGGCTCAACCTCAAGCCGAGTGGCCGGCTCCCCGCACACACCGCGGTCGAAGGCGTCCTGGCCGCGCCGCAGGAAGGCGCGGCGCTCGAGGACCCCGTGTTCGTGTGCCGCGACGTCAATGTCTTCTACGGTGCGAAGCAGGCGCTGCGCGAGGTCAGTATCGACGTCGGGCGGCGCCAGGTGCTCTCGATGATCGGCCCGTCGGGGTGCGGCAAGTCGACCTTCCTGCGCTGCCTGAACCGCATGAACGACACGATCCCCGGCGCACGCGTCACGGGCCGGATCGCGCTCGACGGTCGCGACATCCATGACCCGAGCCTCGATGTGGTGCAGCTGCGCGCCCGCATCGGCATGGTGTTCCAGAAGCCCAACCCCTTTCCCAAGTCGATCTACGACAACGTCGCCTACGGCCCGCGCATTCACGGGCTGGCGCAGAGCCGCGCGCAGCTCGATGACATTGTGTGCACGAGTCTCACCCGGGCGGGCCTGTGGGAGGAGGTGAAGGACCGCCTCAGCAGTCCCGGCACCGGGCTCTCGGGCGGCCAACAGCAGCGGCTGTGCATCGCGCGCACCATCGCCGTGCAGCCGGAGGTCATTCTCATGGACGAGCCGTGCTCGGCGCTCGATCCGATCGCCACCGCGCGCATCGAGGACCTGATCGATGAGCTGCGCGAGTCCTACGCGATCGTGATCGTCACGCACTCCATGCAGCAGGCAGCGCGCGTGTCACAGCGCACGGCCTATTTTCACCTCGGCGAGCTGATCGAGGTCGGTGCGACCGATCGCGTGTTCACCAATCCCCGCCACCGTCTCACCGAAGACTACATCACCGGTCGCTTCGGCTGACGGCCCGGTTGCCGGGACGGTGAGATCCGAAAGCACTCGGGCCCGCTTACGCGAGCCCGAGTGCTTTCGTGCCGTCGTCGTGCTGGAGCTTCAGAACTTGAAACGCAGTCCCGCGGTGGTGGCGACCGTTGAGGTGGCCAGGTCAAAGCCACTGGCGAGCCCCCCCTGCACCTGGCTCCACATGGTGCCGACGTACACGTCGAAGCGCTTGGAGAGGCGGTAATCCGCCAGGAACGAGGCCACGTTTTCGTTGCCGCTGCACGAGGCGTGGGCGGCGGTCGAGCAGCCAGCCTCGGTCCCTGTGCCATACGCATTTTGCTTGTAGCCGTAGTACGCGACGGTGAGGTCGAGATTCGGAATCACCGTCCACTTCACGCCACCCCAGAACACCTGCAGGATCTTGTCGGTCGGGAACGCCTTGTTGTCATCGACGATGACGGCGAGTATGTAGCCGCCGATGATCGGTTGCCCGGGTTCGTACGGGTTCGTGGGGTTGGCGAAGCTGACGTGCTCATAACCCGCGTAGAGCTTCACCGTGCCGAAGTTATAAAGACCCATCACCGAGTAGTCGGTGTTGTCGGAAATCGTGCCG